>OBEQ010128026.1_pt1 | contig 10423 bp, 10 predicted proteins | sample 1670901 | NCBI WGS metagenome assembly OBEQ01 (sample SAMEA104232315, study PRJEB22302) | groundwater metagenome | biome: forest; feature: aquifer; material: groundwater | place: USA | collected 2011-08-07 | depth 5.4 m | reverse complement strand
ACAGTTGACTCGTATTCCTCGCTGGCGTAATTCCCGGATGACAGCCAGTTCATTCCATCCCACGGGAACTTTAATGTTCAAATTCTTGTAGTGGCCAAACTCTTTTACAAATTGATCCGCTTGGGCCACCATCTCTTTGGGGTCTGAGGTAAAAACCTCAACGCTGAGGGGAATGTCGTATTTATGTTTCTGGATCAGGTCGATGATCTTGCGAATGTGGGCCTTGAAATCCCCCTTCTTTTCCTTGGAAAGAATGGATGGGTTTGTGGTGATTCCCCGCGGAAATCCGCGGACGAGCGCTTCTTCGATCTCTTCAAGGTTGGCGGAATCAACGAATATTTTCACGGCGTTCCTCCCATAATCGGGCCATTAATAGAACAGCTTCATTCAAGCTTCCCACTGCATGATCTGCCTTCAACCCGGCGTTGTAGGACTGCTTTAACAGGATTGTTGTACAGTCGGCACGGTTCCCTGCCTCGATGTCCTTCCAACTATCGCCGATCATGAAAGAACGGGACAAATCAATCGCCCAGCGATCAGCCGCCTTCAAGAGCATTCCCGGCTCCGGTTTTCGACACCCACAGCCATCCTGGCTATGTGGGCAGATGAGCAGATCGTCAATTTCGATCTGCTGTTGCAGGAAAGCATGCATCTGTTCAAGTTCTTCCGGCGCCAGTTTCCCTCGTTGGAGATCAGGCTGGTTCGTCGCGACGATGACCAAGGCGCCCAGATGCTGGCGCATGGCTCGGACTGCCTCGGCTGTTCCTGGGATGAGCTGGAACTCTTTGAGATGACAAGGAGAGACATGAGTCCCCTCCCGTTCAATGACTTGATTCAACACCCCATCCCGATCCAAAAAAACAGCTCTTCGTTTTTTTTGATTCAGGGACTTCAGCCCGAGTATTTCTGGATCTTTTCGGCCAGGCAAAAGGTCACCAGGTGATGCAGTACCACGTGGAAAGACTCGACGTGTGGGGTTGTATCGTAAGGAACCACCACACATGCATCTGCCATTGTCTTCATGGCCCCGCCATCGAAGCCGCTGAACCCTAAGGCCACGCCGCCATTGTCCTTGGCAAACTGGAATGCCTTCAACAGATTCTGCGACCAGGCCCCTGCCTTATCACTGCCCGAACCGCCATGTACGCTGATGGCCAAGACCACATCCCCTTTTTGGAACAAGTTCTTCAATTGCTCCACGTAAATGTTGGCCCATCCCTCGTCATTGGTGAGTGCGGAGACCAATGGGATATTGTCCACCAAGCTCATGACCCGCATCCGCTTTCTTCCCGGGACAATTGTGCACTTGCTTAAGTCAGAAGCAAAATGAGAGGCGGTTCCCGCAGATCCCCCATTTCCTATGAGGAAAATAGTGTTGCCATCCTCCCAAGCCTTGAAGAGACATTCGACGACTCGGTCGATATCTTCTCGGGAAATGTGCTCGACAATCTCCAGGATCCCCTGGAAATATTTCTCGATGTAGCTGTGATTTTTAAGTTCAAGGCTGGTTTTCATCCGTTTCTCCCCCTTTGTTCTAGCGAAACATTATACCGATTTGAGGTCATTTTTTGTTGACTTGAGATGCTTCGTAGATTGTGCAGGCCGTTCGGATTGCCGCTAAACCATCCTCTCCAGTTCCCAAGAACGGGCCTCCTTTTAAGACGGCATTGACAAACTCATTCCATTCCAGCTCCCAAGAGCGATCGGGTCCCGGGAACAACTCCTCTTTCTCCTCCGGCGGTCCAGCGGCGGTTCGGCGGCGTGCCCAGATCAAGCGTTCCATCCCATAGGATCCGCCCAGGCCTTCTATGGTCAGAGATCCTTCGCGGCCATAAATCTCAAAGGAGAAGAGATTCTTCCATTGCGTCCAACTGGAATGAAGCGAGAAAACCTGCCCCTGCCTTGTGCGCAAAAGAGCAAAGGCGTTGTCCTCCAATGGCGCAATCGGCCAGAATCCGGTGCAGGTGAATCCCCGCACCTCTTCGAAATTGCCGAGAAACCAGCGTGCCAAGTCGATCAGATGGATTCCCTGGTCAAGAAGTTCACCTCCCCCGGCGGTTTCTGGCTTACAGCGCCATTCCTGTTCGTATCCAGGCCGGCCACCATGGCCGTATCGGCTTCGGATAAAAAGGAGTGTGCCAATAGCCCCTTCCGATGCAAGCTTCCAAGCCCGTTGGATGGCCGGATGATACCGATGATTGAAGCCGCCTTTGACAAGAACGCTGCGTTTCTTGGCGGCTTCAACGACGGCCTGAACCTCATCCGGGGTACGTCCCATCGGTTTTTCGATGAGAACATGCTTGCCTTTCTCAACGGCAGCCAGAGCAACCTGACTCAACAGGTGGTTCGGAGTGGCAACGATCACGATTTGAATGTCAGGATGGTAAGCCACCTCTTCCCATCGAGCGGTTGCCTCTCCGCCAAATTGATGTGTGATCGCCTGAGCTTTGGCCAGATCGATGTCCGCCACAGCTCTCAGCGTCGTTTCGGAGGTTCTGTGGATGATTTCAGCCCGACGCGCGCCAATCAATCCCGCTCCAACGATTCCAACGTTCATGAAAGTGTTTTGCCGGACAAATACGATTCCAGCTTGGACAATGACGCAGGAGTATCAATCCCGATGACTTTTCCGGAAAGAGGATAGGCATAAAGCGTCTTCCCTTTTGCCAGGATCGCGGGAAAGAGGTCTCTCCCAAAATCAGAGGGGGCATCGGGTGGAATGAATTGGAAAATGGCCGGTTCCAGAACATAAATACCTGCATTGACGAGCCGGCTCGCTGTTGTCCCTGGGGCAGGTTTTTCAAAAAAACGCTGGATCTGGCTTTGGGTGTTTTGTTCAACGACGCCGCTGGCGAAAGTTTCTGTCGCTTCAAAAACGGCAATGGTTCCTATGCCCTTCTTTTCCCGATGAAAGGCGATCATGTCCATCAAGTCGATCTCAACGTAATTGTCGCCATAATAGACCATAAAAGAATCCTGAAAACAGGATTCCAGTTTCTTTGCGGCCCCCGCCGTTCCCAGAAGTTCCGGCTCGTACGAGTAGCCTATGTGAATACCAAAACATGTGCCTTCCCCAAAATGCCTTCTGACTGCTTCCGGACAATGATGGAGATTAATGAACAACTCGCTGATTCCCGCATCACGCAGCTGCAGAACGATTCTCTCCAGCAGGGGCTTTCCGGCAACGCTCACCATCGGTTTTGGACGGTGGTCCGTCAAAGGTTGAAGTCGCTGACCCTTCCCGGCCGCTAACACGAGCGCTTTCATGTGTTCTTTGAAAGGCAATCGACCCGGCGCAAGGTGAATAAATCCGATCGGATAACTTCCTCCATGCGGCTCGGAAGATGTTCCCAATCGTCATGGATGGCGCTTATCAACCGGCCTGTCAAACCATTGGATGCCGGAGAAGCCAGGAAAACCGCCAGTGCGGCGGCCCGTTCAGGTGAGTTCCGTTGCGCTTTTACCTGTTGGGCTTCTTCAGCGGCACTGGAGCCGGCGCGGTCGTTCGCCTGAAGCACTTCCTCCGTCATGCGGGTGTACACGGCTCCCGGTGCAACGGCGTTGACCCGGATGTTGTACGGCTTGACCTCGTGTGCCAGGGTTTCAGTCAGACGGACCACCGCCGCTTTGGAAGCCCCGTAAGCGGAAAAGAAAGGGCGCGGTCGGGTTGCTCCTCCTCCGGAAAGGTTGATGATCGTTCCCTTCTTTCTCAAGATCATGCCGGGGAGCACTGCCCGACACATGAGGAAAGTCCCCATCAAATTGGTCTGGATCGTTCTTACCCACTCATCAACGGGAATCTCTGCCATTGGCCCGATGGGTCCTTGGATACCGGCGCTGTTGACGAGAATATCAATCTTTGTAAAATGGGAGAGGGTCTGATTGACCGCCGATTGGACGGACTCCGGATCACAGACATCTGTGGGGAAGCATACGGCTTGACAGCCGATCTGTTGAATGTGATGGGCGACTTCTTGAAGTGAAGTTTTGGTGCGGGACAAAAGGGCCAGGTTCATCCCCGCCTGGGCCAGAGCGATGGCGATCGATCGGCCGACTCCGCTTCCGGCTCCGGTCACCACGGCGACATTCCCTTCCAACGGTTTCATGGGTGTTCCACCCGATAATTCAAGAAATTCGAGATGACTTTCGTCCCCTCAAAGTCGAAGCGGTAACGCATTTCGCGTAGGCCGCACTGCTTCATCGCCTTGCGGAGTTTTGAAGCCCCGTCCTCACAATAAAAAACAAAAAATCCACCTCCACCGGCCCCTGTGATCTTCCCCCCCAGAGCTCCATTTTGTTTGGCAACGGCATAGATCTCATCAATTCGGGAGCTGGAAACCTTGTTGGAGAGTCTTTTTTTCAGTTGCCAATGCTGGTCTATGAGGAGTCCGAACTGCGTCAGGTTCCCCTGTTCGATGGCCGCCCGGATCTGATAGCCGATCTCCTTGATCTTGAGGAGGCTTTCCACCACGACGGTATTTCCTTGTTCGGTCGCCTTGCTTTGTCCGGCAAGAATGTCGAGGCTGTTTCTGGACACGCCGGTATAAAAAATCAGGAGATTTTTTTCCAGGTCATCCAGGATGTTCCGGGAGACTTTCACGTTCCGAACAGCCACCTGTCCATCCGTCCCGATCTCCAGGGCGGTGACGCCTCCGTAAACGGCCAGATACTGGTCCTGTTTCCCGATCGGTTTCTTTAAGATCTCCAGTTCGATTCGGCAGGCCTCCTCGGCCAATTCATGGAATGGAACAAACTCTCTCTTCAAGGTGTGGAGTGCATTTAAGAGAGCCACCAGGTAGCAGCTTGAGGAGCCGAGTCCCGTTCCTGCGGGGACATCCGCCATTGAAGCCACCTCAATGGCGTTGGAAATCCCTAAGGCGCGAAATGCCTCCCGCGCCAGTTCATGTTTTACCCGATCCGTGGATTCGACGACTTCGCTCTCTGAATATTTCATGCGCACCAGGTCATCGACAATGGGTTGGTTGACGCAAATGTACATGTATTTATCGATCCCGGCGCTGAAGATGAAGCCGCCGTGATTTCGGTAGAAAGAGGGCAGGTCGGTTCCTCCGCCCCCTAATGGAATTCGAAACGGAGCCCGGGTAATGATCATTGCGGTTTCTTGGATAAAGCGGGGTCTGAAAGAACCCGCTGTTGGATGTAGGCAATGCTTTTATCAAGTCCCTGCTCAATGGTGGTCTTTGGTTTCCAGCCCAACGCTTTTTCCCTGGAAATGTCGGCGAGGGTGACCTGCGCTTCGCCTGGAAGGTCCTCCTTAAAGAGAGGAGGAACCCCTGTGTGAAGGCGTTTCTCGATCAGCTCATAGATCTCTTTGATGGAATGGTTCACGCCGCTTCCGACATTGTAGGTCTGTCCATTGGTTTGATCGTTCCGCATGGCCAGCAGGTGGAAGTCATTGACGTCATCCACGTAGATAAAATCCCGCCTTTTCTCCCCCGTTCCGTAGATGACCGGCGGTTGGCCTTGAAGGAGCTTGATGATAAAAGCGCTCATGACCGGAGGAATAATCCGGCGCCAATCTTGTGCCGGCCCATAGACGTTGAAGTACCGCAGAAGGGTGATGTTCATTCCGAACATCTGCCGGAAGCTTTCACAAAAAAGGGCTCCTCCCCGTTTGCTGACCGCGTACGGTCCCACCGGCGCGATCCGGTCCACCCTGCACGGGAATTCCTGGATTCCTTCGTATTCGGCGGAGGTGTCTGCATAGATGAATTTCCGAACGCCTACTTTGCGTGCATGCTCCAGGATGTTGACGGTTCCTTTGACGTTGATGTCGCTGGTTTCAAGGGGATTCTGCAGACAGTCGTAAAGGCAGTTCTTCGCCGCCAGATGGAAAACGGTATCCGCCCCTTGAAAGAGGCCGGACAGATCCGCATCTCGAATGTCCCGCACGTGAAGCTGCACGCGGGGATCCACGTTTTCTTTTGTCCCGGCCGAGAGGTTGTCCATACCGACGACTGTATAGCCCTCTTCCAGCAGCCGTTGTGCCAGGTTGCTGCCGATAAATCCTGCAACCCCCGTGACCAGAATCTTAGTGGTTGGCATGGTCGGAATACGGCCAATAGCCCTTACCGCACGTTTCGCGCAATTCGAAAAAGCTCTTTGAAATTCCGGATGGACCCGCTGATCGGTTTAAAACGGGAATCCGGATCATTAGACCACCGGACTGGAAATTCCTGAATGTGGTAACCCCGTTTTTTTGCCAAGGAAAGAATTTCAATATCAAACATAAAACCTTCGATTTGCTGCGCAGAAAACAGGTCTTGAGCAACTGCCTGCCTAAAAAGTTTAAAACCACATTGTGTATCCCAGATATTTCGTATGCCTAGTCCGTACCGAACAATAAGATTGAAGATCTTGGACCCAATTTGCCGATGGAAAGGTTGCTGAACCAGAATACGGGAACCTGTCAGGGCGCGCGAGCCGATGGCGATGTCACTGCCATTTTTTAGCAAGGCCAAGCCGTTTTCTACCTCTTCGTAAGGGACGCAGCTTCCGGCATCGGAAAACAGAATGAATTTCCCCCGTGCGTGAAGCACGCCGGTTTTGACCGCATGACCCTTGCCCCGGTTGGTTGGGTAGGAGATAAGCTCAACAAAAGGTTTTTTGCCCTGAAATTCTCGGACCTGTTTGGCGGTATCATCGGTGCTGCCATCATCCACGACGATGATTTCATAGGGGTATCCCTGCCTATCAAAATACCGGCATGCCTTCTCAAGATCGGCGGAAATCTTTTGTCCCTCGTTGTAGGCAGGGTTCACAATGGAAAGATGGAGTGACATCCTTTAAGAAGTCGTATGGCGGACTCGAATCAAGAGCACCGGCTCTGAAAGTCCATCCGCGATCCGTTCCGCCGGCCCCATGATCTGCCCAAACCAGTTGTAGTCGCCGGATGTACTGTTCAGTATATTGGAGACTTCCCATTCCCGCATCACGATCAGATCGGCCTGCCGGCCATTCCGAGGCATGGCCACACTTTTGTTCCGAAGGTCGAGTTCCCGTTCCTGTGGATAGAGCTGATCAAGATGACGATCAAAGAGGTAATCGGCGGTGGCACTCCCCCATCGCAGGGCATAAGCCGGCCGCTGAAGGTTGCCGATCAGAATCAATGGTTTCCTTCCCAGTTCATGGGAGATATCCTCCAGCTTGGCATCAATGGCCTTCCTTTGAGTATAGCCGGCTTGGACGCTTTGTTGATGAGACGCCATATCCCGTGACATCTGATGAAAAGAGAGCACAATGACGATAAGAGAGAACACCTTGAGAATTCGCCTATTTCCTGTTGGAAGCATCGAGTGGTAATGGGCAAGCCAGGCCAAGCCGCAGGTTGTTGCTGCGACGGCAGGTAGCAGATAGCGGAGGGATACACCGACTTCTTCGGTGGTCCGAAAGTTCCCTTGAGAAAGCGCCAAGAGGGTGTTCAGAACGGAGAAGGCCACGAGGGCGAATCCGAGGCCAATGTTCTCTGGGGAAAGGAGCCGCTTCTCTCTGGGCTGGCGGATGGTTCGAAGAAGGAGCAGGAAGATGAGCGCCCAGGTCAAAAAGGCCACGACGCACCAGACCGGGGCCCGCTGGATCAAAGCCGGGATGTTGTCTTTCAGAGGTCCCTGCCAAGAAGAAATCTCCCTGACGCTTGAAGCATAGAGGCGGCCTATGGCATAGCGGGAAACAAACCGGTCCAAAATCAAGAGGGTACCGGACAGCCATCCGCACAAAACGCCGCTGAGGTATTTGAGATTTACTATCGCCACAGAGAACCCTTTACCCGGTATATTCCGCCACTGCGTTCCTGAGAAACACAGGTCAACGGCAGTTGCCAGAAGGCAGATTGTGAGGAACGCAAAGAGGCCGGCACGGAGAGCACGAATGGTGTAAAAATGCCCCTGCGACTGCAATCGGGCCATAAAAACAATGGCGCCGACCGATAAAATGACCCCCCAGAGGGAAAGCAATTGGGCGCCTAAGCGGCTCCCAACAGAGAGAGGGGTCGGATCGGTTTCCTTCGTGAGAAGAGCTGTTGCTGTTAGTCCGATGAAACCGGCCAGAATGAACGGGAAGAAGATCAAATGAACGGCGCAGGAGAGACCGACGGCGTAGCCCGCCAAAGCAATCTTGAAGGGATTCCATCGCTGGGAATCCTTTAAGGCGATTTGCAGGATCCCAAGCATCAGGAACATAAGCGGCAAATGGAAAAGATAAGAGCCCCATTGCGTCAGGTAAAGTGAGGCAGAGGGATGGAGAAAGTAAGAGAGAAGGACGGCAACGCCCATCCAGACTGGTGCTTGTGGCATGAGCACAAACAGGATGCCGGCAAACGCCCCCAGCGTTGTCAGTAGGCCAATGAGGTATCCGTAAGCGAGGAAGGTTTGAATGGTTTCCGGACGGGAATGCAGGAACCCTGCTAACAGCGCTCCTGCGAAAAACAAAGGGGTTCCGGGATGCAAGGCTGTAGGAGGCCGATGCCCTCCCAGGATGGCCAACGAGTTAAAGAAATAATTCACTTCCCCGTCGCCGGCGTTCATAATCCAATAGGGGCGCGGCATCAAGATAATCTTGTAGAGCCACAGTAGAACAACGATGGTTGCGACGATGCCGAATGCGATAAGCGGTGACTTCTTCACGGTTTAGTGCTTGGTGTTGGCCTGACGGATGAGGCGAAAGTCCGGCTCAGAGGCATCTTGTTCTGCCATTTTGAAGAATTCCTCGTACCAGGCGATGGTTTCCAAGAGGCCTTCATCGAAACGGAACATCGGTTTCCATCCCAGACGTTCTCTGGCTTTAGCGGCGTTGAGGTATTGATGCGGAATTTCATGGGAGGCCTTGTTTTGGATGACGGGGTGAAGGTCTGTCCTCTCCATAAGGGCGAGTATCTTATCAACGACTTGTACGACACTCGCAGGCTGTTCATTGCTGAAGTTGAATGCTTCACCCTGCAAAGATCGATCGGTGGACATTTGCTGGGCCAGTCGAATGTAGGCCTCCGCCGCATCTTTAACGTAGAAGTAGTCACGGGTTAAGGAGCCGTCACTGCGGATAACCGGTCGCTCCCCTCGAATGACCGATCGGATCGTACCTGGAATGATCCGGTTCCAGTTGAGGTCACCGCCCCCGTAAAGGTTTCCACAGCGCGAGATGGCTACTGCCAGCCCATAGGTCTTGGCATAGGCCTGAGCAATCAGATCGGCGCAGGATTTGCTCACATCGTAGGGGTGCCTGCCCTGCAGTGGAACCTCCTCTCGGTACGGCAACTCAGCATGCTCCCCATAGGCCTTATCGGAAGAGGCGATGATGATCTGTTGAACGCAGGGAGACCGGCGGCAGGCCTCCAACAGCGCCCAGGTGCCACGGATGTTGCTTTCAAACGTAGAGGTTGGATTTCGATTGGCGATGGAAACAATGGTTTGGGCGGCCAAGTGGAAAACGATGTTCACCTCGTATTCACCGAGGACCCGCTCAAGCAGATCCTGATCTGCAACATCTCCACGAACCGCTCGGACATGCTCGATCTGACCGGAGCGATACAGCTCCGATTGGGGAACCCAATCGCGAACGAGTACAACGACATCCGCTTGCACTGCTCGAAGCGCTTGAATGAGCCACCCACCCAGCAATCCCGTCCCGCCGGTGACCAGGACAGGACGGTCTTGCCAGAACGATCTGTTATTTTCAAAGTCTGTCGTCATCGCCAGAGCTTCCAGGGGGCTTTCTCAGTGGACCACAGTTCGTTGAGCATTTTGAACTCCCGATAGGTATCCATCGGTTGCCAGAATCCTTGGTGCCGGTAGACCCTCAGCTCCCCTTCCCGCGCTAAACGTTGCAGAGGTTCTCCCTCAAGGACGAGATCCTCCCGTTCCTCCAGGAACCGATGGAGGAATTCTTTTTTGAAAACAAAAAACCCCCCATTGATCACACCTTCAGTGTTCTGAGGTTTCTCATTGAACTGAAGAACCTTTCCATTGGTCTCCACCTGCAGTTCCCCGAAACGTCCCGGTGGGCGGACACCGGTGACCGTGCCGATCTTTCCGTGGGCATAGTGAAATTTCAGAAGCGATGTGATGTCAATATCGCCTAAACCATCCCCGTAAGTCAGGCAAAAGGTATCTGCTTGAACATACCGGCCTGCCCGATACACCCGCGCACCCGTTTGCGTCGCCTGGCCGGTCTCTACCAGCGTCACTCGCCAATTTTCCTCTGAGTCGTTGCGGTTATGGTACTGAATCTGATTCGAGTTGCCCGGGTGGATCGTAAAATCGGTCTGATAGGCTTGGTAGTTCAGGAAGAAATCTTTAATGAGATGGCCCTTATACCCTAAGCAGAGAATGAACTCCTGAAAGCCGTGTGTGGCATACAACTTCATAATGTGCCACAGAATTGGGCGGCCGCCTATTTCCAGCATCGGCTT
>OBEQ012013194.1_pt1 | contig 10425 bp, 11 predicted proteins | sample 1670901 | NCBI WGS metagenome assembly OBEQ01 (sample SAMEA104232315, study PRJEB22302) | groundwater metagenome | biome: forest; feature: aquifer; material: groundwater | place: USA | collected 2011-08-07 | depth 5.4 m | reverse complement strand
TCAAGCGACCCCACCACGTTAAAGTGGTGGGGCGAAACAGGTGGTGGGGTGACCCCTTAGAAGAAGGTACGAAGCGAATGCAAAAAGAGGTGGTGGGGTGAGCGTTGAAGTCGTCCTGACTCAAGACGATCCCAAGCTTGGTAAGCGCGGCGACGTACTCAAAGTCTCCTCGGGCTACGCCAACAATTTTTTGATCCCCAACTACAAAGCCCAGCTTGCCACCCCGGCTGTTTTAAAGAAGATGGAAGCTTTGAAAACAAGACAGGCCGAAGCCGGTGAAGAGGCCCTGGCTCAAGCTAAAAAAGAAGCCTCCAGACTTGAGTCGATCACTTTGGAGATCCCGAGGATGACCGGTGAAGCCGACAAGCTCTACGGAGCGGTCACGACCCAGGATATTCAGGTCGCGCTGGCTGGCCTTGAAATTCATTTGGACCGGAAACATGTGTATCTTGAAGAGCCGATCCGTCATTTGGGTTCCTATGAAGTACTCATTAAACTTCATCCTGAAGTCAAAGCCAAACTCAAACTTCTCGTAGTCAAAAAAAAGGCTTAAAAAGCGGTTTTATGCAGACAACCCACTCCCTCGAATCGCTGTCCTCCCGAGAAAAAATTCCTCCGCAGAATATCGACGCTGAAGTCGCGGTGTTGGGCTCAATGCTGATCGAAGAAGACGCCATCGCGCTTGGGATAGAAATGTTGGGGCCCGAATCCTTTTATAAGGACGCTCACCGTAAAATTTTTAAAAGCATCATCCGCCTCTTCAACGAAAACAAAGCTGTGGATCTGATCACCCTGACCGAAGTCCTTTATAAGGAAGAGCTCATGGAAGCGGTGGGAGGCCCCAGTTATCTGGCGTATCTCACGACGGTGGTGCCGACATCCGCCAATCTTGTTTATTACGCGAGGATCGTGAAGGAGAAATTTATTCTCCGCCACTTGATCACCAACGCCACTCAGATTGTCACCGATTGTTATGACACCTCTCAGGAAGTGGAGTCCCTCCTGGACCGCGCGGAGAAGGCAATTTTTGATATCACCAGCAAAAAATTTTCGGGGGGCATCGTCCCTCTCAAAGAGATCGTCCGCAATCAGATCGAAGCGATCGACCGCCTTTATCAGCGCAAAGAAAATATCACCGGCATCGCCACGGGTTTTCATGAATTTGACACGCAGACCGCCGGGCTCCAGGCTTCGGATCTTATCATCATCGCGGCGCGCCCTTCGATGGGAAAAAGCGCTCTGATGGCTTGCATCGCTGAGCATGCGGGAATGGTGCTTAAAGTGCCGACGGCGATCTTTAGCCTTGAAATGTCCAAGGAACAACTGATCCAGAGAATGCTTTGTTCTTGCGCCCGGATCGACGCTCATAAAGTCAGGACCGGATTTCTGGCTCAGTCGGACTGGCCGCAATTGACCAAAGCCGCGGATAAACTTTCCCAGGCTCCGATCTATATCGACGACACGCCGGGCATCAGTGTTTTGGAACTTAAAGCCAAAGCGCGCCGCTTGAAGGCGCAGTTCGATATCAAACTTCTCATGGTGGATTATTTGCAGCTCATGGAGGGCACGGCCGGCAGTGAAAGCCGCCAGCAAGAAATATCAGAGATCTCGAGGTCTTTGAAAGCCTTGGCCCGCGAACTCCATTTACCTCTCATCGCCGTGAGCCAGCTTTCGCGCGCCGTGGAATCCCGCGCGGACCATCGGCCCCAGCTTTCTGACTTGAGAGAATCCGGCGCCATCGAACAGGACGCCGACGTGGTCGTCCTTCTTTTGAGAGAAGAATATTACAACCCCACCGACGAGAACCGCGGCAAGGTGGACGTGATCATCGCCAAGCAGAGAAACGGCCCCGTCGGGACCGTGAAACTAGCTTTTATTGGCGAATACACCCGCTTTGAAAACCCCGAACTCCACCGCCGCCAAGAGTTAGGATAACAATCCGACATTTGCCATTCAGCGTGGGGCGAGGGGCGCCCCATCTCGCCCGCAGTGCCCGCTCGAAGCGGGACACGAGGACGGAATGGGGCTGTCGCAGCGACAGGACCCGCGCGTTGAATGGACCGCAAACCGCTTGAGTTTTGCTTTATTGGGCCGGCTGTGTTAGAGTAGACGCTTAAATCTTATGAAAAAGACTTCTTTTTTACCTCTATTTTTAACAGGCGTTTTTGTTTTATCGCTTTCATCTTCGGCTTTTTCGGCGGATCCCACCGCGGGTTCAAGGATCGTCAAGGCGGTCGATGTGAAGGGGAATAAATCTGTTTCCAGCCTCACCATCCTGGCCAAAGTGCGGACTCAGATCGGTCAGCCTCCTTCTTCCAGCGTTCTCAACGAAGACTTGAAAAGGCTCTACGGCATGGGTTTTTTCACCGATGTGCGGATCGAGCAGGAAGACATAGAGGACGGGATCAAAGTGATCTTTCTGGTCACCGAAAAACCCGTGCTTTCCGAGATCCGCATCGACGGCAATCGCCAGGTAAAAAAAGATGACATCAAAAAAGAAATGCAGTCGGCGGTCGGGGATTTTGTGGACCAAAAACGCGTGCGCGATGACGTGGACGCGGTTAAAAAACTTTACGAGAAGAAAGGTTTTTCAGACGCAAAGGTCGACGACGCCCTGGATGTGAATCAGGACACCAACCAGGCGGTCCTAAAGGTGCTCATCGATGAGGGCAGCAAGATCCGCGTCAAACAAATAGTCGTCGTCGGAAACTCCACGCTCAAATCCGGCGAGATCACCAAGGTCATGAAAACCAAAACTTCCTCTTGGTGGGGTTGGTTCCATTCGGGTTACCTGAAGGAAGAAGAACTTGACGAGGATATCGAGAGGATCAAGGCGCTTTACGATGAAAACGGCTTCAGCGACGCAGAAGTCACCGCTGAAACCCAACCCATGGCCGGCGCCTCCGCCTCAGGCGGAAAGGACAGCGGAGACACGATCCTTAAGGTCAACGTAAAAGAAGGCAAAAAATATTTGGTTGGAGACATCGGGCTCAAAGGAAATACCGTCCTTCAAGAGAACGAGATCATGAAATCGATCCAAATGACTAGACTTAAGCCTTTTTCCAAGCGCGCGCTTCGTTTGGACGTGTCCAATATCCAGGACCTCTATTTTGAAAAAGGGTACCTCTCGGCGCAGATCCGTTCAGAATCCACTTACAATGAAACCTCCGACCGCGTGGATATCAATTATTCGATTGTTGAAAATGAACTCACCTTTGTGGAAAAAGTCCGCATTCTGGGCAACACCAAAACCAAAGACATCGTGATCCGGCGGGAACTCCGGGCGTATCCCGGCGAATCGTTCAGCGGGGCCAAGCTCAAGCGGTCCAAAGAGCGGCTTTACAATTTGGGATTTTTCGAGGATGTGCGCTTTGACACCGAGCCGGGGTCGCTTCCCGGCACCAAAGACCTCGTCGTGACCGTGAAAGAAGCCAAAACCGGGGAATTTAGTTTCGGCGGCGGATACAGTTCGATCGATTCGATCATCGGGTTTGCTCAAATTCGGCAGAAAAATTTTGATTGGCAGAACATGAAAACTTTCACAGGCGCCGGCCAGGATTTCGGCTTGCGTGTTGAGTTGGGCAGCGTGCGTAAGAATGCTGAGCTGAGTTTCACGGAGCCATGGGTCTTCGGCTATCCTTATTCGTTCGGATTCGACATTTATAGAAAAGAATTCAGCCGTTCCGGAAATTCAGGCTATTTTTTCAATCAGCGTAAAACTGGGTTCGATCTTCGCCTCGGCAAGGAGTTCACTGAGTATGACAAGGGGCTTCTGATGTATAAACTTGAGGAAGTCAAAATTTCGGACATTCCGGACGACGCTTCGCAACTTTTGAAGAACGAAATTGGCCGAAACGTCACCTCCAGCCTTGCGCTCACCCTGACGCATGATCAAAGGGACAATATGTTCAACCCTACCAAGGGCTATTTAATGACCGCGACCGGGGAATACGCCGGAGGCTTTTTGTCGGGAGATAAAGACTTCACCAAACTGGATGGATTGGCCAGCACCTACTTTAAGAACTTCAACCAGATGGTCCTGGAGCTTAAGATCCGGGCGGGGATCGCCGATTCGTTTGACGACACCCCGAAGATTCCGATCTACGAGCGGTTTTTTATCGGTGGCGCCAACACCATCCGTGGCTATCGCGAAAGCCGGATCGGCCCCCGGGATACCGGCAATCAACAGCCGATCGGGGGCGAGTCTTATTGGGGGGCCAACATCGAGGAGGCTTTTCCGATCTATCCCAATCTGATCAAGGGCGCCGTCTTTTTTGATATGGGCAACAACTATGAGAGCATCAGTAAATTTGGAAGCGGTGGTATTTTTTCGGGCGTAGGCGTCGGAGTCCGTGTCAAGACTCCGATTGGCCCCGTCAAGCTGGACGCGGGTTATCCGTTGGACGATGTCATCAATGAAAAAAAAGAAATACGATTTTACTTCAATATCAGCCAAGGGTTTTAACATAGGAGAACGTTGCGATGAAAAAAGCAGGGTCAGTCGTGTTGTCGTTGATGTTGTTCGCGGGATTGGCGGCGGCGGGCGCCACCCAGGCGTATGCCGTTGGGGATAAGATCGGTTATGTCGATCTGTCCAAAGTGTTCGATGATTATTAAAAACCAAGGAATTTGACAAATCGCTGGAAGCCAAAGGCGCCCAGAAGCAAGTGGAACGCGACAAGCTGGTGAACGAAGTCAAGAAACTGCGTGATGAATCCGAGCTTTTGTCCGCCAAGGCCAAGGAAGACAAACAGGCCCAGATCGACGAAAAGATCAAGGCACTTCAGGATTTTGACCGCATCACGCGTGATGCTTTGAGGAAAGAACGGGATGGCATCGTCCGTGATATCTTGAAAGAGATTGAAGCCGTCATCCAGAATTTCGGAAAATCCCAGGGCTACTTGTTCATTTTTAATGACCGTGTTTTGGTTTTTAAGAACGAGAGCGCGGATCTGACTGGCCAGGTCATCAAGGTTCTGAATGATTCTTACGCCAAGAAAAAATAGTGAGGAACACGAGCCTTTTAAGAGCTTAAACTTAAAACAGATCGCGGAACTGGTCGACGGTGAACTGATCGGGGACCCCAGGATCGCGATCACCGGCGTCGCGGGAATTAAAGAAGCCAAAGAAGGGGAGATCACGTTTCTCTCAAACGTGAAATACGTTCCGTACCTGGAAGAGACCCGTGCCTCGGCTGTGATCACTTCCAAGGAAACTGTTTCCAAGTCCAAGCCTTTAATCCGCACTGCCAATCCTTCTTTGGCTTTCACGCAGGTCCTGTCTATCCTAAGGCCGTTCAGAGCCAAAAAAACGGCGGGTATTCATCCAAGCGCTCTGATTGATCCCGACGTTGTTTTGGGCAAGGGCATCAGCATCGGCCCGTACGTCGTGATCGAAAAAGGCGTATCGATCGGCGACCGGACCGTGATTGAGGCGCATTCGTTTGTAGGCGCCGGTTCGAGCCTTGGTTCGGACACGCACCTATTCCCATTAGTGACCCTCCGCGAGGAAACCCAGATCGGCGACCGCGTGATCGTCCACAGCGGCACGGTGATCGGAAGTGACGGGTTTGGTTATGAAACCATCGGTGGGAACCATGTGAAGATCCCGCATGCGGGGTCGGTTTTGATCGAAGATGACGTGGAGATCGGAGCGAACGTCTGTGTGGATCGAGGAAGATTTCAAAAAACGACGATCAAAAAAGGGGCCAAGATCGACAATCTTGTGCAGATAGCGCACAATGTAGTCATCGGGGAACACAGCCTTATTATTTCTCAGGCCGGGATCTCCGGGTCTTCGGAACTCGGCAAAAACGTGATCGTGGCCGGACAGGCGGGCCTGGTTGGCCATATCACTTTGGGAGACGAGACGGTGGTCGGCGCCGGTGCCGGAGTCACCAAATCATGGCCCGCCAAAAGTGTGATCCTGGGCAGTCCCGCCAAGCCTTTTTCGGAACAGAAAAAAATATTCGCGTTTATGTCGAGACTTCCGGAACTTTTTAGGGAGTTTGCGGAGCTTAAGAAAAAAGTTGAAAAAAAATGACCCATGGCAGAAAACGATCGCTCGATCCGGAAGCCTCTCAGGTGTCGGCCTGCATACCGGTGAGCGCTCTTGTTTAAATGTCAGCCCGGCGGCGACCGACCGCGGCCTCGTTTTTTACAAAAATGGCGTCAAGCTTGGATCCTTGTCAAAAAACGAAGTCCGGGTCGCAGAGACCACCCGCTGCACCGCTCTTGGGAAAGCTCCGCATGACCTTCTGACCGCGGAGCATTTTTTGGCCACCGCCTCATGCCTGGGGATCACCAATATCAAAGTGGACGTCGAGGGGCCGGAATTTCCCGCTTTAGACGGCAGCGCCCTGGGATTTGTCCGTTTCCTTAAAAAACTGGGCCTTAAAAAACAGAATAAAAAAAAACAGGTCTGGCGCATCCGTGAGCCGATCTTTTGTTATGAATCCGGCAAAGCGATCCAGGCTTTTCCCGCGGAAGGAAATACTTTAAGCGTCGCTTACATTTTGGATTATGACCATCCCGCGCTTAAAAATCAGGGGGTCGATTTTGACGTGAACCCAAGAATTTTTGAAAAAGAAATTGCGCCCGCCCGCACTTTTTGCACCCAAGAAGAAGCCGAATCCTTAAAAAAACTTAAACTTGGACGCGGCGCCGATCACACCAACACTCTGGTCATGTCGGAACGGGGCCCGGTCCGCAATCGTCTGCGGTTTGAGGATGAATGCGCGCGCCACAAAATGCTGGATCTTTTGGGGGATTTGGGCCTTTTGGGATTCGGGCTCTGTGCTCGGATCGTGGGGATCCGGAGCGGGCACACGCTAAACCGCAGGTTGGTCGAGGAAATCAGGAGGCAAAAAAGGCGATGAATAAACCCATGGGGATTGAGGAAATAAAAAAAATATTACCCCACCGATATCCTTTTCTTTTGGTGGATCGCATCCTTGAAATGGGGGAAAACACGGCGGTAGGGATCAAAAACGTCTCCATCAACGAACCTTTTTTTCAAGGGCATTTTCCTGAGAAATCGGTCATGCCCGGGGTGCTCATGATCGAAGCACTGGCCCAGGTCGGTGGGGTGCTTTTTCTTTCTAAAGACGAAAATCGGGGAAAATTGGCCTATCTTGTGTCTGTCAACAACGCCCGGTTTCGGCGGATGGTGGTGCCCGGGGACCAGCTGAGATTGGAAGTCCATATCCTCAAGATGAAATCAAAGATCGGCCTGATGAAAGGCGTCGCGACGGTCGAAAAAGAAGAAGCCTGCGATGCCGAAATCATGTTCAGCGTCAGTTGAATAGGAAATTTCCCTTGATTGAAACCAAGCGGCCTGGAAAAGGCGGCGTAAAAATCCATTCGACGGCTTTAGTCTCCAAAAAAGCGCGGATCGGCGGCTCTGTCGAGATCGGGCCTTATACCGTCATCGGGGACAACGTCAGGATTGGCGACAGGACAAAGATCATGAGCCACGCGCTGATCGACGGCCACACCACGATCGGCGCGGCTTGTGAAATTTTTCATGGCGCGTGTTTGGGGCTCAAATCCCAAGATAAAAAGTTTAGAGAAAAAGGCGAAACTTATCTTGTGATCGGTGATGAGAATGTCATCCGTGAATACGTGACGATGCATCCGGCGACATCCCTGGGGAAAAAAACCACCGTCGGGGACCGGAATTTTATCATGATCGGGGCTCACATCGGGCATGATTGCGTGATAGGTAATGACATTGTCATGGCCAACGGATGCGCTTTATCAGGCCATGTGGTGGTAGAGGACCAGGCGGTTTTGGGAGGCTTAAGCGGTGTGCACCAATTTTGCAGGGTCGGAAGGCTTGCCATGGTCGGCGCCATGACTAAAGTGGTGATGGATGTGCCGCCATTTTCGGTTTGTGACGGCCATCCGGCAAAGTTTTGCGGCCTCAATTCGATCGGGCTTAAGCGGGCCGGCTATTCTTCCAAAAGTATGCTCGAGATCAAAAAAGCGCTTAAAATTCTTTTAGCTTCCGGCTTTAAGCTTTCTTCGGCGATCGCGCGCGTCAAGAGCGAGTGGAAAAACAACCCCGACATCGAAGCGTTGATTCATTTCTGCGCGGCTTCCTCACGCGGCTTGTGCCGGGGGTCCTTGATCAAAGATTCAGAGGGTACCGATGTGGCCGAATAATTCTTTGGCCCCACTCGGGCTTTTGGCGGGCAAAGGCGACCTCCCGCTGCTTTTTGCTGAAGCGGCCCATTCTTTAAAAAAAAGGATTGTCGTCATAGGCGTGGAAGGGTTGACTGACCGGCGGATAGAAAATTTGGCCGAGAAAGTCCATTATGTCCGCTTGGGGAGCCTCGGAACTATCCTCGAACTTCTTAAATTATCCAAGATCAAACAAGTGGTGTTGGCCGGAGGCATTCCTAAGAGGGAGATCTACAGCCCAAATCTTAAACTGGATCCGAGCGCTCAAACTTTCATGAGCCGGACGGGCAACAGAGGCGACGATCACCTTTTAAAGGCGTTCCAAGTATTTCTCAAGCTTAAATGCGGGGTTTCAGTCCTGGATTCCCGCTCATTTTTAAAAGACCTTTTGGCCAAGAAAGGGGTGATGAGCCGCCGCGTTCCCACTCCCGCTCAGTGGAAAGATCTTCGTTTCGGTTTTAGGATCGCCAAGGGGATCGGGAAAATGGACATCGGCCAGACCGTTGTCGTAAAACATGGGATCGTGCTTTCAGTCGAAGCTCTTGAGGGCACGGACGCCGCCATTCGCCGCGGAGGCGAGCTTGGGTTCGGACAAGCGGTCGTCGTCAAAGTTTCCAAACCCAACCAGGACTTGCGTTTTGATCTGCCCTGCATCGGCCTTGAGACGCTGGAATCCTTAAAAGTCTCCGGTTCCTCGGTGCTGGGAGTGGAAGCGGAAAAAACACTCATCGTGTTCAAAGAGCGCGTGATCAAAGAAGCGGACCGGGCGGGGATCGCTCTGGTGGGGTTATAACGATGGTCGGCACCCTTTTAATTATCGGAGATCAGAACAAAGAAGGCCAGAACCTGAAGGACACCCTTAAGAAGGAGACCCATTTTGCCGTCCACATGGTTTCGAAAAATGGGCTTTCCGTGAGCGCCGTGATAGAAAAAGAACCGGATCTTTTAGTCCTCAATCCCAAAAACAGTTATTTTGAAATGATGGATTTTTATTATGCTTTGAAAAAAGAAACTCAAATTCAAGACCTTCCGATGATCCTGCTTATCGATGAGAGCGAGATGAAAACCGCGGACCTGCCGTCGGGCATCCAGGAAGTTTTGTATCGGCCGCTGCGTCTAGCCGAAGCGGCCGCCCGGGTCCAGCTCCTTTTCAAACGCATTCACCGAATCGATCAAAAAAATCTTATCCAACGCGGAAAGCTTAGCATGGACATTCAAAAGTATGAGGTGCGCGTGGGCGAGAAAAAGATCGACCTCACCTTTACCGAGTTTGAACTGCTAAAATTTTTATGCGGGCATCCCGAGACCGTTTTCACCCGGGAGGTGCTTCTGAATAAAGTATGGGGGTATGAATACTACGGCGGGACCCGCACAGTCGACGTTCACATCCGCCGCCTTCGTTCCAAGATCGAAAGCAAATCTCAGACCTTCATCGAAACCGTAAGGAACATCGGCTACAAGTTCGTCTCTGAATAGTCTTTTCAAATCCTTTTTAGGACATTAATTTATTTGTAACTTGTTCGTAACTTGTTTCCTGTAACCTCTTCAAGGATTCAAAAAAAGGGATACTCGAAGAGGAGGAATTTGATTATGTCTGGTGTCTTTAAAAGAAGTTTGTTTTGGGGCTGTCTTGGTTTAGCCCTTATCGCAAGCGCTCTGGTCGTGGCTCCGGCCTTTGCCGGCGATCCTTCAGGCGCTAATACCGGAACCATCGCTGACGTGACTGCGGCTATTGCGGGCAAGCCTACCTTGGAAGAAATAGGCGCGACCGCCGGCCACAATAAGATCGCGATCAATATCATGTGGACCTTGATTACGGGCTTTTTGGTCATGTTCATGCAGGCGGGTTTTGCCATGGTCGAGACAGGTCTGTGCCAAGCCAAAAATGCTGCCCATACGATGGCGATGAATTTTATGATCTATCCCATCGGGATGCTGGGTTTTTGGATCTGCGGGTTTGCGCTGATGTTTGGCGGAGTCGGCGGCCTAGCGGTGTTGGGCGGAGGAACTTCGGCGCTGGACCATGAGTTTGTACTTCATTTATTCGGAAAAGACTTCGGGATCTTCGGAACTAAGGGGTGTTTTTTGGCGGGGACTTCCTATGATGTGGCCATTTACACGCTATTTTTGTTCCAAATGGTTTTCATGGATACCACGGCGACGATCCCGACGGGCGCCATGGCCGAACGCTGGAAATTTTCGGCTTTCATGGTCTATGGTTTCTTTATTTGGATGATCTTTT
>OBEQ010917787.1_pt1 | contig 10425 bp, 13 predicted proteins | sample 1670901 | NCBI WGS metagenome assembly OBEQ01 (sample SAMEA104232315, study PRJEB22302) | groundwater metagenome | biome: forest; feature: aquifer; material: groundwater | place: USA | collected 2011-08-07 | depth 5.4 m | reverse complement strand
TCAGCAAGCTACATGTAACACCCAATGTGGTGCCATACCTCTTTAGAATTAATTTCATTTAAATTATCTTGAAAAAACTTTCAAATAAAAAAATTATTGGCCTTGTTGTCTTAATTCTTTTAGTTGGTCTTTTTGTTCCCCGATATCAGGCTAATGCCGGATTAGGTTGCGTTATAAGCACCAGTCCAATCTATAGTTGTACCAGTGATTTTGTTTTCATGATTTTAAGAGGAGTAAGCGTAGTGGTCGGCTTTTTTGGGCGTCTTTTACAGTCATTTCTTAAGCAAACGGTATTCTTCCCCGTTCAAGTTTATAACGGCTGGAAAATAATGCTTAATTTCGTAAATATGTTCTTTATTTTACTCCTGATTATTATGGCTTTCGCGATTATACTTGACCTGTCTAAGTACAGAATACGTTTTGTCGATTTTTTAATACCGGCCCTGCTAATCAACTTCAGCTATGCCATTGGCGTTTACGTCGTACAACTGGGTGATAGTATAGCTCAAGTTTTCCTTAATATTATCGGGGATATTAGTACAACTTTTGGCCAAGGGTTATCTTTACAGGCTATTACTAAGTTTGGGGCCGCGGGGACCAGTGCCGCTACTACTGCGGCGGCGGCGAATGCAACAACAGCTCAAACGATACTTGGAACGCTGGCAAATACAGTAACGTTTGGTTATTATAACGCGGCGATAGGACCAGCTGGGGGTGACATAACTTCATTATTAATAACAGCAGCTATATTTATCATATTCATGGTAATAGTTGTTCTGGCTTTTGCGGCACTAGCAATATTTGCCATAGTCAGAATTCCTTTTATTTGGATTTTATCGATAGTCTCACCCCTTGCCTGGTTTAGTTATGCCCTGCCGTCTCTTAAGGATAGGGGCTGGACTCCCTGGTGGAAGCAGTTTATTGGTTGGTCTTTTTTTATGCCGATTTATTTATTTTTTATGACATTCGCTACGGCGTTTATAAATGCCAAGACTCAAATAGATGGCGCCATGAATACCGCCATATCAATACCAACGGCAAGTAATGGCCTCGTTGGTGGTGTATTTAGTATTCTTCCATTGACGGATATTTTTATGTTTGTGGTTAGTTTGATATTTATAGTCGGCGGGTTGGGATTAGCTCTCAAGACATCATTTATGGCGGGAACTAAAGCTGGCGAAATGTTTGGTAAAGTTGATGCCGGTGTCAAAAAATATTTCCCCGGCTCGAGACGTCTTAGGGGAGCCTATGCTAGCCGCAAAGAAGGCCTGCAGGCTAAAGTCGAGGATCTCAAAGAACGTGGGGTACCTATTGGATTTGGTAAGAGAATTGGTAGCGAACGTGAGGCCCGTTTGAGAGAAGCTGGAGTAGCAGAAAAATACTCGCTTGGAGCAATGAAGGGCGCAAAAGAGCAACAACTAACTAAGGAAGTTGGCGGTTATAAAGAGAGGATTAAAACTAAAAACGATAGCGAGCTGGCGGTTTTGATAAATAAAGGTTCACTTACAGAAAAACTTGCGGCCAGGGAATTACTTAGAGAAAGGAGTCGATTAGACCTTGCTGAAATCAAAAAGACCTATAGCATGTATAGGGAAAGTGGGGCTAATAGTGCGGCTTCTAAGTTCGTTACCTCTATAGAACTTGAAAAACTAAACTCTGAAGATAGAAAGGGAATAAATAAATTTGTGGATCCGACTGATACTGAAACCAGGAGAAAGCTTGCTCGAGCCATGGCTGAAAAGGGAGATTTCAGAGACGACAAAGCTGGTTTACTTACAGCGGCGAGTTTATTTGCCACTGAAAGCGACAAAACAGATATAATTAGCAAGGCTAGGAAATATAACTTAAAAGATGCCGCTGAAGTGATGGCAGAATTAAAACTTGTCAGAGACCCCGCCACCGGTAAGCCTTATGAAAAAAATGACGATGCTGTAAATAAATATCTTGGTGACTCTATAGCTAGAGCTAAAATTGAAGACATGTTGGAATTTTCATTTACGGAAGGCTTGCTTAATGATCCGAAAATTAAAACTGAACTTACGAATAAATTTAGTAACCCTGAATTTTCGAAAAAGTTTATGGAACGCGCATCGGGAGTCCAGATAGAAGCCCTCAAAAAAGCGCAAATAATCACGGAGGGTAACCAAAATACGGGTAACGTGATCGACCTAAGAAACAAAATTGTCTTACCCCCTGGCGCTCAATTTGAAATAGACAGAGAAAGAAGTAGAGAAAAACCTTCTGCGCCTCCTCCCCACGTGAACAACCCGAGTAACTCTGCGGCCCAAGAACAGCAACAGGAAGAGTACGGTCGCGATAGGAGACGGGAAGAAGAACAACGGCAAGAAGAAGAATATAATCGCAATAAGGCGGGAGGATTTAATGTTCAGGATAAGCGAACAGATAATAATGATAATAAATAGTAATAACTTCGGCTTACTAGCTAAATATGAGATTCCAAGTACCACAATTTATTGAAACAGAAAGCAAGGTCGTTGGGCCTTTTACTTTGAAGCAGTTTTTATTTTTAGCCGCCGGGGCTGCTTTAATTTTTCTGTTTCGCTATATTTTCGGCACTTTTATTTACTGGGTAATAGTTAGTATTCCTATAGCAGTTTTGGCGGGTGGGTTAGCGTTTTATAAAATAGACGGGGTATCATTGCCTATTTACCTAGGAAGAGCCTTCTCATTTATAATTGGAAGTAAAAAATATATTTATCAAAAAGAAAAGGATAATAATAATGGCCAACCAACAACCCGCCCCTAAACAACTGAACACCAGCAGTTTCGTAGATATCAGTGAAATTAGAGATACGGTTTTAGTTTTAAAAAATGGTTCTTTGCGTTCAATAGTTGAAGTCAGTTCAGTTAACTTTGAGTTAAAATCTACCGATGAACAGGCGGCTATTATTCAGGCCTTCCAAAATTTCATAAACTCTACCGACTTTCCCCTACAGATCGCGATTGCTTCTCGGAAGTTAGACATAGGTCCTTATCTAAAATCATTGGAGGGTTTAATTGAGAATCAGACAGGTGAACTTTTAAAAATTCAGGCCATTGAATACTAAAGATTCATCCAAGGCCTGACTGAACTAGCCAATATTATGTCTAAGAAATTTTATGTTGTAGTGCCCTTTTATGCCGTGGAGACGTCAGGCGCTCAAAAAGGGGTCGGGGGTACGTTTAAAAGTTTGTTTGCGCCCTCAAAATTCTTAAAATCTCTATCGGATGAGGAGTTGGAAAATTACAAAACTCAAATCAATCAGCGAGTTGACATTGTCATGTCGGGCATCATCGGACTAGGTCTGGAATCAAAAATTCTAGAAAAAGAACGGCTAATTAGCTTGTTTTACGAATATTATAACCCGGGACAACAATTGAAAACAACGTAAAACTTAAAAATGCCTGACGATCAAAATACAAAAACCGCTGAAAAATTATTGGATGAATTACTGGCACCAACAGCTTTAAATATCGCCTCTAATTACCTGGAAATCGGAGGTAAGTTTGCCCGAACTCTTTTTGTGGTTAACTATCCACGCTATCTAAACACTAATTGGTTTTCACCGGTTATTAACCTTGACCGGCCATTAGATGTTTCAATTTATATTCACCCCGAAGATACCGGAACAGTTCTTAAAATACTAAGGGATCGCTTAGCTAGATTCGAGGCTCAAGTCATGGAAGATGAAGCTTCTGGTAAAGTACGTGATCCAGTTATGGAAACAGCTATTAATGACATTGAGGACTTACGAGATAAGCTACAGCAAGGTACGGATAGGTTTTTCGAGTTAGGTATCTATTTGACCCTATATGGCAATTCGGTTAAGGAGTTAGATGAGAGCGAGAATAAAATAAAGGGCATTCTCGATGCCCAGCTAATTTACACCAAAGACGCAACCTTTCGGATGAAGGAGGGTTTCTTTTCAACCTTGCCATTAAATAACGACTCTCTCAATGTCCATAATTCTTTAAACACCGAGCCTATTTCTTCTATTTTTCCATTTGTGTCGTACGATCTAACATCTGACAAAGGCATTCTTTACGGCATTAATACTCATAATAATTCTCTGGTGCTTTTTGACAGGTTTAGTATGGAAAATGCCAATGCGGTAATTTTTGGAAAATCTGGAGGCGGTAAAAGTTACTCCGTTAAGCTGGAGATTATGAGAAGCCTTATGTTTGGCACTCAAATTTTCATAATTGATCCGGAAAACGAATACAAATTCTTATCAGATAGCGTCGGTGGAGTCTCTGTCAAAATATCTATCGCTTCGGATAATCACATTAATCCTTTTGATCTACCCGCGCCATTACCTGACGAAACCTCAGCTGACGTTTTACGTTCTCATATTCTTAACTTAACCGGCCTTTTTAGACTTATGCTTAGCAATTTAACACCCGAAGAAGAATCTATTTTAGATGAAGCTATCACTCAAACATACGCTATAAAAGACATAACCTTTAGTTCTGATTATAAAGCTGCGACTCCGCCGTTAATGTCTGATTTTCAAAATGTTTTAGAGGGCATGACCGGAACAACATCCTTAGTTACCAGGCTTAAAAAGTATACTGAAGGCAGTTTTTCTGGTTTTTTAAATCAACCAACTAACGTTAGCCTGGATAATCAATTAGTCACGTTTAGTATTAGGGACATGGAAGAAGAGCTCCGACCAATAGCTATGTACCTTGTTTTAAACTACATTTGGACCCAGGTTAGGACCGAACTTAAAAAACGGATTTTAGTTGTAGATGAGGCTTGGTGGCTTTTGAAATATGAGGCTGGCGGGCAATTTTTGCTTAATATCGCCAAACGCGCTCGTAAATATTTCTTGGGCCTAACTACAATTTCTCAAGATATTCCTGATTTTATGAATTCGCCCTATGGCAAACCGATAGTTACTAATTCTTCAATTCAACTATTGTTAAAACAGTCACCGGCGTCTATTGAACTGGTTAAACAAACATTTAACCTCACCGACGCAGAAAAATTCTTCCTGCTTGAATCCCGGGTGGGCCATGGTTTATTTTTTGCCGGCCAAAATCATGTTGCTCTGCGAGTGGTAGCTTCGTACGCTGAAGACCAGACTATCACTTCTGACCCTAGACAGATTTTAGAAATCGAGGAAGCTAAAAAAGAATTCGCTAAACAATGATACCGGAAGAAGAGCAATTACAATATGACTTAGCTCTCGAGCGAACAAATTACCAGCAGGCTGAACTCGAGAAACGAGCAGCTCTCCAAGGACACGGGAAAAACAAAATGGGCTGGGGAACTTTTTTATTTGCTCTTATTTTAAGTTTAATAGCGGATATAGCAGAAATATCAGTTGTCGCTCTGCCTTTAGTGTTTTTTATTGATATTATCCTTGGTTTAATTTTGGGATTTTCCAAGGGTGCGAGTAAACAATGGAAAAAGTGGATTGCCGGATTTTTACCAATTCCACTTCTTCGTGTTGGGCTATTAATTTGGGCCTTTATCTCCTCTCGGAGCGCTAAATTACAAGCGGTTTCTGGTTTAACACAGAAGAAGTTTACGTAAGATCGCCTCAATAATATGAGCCGGAAAATAAAATTATTTATAATTATTTTTTTAATTTGTTCTGGGTTATTTTTATTTTTGGTTTTTCATAAAAATAGCAGACTTAGCTATGACACTGGTGATGAGATAGCTCTAGCAAACAACTCCCTAATCCATCGCTTCAACCAAGTCCAGGAAAAATATACTATACCGACTGGGCCTAAGAAAATATCTAATGATGATGGGTATTTTTTAAAACTCCAGCCGGGTGGCAAAAATATATACTATTACCTTCCTTCAACGGGCCAGATAAAATCAGTGCCTATTTTGAATAAAGAGACTGCTCCGTCTTCAATTGTTGCTGTCATTAAGCCGAATTTTAGTAAAATTGAGTGGTCTAACGACGGTAAATATTTAATAGCTTCCCATCAAGAAAATATGTTTTATTATAATCTTAGCTCTAATACTTCAAAAAAACTTGACTCTTCAATAAGTAATCCTGTTTTTTCTTCAAATAACAACTTGGCCTACCTAGACTACGATTCGGTTAATGACGTAAGCGAGATTAGACTTACCAATATTGATTTTTACAATTCTAAAAGCCTTCTTAAAACTCGTTTTAAAAACTGGAAGATAACTTGGCTAAATTCTGCAGTTTTGGGATTATATGATGGTAAATCTTTTTTTACTTTAGATATTAACTCTGGAGATTTTACTAAAATTTTTGAAAATAAAAAAAATCTTACGGTTAATCCGTCGCCAAATAGCGTGGGTTTTATTTATTCTTATTTAGACGGCTTCGGAGAAACCCAACTTAATTGGTACGCACTAGCTGATCAAAAAGATAATTTTTTAAGCAGCGGTTTAGCGGCTTCCGGTTGTCTTTGGAGCAATGATAATGTAAACATATATTGCCTCAATGGTAGCAGTGTAGAAATTTTAAATATCGAGACCAGGGAAATTAAGATTCTAGCTAAAGACGACGTACTAGCTAGCGCTCAAAGTATTATTCTTAGCAATCTGGAAGATTATTTGATATTTAAAAATTCCCAGAATCAAAAAATCTATAGTCTCTTCATTGGCCAAGAGTAATCCTCCGGCTAAGCTAGTCATCAAGGGGTATCTCCGAGTGGCGGGTAGTTCTAAGTATAGTTAATTCTCGAATATCTTCCCAGCTAATACCACCGATTAAAAAAAGTATCGGAAAGTATACTAAATAAATAATGGTGGCTGGGATAAAACCTAGTTTAAGGGGATAAACAATAGCTACGGTGGTTACAGTAGCAATAACTGTTTTCCAGAAAATTTTTAATTTTAAAGTGGGTCCGGCATTTTTTTTTATAATCCAGAAAATTGCTACGGTTATTAGTAATTCAGTTAAAACTGTGGTCCAAGCAGTGGCAAAATAACTATAACGTGGAATAAATATTATATTTCCTACAACATTAAACACCGCTCCGGAGAAATATATCCACATGCCCTTTTTTTGCAAATCAAGGGCTATCAACGAATTGCCGCCCAAGTTGCCATAAAATATCAACATGACAGCTATACTAAGTATTCTTAAGACACTGCCAGCAGAATTAAATTTTTCTCCGCCCATAATTTTGACAATATCGTCGGCCCTTAAAAATATATAAGCCATAGTCGGTAAAGCAAATATTGATAAGACATCGAAGCCGCTCTGGTAGGTTTGAGTAAAACGGCTTATATTTTCAGAAGCATGCCTTGAAAGTTTTGACATTAAAAGACCAATATAGATAGCCGGTAAAAAAATAACCACTTCTAAGACCTTATAGGCTACGGAGTAAATCCCGACATCTCTCGCTGGCTTCATTAAAGAAAGGAGAACGGTATCCATTTTAAAATAAAGCAGGGTAAAAACCAGAGAAATAGCTACGGGGATAGAAACTTTTAGTGTTTTTATCCAATAGTCAGGATTATAGGTAGCTCTGATTTTAACTAGTTTCTGGGCAAATACAAAAATAAGGACAAAGTGAACTATTTCAGAGATTACTACCGCCCATATAAAATTTGTTAAACTAGGCTGTTTTTTTACTATCAAAAAAACTAATAGCAGTTGCACTGATCGGGCGATAATATCAGCAAAAGAAACATAGTAAAGCTTGAGGTATTTTTGAAAAATTGCAGTAATAACTTGATAAAGAGATGAAAATAGAGCAAATATGGAGGCGGCGATAATACCTAGTTTAACTTCTGAAGGGTAAGGTAATAAGGTAGCAATGATAATCCCTATAACTAAGGAAATTATTGTAACTATTAAGCGCAAGCTAAAGATACTACTGACTATGTTTTTTTCATTGGCTCCGGTTTTAGATATTTCTCTAACTAAAATAGTGTAGAGGCCTAAATCGGCCAAAGTGGTAAATATAAAAAGATAAGCAAAGATTAAACTATAATTTCCGTAGCCTGCTGGACCTAAACCTCGAGTTAAAAATCCGACAACAATTAAACTTATCCCGCCTAGGATTAGGCGGGATAAGGCGGCGATTCCGAAGTTGTAAGAGATAGCGTTCATTACAAAATAATCGGCTTGATAACCACCCTTCTTCTAGGTTCTTCGCCAATACTTTCAGTTTGGATTTCTTTATAGCTAGCTAACTCGGTGTGAACCAGACGTCTTTCATATGGACTCATTGGCAATAAAGCTTCCGATTGTTGGCTACTAATCACTCTTTGGGCCGCGGTTTGGGCAATATCTAAAATATATTTAGTTCTGGATTTACGATAGTCATTTATATCTATAATAAAACTTTTATTTTGAAAATCGTTCTGATTGCCAAGTTGGCGAAAAGTAATCAATTTAACAATATGCTCAAGGGCGTTTAAATTTTGGCCGTTGCGCCCAATTAAAATACTTAGGTCATTTTCTGACTCAATTGAGATAATAGGAAAGTTATCGTGGTTTAAAATATTATCTATTAATTTTATCTTGCCTTCAAAACCGGCTTTTTGAAGCACATTTTGGGTTATCTCTATTATTTTATTTTTGATAATCTCATCTTCCATTTTTGTTTTTACTTATATTTTTTATTTATATATAATTGCTCACCAATTGAAAATATTGTGGTTACTACCCAATAAAGCACTAGGCCGGCGGGTAAGTTCCAGGAAATTATTATAATCATAATTGGGAAGAAATACAACATCTGCTGATTCATTATTTTAGCAGTAGTATCTTGACTTGATCCTGAACTTTTTGAAATAGCGGCGCTAAGTCTTGCTTGTATAAATTGGAATCCCCCAGCCATCAAAGGAAGTACCCAGTTTCGCTGGGAAAGATTTAGAAAACCAAATGAAATTTCTTTAATTAAGCCTGGATTTCTCACAAAACCATAGAGAATATCTAGGCTTTTAGGGTCTAAACTATGGCTAAATGCTTGGTAAAGAGCAATTAAAATTGGCAGTTGGATTAATAAAGGCAAGCAGCCACTAAAAGGATTAACTTTGTGTTCTTTATATAACGCCATAGTGGCTTGGCCGAGCGCTTGTTTGTCATTTTTATATTTATCTTGCAGTTCTTTTAATTTAGGCTGAAGTTTAGCTATTTCTTTTTGAGAACGAAGCGTTTTAATTGATAGAGGAACAAATATTAAACGCATTAAAATTGTAAGAATAATTATAGCTAAGCCAAAATCAGTTACAGGTAATATATTGTAAATAAAAACTAATAAATTAAATATCGGACGATACAAAATTTGGTTAAAAATTTGGCTCATGGATTATCAACTCCTCCTATAAAAAAAGGGTTACATTTAATTACCCTCATAGCGCCTGCCCAAAATCCTTTAAATAGGCCTCGTTTTATAATTACTTGCTTAGTATACTCGGAACAACTTGGATAGAATCTACAGCGCGTTGTCCCAATAAAAACCATACCATGGTCAGGTGAAATAGTCTTCTGATAAAGATTAATTAATTTTACTGTAAGGATTTTTAAACTCATTGACTAGTAACTGCATTAATGATGGATTCTAGGTCTCTCTTGATTTCTTCAAACGACTTATCTACGATTGATGGGGAACTAATAATAATCATATCAATGGATCGCGACTGATAATTAATTTTTCTAACCACTTCGGCAATTAAACGCCGAATTTTGTTCCTTATAACGGCCTTTTTTGAGATTTTAAGCGGTACGGTAATGGCAATTCTAGGGTGTTTAAGATTATTTTTTAAAAATTTTACAATCAGAAAATCGCTTTTTATGGTATGCCCGCGGTAAAAAAGACTTTGAAAATCTTTTTTACCAGTAAGACGGTATTTTTTAGCCAAGGCCATAGCTAATTAGCTAAACTGTAATTCTATGCCTACCTTTTTGGCGGCGGCGGGCAATAACCTTTCTGCCATTCTTAGTTTGACTGCGCTTTAAAAAACCGTGTGTTGTTTTTCTTTTTCTTTTCTTTGGCCTATATAGTGTTATTTTCATAATTAGATACTATTATTTTATATCAGTTAATCATACCAAAAAAACAACTAAAGTCAATTTTTTAAATTTTCGGAAAAGTAGTCCACTTTTTATAAACATGTTGTCAACGCAAATTACATTTCATGTATTTTTGATTCAATTATACTTAAGTTTAAATACTTTTATTTTTAATAGGTAGTTATCTTTACGAACACTGCCGGAATGCTTTAACGAAATTATGACAAACGACGAGCTTTGGAAAGTAGTATTGAGCGAGATGGAGGTTTCCCTTTCTAGGGCTAATTTCACTACTTGGTTTAAAGGAACTGCTATTATTTCTAATTCTAGCGGGGCAATTTTAGTTAGTGTTCCCAATGGTTTTGTTAAGGAGTGGCTTGAGAATAAGTTTAACAAGCAAATCTTTAAAGTGGTTACTGGTTACTATCCTGAAGTTAGAGAGATTAAATATAATATC
>OBEQ012555357.1_pt1 | contig 10426 bp, 6 predicted proteins | sample 1670901 | NCBI WGS metagenome assembly OBEQ01 (sample SAMEA104232315, study PRJEB22302) | groundwater metagenome | biome: forest; feature: aquifer; material: groundwater | place: USA | collected 2011-08-07 | depth 5.4 m | reverse complement strand
GACAACGAAAAACCGCCCCTCGCAAGAGCTCGGGGCGGTTTTTCTCGGCCATAGATTATGCTCGTTGGACGTTGACAGCGTTCAATCCATTTGCAGACTCTTCAGTCTCAAAAGAGACGGCGTCACCTTCGTGAAGCTCACTGAACTGTACTCCAACCAAAGCATTGCTATGGAAGAAGAGGTCCTTGCCGAGTCCTTCACCAGTGATGAATCCGAAACCTTTGTCAGTTAACTTCTTTATTGTTCCAGTCATATTTTATAACTTTCATATTTGGCGCGAATTGCATCCAAATCGGAAAGTTCTTAAGACTAATACACGATTAAATACAAAAATAAGTTGAAATCGACTCGTTTTATAACAACACTCTTTTGTACCGATAGCCTAGCATACATTGAATTTTTTGTCAACATTTTCCAGTCCTTTACATTACGGGTGAACAGGCATATCATTATAGTAGTTTACTAGCAATAATTACTAAAATATATGAGTGATGATGAATGCAATTGCGGTTCGCACAGCACATGCAAGCCGGGCGATGGGACCTGCACCGCTTGCGGCAAGAAATGTCCCGCGAAATAATAGAGAGTAGGAAATGTTTTTACAAACAAAAGGCGGCCTACGGCCGCCTTTTGCGTTTTGAATTTGGTGGAGATGGGCGGAATAGAGTCACAAGTTACTAAGTATTTTGTTTGCGAGTACGCACCAAAATACTAAGTACTCGCGACCCCGTCTCGCGTCGTTTTGCGACATGCTCCGACCTTCGATTCGCGCACGAAAGCCGAGCAGTCGGCTTTCTCATCTCCACATAACAAAAATCGCCCGCTTAGGGCGGGCTGATTTTTGAAATGTGGAGATGGCGCGAATCGAACGCGCGTGCAAAAGATAATCGCGTATGAGTCTACAAAGTTTAGTTGTGCTTGATGTTTTAATTCATGAAGCTTAAAGCGAACGAAACACTTCATGAACGAGCCTCTTAGTTTTGAAACCTCGCCGAGACAATCGAAGTTTCTAGTCTCTGGTATAACACTCTCTCGGCCGCTGAGACGTTGGCCGAAGAATGTCGCTTAAGCCGAAGCTCGAGCGAAAGCAAAATCATTTACTCCAAAAAATGGAGAAACAATCGCTTTAGCAACTGTTTTTGCAGTTACGATTTCCAACCGTTTTAGGAGTTATTGGAGCTCCACTTTGCACATACAAGACGTGACCTTTTGTCTAGGCCGATCATCCCCCCAGCACTTTCTACTCCTTGTTATTTTAACGTAATTTGTTAGCGAGGAACACTTAATTTATTTGGAGCGAGAAAAGTTACAAGAAAGTGCTGGGCGAACGGCCGCCTATTGATATTTCAAGGTTCTTCTGATTTCTCTTTCGGTCTCGCGCGCTTTGAGTGTCTCGCGCTTATCAAACTTTTTCTTGCCGCGGGCGATGGCAATTTCCCCCTTGATTTTCCTGCCGTGATTATACACCGAAACTGGCACAATTGTCAAACCCTTCTTGCTTTCATTGGCGGCGAGCAGAGCAATTTCTTTTTTGGTGAGAAGTAGGCGGCGGTTGCGCATCGGGTCATAATCTTTCGGCGTGTTGCCGGGCTGGAACGGTGGAATGCTCGCGTTTATAAGGTACGCCTCGCCGCCGCGCACGCTGACGTACGCGCCTTCAAGCGAGCCCTGTTTCTGCCGCAGGGATTTGACTTCAAAACCGAGAAGCTCTATGCCCGCGGTGAATTTTTCCAGAAGCTCGTAATCAAAATGAGCTTTTTTGTTGTAGATAAGCATGTTGTAAGAATAGCAGATGGGCAGGGTTGTATAAAGTATTTTGTTATACTGACCGTAACGACTCTAAAATCGTGCCGATACAACAACCACATCAAGCTTTCTCTCTATCTTTTTGCTAGCATCAGCAATTTCCGAAAAGTAATTGTGCAGGGTTCCAAGAGCCTTTTCTTTTTTGCTGTCGGATACTAAATTCCAAATACTCATTGTCTGTGCATACAGAACAGCTTTTTTTACAGTGAAATATTCGGAAATTGGAAAATGTTTTGTTTCCACTTCTTGAAATCTATTTTCCCCTAGGAAAGTCTCTGGGTCGTAATCTTTCTTCACATCCGGCATCTCACTGTCTATGAACCTACTGAGTATTTCCTTATTCTTTTTCTTGAAGTTACCCGCTTCGTTCTTGTTGACCACAAAGAACATTCCTCCGGGCTTTAGTATCCGTTTTATCTCATCCGCTACTTCTTTGGTCGCAAACCAATGAAAAGCACTGAAGGTTGTTATGGCATCAAATGTTTTTTCTCTAAAAGGCTGTTTTTCGGCAGGGGCAACAAGGTATTCAATCTGATTTCGGTTACCTGACCGTGCTTGCTGTATCATCTCCGCATCAATATCAGTTCCTACCATTTTTGCGCCCTTCTCGAAAAGTTGTTCGGTTGCTATACCAGTGCCACAGCCTATATCTAAAATATACGGATGATCTTTTTGCACTTTAGAAAAGACGCACATGATCACTTCATGGGGAAATCCCATTCGCGCTTTGCTGTAGTTTATGCGTAATGTCCCGAAGTCCCCATAACCCTTTTTTGTTCTCTTAATGGTATCCATAGGTTCGTCAATTATAACAGAGATTAAAATATTGACAGGTCAGTGAAATTAGTATTACATAGTCATGGGAATATCGGGATAACATAACAATGTATGAAAGGTAGATACTATGCCAAAAGAAGTTCTTTGGAAATCAGACATCACCGAAGTTGGTAAAAACAAACTTCTCACAAAAGGGGTGGACCAAATGGAAATCATCAAAGGTTTTCATTACGAAGATATGGTGTTTCTGCTTCTTTTTGGCAGGAAACCGAAAAAGGAGGAAGCTGATCTGCTTCGAGCGGTCATAGTCTCTCATGTCAGCCACGGCATAACCGGCCAGAGCACTATAGCTGTTCGCATGGGAGCCGATTGCCGTTCCCCGTTCTTAAACTCCGCACTAGGAGGATTCCTTGTTGGGTCAGGAGCGTTCCATCAAGGCGCACTTCAAGCTTCTATGGACATGATCAGTGAGGCTGTGGCGGCGGAAAATCTTGAGGAGTATGTGCGAGGACGCCTTAGCTCGAGGAAAACTTTCTACGGGTATGGACACCGTTTCCATTCCAAAGACCCGAGAGCCATTCTTCTCATGGAGCTGTGCTACACGCACAACTTTGTTGGGAAATATATCAGTGCCGCTCGAGAGATTGAGAAGATCATTGGCCATGAACGCGGAAGGTATATGAACATTGAAGCGGCTGGTGGATCAATCTTGCTTGAACTCGGGTTCCCGTCGGAAGTGGCATCCTTGATCATCTTGGTCGGACGAGCGCCAATGTACGCGGCTGTCTACATGGAGCGTCTTCGCTCCGGGAGCAAGCCATTTCAACGGCTCGCTGTTTATGACGTCGTTCCCGGAAAGGAGGAGAAGTGAAAACGGGACGCGAGGTGTGGGCGATTGTTCCCACGCGGTACGGTTCGACTGGTTTACCAGAGAAAAACATCCGGGAAATAGCGGGTAGACCAATGCTTCACTGTATGCTCACGGCGGCGCTTGCCACTCGAAACCTTACGAGAGTGATGCTCACAACTGACAATGACCGCATTGCCGAAGTTGCAGCGCAGGTTTCGGGTGTGGAAGTGGTGAGGCATGATCCGGCGCTTTCAGTATCAGGCCAGCCCTCGTTTGGAGTATTCCAATACATAGTCAGGAAGTGTCTTGAGGAAAGTCCCGTTAAGCCGGAGGCTGTCGCGCTTCTTCGGGTGACTACACCTTTATGTTTGCCATATGACATCGACAATGCTATAGAGCTTTTGCTGTCCAAACATAGTCAAGCAACCTCTGTTTTATCTGTCGTAAAATCTGATGTGCATCCGAAGCGGGTGTATGCGATAGACAGTGAAGGAGTGCTTCGCTTGAGAGAGGAATCCCCCGAAAGAGATTTTCCTCTACCTAGGCAAGTGTTTGATGATGTCTACGTTAGAAACGGGGCGATTTATGCCACACTCCCCGATGTAGTGCTTCAGGGTAGCCTCTGGGGAGAAAAGCCGCTCCCGTACATTATGCCGAAGGAGAGGTCAATTAACATAAACGATGAAGTTGACTTCATTCTTGCGGAACAGTTGCTAAAAATGCGATAACCATGAGCCCCGACCAGTTCAGTTCGGGGTTTTCTTTTCAACAATCTCGTTTGATGTATAATACGCTTATTATGGACTTATTGCCGAAAAACAGGCTCAAAAATATCAAGCTGCCGAAGCGCGGGGAGAAAAATGGCGGAAAAAACGGCACATCAGGAAAACCCCGGTCTTTTTGGAATAACGCTCTGACCACGATTTTTATTTTCCTCGTGCTCATGACCATTTACTCGTTTTTGACTGAGAGCGGTTCAAAGACACCAGTCATCTCGCTTTCTCAACTAGCCACTGATGTCTCCAGCGGTCTGGTTTCTAAGATTACTGTGCAAGGCGACAACCTTGAAGTCGAGTATCTCAAAAATCACGAAATTAAAAAAGCCAAGAAAGAAGAAGGCACGGCGCTCACCACGACCTTGGTCAATTACGGCGTGCCGCTCGCGAAATTAAGCACCCTTCAGATTGAAGTGAAAAGCGAGAGTGGTATCGGTTTTTGGATTCTCAATCTGGCGCCGTTCGTATTGCCGCTGGTATTCATTTTGATTTTTATTTGGTTCCTGTCGCGGCAAGTCAAAGGCGCTGGCATGCAAGCTTTTACCTTCGGCCAATCAAAGGCGCGCATTACTTTTCCGTCCGACAAAAAAACTAAGGTGACTTTCAAAGACGTGGCCGGCGCCAAGGAAGCCAAGGAGGAGCTCAAAGAAATCGTGGATTTTTTGAAAAGCCCTAAAAAGTTTCTGGACATCGGCGCGGTTATTCCCAAAGGCGTGCTTCTCATGGGTGCAAGTGGGACGGGAAAAACTTTGCTTGCCCGCGCGGTGGCGGGGGAGGCTGGCGTAGCCTTCTTTTCAATTTCCGGGTCGGAATTCGTGGAGATGTTTGTAGGAGTGGGCGCGAGCGTAACTGGTGATACGCCAGTGTTAATTAAAACAAAAAGACAAACACGACTTATGCCGATCAGTGAGTTTGTGGATCAGTATTACAAGAAACAGGAGTCGGGCGGAGTTCGAAAGGTGAAAGAGGTGAAGACTCTCGGTTTCGCTCCGCTTGAAAGTAAATTTTGGGGTGTCAAAAATTCAGGAAAGCATTACTTCGGCGGGAGCTCGTGGAGCGAGGTTCAGAGTGTGCTTCGTCATCGCGTGGATAAAATTTACAAAATTTATTATCGCGGCGGCCTGATTAAAACAACGGGAGACCACTCTATTTTTGTCAGACATCGCAACATGATTACGGCTAAGCGAGCCGATGAACTAAAACCTGGAGATATTTTGGTCAATTTGCCGTTTAAGGTTAGGGGAACATTTATACCTGGTATTGGCACGACGCATAAGGTCAAGGCACACACTTTTCTTGATGATGGTGTACAGTATCTTGATCTGTATGATGAGGCGTATCAAAAAGCACTGGCCGGATATAAACAGGTTATCGCTGAGAAAGGGATTCGTTCTCAATACGCAATTGCAGCTGAAGTTGGGGTAAGCCAAGCAACCGTAGGCAATTGGCAGAATGGAGTCCATGAGCCGCAGTTTTTTGGGAATAATTTGCTTAGTGTCGGTACCCCAAGGAAACTTTTGGTTACCCCCGACCTCATGAGGTTGTTAGGATATTACACGGCTGAAGGGCGAGTAACACGTTATATGGTTGATTTTGTGTTTGGCATGCATGAGCCGGAAATTTACAACGATTGCCGCGAACTTCTTTGTACCATTTTCAAACTTGAACCAACTCTAGTGGAGCGTCCGGAATCCAATTCAGTGCGTATCACGGTTTCTTCTCCGATTCTTGGGCAATTTTTTGAAAAACACGCTGGGACAGGCAGTCATCGTAAACACGTGCCGGAAATATTGTGGAGTTTGCCGAAACCACTTTTCCTGGCTAATCTTTCGGGATACGAGCGCGGTGATGGGTATACCACAAGAGACGGGAAGCTTTCAGTCGTGTCGGTTTCCAAACAGCTTATTATGGAGCTTGCGTGGCTGCGTGCTATGCATGGTATTCAAGCGGGAATGCGGCAGACCCTCGCTCCGGCAGGCCGGACCATCGGCAGCAATCTCAAACCACTTCCTGAAACTATAAGTTGGAATCTTATTATAGGGAAAACTGCACATCCATTTATTTCCTATACAGGAACCGCAAGCCAATTCAAAAAGCCGATTGTAGAACGTGTCATCTCGGAGCCGTATGACGGGTATGTCTATGATTTATGTGGTTGCGAGAACGAGGCGTTTTTTGGGGGAGAGAAGCCGATTTTGCTTCATAACAGTCGTGTGAGGGACCTCTTTAAGCTTGCCAAGTCGGCGGCGCCATCCATTATTTTCGTGGACGAGATTGATGCCGTGGGACGAGTGCGCGGCCATGGTGCGGGCGGGGGCAACGACGAGCGCGAGCAGACCTTGAACCAAATTCTCGTTGAAATGGATGGTTTTGAGCAAAATGAGAAGGTTGTTGTCATGGCGGCGACTAATCGCCCGGATGTTCTTGACCCCGCGCTCGTGCGGCCGGGCCGCTTTGACCGGCGTGTTGTTCTTGATTTACCAGACCGGGCTGACCGGGAAGAAATTTTGAAAATCCACGCTGTTAAAAAGCCCTTTGCCGAGGATGTGAACTTGAGCGTAGTGGCCGAGCGCACCCCGGGCTTTTCGGGCGCTGACCTTTACTCGCTTATGAATGAAGCAGCTATTTTGGCGGCACGGGAAAACCGACTCAAGGTCGCCCAGTTTGACCTTATTCGCTCCATTGAAAAAGTCATGCTCGGCCCCGAGCGTAAGAGCCACATTCTCTCCGCACAAGAAAAAGAAATCACCGCTTACCACGAAGCCGGCCACGCTTTGGTTGCCTCGGTTCTGCCTTTTGCCGACCCGGTGCATAAAATTTCCATCATTTCCCGCGGCCGAGCCGCCGGTTATACTTTGAAGTTACCGCTTGAAGACCGGAAGCTTCAGTCGCGCCGTGAATTTCTTGACGACATCGCAGTGTCCCTCGGCGGTTATGTGGCCGAGAAAATGATTTTTGGCGACCTCACCACCGGCCCATCAAATGATTTGCAGGTTTCAACCGCGCTGGCGCGCGATATGGTGACGAAGTACGGTATGTCGGATAAAATGGGGCCGGTGGCGCTAGAAGGCGCAGGCGGGAGAGTGCTCTTCGGGCGTGGCGTGGATGACAGAGAGTTTTCGGAGCGAGTCGGCTCGGAAGTTGACGCCGAGGTTTCAAGGATTATGAATGAAGGGCGCTTGAAAGCCGAGGAAATTTTAAAAAAGCATCGCAAGGCACTTGACGCTATCGCTAGCCGGCTTATTGAAGTTGAAAATATCGAACAAGCCGAATACGAAACTATTATTTTGGCGTTCGGCATCGCGCCGAAAAAGAAGGAGAGGAAAGAGGAGAGAGCCTAGCGTCATGCAGAAATTGTTTCAGAAATTTTGGCTCTGGCTAGAGGCTTCATGGGTTCTTAACATTAGATTTTTCGTGTCCTCACGCACATAAAATTTTTTCGAATTTTTGCGCGAGCCCGACTCGGCTCGTCAGCCTCCGTCTCGGACAAGTTAAAAACTTTGTCCCACAAACTTTTTTACACTTGTCCGCCCTCTTGGATTCGAACCAAGGACCGCCGAGGTATAAGCTCGGTGCTCTAACCAGCTGAGCTAAGGGCGGGATTTCAAAATCGTAACTTAAAAAACGACCTATAGCAATCCTTCGTTTGTACTTTTTATTTTAAAAATAAAAGGTGCACTCCGGTAATAAGAGGAGTGCACGCTCGAATCGGATTCTACATTCAGTCGTAATGTGCCCAGAAACTTGCGGCAATGATCAGCGTATAGAGACTTTCTTGTGTCTGCATCTGTTTGAGTACTTTTTGGTAGTAGCTGCAGAATATTTTGTCGCACATTTCAAGCTCGACACGCTTGTACCACCGCGTGAGTTTATTTTTCCAAAAGAACTTAACTTCCTTGGCGACCATGAAGTCCCATACTCGTCCAGAGGTAACTAAACAGAAGGCAAATGTTGAATCATAGGGTTTCGCGAGCTGGAGGGCATAGCGAGGTTCGTTCATGGCTTCTTTTCCACTCTTGTAGGCCCAGCGAATACAGGCCCAAGAGTCTTTCATCCAATGTGTCATAAACTGTTTGAACTTTCCGTCTTCTCTGGCTGCTAATTGCAACATCTGCTGTGCTTGCACTAACAACATAGCAGGATTACCAAAGTCGTCTGATTGGTATATCCTTTTGTATACGTTTGTGGCAAACTGCTCCGGTTCTTGTGATGCCTCGTTTCGTATGCGTTCAAAGGAAACGCGTCGGAACGGGCTGATCTGTTTTTCTGATATCTCTTTTTTTATGCGTTCGAAGAGTGCTACTGCTTCGGTATGCGTTTTTATGCTCATATGATGCCTTCCATTTCTGTACTTTTTCTTTATGCAGGTTACACCTCTCCGAGTTTTTGTCAAGCGTGCCTTTATTTTTTCTTTGCGTCGGGTGTCGGCATAAAGTCAATGTTCTTCACTCAAAATGAATTTCGGCGCTGCGATTTTTAACGTGCTCCGCGAGAAGGGGATGGCGGGATAGAGTTTCGTCGAGGGCGATGAGCCGCGCGGCCTCTAGCCGCGCGGCCTCCACCATTTTCAAATTTTGCAGGGCTTCCATTGCCATGTCGGAGATGCCCCACTGTTTACCGCCACTAAGCTCGCCCGCGCCGCGGAATTTCAAATCATATTCGGCAAGCTCAAAGCCATTTTTGGCTGTTTGAAGCGCCTTGAGCCGGTCCAAAGTTTTTGCCGTTTTCGTTTCCGCGAAAACGTAGCAGTAGGCTTGATAGGTGCTTCGGATGACCCTGCCGCGCAACTGGTGCAGTTGGGCCAAACCGAAGCGCTCGGCGCTTTCTACCACAATGACCGTGGCGTTTGGCACATTGACGCCAACTTCTACCACGGAAGTTGAAACCAAGATATGAATTTCGCCGTCTTTGAACTGCTCCATCACTTTTTCTTTCTCGCTGTCTTTGAGCTTGCTGTGCATGACCGCGATTTCAAATTCGGGAAATACTTTTTCCTTGAGACGTTTGGCCTCGGTTTTTGCCGATTTTACTTGAAGAGCGAACTCCTTATCCGGGTCAGGTTCTTCAATTCGTGGACAGATGACGAAGGCTTGTCTGCCATCTTGAAGTTCTTTCCGTATTTTTTCGTAGGTTGCGTTTCGTTCCTCGGGTTTTACCACTGCCGTGATGATTGGTTTTCGGCCGGGCGGCATCTCATCTAAAAGCGTCAGGTCCAAATCACCATAGATGGTCAACGCCAAAGTTCTCGGAATCGGCGTGGCCGTCATAGACAACAAATGCGGCGCGATATGATCTTTACGGACAAGTTTTTGTCTTTGGGCTGTGCCGAAGCGGTGTTGTTCGTCAATGATAACGTACGCGAGATTTTTGAATTTAACCGACTTTTGGATGAGCGCGTGTGTACCGATAAGTATCGGAATTTCGCCGTTGGCAACCCATTTTAAGAGTTGATTCCGTGAAATGTTAGTCCAGCCGTTCGGAGCGATTTTTGATGGGAATTTTCGGCAACCTGAACTGGTGATAAGACCGATATTTATGGGTAAATGCGAAAAATACTGGATGAAAGAATCAAAGTGTTGTTTTGCCAGAATTTCTGTCGGACACATGTACGCGATTTGAAGATTCCCAAAATTTTGGTTGCGCGGCTTCGTTGTTACTGCGGCATATGCAGTAGCCGCGGCCACCGCGGTTTTGCCCGAACCGACGTCCCCCTCCAGGAGGCGCGACATCGCAAAGTTCTTTTTGAAATCCGCTAAGATGGCGGCGATAGCGTGCTCTTGGGTGGACGTGAGGGGAAACGAGAAACGCGAGGTGAATTTTTTTATATGCTCTTCCGCGTGGTCGATAATAAATGAAGGATTTTTCTGCCAGTCTTTTTTGGCACGCTGTTTTTCCAATTGAATCAAAAACACTTCTTCAAAGGCGAAGCGTTTGCGGGCCGCCGCCGCATCAGCTACTTTTTGCGGCGCATGGATCCACACCAGAGCGGTTTTAATGCCGGGCAAGTTATATTTTTCAAGGATGTCCGGGGGGATCGGGTCCTTTACTGTATCCAAAAAGCTTTCTACCTTTCCGCTAGAGGCGGATCCGCCTTTGGCGGAGAAAATTTTCCCGACCGCGTGGTAGAGCCAGTTTGAGGTAATGCCGCGGCTCTCCGGATAGACAGGGTAGAGGGTGTGTCTTTCCTGCCCCGTAGTGAGCTTTGCTCTACTACTGG
>OBEQ012435746.1_pt1 | contig 10426 bp, 6 predicted proteins | sample 1670901 | NCBI WGS metagenome assembly OBEQ01 (sample SAMEA104232315, study PRJEB22302) | groundwater metagenome | biome: forest; feature: aquifer; material: groundwater | place: USA | collected 2011-08-07 | depth 5.4 m | reverse complement strand
TCGACCTCAAGGGCGTCGCCGGGCCCGATTGTGTAATAAAGCGTCGTCGGTAACGATCCGAATTCCTCATACTCTTTCGGAGGAGGCGGAACGGCCGCGGCGGCCTGGGAAGGAATATCCTGGAAGGCCATCGGAGGATAGGTGACAGGGATTTCTTCCTTGGACAAAACGCTCAACCGCTCAATCGCCTTACGCGTCCAGGGATCGTTCGGGTCGCCGTCATCGGCCCTTTTTTTCCAATACAGAACCGCCTTATCCGGTTTCCCTACTTTTTCATAAAGGAGAGCGAGGTTCGCGATGGCGTCGACAAAATGGGGGTCGAGAGCGATCGCCTCAAGATATTCTCCCTCTGCCTTCGCGGCATCCCCTTCCATTTCATAAAGGATGGCCAGGTCATTGTGGGGCGTGGCATAATACGGATCGATGGCAATCGCCTTCTCGTAATATTCCTTGGCGACCCCGAGCTGCCCTTTTTTCTGCGCCGAATATCCTTGATTGCGGTACTCGGGGGCCTTCAGTTCCACGTGGGCGGAGGCGTGCGGAGCGATGAGGAGAAGCAAAAGAAATACATATAAAGGAAGGGAGCCTCCCCTTCCTCTTTTCTTGAAAGGAGTTATGTGTGTCGCCATTTACGTTACCCGAATTATAGCATAATCTTAGGATAAAGTCAACCTAAGAAAAGGGCTGCTGACAAAACAAAAACGTTATGTTAAGATAGTGGGTAATATGGAAAAACGGTTTGAGGAAATCAATCGGCTGATCAAATTCTTCCCGGGCGAGCGGGGCCGGGAACTCTGGATCGGGACCCTGGTCCAGGATTTCATCGAAATTTACAACAATCTCTTCGAGGAACTGCCGGGGTATGTCCGCTACACATTCCTGGAAAAATTCGGAGAATTTGTTGAAAAAGAACTAAGGGAGATCCGAACGCTCCGAAGCGCCTACGGCCGGGAATTTGAAAAAATTCGGGAAACTCAAAAAATTCCTGAATTTTTTGACATTCGAAAAAAATTGGCGCAGATTACCGGAAAACTTTTCGATAAGAGCCACTCCGTGATGGAGCTCCACGAGCTCTGCACGCAATACAACGATCACCTTACCCTTCAGATTATCTATCTCGTCGAGGAAGAATTGCGCCACAAAGAAAAAGTGTGGCCGCGGGGACGCTACGCCTGGATCCGGATGGGAAGCGCCGGGCGCGAAGAACAGACCCTTTTCGTTGACCAGGACAATCTGGTCGTTTATGAGCATCCGAAAGACAAAGAGTATTTCCAGATTTTCTCGAAGCGCGTCGTGAAATCCCTTGAAAGTGTCGGGATTGACCTCTGCCACGGCGATGTCATGGCGTCCAATATCAGGTGGCGCGGCACCCTTGAGGAGTGGAAAGTTCGCCTGCGCGAAATGGCCTTCCGGGAAGAAGAGCTGGTGAGCGGCATTATCCTTCTGGACGCGAAATATGCCGCCGGGGATCCCGGCCTCGCCTCCCAGTTTATCGAGGAGGTTCAGAAAATGCCCAAGATGAACCTCGGTCTTCTCCGGGAAATCGCGCAGATAGCGACGGAGATGCCGCTCGCCCTCACCGTCTTCCGCGGGTTTCAACTCGAGAGTCACGGAAAGCACAAAGGGCAATTCAATGCGAAGCTCCAGGGATGGATGCCGCTTGTGATGACGGTCCTCATCTATGCCCTCAAATATCATGTCCGGGAGACCAACACCGTGAAACGGATCCGCGCCCTTGAACGGCTCGGACATTTCGACGCGAAATTTTCATCCGACCTACAGGAGGCCTACTTTACGCTGACGCGGCATAAGGTCTTGAAACAGATTGACGCGATCCGAAACCGTCGGAAAAAACCGGATTATTACCTGAAGCCCAAAGAGTTCGGCGAAAAAGAGGAAAAAAAGATCTGGGACTCCCTCATCACCATTTTGCAGCTGCGGCAGATTGCGAGGCGCAGTTTTGACCTGACCAAAAAGATTCCGGGACTATAGGCGAATGCGCTATCTTTTGACCAGCGGTTCTTTCCACACCCTCCCCGTTCAGAAAACCTTTTGGATCGCCAAGGAAGCGGGATTTGACGGAATAAACCTCATGATCACCCGGGAATTTCAGAATGCCGACGAATGCGCCGTTGTCCGAGGCCTCCAGAAAATCCTTCCGATCGATTCCATTCATGTTCCCTTTATCACCCTCTGGGGCTGGGGCAATCCGGTGGAAAAAATTGAGCGGACGGCCAGGCTCGCCCTCGAAACAGGGGTCCCCCTGATCAATTTCCACCCGCCCGCCTGGCTTTTTCTGGAGCTCGGATTTTCCTTCTGGTTTTTAGGCGTCCGCGATTTCCAGAAAGAGATCGGGAAAGGAAAAGTGATGGTCAGCGTCGAAAATATGCCGCGGCTCGCCCGCTATGCCTGCGACCCCCACCTTCTTTCAAGGACTCAGAACCTGCGGCGCTTTCTCGAGGAGAGAAATCTCTACTTGAGCTTCGATTCCTCCCATATGGGAACCAAAAAGGCCGACTTTCTCGAAGAGTTTGCCTCGCTTCTTAACACAGGGCGCGTCAAACAGATCCAGTACAGCGACTACCGGAACGGACGGGAACACCTGAAACCGGGGAGCGGCACCCTTCCCCTTTCGGGGCTCCTCCGTCTTTTGACTCAAAAAAATTACCCGGAGGGCCTCTGTCTTGAACTGATGCCGGAAGAACTTCCGAAAGAGGAAGGCGCCATTGTTACAGCTCTTCAAACAATGCTGAAAGAAATGAAGGGCATTCTAAAGTGACAATCGCACAATTGCACAATGCTCTGGAAATATTTTTCACGATGTCCTCCTTCCCTTGAATTCTCCTTACCGTGTGGTATACTTTATACTGAAACCGAAAATTTTTTTTGGGTCCAAACTTAGTTCTTTTAAAAAGATTTGATTCTCTTAAAGCCACGGGTCTACAGGCAAGGATGAGCCAAGGACCGCCAAGCTGCCGGACGGACACAAGTCTTGCCAACTGACCGCTGAGCTACTGAAGCAACAACACAGGTAGCTCATTTTTTCTGCCAGGAGGTACCGATGAACACACGCGTGATGGTGGTATGCCTTGGAGTGTGGTGGATGGTTTTCGCAGGGATGCAAGAAGTCACGGCAACCACGTTGACCTACAAGAACGTGCCTAGTCTCGTCACAGAAGCCACCTGGATCCTCCGAGCGAAGGTTCTGAAGCTTCACACCGTCCCCTCGCCGAAGCGCTGGACCAGTTACACCTACGTGACCCTGCGGGTCTCTGATGTCGTGAAGGGGGGAACGCTGCCCGCGGACAAGACGTTTGTCTTGCGCTTTGAAGGCGACTGGACCTCCCCGTACAGCGTCCCGATTCCGGGCATGACGCCGCTGTACGAAGGGCATGACTACATTCTCTTTATCGGCAACCCACAGGCTGGGATGTGCCCCATTGTCGGCTGGGCCCAAGGGGTCTTTGAGGTGACCGTCAATGCCCAGGGGAAAGAGTTCCTGATAGACGGTGGGGCGGGCCGAGCTGTGCTCGATCTTCACGAGAATACTGTCCTGCTCGATCAGCCTATCAGCTCCGCACCGTTGCTTCTCACCACTGCTGACGGTTCCGCCATAGAGTCTCTCGCACCTGACGCCGGCCAACAGGCCTCGGTCGTTGCGATGCACCCCACCGACTTCTTGAGCGCGATCGCCGGGGTGGTGGCCGAGCAACTTGAACACTACACCCCGGCCCCGGAGCTTCCGATCTATGAGGAAGACCTCCCACTGCCGCCGGATGAAGAACGCGCGCCTGTCACCTCTCCACCTGCGCCGACTACGACCGAGACGCCCCATCCCATCCAGGCGACTCCGCGGCCTCAGCAGACTCCCGCGCCGGCAAGCGAGGAGGACGCCCCATGACCACACGGATCCTGACTTTCTTGTTGGTCATCTCTGCAAGTCTCTTTTGGGCGCAGACTGACGCCGTTGGCTATGTCCCCGAAAAGAGCGGCACCCATGAATTGAAATGGCATGAATGGCAGGGATCTACTCCCTCCCTTGTGACTCTGGTTTTACGGACGGACACCGTCCCCGCATCCACCGAGCATCCGCTCGCCGAATGGACGTCGGCAGCCAGCCAGGCGATAGCTGACTGGGGCAACGTCCGGGGTTCCAACATCAGGTTCGTGATGACCACCTCCACCACGTCCAATCCCGACAACCACTGCGATGGGGTGAACACCATCGCCTTCGTCAACGAAGACATACTAGGAGCTGTCACCACACCGCAGACGCGGGGGGAGTGTAGCGTAAACGGAGGTGACGCGTACGCACTGTACGATGCCGACGTCCGGTTGACCACACGCAACATAACCAACTGGATTCCCGCTTATCAGAACTACGAATCCGCTCCCTACGACTCTCCCGGCTCGTCGTTCCAAGCGTACCTCCATCATGAGTTGGGCCATGTCGTCGGGTTAGACCATCAGTACAATCGTCTGGCCGCGCTGACACCGGTCTATTCTGTCGGCGGATATGGCCGGCTCCACGGAGATGACCAAGCTGGCGCACGGTACCTCTATCCGAATAGCGAAGTAGCCTCTGACGTAGCGATCACGAACTGGGAGCCGAGCACTGTGCAGCAAAGCCAGGAAACGCGGGATGCGTGCGTCACCGTTCCCCAATTCCGGCAATCCGTCGACCCCGGCAATGCCGCCAGCGTCGGCTTTGGCATGGAGAATATGGGCATGCGGGATGAAAACAGCGAGGCGGCGACGTTTTACCTCTCAAGAGATCAGTCGCTCGACTCCGACACCTACCTGTACTCACAGAATACAGGCGGCACGCTGCAGGTCTGTTCACAAACGACCAACTGTTATGGCTCCGTTTCCGTCTTCGTCACGATTCCCACCGGGACGAAAGGCACTTACTACATCCTGACATCCCTATTGCCGGACGATGACATCTCGAATAACGTGGTGTCCATGTATCAACCGATCACCGTCAATAAGGTGCCGCCCAGACGCAATAATCCGTCGTTCCCCTCTTCTCAACGCATCCATCCGACCAAGCATCTCACAACCATCCTGAATGGGGTGTTTCCGGATGACTATTTCGTTGATGATAACGGAGATCCCATCAGCTGTTTGGGATTGAGCCAGGCCTTGACGAATGCCGGAGCCACGATCAACAACTGCGTCTTCAACTGGACCCCTACCCTTGACCAAAGTTTAAGCTTTTATACCTCCCACCTCACGATCAGTGATGGTGATGGCGGTTTCCTGCCACAAGATTTCACGGTTGAGGTGTACAACACCGCTCCCACCATCGCGTCCCTCCCCGCGCAGTCTGTCCACCCCACGGGCACCAACACCGTGAGCTTTACGGTCAGCAGCTCGGATGCCGACGGGGATATCTTGACCTACGCGCCTGCCACCAACCTCCCGGCTGGAGCGACGTTTAACACCAGCACCCATGTCTTCAGCTGGACGCCGCCCTCGAACTACGCGCTCGGCACGGTGTCGCCGACGTTCACCGTGAGCGATGGCTGGACCTCCACAACCCGGAGTGTTCCGATCGCGGTCTACAACACCGCTCCCGCTATCGCATGGATGCCGACTCAATCCGTCCATCCGGGCAGGACGCTCACCTATGCCATTCCGGCCTCCGACGCGGACGGAGACGCCTTGACCTGCTCCATGAATCCCCTCTTACCAGGGACTGTCACCTGGTCGGGGTGCACGCTCAATTGGACGCCGCCGCAGACCCAGCCCCTTGGTACGGTCTCTACCACGGTCACGGCCACCGATCATTGGACTTCGGTTTCACAACCCTTGAGCATTGCGGTCTACAATACCCCACCGAGTCCGAATGTCACCAATCAGTCGACCTGCATCGGCGGCCCCTTGAGCTTCACGGTGACGGGCTCTGATCCGGATGGGGACGCGCTGAGCACCTACCAGGCCTCGGGCACGGTGTTTGGCATGGGGGCGACCTTCAACCTGAGTACGCATGTCTTCAGCTGGACGCCGTCGAGTACAGGAAGTTATAGCGCGACCTTCTCGGTGAATGATCCCTGGACAACGGGTTCGCAGAGCATCACGATCACCGTCAGTAGCAATTGTGTGCCTGTCATGGTCTTGTATCCGCCCGGCAATCAAACGACCACTGTCGGCCGCGAGCTCTATATCAGCGCGCGTGCCTATGATCTTGACGGAGATAGCCTCACCTACTATGCCGACCTGCCCCCCTGGATGGTGTGGGATTCTGAGCTCCACAATGCGTACGGCACGCCCACCCAGACCGGCACCTATTGGGCTTTCTTCCAGGCAGCGGATCCCCTCAACGAGTTGGGGGAAGAAATGATCATCATCACCGTCACCGAGGCACTTCCTCACAAGCCCGCAGACAAGACGATAGATGAGCAATAACCCTACGCAGCGTCTGACGAAGGAGGTCTTGTGAGAGCTCAGGATCTTCTGGAGAGATAGAGATCCGGGAGATGAGGAAGAGGATGTTAAGATAAAATTTCGTGAAGACGGTGTAACATATCTTCCATGGGGATAATCGCAATGTTACCGTCCCGCATGCTGCGATTTCCACCATAAACGAAAGTGGCCTTAGCCATCGGATATTCTTTCAGGAATGCCCGAAGTCCTCTTAGCATCTCGGTAGAAACTTTGGCGGTCCGTTTCACTTCAAAAGCCAGAATGCCCTTCGGCCCATATAAAACAAAATCGACCTCGATGTTGTTGGACGTGCGCCAATAATACATCTTATAGCCCGTCCCCAGATAGGCGTTAACGGCGTTGAGTTCTTGGAAAAGAAGCGTTTCCACCGCGGCGCCCTCTATTTCTTCGGGGCTATCCAAAGGACCCGAGGGTCTTAGCGTTCGATAAATGCCCGCGTCGAAAAAATAAAATTTAGAATGGCTTACCATGCGCCGCTTCGCCCGCTTGGCAAAAACCGGCACCCGGTAAGCGATCAATAAATCTTCCAAAATCGAAAAAAAACTCTCCACCGCCTTGCGCTCAACGGCGCATTCTCTGGCGACAGAAGAGATGTTGAGGATCGAACCCTGCGAGAAACTCGCCGCCTCGAGAAATCGGGCAAACCCTGCCAGATTCCGCGTCAGACCCTCCTGCAAGACCTCTTCCTCAAGATACGTTTTGACGTAACTTTCCAGATAGCCCTTGGGGTCTTGCTCCGTATACACAGAAGGGAGCTGGCCGTATTTCAGCGCATACTGCAAGCGAAAGTCTTTTCCCGCTTCCAAAGCGGTCAAGGGATGCAAAAAATAAGTGAGCGCCCGGCCGGCCAACAGATTCGGACCCTTGCGCCTGATTTTTCTGGCACTCGAGCCGGTTAAAATAAACGTATATCGGTATTTCTCAATCAGCCGGTGGACCTCATTCAAAAGCTCCGGGATCCTTTGCACTTCATCCAGAATGACCCAGCCCCGAAAGTCCTGCGGGATGAACCGTTCGAGCCGCTGCGGATTGGCCAGGAGGTCATTAAAAATCTCCGCCTCCAGCAAATCCAAATACACGGCGCCGGGAAACACGGATTTGACCCACGTCGTCTTTCCGGTGCCGCGAGGGCCGAATAAAAAGAAACTTTTGCCCTTCGGGGGTTTAATTAATCTGGAATACATAACTCCATTTTACATTGTTTTTTGGAGGTGTCAAGGGAATTTATTTTTTGCGGGTCTTCGGTCCTGGTCCTGTGTCTTGAGTCTTGTTAAACCCCTTCCCAGTCCATTTTGGAAATAAGGAAAAACATCGCCCACCCTGAAAAGGCGCAGAGAACAGCAGCCACGGTACCTAGCTTGTACTGCCCCATCACAAACCAGCCGATCGAAAAGAGTGAAGCGTAAATACAGATCGTTCCCAAGAAAAAATTTGTGACTTCCGGCCATCCCAGATGTAATTTTTTAATGTCCTTGCATTTTTTCGTGATCGGCCCCCAGAATCCCCCCGGACGGACGTGACGGAAAAATTCCTCAAGCTGCTTTTCATCGACCGGCTTCGTGAGAAACGTCACAACGACCCAGATCACCGTACAGATGGTTAAGGTAATCACGAGGCGGACGGCGTAATAATCGGGCCCCTGAATGCTTTTGAAAAAGGGCGATTGATCGAGAGTGAGTGAAATCGCCAAAGAAGAGATCATCGCCGAGAGCTCCGACCAGACATTGATCCGCCACCAATACCATCGAAGCAGAACAACCAGAGAGGTCCCCACCATTAAGAGCTGGATAAAAAGCCAAGCGTTATAAATCGAGTTCATTTTCCAGGCGGTAAATCCCCCCAGGACCGCCATGAGGAGTGTGGCCAACTGCGACATGACGACGTAGTGCTTCTCCGAGGCATCTTTTTTGATAAAACGTTTATACACGTCATTGACGAGATAAGAAGCGCCCCAGTTCAAGTGCGTCGTAATCGTCGACATAAATGCGGCGAGGAAACCCGCCACGAGAAACCCTCTCCATCCGGTCGGGAGAAACATCACCATCATTTTAGGATAAGAGGATTCCGGATCGGCGATATTCGGAAAATAGATGAGTGAGGCCAGCCCGATGATAATCCAGGGCCAGGGCCTGAGCGCGTAATGGGCGAAATTATACCAGAGAACGGCGAGCATCGAATGTTTTTCATTTTTGGTGGAGAAAAGCCGCTGTGCCAAGAATCCGCCCCCCTCCCCGCCGCCGAGCCACTGGAAGAAAATAAAAACGAAGAAGGAAAAAACCGCGAGGTTTGTCGCTCCCGCCGACGGGACAAAACCGAGAAGCTGGTCAGAGGCAACAACCTTGGAAAGCGTGTGCGTTCCCGCGACGGCCTTCGCGGCGGCGGCCGATTTCGCGACCAAAGCCGCCGGGCCTCCGGTCTTGATCACGACAATCACGGCCAGGACAATGCAGCCGAGCATCGCCCAGATAAATTGAAAAAAGTCCGTTACGACCGCCCCCCAGATTCCAGAGAGGAGCGTATAAACGAGCGTCAGCGCCACGAGAACCCCGACGGAGAAGGCCTTGTCCCACCCAAGGAGTTCATGGACAATCTTCGCCATCGCCAGGATCACCCATCCCATCGTGATGCAGTTAAAAAGGGTCGATCGGTAAAGGGCATGGAAAAGACGGAGCATCGAGGCCGCTTTTCCTCCGTATCGGAGCTCGACTAATTCGACGTCGGTGAGGATACGCGCCCGCCGCCAAAGCCGCGCGTAGAAAAAAACGCAGAGCATCCCCCCCATGAGCCCGCTCCACCAGTACCAGTTTCCCTGAATCCCCCGCGTTCGGACAATGCCGGCAATGGCCAAAGGGGTGTCCGCGGCAAAAGAGGTAGCGACAATGGAGGTTCCGGCAAGCCACCAGCTTAAGGTGCGGCCGGCGACAAAATATTCGGTGAGACTTCCTGTGGCGCGTTTGGTGTAATAAAGACCGATGACGAGAGAAAGGACAAAATAGGCCAGAATGATCAGCCAATCGACAGGAGCGAGAGAAATCACCGCCGGCATAGATCCTCCTTTAGGTAAGATAAAACAAAAGTCAATTTAACATAAAACGATAGAATTGGCAATCATTTTCTTGTAGACTGGAGGCATGCGACAGGTAAGGATTGTTTTGATTCTCTTTCTTTTATCCTTCCTTCTCCCCTTTCCCGTAAGCGCTTCCGAAAAAATGACTGTTACCCTCTGGGAATTTTCCGGTTACGAAGAGATTATGCAAGGTCTTCTGAAAGAATTCGAGGCTCAAAACCCGGGCCTTCACGTCAAGGTGCAGCAATTGTCCTGGGAACATGGCCTTGAAAAAATCATTGTCGCGATCGCCGCCGGGAATGCGCCGGATGTGGTGGAGCTCGGGACCGACTGGGTGGCGAATTTTGCCGGGGCAGGGGCCTTAAGGGATCTCACCCAAGAAACAAAGGACCTCAGGGAAAATTATTTCTTATGGGAAAGTGCTACTTACCAAAATAAAATGTACGGCGTCCCCTGGCTTGCCGGTACGCGGGTTCTTTTTTATAACCGTGACCTTTTCAGGCGCGCCGGACTCGACCCTGAGGGGCCCCCGAAGAGCTGGGATGAACTTTTGGAAGACGCAAAAAGAATCCGCCGCCTCGGCGATGATATTTACGGATTTGCCATCTTTGTCGGAGAACCGTACAGCCCCTGGCAGGAATTTCTTCCCTTCGGATGGGGAAACGGCGGAAAAATTTTAAGCGAAGACCAAAAGACGTGCCTCCTCGACGAGCCCCCGATGGTGGAGGCCCTCTCTTTTTATCAGAAATTAAAACCTTATTCTCTCGTCGACCGCCAGTCGCAGGTCAATAATCTTTTCGCGGACGATAAAGTGGGGATGCAGATTTCGGGGGCATGGAATTTCCGCCTCATCCCGCGGCTTAATCCGGACCTGCACTATGGGGTGGCCCTTCTGCCCAAACCGGCCCC
>OBEQ011104522.1_pt1 | contig 10427 bp, 6 predicted proteins | sample 1670901 | NCBI WGS metagenome assembly OBEQ01 (sample SAMEA104232315, study PRJEB22302) | groundwater metagenome | biome: forest; feature: aquifer; material: groundwater | place: USA | collected 2011-08-07 | depth 5.4 m | reverse complement strand
TGCCGGCGGCGAGTGTCGCAACGGCTTTCAGCCGCTCGGTGCGCTCCACCTGCTTGCGAAGCTGTTCATTTTCTTCCGCGAGCTCCTCAGGAGATTTCTTGAAGAAATACTGATCGACAAATCGCTGCACCCAGTTCTTCAATGGCGTAAACCCAAGCGCCGTGCCAAACCCCACAATGGATGTTGCGACGATCGAGCGATAGCCGAAGAACCCCTGAAACCACTTCTCCATGATCAGTACCGCCACGAGATAAGTGGCGGTAATCATGGCGGCCAGGATGGAATAAATTGCCGTCCGCCGAATGGCCAACGTAAAGTCCAAGATCTGGTGCCTGATAATGGCGTACGTCGTAATGGCGGCGAACAAGAGAATAGCCAGTGAGCCTAGTGGCAAAATCGGGATGTTGTACTTCGGAAGGTAGTCCATCATGGCGAAGGAACAAACGCCCATAGCCAACGTGATATAGCGCATACGGTTGTAATACAGGGCGTCAGCATGCACTCTGGCTTGGCGCAGGGCCCGAAGGAGCAAGAATATGGAATAGCTCACGAAGATCAACCCAAATATCGCATCGACACTTGCCAGCCACCCAGCCTTGGCATAAGGACCCCAGCCGTAACGGATGATCTCACCATTGAAATACCAGTTGGCAACCCACATCAGAGGGATCGTGAACGCGGCGTAAACGTAACCGACACGCACAAGGTACCGTAAGTGCTGTAATCCAAGAAAGGTCGTCACAAAATCCAGATAGATCGCCGGAGCCAACGTGCAAGTCATATGGCCTAACTTGGTCCACCAGACGACATCAGTTGGGCTGTCAAGATTGAGAAAAACCCCTAATGCAAAGGGCCAGGGGACAAAAGCGGCACAGAGATAGAAAAACACACGGTGAATACGCGATTCATGGTTCCGATGAAAGCAAAACGCCCCCAAGCTGCCGATACTGATGCTTGCAAGCAACGGAATAAGGGATATAGGGTTCATAGACATCAGAGGATGGGGGGATTGGTGACGGACAGGCACTTGGCGGGGTGCTTGCCGGTGTTCTTCAGGCTGTGCGGGATGGAGGCGTCGAAGTAGAGGCTGGCGCCCCTGCGCAGCTCGTGAATGGCGCTGCCGATGTGGGCCTCGACCACACCTTCCAGCACATACAGGAATTTCTCTGTGCCCACCTTCGCCTCTTCCTTATGAGTACTCCCGCCCGGCTCGATTGAGATCAGCACCGGCATCATCTGCTTCTTCAGCACATCGGTCGTCAGTAGCGCCATCGAGGACTTGCCCGCTTCGTGCACATAGACTTCGTTGCGGGCAGCCGGCCCCTGCACGGTGACGGCGTCCTTGGTCCGGGCCTCTTCGATGCCGGCATAGAGCTCGGTCACCTTAGCCCCAAGCGCTGAGGCCAGCTTGATGTGACATTCGAGCGTCCCGGTCATCTGAGCCGTCTCAATCCGCGAAATCGTGGCCGAATCCACCCCTGACGCTTTGGCGAGCTCTACCAGCGTCACCTCCTGAGCTTTCCGAAGGGCGCGCAATCTCGCTCCGACCGACTTGGCCGTCTGCTCAACCGGCAGGTGGCTGACCTTCTGTCCGCGCGATTCCTTCGTCGCAAGTCCGAGATTCATGGACGGTTCTCCTTCCACGTTGACCGCTGCAGCTAGTCCTAGTCTGCCATAGGACCCACCAATAAGTCAATGATAATTTGCAATTCATACAAATTTTCTCTTGACAACCTGCCACAGATAGTGTATGGTAAAAATACAAATTTAATTTGTGTATATTAATACTTAGGAGGGACCCGATGGCTCAACGTTGGACGATTCTCTGGGGTGCTCTTGCGTGCGTCGGACTATCCCTCTCTTGGAGCCGTCCGACCTATGCGGCGAATATGGCGGTGAGCTTGGACGGCATCGACGATCACCTCTACGTTCCGGGGACGGCGGCCCTCCACCCCACTTCCCAGGTAGCCCTCGAGGCGTGGGTGAAGCTTACCACCACAGACGTTTCCGGCTCGGAGATCATTTCCATTGGGGATCGCTGCCTCCTTCGGGTCCAAACCGACGGACTGGTGTCGTTCACCATCTATTACGGTACGGGCTGGCGAGGCCTAAGCGCCAACGGCGGCAACGTGAAAGACGGTCTGTGGCATCACGTGTTGGGCCAGAAGACCAGTTCGGCCCTGCAGATCTACGTGGACGGCGTGTCCCGCGGCAGCATCAGCAACAGCGATACCATCTCCTACCCCACTGGCGATCTCTATATCGGCCGGCATGGCAACGGAGGCACTGCCTATGATTTCAAGGGTCTGATTGATGAAGTGCGCGTCTATAACCGAGCCTTGACCAGCAACGAAATCGCCGCGCACTACAACGGCGGCGCGGGCCAGTACGGCGCAGCGGAATCTGGCTTGGTTGGCGGCTGGCACTTGGATGAAGGCGCTGGAACCACCGCCACCGATTACTCAGGCAACGGCCAGACCGCCACATTGAAGAACGGGACGGCGTGGGCGACCGGGCTCGTGGCAGCCGGTACGCCGCAGGTGGTCGCCACGCCGACGATCACCCCGGCCGGAGGCACCTTCACAGGCTCGGTGCAGGTGACACTAGCCACCTCAACGACCGCTGCTACAATTCGCTACACCACGGACGGCACCGGGCCGACCAGCACCTCTCCGTCCTATACGGCACCCTTCACGCTGACGAGCAGCGCTACGGTGAACGCGAAAGCGTTCAAGAGCGGGATGACGGACAGCGCCGTCGCGAGCGCCACCTTTACGGTTAATCCGGCCGATACGACGCCGCCGACCGGCACCATCACCATCAATGGTGGCGCCGCGACCACGAACACTGCAGCGGTTACCCTCACCCTCTCCGCGACCGATAATGCCGGTTTGGTGAGCCAGATGCAGTTCTCGAATGACGGGACCGCCTACTCAAGTCCTGAAGCCTACGCGACCAGCAAGAGCTGGACGTTGGCTACCGGCGATGCGACCAAAACGGTGTACGCCAAGTTCAAGGACGCGGCGGGTAATTGGTCGGCAGCGGTCACCGACACCATCGTGCTCGATACCGCTGCCCCGGTCATCTCAACTGTGAACTCCTCGGGTATAACACCCACCGCAGCGGCTGTCACGTGGATAACCAACGAACCGGCTACGTCACAGGTCGACTACGGCCAGACAGCGGCCTACGGGCAAACCACCACGCTCGATTCGACGTTGGTAACAAGTCACACGGTTTCCCTGTCCGGATTGACCGCCGGGACGGTCTACCACTACCGGGTGCGAGCGAAGGATGTCGCCGGCAATGAGGCGATCGGAGTTGATGCAAGCTTTACCACCGCCCCCCCGCCGGATACGACGCCGCCGACGGGTTCTGTCACGATTAACGGTGGGGCCCCCGCCACGAATAATGCCACGGTCACCCTAACGCTCTCGGCCACCGACAACGTGGGCGCCGTCGCCCAGATGCAGTTTTCGAACGACGGCGCCACCTATACCCCTGCTGAAGCGTACGCGACGACGAAAACTTGGACCTTGCCGGCCGGCGATGGGCTCAAGACCGTCTACGTCAAGTTCAAGGACGCGGCGGGTAACTGGTCTACGGCGGCGAGCGCCACCATCACACTTGACACCACACCGCCAACTCTGCAGTTTGTAACCCCCAAAGACGGCGATGTGTTGATTGCCCCAACGCCATGATAGCTCGTCGGCTCGACAGCTCGTCAGCAGTAGCGGGGGGAATATTATGAAGACCTTTCGGGAACTTACCGTCTGGCAACAGACTCATCAACTGGTGATTGCAGTGTACCGAGCAACCGACCATTTCCCTGACGAGGAGCGATACGGTTTGGTGAGCCAGATGCGCCGAGCTTCGGTGTCCGTCGCAGCCAACATTGTCGAAGGTCACAAACGCCGCAGCCAGAAAGAGTTTCTCCAATTTCTTCACATCGCAGATAGCTCTCTCGAGGAGTTGAAGTACTATCTGTTGCTCTCTCAGGACTTGGGATACCTTCGAACAGCACCATTCGAACAACTACATCAACACGCAGAAGCAATCGGCCGGATGCTCACTAGCTTCAAGAAGCACATCAGGAAGGAGGTACCAGATGCTCACATGCCAGCGATGGCTGTATCAGGGACATAGCATATCGGTAGTGCCGCGACGGCTAGGCTTTAGTGTCTCAAGCCTACTGCTGACGAGCCTACTGCTGACGAGCCAGTGCTTCGCGCAAGTGCCTCACCTCATCCGCTACCAGGGACAGGCAATAGACAGCAAAGGCGTGCCGCTGGAAGGTCCCTACACCCTGACCTTTCGCCTCTACGATGCAGAAACCGCTGGCAACCTAATCTGGCAGGAGCCCCAGCCGAACGTGCCAGTGAGCAAAGGCCACTTCAGCGTGCTCTTAGGCCAGGGGGCCGGGACCCCGCTGAATGTGGACTGGAGCAAACCCTGCTGGCTCGCGGTCCAGGTCAACGCCGAGCCGGAGCTTGCCCCTCGGCAGCAGATCACGAGCGTGCCATTAGCGGTTCGAGCGGAAAGCGCAGAACAACTGACACAGACCATCACGCCAGCACAGATCAGTCCGCAAGGATCAGGTAGCAGCCTCGATGCGGACACAGTCGATGGGAAGCATGCGACCGACCTCTTGAACCGCGCCAACCATATAGGAACACAACCCTCATCGACCATTACAGGAACGTTTCCTCCCTCAGCCGTCAGTCCGCAAGGTTCAGGGAGTGGATTAGATGCGGACACCCTCGATGGCAAACACGCGAGCCAGCTTGCCCCATATGGCTTTGGAGGAGCGTTTACGCATTACGGCTGGACAGGAAGTGCTTGCTTAAATGCCAATCCATTTACCGGCGGATGCAGTTGTCCATCAGGATTCAGCCCAATGTACCTGGATGTGACAGAGGGACGTGCACTTGGAATTTGCGTGCGATAACTGTGAACAAAGGGGTCATGGAACAGGAAATGTCGGTACCGGGTACCAAAGGGAGGAGTTAGCGGATGGGTCGACGGCCGGTCGCTGAGGAAGATAACACGATGAACGAATCTCGTCTGAGTCCACGGCGGGCCCTAACCTTGATACTTGTCCTATCACTTAGCCACTTTGCCACCTGGCCACTTGGCCACTCAGTGGCTTTTGCTCAGTCATCCAACGGCACCTATACGCTCATGCAGGACGTGCTGAGCTCAGGAGGGGGTGCGATCGGCAGCGGCAACCTGATGAGCGCTCAAACGGTCGTGGGACTGCCCGCCGGTGGCGCGGCCAGCAATGGCACATTCACGCTCATCGGGGGCATAGATGGAATGTCCACGACTCCAGACGAACCGCCCGCGATGACGGTGACGGTCACCGGACTGGTGGATGACTCCGCGGCGGCGGTGATGGTCTCCGCCAACGGAAACGCCGGAGTGACCGCTACCGTCGTCGGCTCCCAGTTCACCGCCCAGAACCTTCTGCTCTATGCGGGCCCGAACACGATCAGCGCGACCGCTACAGACCGCGTTGGTAACGTGTCCACCAACTCCATGAAAGTCCTGGTGGATCTCCCGCCCCAGGCCAAGACTGTCAGCAGGACTGTGGATGTCCAATTGGACTGCAGCGATCCATCCGCCACCGTCACCGTGAACGGCACTGACGCGACGCTGGTCCAAGGGAAGTTCCTGGCCAAAGCCGTTGCGCTGACTGAAGGCTACAACCGCCTCCTCGCCAAGGCCAGAGACCAAGCCGGCAATGAAGCGCAACGGACGATCGGCATCATGGTGGACACCCATCCTCCAGCTCGTCCCACGGTTGGTACACTTGGCAACTCGCTGCCCGATGTGACGACGGCGTCCTTGACCACCCTGAGCGGCACCAAAACGCGCGGCACCTCAATCTGGATCAACGGGACGCGTGCCGTGCCGACCAACGATGAAACCATTTGGTCTGCCAATGTAGCCCTGGTGGAGGGTGATAACGACATCTCAATCGTGGCCAAGGACCTCGCCGGGAATGAGAGCGCGGCTGACCGCATCACGATCGTCGTGGATAATCTGCCCCCGATCGTCACGTTTCAACCACCGGCCAAGACTAACTTTAACCCGGTCTTGCTCAGTGGCAGCGTGGACGACCATCTGACAACCGTCACGATGAACGGTCTCATCGCTAGCCGGAACCAGCGAGCGTTTGAGGTGGCGGTACCCTTGACGCTGGGACCCAACGCTCTTCACCTGATCGCCATCAGCCCCAATCGCTTCACGACCCAACACGATTACACGGTCACGCTGGGCACCATCCCGACCATCCAGTCGGCGCAGCCGGTCGACGGCACGAAACTCTATCTCGGCAAGCCCGCTGCCATTCAGGTCACTGCGATCGACCAGGAAAACGATCCGATCCGATACCGCATCCTCCTGAACCGAGATGAGGCCAATCCGCTGTTCGATTGGAGCCCGGCTGCACTGCAGACGTGGTCGCCGGGCACCAGCCAGCTGGGCCTTCGGACGCTCACGGTAGGGGCCCGCGATGACTACGGCGGGTCGAACCAGCGGGACCAGGAAGTCTTCGTCATCAGGCAGCCGGTTGACCATCCCTAGGGGCCGATGGACGTCCGCATCACGCGCTTCGTCAGGTTTGTGAACGAAGGCTCGCTCAAAGCCTTCTGTGACGTGGCCATCGAAGGACTCGTGTTAATTAAGGGGATCCGAGTCGTTGAAGGCCGGGAGGGTCCGTTTATCAGCATGCCGCGCCAGCAGAGCAAGAACGGCAAGTGGTATGACAGCGTCGTGCTGCTCACCCGAGAGCTCAAGAGTGAACTGGCCCGGGTCGTGCTGGATGCGTACCGAACACTCAATTTCAGTGTGCCTGCCTCCCAGGAAGACGCCTGCAGTTGCGAGGATGCTGGGTTCAGCTCCCAGGAGCTGAACCTTTCCGAAGAAGCCGAGCCGGCGTGAGACCGGCCATTAAAAGCGTCGTCATGCCATGACCATCGCACGGTCGACCCGTCTGCGACATCGCCTTTTGGCCGCCTGCACCGCGATGATCGTCTCGGCCGGCCAACTCGTCGCGCCGCCTCCTGCTGCCGCAGCACCTCTCGGCTCCTCGAGCGCATCAGCCGGCTCGGTCCCACCGCCGACCGCGACCGCCATCCAAAGCTTCCAGCCGGATCTCTTCACCGGCCGCGCCACGACTTCGATCCCAATTGCCGTCCCGCCAGGACGCAAGGGCATGCAGCCGAATCTAGCACTCACCTATTCCTCCTCCGCAAGAAATGACTGGCTTGGGGTCGGTTGGTCGCTGGACGTCGGCTATGTCGAACGCTCGACCAAGAACGGTGTGCCAAAATACGACGGAAGCGATACGTACGCGTTCATGTTACAGGGGGTCAATTCAGACCTCGTTCAGATCCCGGGCGGCACGTACCGCGCGAAAGATGAAGGGCTCTTCCTTCGTTTCACCAACAACGGGATCTCCGGTTGGGAGGTGCGGGATAAATCCGGCACTCGATATCTATTCGGTCGAACGCCAGCATCGCAGATTGAAAACGGCGGAAAGACTTTTCGCTGGTGCCTCGATCAGATCATCGATACGAATGGCAACAGCCTAACGGTCACCTACACGAAAGACCAGAGCCAGCTCTACCTCGCCCAAATCCGCTACACCGGCCATGAGCCAACCTCCCTGCCCCCAGCGAACCAGGTGGACTTCATCCAGGAAGACCGGCCGGATATCGAAACCAGCTATCGCAGCGGCTTTGCCATCACGACCGCTAAGCGCCTCAAGTCCATCGAAGCCAAAGCTACGGTTGACGGCTTGCTCTCTCTGGCCCGCCGGTACCAACTGACGTACAAACCAAGTGACCGGACAGGCCGGTCGCTCTTGACGTCGGTCACGCAGATTGGGGCGGATGGCGTCACGAGCCTTCCAGCGACGACCTTCGCCTACCAGGAGACCGGCAATCCGACGTATTCCGTCTCCAGCAACAACCCCTCAGTGAGCACAGCCGCCTGGAACGTCCGTCAGGCGCTTCAGGATTTTGTCCAGAAAGGTTTGGACTTCGGATGTACAGACCCTCGGACGCAGCCTTATGCGTCCTTGAACTGGAGCGGTTCCACGGTTGTCTCCGGCTCAACAGATCTCGGCTGCATGAGCGTCAGCGTGGATGGCACAGGCGCCATCAGCGTCTCCGGGTGCCGTGATCACTATGTGCACGCCTGGACGTGGCTCTACCTCTCGAATCCGGGAGCCGTCAGCATCAACGCCCCAGGGTTTTGCGCCTGGTCGGAGGTCGCTGGCGCGGGCGTCACCGCCATTTCCAACAGCGGCAGTTTCTCGCTCCCTGCGGGCTGGTCGATGCTCCATCTGACGGCCCATAACGAACTCAGCCCCTTGTCGGCCCAAGAGACCACCGGATTGGTGTCTCAGGTGAACGTGATGACGCCAAGCCAATTCATCAAGCCGCAGTTGACGGGCGACGTTGACGGGAATGGTACCAGCGACTTGATTACATTCGACGCCGCTTCGGGCAACTGGTCCGTCTCCTGCGCCCGTATGTGCAACTTGTCGCCGAACGGGGTGTGGCTCACCGGTTTCGGCACCCCCTCCTCTACACCGTTCCTAGGGGATTGGAATGCGGACGGCAAGGTGGACCTCGGCGTGTACAACAGCGGCTCCTGGCAGTTTGCCACCTCAACCGGAACCAGCTTCCAGGCTGGAACCCTCGCTGCGCTGTCGTTCGGAATCGGGACACCCTTCGTCGGCGATTTCAACGGTGACGGGCGCTTTGATCTGGCCACGTTCAACAACGGCAGCTGGCAGGTCGCGCTCAATACCGCCACCGGCTTCACACCAGCGGGCTCCTTTAGCCTGAACTGGGGCAGCAGCGGGTCTGAACCGATCACCGGCGATTTTAACGGAGACGGGCTGACCGACATCGGCACCGTCGACAAGTCCTCGGGCAACACCGCGATCGCGCTCTCCAATGGGGCCGCGTTCATTCCTCAGGCGGCCAACTGGGTCAACGGCTTTGGACCGAACCAGCCGCATACGTCAGCCGACTTCAATGGGGACGGCCTCACGGACCTGGGGTATGAGGACAAGGGAACGGGCCAGGTGCGCTACGTCCCGTCAACCGGCTCTCAGTTTGGGGCGTCAACTGTGCTTCCCACGACGTTCAGCCTCCGCGGCGTTGACGATACGCTGCAGGTCGCGGACTTCAATGGGGACGGCCTCAGCGACCCCGCGGTCTTTAACGCGGCCACCGGTAAGTCGGAGCTGGCCACTTCACAGGGCAGCGCGCCGGACCTCTTGCTCAGCATCGGGAATGGGCTCGGCAGCATCACCACCTTGACCTATCAGCTCTCCTCCCAACTCGCCAGCACCAGTCTCCCGTTCATCCTTCCGGTTGTGGCTCAGACCGTCGTCAGCGATGGGATGGGCAACAGCTACACGACCGGCTACAGCTATTCTGGCGGAGTCTACGATGCGCCGACCAAGGAGTTTCGCGGATTCGCTCATGCCGAGGTCCGTGATGCTGAGGGAAACGTCACGACCACCGAATTTCATCAAGATGAACAGAAGAGGGGACGACCGTTTCGAACGGCATTCCGCGATTCCTCCGGCAATCTGTGGACAAAAATTGAACAAACCTGGTCCAACACCGATCCCTACCCAGGATTGCCAATCCACTTCGTCAAACTGGACCAGACGGATGCCTTCACGTACGGGTACAACGGCCTCGCGACGTCCCGGCAGAGCCGCAGCCGGTTCGAATATGATGCGTTCGGAAATATCCAGAGAACGTTCGAGGATGGTCAGGTGGACCCGCCGCTCGCCGGCGATGAGCGCAGCACGGTCACGACGTACGCGCTGAACCAGCCCGCGTGGATCCTGAACAAGCCTTCGCTCATTCAAACCATTGACGCGACAGGAACCGTGGTGGCTCAGCGCCGCTTTGCCTACGATGGCGCAGCCCAAGGCGCTGCGCCTGTCACCGGCAACCTCACCAAGGAAGAAGAATGGCTCAACCTGCCTACGGAGCAGTGGCTGGCGACCACCTTAACGTACGACCCCTACGGCAACGTCAAGACCGTCACTGACGCCCTGAACCGCACCACGACGAACACCTACGACCCTGCCACGGGTACCTACCTGACCCAGGTCGCCAACGTGCTTGGCCATACCCGGACGCTCACCTATGACCCGCGCTTCGGTCAGGTGGTCAGCTCAACCGACCAAAACGGGGTCACGACCAGCACGGCGTATGATCCGCTGGGCCGAGTCATCCGGGTCGTCGGGCCAAACGATTCGCCGACCCTGCCGACGCTCAGCTATGACTACGACGTGTCCGCAACGCCGCCAAGCCGCACGACAGTCCACACGCGCATCCAGAGCGGCGATGCTCGCGAGCTGGTGGCGTACACCTTTAGTGATGGTT
>OBEQ010847491.1_pt1 | contig 10427 bp, 9 predicted proteins | sample 1670901 | NCBI WGS metagenome assembly OBEQ01 (sample SAMEA104232315, study PRJEB22302) | groundwater metagenome | biome: forest; feature: aquifer; material: groundwater | place: USA | collected 2011-08-07 | depth 5.4 m | reverse complement strand
TTGGTGTTCTTGCAATTTCTGGATTTCCTTTTATGAGTGGATTTTGGTCAAAAGATATGATTCTTGCTGCAGCATGGGAACACAATAAGCCTCTTTTTATAATAGGTTCAGTAACTGCACTCTTAACAGCTTTTTACATGTTTCGATTGTACTTTATGACATTTAGTGGAGAGTATCGTGGACATGCTCATCCTCATGAGACTCCATTTTCAATTACGTTTCCATTGGTTTGTCTGGCAGTTCCTTCTATTTTTATAGGACTTATTGGTTCACCTTTAATTCCAGGTGGCGACAAATTTTCCTCTTTCATAAGTTTTGGTGAACATCATGCACATCATGAGTGGGGATTTAATGTTTTTCTAAAAGAACTTCTTTTAATACAAGGATTGGTACCTTTGTTTGCATTTGTATTTGGCACACTGTTTGCATGGCTTGTCTATAGAAAAGGTTTTGCAATTAATACATTTATTCAGAAAAATCTAAAACCCATTTATAAACTTTCTTTCAATAAATGGTACATAGATGAAATTTATTTTTGGATTTTAAATAAGCTTATTATGCCTACTTATAAATTTCTTTGGAATATTATAGATAAAGTTGTACTTGATGGAATTTTTGTAAATGGATCAGCAAGGATTGCTTCTGTTGTTGGCGGTGGACTTAGGTTTATTGAAACAGGTCGAGGACAACTTTATGCATTGGTTATTTTTGGTTCAGTACTGTTTACACTTTTGTTTTTACTGACAAGGATTAGGTAATTATGGGTAATATAATAAATCTTTTTTTAAATCATGCATTAAGTACTATTCTTTTAGTTCCTTTACTTGGTGCAATTATTCTTGCTTTTTTACCAAATAAAGAGCGTGTATGCAGAATATTTGCTTTAATTGTTTCTTTGGATATATTATTTGATGTTTTAGTAATAATGTTTTCTAAATTTGATCCTAATTTATCTGTACTTCAGTATGTAGAAAACTATCAATGGTTTGGAAATACGATAAGAATAAAATTGGCATGTGATGGACTTAGCTTGTCAATGGTTTTGCTCATGGCAATTTTGCTTCCTGTCACCATCATTGCAAGTGAACCGGTGGCAAGAGAAAAACCAAAACTTTACTATTCAATGCTCATGATTCTTACTACAAGTGTTATTGGAGTGTTTATTGCTCAGGATTTATTTTTATTCTTTTTGTTGTGGGAGCTTGAGCTCATCCCAATGTATCTTTTAATTGCTATTTGGGGTGGACCAAATAAAGACTATGCTTCAATGAAATTTTTGATTTATACATTCATTGCAGGCATTTGCATGTTTGCAGGAGTTCTTTTACTATTCTTTAGCTCTGGTGCAAATACGTTTGACATGGAAGTACTTGCAAAATATGGGAAAACTTTACCTCATATGTTTCAGATGGCTTGCTTCTTATTATTTTTCCTTTGTTTTATTATTAAGCTTCCATCATTTCCTTTTCATACATGGCTTCCTGATGCTCACGTAGAAGCGCCTACTCCTGTGTCTATGCTTTTAGCAGGAGTGCTTTTAAAAATGGGTGGGTATGGTATTTATCGTATATGCGTAGGTTTTTTCCCAAACATTCTGGCAGAGCTTGCAATGTTTATAACTATTCTTGCTGTTGTAAATATTATTGGTGCAGCAGTTGCATGTCTTGTTCAGGATGACATGAAGAGAGTGATAGCTTACTCATCTGTTTCTCATATGGGATTTGTTTTACTTGGTGTGGCATCTTTATCAAGTGCGGGATTTAGCGGTGGAATATTTCAGAAGTTTAGCCACGGGTTAATCAGTGCAGCTCTCTTTATGCTTGTTGGAACCATGTATGAAAGAACACACACGAGAAAAATTGCTGACTATGGTGGCATAGCAAAGTTTATGCCAAAGTGTTTTTATCTCTTTATCCTTGCTACTATGGCAAATCTTGCGCTACCTGCTTTGTCAGGCTTTGTAGGAGAAAGCTTAGTATTTTATGGTGCTTTCAGTTCTGAATTTTTTGCCAAGTTTTCCACAAAGCTTTATTTTAACTTTGGACAGATCTGTATCTTGTTTTCTTCGCTCGGTGTAATTTTAACTGCTGGTTATATGTTGTGGCTTCTTCAAAGAGTTTTTATGGGTCCTGAAAATACAAAGTGGTCTAAGCTAACTGACCTAAGAACCTCAGAGATGATTGTACTTAGTACGTTATTAGTTCTTGTCATAATTTTTGGAGTGTATCCTGCTTCATTCTCATGTCTCTATGAACCTATGTCTGATGCATTAGTAGAAAATACAAATAAAATAGTAAAAGTAAAAAATCTGTAAATGAAAACTTGCTTTGAAAGTTAACTAATGTGCTTCAGCCAGCACAAATTTTCCATATTCTTCTGATGAAATTAACTCTTTACTTTTATTAGGATCTGATATCATTTCAACTTTTAGCATCCAACCTTTTCCATAAGGATCCTGATTAATATATTCTGGGTGATCACTTAAATCTTTGTTTACTTCGGTGATTTTTCCATCTATTGGAATATATAGATCTGATACAGATTTTACAGATTCAATTACTCCAAATTTATCTCCAGCTTTGTATGCTTTTCCAATTTCTGGCAATTCGACAAAAACCACATCTCCCAGTTCATTACTTGCATATGCAGTTATCCCTATTATGGCTTGATTATTTGGGAGAGTCTTTAAGTATTCGTGTGATTTTGAGTATTTTAATTCTTTTGGAAATTGCATCTAGCTCTTCTTTCTTTTAATTTATTTTAATCTAAAATTAGCTTTTTAACCAGTCCATAATTACTTTTTGCAAGGCTTGTAATAAACCTGAAATGAAGTTTTATAGTTTGGGTACATATAAGCTATAGCTGAGTTCAGTGTTTGAATCGGTTAAGACAAAGAAATAATAGTTTTGTATATTAGTAGAAAAATATTGTTTGCACTTTCATGGTTTAAAGACTTTGTTTGTTTTATTCAGCAAAGTCTCTTTAATCAGGGAAGTGCAAACTTGCTTTACGCTACTATAAAACGGAGAAAGAGATCATGAACAATAATCAAACTAACAATTTGGGAAAAAATAAAAAAGATGAAAACTGGGTGGATGATTTACTAGAAAGACAAGAACATGATTTAGAGGTAGAAGAGGAAATTTTATCTACAGTTCCAAATAGGTTAAAACATAAATATCTGGAAGTAGATGAGGAATAAGTTAACTATTTTGTTTAATTGCTGAAGAAGGTCGCCTTAATTAAGGCGACCTTCTTTTTTATAAGGAACTTCTTTAGTTGCCTTACTTCTTTTGAAATGTATGTGCTTGTTATCATTAAAGAATTTTAAATTATATTGTCTTGCGCTTTCATTGATTGTATCGGTGAATTTCTTATGCAAAGAGATTAAAGCAGCAGATCTATTAGAGAGAGATTATCCTGAATCAAGTTACAACGAAGTTTTTGATTATGATAGTCATAAAAATACTAGTCGTTCAATTAAAAAAAATCATCGCAAAGCAAAAACCAATCCGCTGGTTTTACATGACTCGGTTTTTAGGAATGGAGGCAACGTGTCGATAAATGATTTAGTCTTTAAAATTTCAATGGTTTCTCTTTTCTTGCTAACTATACTTGGCGTGGTCAAAATGTTTGTAAGTAGAAATCGTTTCAGTCAAGTGGGAAGTGTTTTGGATGAGTTTGCTCAAAAGTTCTCGGGCAGCTTGTCAAGCTTTTCTGGTGAAGGATTAAAGTTAAAACAAACTCTTGTTTTAACTCCTGGGCAAAATCTTTACCTGATTGAGGTTGAGGGAAAAAAACTTTTACTTGGTGCAACGCATCATGGCGGAGTTCACTTTCTAGCAGACATGACTTCTAAAAATCTGAAACTAAATAATAGCAATACTGGAAACCAACTTACAGGGATTGAAAATTTATCCAATATGCCTATAACTGGAAGCATTGCTAACAATGGTCAAGAAGTGAAAAACTTAAATGGAAATTTTAAGCATATAGATATGTTTTCAAAAACATTAACTGAAAATCCATTCTCAAATATAAGCCATAGTTTTCAGGAAGAACCAAAACCTGAGATTATGCATAAGCAAAAAAATGAAGAGCAGCCAGAGGTGCCTTTAAGTAAGGTTAATTCAAAACCAACCCTTAAAAAACGCACAAACTATAGGCAGTATTTGTTTAATGAATTAACAAGTCGTTCTGAAAAAATCACTGTCTAAAATCTAAAATGAGATGTGAATAATTCAATGTCATTCCCAACTTGATTGGGAATCCAGGAGAAAAACACTGATTTTTTTAACTGGATTCCCGCTTTTGCGGGAATGACAAGGAGAAAATATCAACTTTTCACAAGTTGTTAGACTTAGGATTCAGTTAGATTTAAAAACAAATCCTCTAAAATAACTTTGCTTTGTATAAATGCTTTTGACCTTAAATAGGCAGTTGAGAGATTTTCATATAGTAAACAATACTTTTTTTGATAAGTGTATTTTGACTCTTCATAATTAACTAATGCAAGCCATTGCAAGTAATCATTTAAGGTAATGTTGTTTTTTGTAAGTAGAGATTTTGCTTTATCAGCTTTTTCTAGACTGGTTCTTTTGTCTTTGGAAAAACAATCAGCAGGCTGATTCTCTGGGATTTGAATATTTGTCTCAAAATTGGGAACTTCTTTAATAGAATTATATTTTTTATTTATATATATTGTTTGTGATCTGCTTAAAATTGTAGGAAGAATATCTTGCCTGCTTGGGTTTGCAAATATAAATAATGTTCTGCCTGGAGTTTCTTCCACGGTCTTTAATAAGAGATTGCAACTTTCTGCTGGCAGTGAATTTAGGTTTGAACTTTGAAAGAAAATCACTTTGAAAGAATCCGAGGTCATTTGCAGAGAATTTAGTAATTCTCTTATTGAATCAATCTTAATTTGCTCTTTTTTACTTTTTGTATCAGGATTTACAGGAATAAATGCTTGGGGATGCTCATTTTTTTCAATCCATGTGCAATTTGTACAATGACCACAAGGTTCACTAATTGAATCTTTGTTTTCACTGCAGTTTAAGATTTTAGCTATGCTATTAGCAATCTGAAGGTTTATATTGTTGTCTTTCCCGATAAATAGGTATGAGTTGGCCAGTTTGTTCTTTAAAATTGCATTTGTAAAGAACCTAACTGTTTCTGGATAGCTGTTAGTTAACTCTTTTGAGAACATGTAAGTAAGTATATCTGAAGTAACATTTTAAATTAAAAACAGTCTTAAATGCTATGAATACTAATTTAGTAAATGATATTAAAGCTCAACAGGAATCGATCTTAATCTCATTTATAAAAGACTTAAACACACTTTACTCAAAAAAAGAAATTGCAACATTATTGTTAAGTGTTATTGGTTTATTGATTAAGTCAAAATTTATTTCATTTGTTGAAAAAGAATCTGGTGCTTTGAGAGTTCTTTGTAAAGCAGGAAATGATTCTGAAATTATAAGTGCTTTTACTCCTAAAATGTGTAATGAAATATATGATTGGGTAATGAAGCAGAAAGAGTCTGTAACATTAAAAATGTCTGAAAAGGGTAATTTTGTTTTTGTGCCCATTATTGATGTTGATAAAAATAATGTTATTGAACATGGAATGCTTGTTGTCCAGCCCGAGAATTCAAATATTGAATTACATCATGATTTAAAAGTTTCTACAGCCATTCTTAGTAAGCTATCTGGACTATCAATGACTAAATCTCTAAAAATAAATGAATCAGAGAAATATGTGAAACTGTTAGATCAAATAAAAGCCGAGTCTCAATTTTCAGCAAAACTACAACGTACAATGTCAGGAAGTGAAACAAGTAAAAAATTGTTATTCAGCGTTATTGAGGATGAAGGAATTGGTTTTAATGGCAATGTTTGGTGGGTAAGTGATATAGGTGCTGATATAAGTTTGGTTCTAATGGCGCAGGTTTTGTGTAAAGGCTCACCATCAGCGATGTTGAGTGGTTATCTTTTGGGAGAAATGAGTAGTCTAAAAACTCGAGCTGAGATTTGTTTGAAACCTGAAGAGGTCTTAAAATATTTAAATCAACAATTGAATTCAATTTATGTGAGTACTGGAATAACTGTGAATGCTTGGTATGGAGTATTTAATGTTGGAGCAAAAAATGTTAGATTTGCAAATGCTAATCATCCTGCACCTTTTTTAATTGGGCCCGAACAACAAGTCTCAAATTTATTTGTACAGGTAGATACTTCTCAGCCGCTGGGAGTGAATATAAATTCAGTATTTAAAGAGTCATACTCAAATATCTCAAGTGGATCAAAACTAGTTATCTGTACTAATGAGGTGTTGGAACAAGCAGCAAAGATAGGTAATAAATATGATCCTTCCTGGTTTCCTCAGGTGCTTGAAACCATAGGCTCTTTGTCTATTAATGAAATGCGCAATAGTTTGGAAAGCATATTATCAGAAAATCTTGGTGGAACCGTGAAAAGCGCTCCTCGTCTAGCTTTGTTACTTGAGATTCCATCTTAATGTAACCTTAGTTAATCTCAAGAATATAGACTAGATAAAATGATTGATACTTTGCATAAAGCAAATTTAACTTTAAATCTTTTTAATCTATAAGTTATTTGTGGTCTTTCTGAGGTACATGATAATTAGATTCCTGGGTTAATAATGGAGAAAAAACGGAGTTGGCTTTAAATAAATCAATATTTGGGTTTCTTGAAAAATTAGGCTATAGCCCTAAGGATTTAAGCTTTCGGTTTCCAATTGAAACCCTGGATTCTTTATTAAAAAGATTTTATAAAGAGTATGATCAGTCCGCGTTTTTAATTCAGGCAAATAATAGGATTGCAGATCTGAGCTTAAAGAAAATCACCAAATCCTATGTTCTTAAAGTACCTGTTTTAAGTCAAAGCAATGAATCTTTGTATATTGGCATATCTGACCTGCTAACTTTTCTTATATTGTTTGATGAACCAAATCATGAAGAGCATAATGTTAGTGAACAGCAATCTAGATTTTTTCTTACATTTGATCCCTCAGTAATAAATAGCGTTTTCAGTTATTTTTATAAAAACCATTGTAGAGCTCTAAGTACAAGAGATAAGAAATTACTTATACAGTTAAAAAATATTAAAAACAATGAGCTTAATCCTTTTTATATAAGTAAGTTTCAGGAAGCCTTGCTTATCAATGCTTTAAATGAAAATAACAAAATTAAACAAGAAAAAATTGTTGAAGCAATTTCATTTACAGATGAATCTGTTGTTATTACTGATCTTGCAGGTAATATAAAAGAAGTAAACAAAAACTTTGAAAAAACTTTTTCTAACCTTTCCAGAAATACAATTAAAGATATTCTTTCTGAAGAAACTGTTAAATCTGCAATTTTACAGACTACAAAAGATACAAATTGGCAGTCAGAAATTAATCTCAAACATTCATCTGGTAAGTCTGAATTGATGCAGGTAAGTTCGTATTTGTTTAAAGACGAGCTTGGTAGACCAAACGGTTTTGTTTTTACGTTTAAAGATATTACTGAATTAAAGAAACTTGATTATTTGAACAAACAGCTCATTAACAAACTTCGCGAGAACAATGTACAGCTAACTGAAGTAAATAAACGCCTTTTAGAGGCAGACAGAATTAAAACTGATTTACTTTCTGTTGTAAGTCATGAATTAAAAACGCCTGTTTCTACAATATTAGGATTTAGTGAACTTATTACATCAAGGGATTTTGAACAGAATGCTGTAAAGCAGTATGCAGGGCAAATAAATGATTCTGCAAAGAAGCTGGATAGATTAATTACGGATTATTTGGATGTAGCCTGTAATCAGTTTGGCATATCAAGCAATAAGCTGATTACAATGCCAATTAACCTTTCTGATTTAATCAGAGTTTGTTATAAAGAACAAAAACGAAATCTTAATAGCATTAATTTTGAGTTTGAAATGAATTGTCTTGGCTATGAGCCAGTGATAATTACTGAAGCTCAAAATATGCAAAAACTTTTTTCTAATTTACTAAACAATTCTTTAAAATATAGTCCTGATGGTGGAAAAATCTCAGTTAAGATTTTAAATGACAGTGAAACAGTAACAATATCGATTGCTGATCAAGGAATTGGTTTAACTACCGAACAGGCAATGCAAGTATTTGAGCCGTTTTACCGAGCCGACAACTCTATTACCAGAGAATTTACTGGTATAGGATTAGGGCTTGCTGTTTGTAAAAAGATTGTAGAAATATATAATGGATCAATATGGTGTGAGCCAGGGCTTGATCTAGGCACTGTTTTTTATGTAACACTTCCTGTTAATCCAAATAAAGCAAAAATTAAACAAAAGCCACAAAGCAGCTCAGTTGAAAAAGAAAAGATCGAGTTAGAGAAATAACTAATTTATAAATTAAATGACAAGCACTTTAAAAGTAGATAAAGCAAATCTATCGGTTGCTATTATTACCTATAATGAAGAGCGCATTATAGAAAAAACTCTTTCGGCTATTGATAACTGGGTAGACCAAATAGTTATTGTTGATTCATATAGCACTGATAATACATTAAACATACTTGAAATGTTTAATACTGCAGTTTTTCAAAAAAAATGGCAAGGATACTCAAAACAAAAAAACTTTGCTATTTCAAAGTGTACTGGAGACTGGATACTTGTCCTTGATGCTGATGAGGTGTTAAGCAATGAATTAAAAGATGAAATCCTCAACATTATAAAAAATCCAAGTGATTATGATGGTTTTAAAGTAAAGAGAAAATTCTACATTGGTAAAAGATGGATTAAATATGGAGGATATTATCCTGATTATCAGCTTAGACTTTTTAAAAATAATATAAATGTTCAGTTTAAACAACGTGAAGTTCATGAAAGTATTGAACTCAATGGGAAAGTTGGCTTTCTCAATAGCCCTCTTGATCACTATGCTTATAAGAATATTAATGATTATAAAAAAGTTTTAAAAAAGTATGCAGAGCTTGCAAGTAAAGAAATAAAAGATAAAAAGTTTTATGCACCACCTTTAAGAGCAATATGGGCTTTTATTTACAGATATTTAATTAGACTTGGTTTCCTTGAAGGGAAACTTGGTTTTCAGCTAGTAACTGCCTACAGTGGCTATGTTTATGACAAATATAAACTAGCAGCAGCAAAGATAAAAAATAATTCTTAGCTTAAATTTTGGAACTAATCAGGCTTGATTGATAACAATGATATATGCCTTTAATTGTTAGGTGCGGATCATGTAAATCGCACTTTTTATCTGTGAACCTTAAAACTATTGATGCATTTCCCCCTGTAAAAACTATTTTTGCATCTAAAGAAACTTCTTTTTTGAAAAGATTTAAATAGTATTCAATAAGAGCAACTTGCCTGGCAATGGTACCGTGTAAAATTGAATCTTCAGTATTATTACAAAGAGGATTTAACTTCTTTATTTTTTGTTCTTTAGCCATCTCAACGTGTGGCAAAGAAAGTGTCTTACTGGAAATTGCTTTTAGCTCAATTTCACAGCCTGTAGTAATCATCCCGCCAAGAAAATTACCATGCTGATCGCAGGAAGTAATGGTTGTAGCAGTGCCAAAGTCAAAAACAATTATTGGAGAATTTAGATTTGAAAATGATTTTAAGGATGCAACTAAATTGCAAACTCGGTCTATTCCAAGAGTTGAGTAAGTATTTTTAATGATTGATTGTTTATTTATATCTATTTCTATAAAATTAACTTTATGATCGCTTGCAATGGTTTTTACAGCGTCATTCATATGTATTAAAGCTCCTGCAATTACTACAGGACAATTTTGTTTTTTAATTTCTTCCCAGGGTAATAAACTTAACTCCGGGTGCCTGTTTCTTTTATATTCTCCTTGAATTGTTCCATTTTCCATGAAACACCAGTGTATATTTGTGTTTCCTACATCTATAGCAAAAATTTTATTTTGACTATTTGTCATAGTACTTCTTTTATTTCTTCCTTGCTTTTCTTATTACCATTTTTATTATTTTTTAAATTATTCTTTGTTTTTTGTTTATTTGAATTTTCTTCAGACTTAGAAGGTGCTTTTTTTAATCTAATAAGTCTAATTCTTTGCTTATCTTTTACTTCTACTTTAAGTATATAGCCATTACTTTCAACTTCATCACCTTCGGCTGGTTCTTTCCCTAGTAATCCAAAGGCTAACCCTCCAATTGTGTCATAGTGCTCATTTGAAAAATTTGTGCTGAGCTTTTCATTGATCTCATCAATATTTAATCTTCCATCAATTAAAAAATCATTATTTGGTAGAACTTGAATTGGTTCAATTTCTCTATCAAATTCATCTGGGATTTCACCGACAATTTCTTCTACAATATCTTCTACTGTTACAAGCCCCGATGTGCCTCCAAATTCTCCAATAACAATTGCAAGTTGAAGCGATTTTC
>OBEQ011403016.1_pt1 | contig 10428 bp, 10 predicted proteins | sample 1670901 | NCBI WGS metagenome assembly OBEQ01 (sample SAMEA104232315, study PRJEB22302) | groundwater metagenome | biome: forest; feature: aquifer; material: groundwater | place: USA | collected 2011-08-07 | depth 5.4 m | reverse complement strand
GGGGGGAAGTTTTCCAACGCCCCCGGGGGGGGGGACCCTTTCCCCGGCCGAGACCCCCGCGATGGGCGCCGCAAAGCCGTTCCGCGAGACGAAGCGGGACCGCTTCCTGAGCCCTGACGAGCTCAAGCGCGTCCTCGAGAGTTCTACCCGCGGGGCGATTGGGTTCGGGCGCACATGGCGCTTCTGCGCCACCTTGCTCTCCTGTCGCGCGCTCACGTGAGCCTTGCGCGCTGAACGCTTTCGCCTGCTATCCGCGCCCGTTGCCCCGGTTATCAAGACTGGCCGGCCTTGCTGGCCACGATCGACGCCGCATCGGCATCGAAGCTGTAGTGCCCGAGGCGGATCTTTTCCCGCGCGGCCTCGAAACACCTCTCGGGCGGCGTTAGGCTTGCAGTGCGTGCACTATCCATCCGGTCCATCAGGGCAGCAAACTCCACCTTGAAATCGTCCCACGGCCCCAACGCCGTTACATTCGCCGCCTGCCGGAATCGGTCTTGCAGGTTTTTGAACTCGGCCGCATGCCGTGCGATCTCGTCGATGTGGACATCGAGCTTCAGAGCCTCATAGATCGCGGGGATCAGTCCCGCCAGCAAGGCGAAGCTCGCCGTGAGCCACTTCAGCCAGGTGGCCTCAGGCTGGTCGAGCACCGACCACGTCGCCAGCGCTCCTAGCACGATGGGGGCAACGATGAAGACCCGACGCAGGCCCCGGGTTTGTCGGAGCCAGATATGAAGAGACGTCGACGTGTACAGGCACGATTCCGCCTGCCGCTGGCATTCGGCGATCAGCTCAGCCGTGCGCGCGTCGCTCACACGGTCTGCGGAGTCTGTGGGCCGAAGATCTTCTGCCATTCCTCCCCTGCCTGCTTTACCCAGTCGATATATTCGTACTCGCACGCCTTGACGGCGCGGTTGTAAGCGGTTCCCACGCGGCTCTGCCAGTCATTGCCCAGCGGCATCGCCTCGTAGGTTCCCGGCGCATAGAGCGTGGTGTTGGCCTTGTAGTACAGGAAGTAGAAAAAGTCACGCATGAACCAGTCGTAGTAGAACCATCCGTTTTGGCGCCAAGGGGACTGGGCGAGGAATTCGGCCGCGACCAGCTCGATGTGGAAGGACTTGAGCGGCACGGAGCAGTGCGCCTGCCAAGCCTTCATCATCTTGATGATCGGCCTGAGATTGTAGTTGTTGGCCCCGTGGATCTTGTCGATGTGACCGATCTCAGCCTCGGGGTCCGTGGTCTTGTACCGCCCGCCGCTATTCGTGTCGCAGATCCAGTACTGCCCGTTCTGAAGCGCGAACCCCGGGGCCACTTCCACGTTGATCGTGTTGAATCGAACCATGACCACCTGTCCGTCACCCCGCATTGCCGTCGACGGATACGTCCTCTCGAGCACGCCTTTCACTTCCTGGAGCAGCGCGGACTGCTTGTTTCCGATGTAGCTCTGAAAGCGGTGGTACACCTCGACCGGCAGCACAGAGAGCATGTCGACATCGCGCGGCGGCCGCATCCGGGTGTCTTTTCCCCACGAGCCGATCAAGAGCCTGTTCGCCGTCTCGGAGCCTGAGTTGTAGTAATGACGGTTCAGGCACTGGCAGACACCCTGGTGCTTGGTAACGCCGTCGGTGATCTGGTCTTGCGTCAGGGCAAGGTTGCCGTGAAACTCACGAAATCTGGCAGTGACGCCGGCCCACATTGTCCTTGCTCGTACCCTTCACTCGTCGCAAGGTTTCACGACGCGTAGCTGTCCGCGCTTCTTCCCGGAGGGAGCGCCCGGTCCTGATCCGCCAGTAAGGCTCGTAACGGCGAGCCCGAACACGAGCCGCTCGATCTCCTCCGGCGTTATGTGGAGCTGGGCGGCGATATCCCGCTTCGCCACACTCTCGTCCCGCAGCGCCGTGAACACCTTCGCCAGCACCTGCGATGTTTCCCGCGGCGCCTCCTCCGGTTCGCGCGTGCGGTAGCCGCGCTTCGAGATCTCGATGTAGATCTGGCGGTAATGCCACTCGCTCAGGATTCCGACCGCATGCAGCCGGTAGGTAAGCGCCGCGACCGAGACGGTCCAGTATTTCTTGAGCTTCACGAGATGCTCGACCGTCGCGAATTTCGGCGCGTTGGCCAGCACGCTGCCGCGCGGCATCAGGAACGCCGCGGCGAAGGCATGCGCTTCGCGCTCGGCCTCCTGGCCCTGGGGTTCACCGTGGCGGTGCAGGACCAGGTGTCCCAGCTCGTGCGCGGCGTCGAAACGGCTGTGCTCGGCCGACTTCATCGTGTTCAGGAAGATGAAGGGCTTGCTGTCGTGCCACATCGAAAACGCGTCGACTTCCTTGGCGTCGATCGCCAGCGAGAACACCCGCACGCCGCGGGATTCGAGCAGATGGACCATGTTCTTGACGGGCAGCTCGCCGAGGCCCCACAGCTGGCGGATCGTTGCGGCCGCGGCCTCCGGCCCGCCTTCCTTGCTGAGATCCGGCAGGCTGGCCGCGGGCAGTTCGAAGCGCTGCTCGATCCAGTCGTTGAGAAGGAGCGCGATGGTGCTGGCGCCGAGCGCCATGTCGCGCTTGCCCGCCGTCATCTTGGAGAGCGCGCGGAAGCTGGCCGCATCGGGCGACAGCTGCTCCAGGTCGTCACCCTCAAAGAAGCTCTCGGGAAAGCACAGGACTTTGGCCAGCAGCGTGCGCCGCTCCGGGTCGGGCGTGAATTCACCGTTCTCGTAGGCCGAGACCGAGCGCGGCTCGACCCGGATCAGTTCTGCCAGGCGCGTCATCGTCAGGCCCCGCCGCTTGCGCGCGACGATCAGCCGGGAGGGATTAAACCGAGGGCCGATGTTCATGCCCGCCGTCTGATGCTGACGTCGATGTCGGGGAGCGATGGTGGTGCCGGCACCGCTTCGGCCAGCTCGCCGTCGAGCGGGATGGGGCCGAGCAGGATACGCTCGCGCCAGGCGTCGATGTGCCCGTCCTCTCCGATCGAGATCGGCAGCGAGATCTCGCAGCGCACCTCGCCGGTGGCGCGGTGGATGAGGAGGATCCACGTCGCCCGGCCGCTGCCCGCGGCGGCCGGCGCTCCCCGCGGGGGGACCGGCTGGTCCATGAAACTGAACCGCAGCTGGTTGGCGGCGATCGCGTCCGATGTGCTGGGGCCCTTGCGGGCGTTGGTTGAGGGCGTGGCATCGGCGCGGCCGGTGCCGTCGTTGCCGGTCGCCACGGCGATCGCGACCTGCCCGGCCCGGTCGACCGAGAGCGCGTAGTTGTTATCGTTGGAGCGCTGCCAGCCGGCCGGGATCAGGTACTCACGGAGCGCGCAGACGGTCTCGGCCCAGGCCGACATGCCGGGGAACGGCGGCGGGTGGTTGGGGGTGCAGTTGAGGAACGCCAACTGGCCGCGCCGGACGGCGTCCTTCAGCGGTTCTTCCTGGAGGCCCAGTTCGGCCAGACGGCTGCGAACGTCGCCTGGTTCCTGGCGCACGACCGCGGTCATGTGAGATCCTTTCCCCGGCGGTGCCGGGCCCCTGCCTCTGACTCTCGGTTACTTCCGGTTTTTCTACCACGTTCGAGGCGGCAAAACAAGAAGCTTGACGCTTCCGGGCAACCGGTTGGCCCTCTGGCTCCGCCCGGGACTTCCGCACCTCCCGGCCGGCCTCACGGGTCCGGCGGCGGGCGCATCTGAATGCCGCCCCCTGGCCTGAGCCGGCGGCGTACTTCACGGTGATGCGCGGCGGCGACTTCGAGGTGGCCATGGACTTCCGGTGCGGGTACATGGTGGAGCCGGATCCGCGAGGTCGATCTTCCCGGAGCGAGAGGTCGCCCGGGGCGCTCGGGTCTTTCGCGACTGGAGCCGCGTATAGCGCCCCGCAGCCCCACGTCGGGTCATACGTCGACACCTGGGACCCGGCGGAGAGACTTCCGCGCCCGGTATCGGTCGCGGTCGCTCTCCGAGATCCTGTGTGACCAGCTGGACGCTGAGCGCCGCGCGGGCCCCATCCGGCTGACCTGGGACGGCTTCCCGACCCTGATCGGCCTGGAGCGGGGGGAGATTGCGGGGCTCGGCGAGCGCGAGTATCAGGCAGAGGTCGAGCGCGCGTTCATCCGAAGAGTGCGGCGCATCGCCTCGGACTTGGCCGGCGATGGGAGGGTCGACCTCGACGGGTTCGCCCGGGCGGCGTGGAAGCGCCCCGAATGGTGCGCGGGGCTGCGGTTGCAGTTCGAGGCGCAACACGCGTTCGAGCGAGACGCCAGCACGCGGCCGACGGGAGTCCGACATGATGGACCTCGCGCGGATCTTGGACATCCCGTACGTGGACGTGTTCACCTGCGACAACTCCAAACGGGCATACCTGAGCCCAGCTGGCGACGGGGCGGTCCTCCCGGCTGCGCGAGTGCGGGTACTGGAGCAGGTGCGCCATCAAGCGCGACGTGCACGAGGTGATCCGCCTGCTGGAGGGCCGGAGGTGATGTCGGCGGCGAGATCACGGCCAGCGGATGGTGCTGAAGGTCCGCGGAGCTCGGGCTGGCGCTCAAGGTTTTGAGGCGCGTCTGGAACTCCGGCGGCGTCCGGGGCCGGAAGGCGCCGACCTGGCGACAGCGTTAAATAAACGCGTAGAAAACGCGAACCGCTCCCGCGGGCCCCCCGAGCGGGTCCAAGATCACGCGCGCGATCAGGTTCTATCAGGGCACTGGCCCGGAGCGGGCGCGAGGGGGGCGGTTGGTCGCTGGGCTACGGTTGATCCGGCATCGGCTCGGAGAAGATTCTCTGGGTCTTCGCGGATTCAAGTGGGTCCTCCTGCGGTCAGGCGATGTATGAAAGCCTTGTCTGACACCGGTTTCCGTGAGTCTAGTCCCGCTTGAAACCGGTGCAGGTTCTGGAGCAAGGTGGACCGCATGAAGAACCCCAAGTCGATCCGATCCCTCTTCTCGCTGGCGGGCTTCGTCGCCGCTTCCGCGCTCGGCGGCGTCTTCGGTGACCGGTACGCCCGCGTGATCGTGCTGCGGAGGCGAAAAAAACCGCCGTGTGCTCGGGGTGCGGTCCCCGCTGTCGCGGCCGCTACGACCAGCGGACCTGCCGGGCCCGCGACCTGTCGGTGGCCGGCTGGCGGATCCACCTCCAGTGCGAACGCTGGCGGGTCAACTGCCCGAGGTGCGGCGGCGTGTACGTAGAGCGGCTCGACTGGCTGGCGAAGAACCCGCGCTACACCCAGCGCTTCGCCATGCACGTGGGCGCGCTCTGCCACGAGATGACGAACAAGGCGGTGGCCGAGCTGGAGCGCCTTCATGACAGCACGGTGAAGGATCTCGACACGATCTACATGCAGAAGCAGGTCGCGGAGGCCGGGCTTCCCGCGCCGCGGGCCATCGGCGTCGACGAGATCGCCATTCGCAAGGGTCACGACTACCGCGTGGTGGTGAGCGACCTCGAGCGCGGCCGGCCGATCTGGGTGGGCGGCCGGGGACGCTCCGAGGCCGACCTGGACGTCTTCTTTGCCGCGCTGGGCGCGAAGAAGAGCGCGGTCATCGAGCTCGCCGCGATGGACATGTGGAGGCCCTTCCGCAACTCGCTCACGAAGAACGCCCCGAACGCTCGGGTGGTCTTCGACAAGTTCCACATCATGCGCCACCTCGGCGACGCGCTCGACGAGGTGCGACGCAGCGAGTACCGTCGTCTCGCCGGCAAGGACCGCGCCTTCATCAAGGGGCAGCGCTACACCCTGCTCTCCTGCCGCGAGAACCTCTCCCACGACGGCCGAGCCAGCCTGCGCAAGCTGCTCAAGGCCAACAAGCGGTACTCGCTGCGTCGCACCTCGCGTTCCTTCATCCATTGACTCGGAGTGCGGAAAAAGACCCACTGTGATCCGCGAAGACCCGATTCTCTTCAAGGTCTCCTGTCTCTGGCGGCCGGTGGGCGCGCGTCGATCCTCGCCTCCGCGCCTCCGCGTAGATCGGACCGCGCTCCTCGCCCCTGGGCCCCGCACCGGGTCCGCCACGGGTCTTGCTTCGGCAGGACCCGGATGGGCTTCAGCTCGCCGGACGCCACCTGCTGGTCGACCTTCTCGACGATCGACTTGAACCGCTCCCGGATCTCGCGGGGCGTCACCATGCGGCTCTCATGCGGCCAGGCTCGTGAAGCGCCCACGCGGTCCGCGGCCGAGCATCGACGGGAACTCGAACCGGGCGCGGACCCGCCGCCAGGTCCGCATGGAGAAGTCGCCGGCCTCGATCGCGGCGGCGAGGACGCGGGACTCGGGATTCGGACCGTGCTCGCACAGGAAAAACTCGGCGAGCTCGCGGGCCACCGGCGGACGACCTTCGCGGCACGGGAACAGACGGACACGCTCACGCTCGGGGTGGAGCCGACGGCGAAGCAAGGCGATCTGCCTGGGCCCGATCGAGACGGGGACCGCGGCGCGGACGGGCCACTTCTCGGGGAAGAACTCGAGGCCGTCATCGCCTTCGAGCAGGTAGACCTTGAGCGCGTAGGCAAAGCCGAAGTCGTCGACCACGGGCCGGACGACGATGTCACCGGGCCAGGTCCGACGAAGGTAGTCGCGGAACGGAGTCGCCACCAGGGTCTCCGCGTGAAGCCGGCCGTCGGCATGGCGCTCGAAGCCGACGACAGCGCGCCAGGCCCTCCAGACGAGCAGTTCAGTCGTCCACCGCGAGACAGTCGACTTGAACCGGGCGTCCGACGTCCCGGGGAGCATCTCGAGGGTGGCCTTGAAGGTCACGGGCCCCGCGGCCGGAATGGGGACTGGGTAGCACGCCTTGACCCAGCCGACCAGCTCGAGGAACGCCGCGGCGCTGAGCGGCATCGCGCTGTACGCGCTCGCGGCAGGCGCGCTCTGACCATTGGCCAAAACTCGACCCGGCTCGGACCATGCGGACGCGCCCGTGACGTGGTCGAGTGAGCGGACGGGTGTTGTCGGGTCTTTCGAGACGGTCAAGGTCATGGGCACCGCGCTCCTATCTGGAGGAGGCGGTTGTCTCTGGGCCGGCCTGCTCGCGGGGGCTGCGCAGGACCGGGCGCCGTGCGGCGTGCGCCTACTCGATTCATCGGGCCTCTCTCGACCCGATAGGGGGCCCGGACGTCTCACGGACCATCCGGGCCCCCAGAGCGAATCGAGCGGGCAATGGTTATGGTGCCACTGCTCCGTGGAGATGCAAGCGGTAGCAAAATCGAACAGCGCGTATGGGTTTTTCGAGGAGAGAAAGCCGGCGCCAGCATGGCGTCTGGCGTTCTGACCCGGAGGGTGGACCGTGCACCGGGGATTCCCCCCGGCACCCTGCTATATCACGCAGCGCGAACCGCGAGCCGTGACGTCAGGGTCCAAGATCGCTTTTCAGCGTACCGCGGTCGCGTGAAGAGTCAAGGACTCCAGGCGCGCCCTGGCCACCCTCGCGGCCTCCGGGTCCTTGTCGATGCCGATCCACCTGCGACTCAGCTCCTTCGCGGCGTCCAGGGTCGTGCCCGACCCGACGAACGGGTCGACGACCAGGTCGCCCGGCTCCGTCATGGCCTCGATGAAGTGCCTCGCGACGCCGACGGGCTGCTGCCACGGGTGGAGGTCCTTCTCCCGGGGCGCGTAGACGACGTCACGGATGAAGCCGCCGTGGCCCCAGCGCTCCTTGACGAACACGAGCAGCGGCTTGAAGCACGCGATCACGCCCTGCCCCCGCACGCGCGCGAGCCCGTTCGTGTGGGCCGGGTCCTGCTCCGGGTCGACGTGGAGCGCGCAGAATATCCACGAGTATCGGAGGCCGGACTCGGCGACGAGGCGCAGGACGTCGGGCAGATGGACGTGGCCCGCGTAGGTCACGAGGGAGCCGCCGGGGGCGAGGACCCGGGCAGCGAACAGGCCGAGGTCACGGTACAGGGGCAAGAACTCCCGGGCGTAGGGCGGATCGGTGAACACCAGCGCCGCCGAGCTGTCCGGGACCTGGCCGCCGATCTTGCGGAAGTCGCCGAGGAGGACGCCGTGGTCGCCGGAGGGGTCCGGCAGGGCCCGGATCATCCGGGACCGGAGTTGGCGCGCCTCCTCGGCCTTGGCCAGCTGGACGGCGCGGTCGACGGAGATCCCGCCGGCCTTAATCCGCGAGACGAGGTCCGGGCTCGACCGCTTGACCAGCTCGATCCGGCGCCAGGTGCGGCCCGAGACGCCGATCTCCCGGCCCACCGCGTCCGAGGACGTAAACTTGGTGGACGGCTTGCCACCGAGTTTCTTCCTTCCACGCCCGCCGGCCTTCTGGCCTGCCGCCTGGCGCTCCCGGGCCTCGGCCTTGGCGGCATCGACGAGGGCGGCGACCTCGGGGAAGCGCCGACGCGCCTCCTCGACGATCGCGGCGATCTGGCCCTGGCTCAGGTGGCGCCGGCGGAGGTTGCGCGCCTGGACCACGAGCCACGGGTTCCGGCCGTCCCACTCCCGCGCCGGGCACTCCATCCCGAGCTCTCGGCAGGCGCGGTCCCGGTGCCGACCGTCGAGGATCTGCCCGCCGTGGACCACGATGGGCTCCTGGACGCCGTTCCTCGCGATGTCCGCCTTGAGCGCCTCGTAGGCGTCGGCGTCCATGTCGGGGAACAGCCCGGTGATCCGGTGCGGTTTCCGGCCCACATACGGCTATATCACTCGTCGGGGGGCGCTGGGGGGATCTTGTCCGGATCTTATCCGTGACCACCCGCTAGAAACGACGACGGGCCCGAAGGCGGGCTCGTCAGGGGGGTCGCGGGGATCTCACGGCGCGCGGGCCCGGGCCAAATTCCGGTGTTCTCCCCGGGTGGATCCGGGCGCCTGGGCCCGCCGGGCATGTCCTGGTAGCAGGCCGGCCAGTCTGCGCGCCGAGGTCGGCGCCTAGGAGCGCACGCGCGGGATTCCCGCCTGGCGCCGGGAGCGGCTCGCCTAGCCCACGGGCGCGGGCCCGGCGCGCGGCTGGCGCGCCTAGGAAACGCGGCCGGTGATCCAGTCGCCTTCGCCACCTCGGAATCGCGAGCCCGAGCGCGGCGGAGCGGCCGACGCCTTGGAGCCGGGCACGTCGCGCTGGTACAGCAGGACAGAGCAGCCGCAGTCCGCAGTCCTGTCGGCGCGTTTGTTTCTTGCAGTGCCGCCCGCACGCCTTCCGGCCGCACACGCGGCACGTCCAGGGCGCCGGCCGCGAGCACGTCGTGTTCAGGCACTTCCTCGTGCGATTGCGCATCAGAACCTTGATGCGCCCGCCTCGCGATCGTGCTCGGACCAGCACGCGGCGCAGATCCCGTGGTCGAGCATATCGCGGTGGATGCGGGCGCGGAGGGCGGGGCGGTGACGGCATGGCCTACGTGAAGCCGATCAGGAACCCCCGGTGCGTGATCTGTCGCAAGCCTGCCACGGCCGAAGTGATGAACAGGGTCAACGCCAGCCTGGGAGAGTTCTGCAAGCCTCACGCGGGGGCCGAGCTCAAGCGGGCGTGCGCTCGTGAGGCCGGCTCGCCCTAGAAACACGACGGGCCCCGAGGGAGCCGGGGCCCGTCATGTGGTCACGTCACGCCGCGTCTCTCTTAGATCTCGCCGAACGCCCGAGCCTGGTCGAGGGCCAGGTTCACTTCCTGGACCGTCAGCGGCCGGCCGAAGTGCCGCGCCACCGACTCCAAGATCTTGCGCTCCTCCAGCGTCAGCGTCTTCTCGTCCACGTCCCCATCATCGTCTCTCACGGCGCGCGCCCCCGGTCAAATTCGGGCCGGCGGCGGCGTCTCGTTCATGCTGGAGGGCGATAGGGGGCGTAGGCAAAGTAGTAGTCCCCGATGTACTGGGAGCAGACCTGCTGGACCACCTTGAGCGCGTTGCCGCGCAGCGTGTTTGACTGGGCCGGGGTCAGCTCGAAACGCCATTGTTTGGGGAACGCGCGCTTGGGGCTGGCGGTCTCGATCCGGATCGAGAGCTGGTACCAGCCGGGGTTCCAGTAGAACTGCTGGCCCAGCGTCGTGAATCCGCCCACGTGGGCCGGTTGGAGAGAGAAGGCGGGGTACGCCTGCTCGGCTGCGTGCTGGATCTGCACCTGCGCGATGTCGGGGTTGTTCGAGAGCGCGGCGCCCGCGAGGGCCGCCTGGACGGCCTGGTACCACGCCGCGTGGATGGCGTCGATGACGGGCTGCACGTGCTCCTGCTGGAAGGACCTGTCGCTGAAAAATATGTTGTAGCGGAAGGGCTGGGCGGGCAGCAGCATGAACCCCGCGGCGAGCTGGCAGGCGACCTCGGCGGGCCGGGCGCTGGTGAACCCGAAGCTCCTAAACATGGCCCATTCAAAGGCGTGGCGGGCGCCGTCGGCCTCGCGGGTGACCTCGAGGGAGATGACCCGCACGAACATCTCCCGGTCGCGGCCGTGCAGCGTGCCCTGGAGGCCGATCGTCGGGCCGAAGTTGCTGTAGCCGACCTCGACGGCGCCCGTCTCGAAGACATCGACGGTGCCGG
>OBEQ010492964.1_pt1 | contig 10428 bp, 11 predicted proteins | sample 1670901 | NCBI WGS metagenome assembly OBEQ01 (sample SAMEA104232315, study PRJEB22302) | groundwater metagenome | biome: forest; feature: aquifer; material: groundwater | place: USA | collected 2011-08-07 | depth 5.4 m | reverse complement strand
AGTGAGGTGATGAGATTTGGGATGGGTTCGTGAAGATATTACTAAGCAACATTGCATAAATTAAGAAAACATAGTAAAGTATCTGTACTATGCCAATCACAAAATCCGCCAAAAAGGCGCTAAGACAAACTAAAACAAGAAGAACAAGGAATGTTAGGAAAATCGTGGCTTACAAAGCCATGGTTAAGGATTTTCGGAAGCTGGTTACTACGGGTAAAAAGGACGAAGCCAAAAAGATGTTACCGAAGGTTTATCAAACATTGGACAAAGCGGCTAAATCGGGAGTAATCAAAAAAAACAAAGCTAGCCGCCTTAAATCAAAAACAACTCTCCTTCTTCAAAAAACCGCCTAAAGCGGTTTTTTGATATCAGACAAACTCCGCCTTTCCACTTTTCTGAATAATTGACACAACTTCTATGCGTGAGGAGGGAGGCACTTTTTTAGAAAATCTACTAATTTTTAAAAAAATGCCTCCCTCCTCTGGTTGCTTAGTATTTAGCTTAAACTTGGCAATAGAAGTTCAAACTCTCATTGAGGCCTGGCCTCAATTATTCCTACAGAGTTCCTGAAATAGTAGCCAATCGTGCAGTTTATGAGAAAAGCGGAAAGGCGCGGGGCTGGTTGAACAACCTTGTTAACTACTACTTAAATAAACCAAACATAGCGAAACTCCTGCCCATTTTAGACCGTTTGGTTTCGAGGAATACACAATGCTTAAATTAATTGCGTAAAGCAACGAGGTTGCCACGCAACTTTTCGTTGATAATTTGCTTAGATAACAAATTTTAGCCGGAAAATCCTGAGGTTTGACGAAGGAGGAACGGATGCTAAAATTTGTTAAGCAAATTGAGAGTTAATTTAAGCATTTGTCCGAAGAAGACTGAAGACGCAACCAATGGGTCGGAAATGGGTGGAGGTTTTGCTATTAATTTTTTATAAACAAAAGCCGCCACTAGGGCGGCATACTTTTACGCGCTGGAATCTGTCTTGTACCAGCATTCCTTGCAAAGCTGGCCGCATCCATCAACATAGTAAATCCGTTGTGCAACACGACAATCGGTACGAACATCTGTGACATTTTTGCAGACCACACAAAGATCATAGTAAACACCATCAATAAGCTTAACAAAATCTGAATTTACGCCTTGGGGCAACGTTTGGGATACCATCAGTTTTCCTAGTATAAAAAGAACCTTTACCACAATAACAAACTTTCAAAAAAAGTAAAGCCTTGCCCAGTACTTTATTTCAGAAGAGTTTGAACCTCTATTGCCAATCATCACCCATCATTTAAGCAACCGGCGGAGGTAGCATGCTTTTATGAAATTAGTAGATTTCAGAAAAGTGCGCTACGCAGCATGCATAGATATTGTGAGGTGCTATCAGAAATAAAGTGCTGAGCTTTGCTACGACTTTTTGGCAACATTAAACACTATCCCCATTCCTGATAACAAAACCACCAGGGCGGTGCCGCCGTAACTAATAAACGGTAGAGGAATTCCAGTCAGCGGAACAAGACCCGAGATAGCAGCTATGTTCACGAAGGCCTGGGACATAATCCAAATATTAATTCCCATGACAAATAGGGCCCCAAACTTATCGGACGCATTTTTAGCTATGCCAACCATAAAAAAACACAGCACCCCAAACAATCCGACGGTAAGTGCTGAACCCACCAATCCCAATTCTTCGGCAATTATGGCAAAAATAGAATCTCCTATAACTTCAGGGAAAAAACCACCTTGTTTCTGCGAACTCTTATTATAACCAACCCCGAATAATCCTCCCGAACCAATTGATATCAGGGATTGATTTACCTGATACGATATTCCCCTTGGATCAACTGACGGATCCCAAAAAGATTTTAGGCGGTCAAAGCGATACGGTTCAACAACGATTATGGCCGCTAGACACAAAAACAGAACCAACAAGATTCCTGCAAACTGTTTATAACTTGGCCCGGCCATAAAATAAACTCCCAAAGAAATAAAAGAAACAATAATCAGGGTTCCGATGTCAGGTTGAAGAAATAAAAGCAAAGCAACAAAAGATAGAACTATTAGAAACGGCAACACACCATAAGACCACTTCTTAGTTCTCTCGTTTCTATTTCCAAACCAGGCCGCCAAGTATATTATCAAGGACAGTTTCAATATCTCGGCCGGCTGAAAAGAAAATACTCCCAAGCTTATCCAGCGAGTTGCTCCCTTCAATCCATGCCCAAAAGTGGGCATAAAGATCATTATCATCAGCGCCAATGAACCAATCAAAACAAATAATGATATTTTTTTCCAAAAACGATAGTCGATAATTGAGAAAACGAACATTAAAACTAGACCCGGTAAAATGCCATACAACAATTGGTGGGTTAAATAATAATAAGGCGAACCAAATTTCTTCTGTCCATCTACAATTCCAGCCGACGACAAAACAACCAAACCAAAAAGTATTAATATCAAAACTATTCCCAGTAACTTCTTATCCATTTACTCTAATTGTAGTACAGATTTGACTTTTAATAAACAAAAAGGCCCAATAAGGGCCTAGAGGGTAGCAACTCCCCTTAATCTTGAAAACTTTGAAGATCGACAAGTTTTTTGTAGATGCCGTTTCTGGCCATCAGTTCTTCGTGTTTGCCGACTTCAGAAATTCCTCCATCATGCATGACAACAATCTTATCAGCTTTTTTAATCGTACTTAAACGATGGGCAATAATAAATGTTGTTCTGCTCTTAATCAAGACTTCCAGAGCTTGTTGAACATACTTTTCTGATTCAGAATCAAGAGCAGAAGTTGCTTCGTCAAGAATCAGAATTTTAGGGTCTCGAAACAAAGCTCTAGCAATAGCTACTCTTTGCTTCTGGCCGGCTGATAACTTTACACCCCTCTCTCCGACAACCTGGTTATATCCATTTATAAACCTTTCCCCGATAATGAAGTTGTGTGCGTAAGAAGCTTTTGCTGCATCTTCTATTAAGACTTCGTCTGAGATTTTATCAACATCCCCATAAGCTATGTTCAGTTTAATAGTGTCATTTAAGAGAGAAACATCTTGAGGCACTATGGCTATTTGTGATCTAAGAGAACTGCGTTTCCACTCCTTTATGTCTTTACCACCGATAGTAATCGTGCCTTCTGTTGGTTCATAGTAACGAGAAATTAAATCTATAAGAGTTGTTTTACCAACTCCACTTTCCCCAACGATAGCAACCGTTTCGCCCTCCCCTATGGTCAAATTGATATTTCTAAAAATTTCATTTCCAGATTCCCCATATTTGAAGGTTACATTACAAAATTCAATATCCCCAGCAACTTGCGTATCTTCTCCACTTTCATAGTCCTCTTCTTTTTGGTCCAAAAATTTAGCTACTCTTTCTTCAATCACCAATGTCTCAAGTACAAAGCGCCAATTATGAGCCAAGCGACTAAATGGAGTATAGGCCAACTGGATATATCCCAAAAAAGAAAACAGGCCTCCCGCATCTACCATTCCCCATCTCAACATCAAAGCACCAAGAGCAATCGTGAGAACGGATCCACCTCCAAATATGAAATGCTCAAAAGCTTGAATCCTATTCCTTAGATCTTGAGCCTCTTTTTCTTTTGAATAGCACTTGTCAAAATTATCCCTAATCCTATTAATCTCAAATTCTTCATTGGTATTTGCCTTTACTGCTTTAATGTTGGCTGTGACATCCCACATATGACCCCAAGCCGCTTCCCATATTTTTCTATTTTCTCTATTAAGAGCAACTATCTTTTTGTTACTTGAAGTCATTGCAACGGCATATAGAACTACCGTTACAAGAACAAGAATGCCCAGTTGCCACTGAATCCAAAACATAAACGCAAAGGAAAATGCCAGACTCAAAAAATGAGGAACAAGAGAAAACAATACATCTCGTATCATTCTTCCCAGAGAGTCTGCTCCTCGCTCCACTCTTTGTACTGTTTTTCCTAACCGCTGTTCAGAAAGATAGGACATCGGGAGTCGTATCAAGTGAGTTAGAGAGTCCATAAAAAGATTATAATCGACATTCCAAGAAGTATAGACTCCTTGTCTGTCGGAATATCTTGTTGTCCAGTTACGTATTTGATCTACTGTTAACCACATCAATACGAAGAAAAGAATATATTCTATGGATGAAATTTTGTCACCAGCCATTCTAATAATTTTCCCATACACAAGGGGCACAAAAGCCCCCAAAACAGAACCGAAAAGCGTAATAATAAACACTTTCTTTACCTGTTTTTCTTCTGCCCGAATACGTTCAATCATCAGCTTAATACCTGGATTTTTAATTCTCTCAAGCAGTTTTTTTAGCATCTTAGTCCTCCTGATAGGTTGTAAAAGAATAAAACACTATAACATGGCATGTGTTTTATGTCAATAACTTGACTTTTACATCCTAGTAAGTTATTATATAAAGGCTCATTTCCAATATAACTAGAGGAGAGATACAGTGAACGGATATTTCTTCGACCAAGCCGGAGACCAGCGAATGGAAAAACAAAACATCGAGAATTGGCTGGCTCTGATACGACTTATACAAAAGGAGGCACACACAAAAGATCCTCAAGGTAAACCTTCCTTGCCAGATAAGGCATGGGACATCTTGGACATTGGTTGCCACACCGGAGGATTACTCAATCTTTTGAATCTTATGACTCGTGTGGCAAGTATTTCAGGTGTAGAGCCACTGCAATATGGACGCGTAAAGGCACAGAGCCTCCTACATAAAAGTAAAAGCAATTTTTTTGAAACGATCCAAGAAGTTCCCGATCAAAGCGCCCACCTCTTGGTAAGCCACGAAACACTCTATTTAGTAAATGATCTTTACAATTGGACAAAGGAGTTAAAGAGAATACTTCGTCCTGATGGCGGTGCATTCATTTCTCTTGGAAGTCACAGTGAAAATACTGCCTGGCTCCGATGGCGAAATCAATTGAAAAATCTTTATGGACATATCTCCTACGTTCATCGGCCGATAGAGATTCTCGGAATCGGCACTGGTGCCGGATTTGATATGGAGCTTCACCGGCTCCACCCCGAACCACATACCTCAATGCGCTTTTCCTCTCCAGAGAATGGCTGGGGCGAGTTCTTATCTGCTCAGGAGGCCCTAGGCTTCCAAAAACAGAAATATGTTTTTGTCTTCTACCCCAAGAGGTAGCACAGCCAACGCGGCAAGATCTTTACGACTTGCCGCGTTTTATTATGTCTACTATTGATTTCTTCATTTCTTCTGTAAGAATATAATGATTCATGTCATCTAACTCTACGTTAATCTTACCATCAATAATTATTCCTGAACTGTACTTAGGTTTAACCATTTCATCATCCGGGTGATTTACAACCGGAAAATTATTTCCTCCACTAGAGTTGGGTACACCTATGCCTAGAATCAAGGTTTCAGTAGGAGCAAACCGGAGGCGATCCGAACCTCGACTATGACCAACCCAAAGATCAGCAGACGGAGGTGTAGTGTATGGCTCTCCCAAATCAAACTTAACACTAAATCCAAGTTTTTCTAAAAAAGAAGCCAGTTCTTTATAAAAAATATCAGCTCGCTTATTATTCTCAACTAGTTTGGGATTTCCTTTTATAATGACGGCTGATTTACTATACATAATTACAATTTACCTAAACAAGGGCGGTATTTTTGAGTCTACTAAAAATATGATGAGGCCGATAATCGCGCCGATGGCGTTTATCATCCAAAAACGCATTGTTACCTGCGTTTCATGCCAGCCCAGCGCTTCAAAATGATGATGAATGGGAGTGGATAGAAATATTTTCTTGCCTCTTAATTTTTTTGATGTCAATTGAAGGATAACCGAACCTGATTCCATTATGAAAATAAGGGCGATTGGCAAAAGAAGAAAGGGCGTATTGGTAAGCATGGCCACAACGCCCAAAGTAACGCCAAGCGACATTGAACCGGTATCGCCCATAAAAAATCTGGCCGGATAAATATTAAACCAAAGGAAGGCAACCAAAGAACCCATGATAGCGGCAAGAAAAACAACCAAGTCCATCCTGCCCTGGTCAAAGGCAATAACGGCGTAAGCGCCGAACATGGTCAAGAAAATACCAGCCGCTAAACCGTCCAGCCCGTCGGTTTCGTTCGCAGAAAATGCCGTCGCCACAATTGTGAAGATAAAAAACGGAATATACAACCAGCCAATTAAAAAGTCGCCTAAAAAGGGAATATTGACACTATTGAAACCCAGCTTGAAATAAAACCACCATGCCCCGACAGCACCCGCCAAAATATACAATAATATGCGGTAACTCATGCGCAATCCGCCGCCTTTGGGACCAACGCGTAAGATTCCCATGTAATCGTCAAGGGCTCCCAAAAGAGCGGCGAACATCATAACCCCTAAGGGCAGCCAGGTCTGAGCGCGGCTGAAGAAATTCATCCTTACCCAGAATCCATGAAAGAAGTATGCCAATAGCCAAAAACCTATTGTTAAAATCGCTACAGTTGCCCACATCACTACCCCGCCCATGGTTGGGGTTCCCTCCTTGGCTTGGTGTAACTTTGCGGCAATTGGTCCTCCTTCTGTATGCAAGCTTTTAAATGCAGTGTCGGTGCGAATTTGTTTACCCATTTTATATTTGTGCAAAATCTTAGTCCAGGCCGGAGTAATCAATAGGGTAACAAAAAAAGCCACCGCAGCAACTACAAATATTCTTACCACATTCAATACGTTAAAAATTTCGTTTATTCCCATCGATATGCTGACTTAACCCAATCAATTAGTTTTTTAGTATCGTCAAAGCGAGATCGTGAACCAAGGACTATGCTTATTAGTTTATCATTTTTATCGGGAATATCTACTACCAATATCATGCAGCCCAAAGCCTTGTCAGTGTTGCCAGTTTTACCTCCAAATATATCGGGTATGATTCCCAGGAGTTGGTCTGTACTCTCTACTTTATGCTCGACTTTGCCGTCGGTAGATTTTATAACAATGCTTTTCTCGGTCAAAATCTGCCAAATCAAATCGTACTTAAGAGAGTACTTGATCAATTTTACCAAATCTTCCGAAGTAGAGTAGGCGTCGTCATTCAAACCAGCTGGGTCAAGAAAATTGGAATCATCCATGTTTAACACCTGGGCTTTCTCATTCATTTTATCCACAAAATTAATCCCTTCGGTGTTTGCATAATATGCCAAAGCATAAGCGGCATCATTGGATGATTCTATCAACATCAGTTTCATAAGACTTTCGACTGTTATTTGTTCGTCCAAATAAAGACTCTGCTTTTCGGCATCGACCTTAAGAGCTTCTTTGGGGACAACAACAGCGTCTTTAGGGTTAAGATTTTCAAGAACAATCACCGCACTTAATATCTTGGTCAAAGAAGCAACGGGCAGCTTAATCCTTGGGTTCTTGGAGAAAAGAAACCTTCCGGATCGTGTATCATAAACCAGGCCCACCTTGGCATCAATAACCGGTTTTTCGGTTTTAGAATCATAGATCGGAAAATAGCTCGGCTCAGAAATCGGAAGAAGATAAGCTTCAGAACTATTGAATGCCGGTTCAGCATTGGCCAGATTGCTTTTTTTGGAAGAATCCATAACAAAAAAAACATTCACCATAACCAAACCGGCCAAAGAAATTGCTAAGATATACAGTTTTGATTGCATTATTATGGAGCAAGACGGTTCATGTCTCGCGGAAACAGTGTGGCCTCTTTTACATTATTTAATCCGATAAATCTCTGGGTAAGCCTTTCCAGCCCCAAACCAAATCCTCCGTGACTTGGCATGCCAAACTTGAATGCTTGGAGATAATATTTAAATCCAGAGTCTTCAGGATTGCCACCCATGTCCTTCAATTGCTTAACTAACTTTTGATACCTGTGTTCTCGCCTACTGGTTGTCACTATTTCAACCCCGCGAAAAATCAAATCCGCCCTTTCTGCCACTTCCGGATTCTTATCACTTCTATAATGATAAAATTTCATTTCACTGGCAGGAAATTCCGTAACAAAAACCGCTTCACTGCCCCAATGTTTAAGAGAATATTCGGAAATAAAACGCTCTTCAGCTGGAGTGGGATCCTTTTCTTTACGCATATCCTGGCCAGTTTCATTAAGAAATAGTTCATGTAGTTCTTTCATGGTAATCTCGGGTAAATCTGATGTAATAATGGGCTTCTCCGCTTTCAAGGCTTTCAATTCTGTTTCATATAGCTTCCAAATGTAGTCAGAAACATGGTTTATCAAACCACTCAATAATTTAGTAAGATCGGATAATCCGTCGATAAAGCCCATCTCAACGTCAACAGTAATAAACTCCGTCATATGACGGGTTGTCATGCTCGGTTCTGCTCTATATGTACCACCGAATTCAAAAACACGTTCCAAGCTTCCGACCATTATTTGTTTGTAGAATTGGGCCGATTGAGCCAAAGTTGCAAGTTTTCCAAAATAATCCAATTTAAAAACTTCCGCACCACCTTCCGTTGAACCAGCTAGCAGTTTGGGACTGTGAAACTCTATAAAGTCCTGGGATTTTAAATACTCACGAATCGCATCTCCTATGCCTGCTTGAATTTTCCATATCCCCCGCTCTACAATATTTCTCATATTCACCACCTTATTTTCAAACAATGTTTCCAGGTTTTCGGGTGTATGATCAATGGGTTTATCTATTTCTATTGGTGCAACAAATTCAACCGGAACATCCACTCTTAATTCTGGATTATGAATTTCAACGCCACCAGTTGCTCTTTTTTCTTCGACTACCAGACCTTTTATATAAACAACAGTTCCCTGCTGTAGTCCTTTTAATTTCTCCGATTCTTTGGATTTATCATCAAGTACTTGAATCAAGCCATTTCTGTCTCTAATAACCAAAAAGGTCATGCCTCCTAATTCACGTTTTTTATACAACCAGCCAGCAACAACTACATTTTTGCCGATGTGGTTTTTGAGGTCAGTAGATAAGATCCTGTTTTCTATCATAAATTTATCTTATCACAAAAAAATAGACAGGCAAACAAAAACCGGACAAAGGTCCGATTGTTATCGCGCTTCCCATTTGGCAACCCACAATTCTACTCTGAAGGCTATTGCCGTCGCGACACAACAAATAGCAACGGCACATATATTCGCCCCAACAATAGTTTTGAAACTAAAAAACCTTGGAATAAGAACAATCAGCCCACCGGATACAAGCAACATCCAGCTTAGCACAGTCATGAGCCGGATCCAGGTTAAGATGGTCATGCGAGGACTCATAACCATAACACCCAAACCAAACAAAACCAATCCTCCACCAGCTAACATGAACACCACGTGGCATAGTCCTTTTTACATCAACGAACTTTCAATTATCTTATCTAGCAACTGGCTAAATGTCAAGCCGACAGTTTGGGCAGCTTTTGGAAATAAAGAGTTTTTTGTAAGCCCAGGAAGAGTGTTGGTTTCAAGGACATATATTGTGCCGTTGCCATTTTTTAAAATCATATCTGTTCGCGAGTATCCGCCACATCCTAAAACTTGATGGGCTCGGACAGCAATATCTTGGGCTTTTTTGGTCAGAACTTCGTCAATCGGCGCCGGGTTAATTTCGTTGGAATGGCCTGTTTTATACTTGGCATCGTAGTTAAAAAATTTATGATTTCTAACAGGAACGATTTCGGTGACAGGCAAGGCTGCCACTGACTGGCCGTTGAAATTTTCTAAAACACCACAAGTTAATTCCCTGCCCTTGATGAACTCCTCAACCAGAACAAATTTGTCCAGCTTGAAAGCCGAAACAACTGCTTTTTCTAACTTGTTTAAATCGTCGACTATTTGCACGCCGACAGAAGAACCATTTGAGCACGGCTTTACGACAACTGGAAGCTTTGTTATTTTATTAACAAAAAAGCTGACTCGGGCCATGTAATTTTCTCCCCTTTTTAGTTTCAGGGTTTTGGGTGTATTCAGTCCGGCAAGTTTAAAAATTTCCCGGCTATGAAACTTATCCATGGCTATGGCTGAACCAGCAATACCGGAGCCGGTGTATTTAATCCCTGCATGCTCCAATATGGCTTGGACTTTGCCGTCTTCGCCAAATGTTCCGTGAAGAGCGTTAAAAACAACGTCATGGCCTTTCAAAGCTTCCGACTGAGTAGTTGGCTTACCGTTTAAAAACCATTTTTGTGTTTTTGATATTTTAAGGGGAACAGACAAGTATTTTAATTTGTCTAAATTTTCCAGGACATTTTGGCCAGTCGCCAAAGAAACTTCGTGTTCCGCCGACGGGCCACCCATTAAAATACCAACTCGCAATAGTTTTGATACTTCTTGTTTCATGTCTTTAAAAAATTGATTCCTACGTGGTGCGCCCGGTTGGAGTCGGACCAACGACCATCTCCTTAAAAGGGAGCTGCTCTACCAACTGAGCTACGGGCGCATGATT
>OBEQ012400217.1_pt1 | contig 10430 bp, 7 predicted proteins | sample 1670901 | NCBI WGS metagenome assembly OBEQ01 (sample SAMEA104232315, study PRJEB22302) | groundwater metagenome | biome: forest; feature: aquifer; material: groundwater | place: USA | collected 2011-08-07 | depth 5.4 m | reverse complement strand
GGCCCAAGATGGGTTTTTCTTTGATGATCTCCCAACTTTGGCGCCAAGTGTTTAGGCGTTCGTTCACCGTGATATCTTTGGCGTTTAAACTGGTCATGAAATTCTGGCGGATGAGGCTCGGGGGCCAAAGAAACAGCGCCAGCGCCAGAAAAAAAATCCCAATATTTTTTTTATTTCCGCTTAAAGTCAAATAAACCAAAAGCGCGGCCGTAAGCGCCAAAAATGCCGATCGCGAAAGAGTCAGCACAAACCCCGTAAAAAAAATCGCCAAAAGGATTGCCAGAAAGACGGACTTGACGGACCATTTTTTTTCCTGAAGCCAGGTTTGGAAACCTAAAGGAAGGGCCAGAAGATAAAAGCAAGCCAAGTCATTGGGGGATCCGAAAGAGCTCCGCATCCTGACGAACCGTCCGGGAATATCCACGGAATACCGGTTGATTAAATCCGTGCCGCCCCACATTTGGATAAAGCCGTTCATAGTCACCAGTGTCATGGAGCCGAGAAAAACTGTGACAAGGATCCGGACGTTTTTAGGATTCTTAAAAAGATCCATGCACATCCAAAAGATGAGGAGGTATTTGGACCATTTCCAAGCGCCGCGCAAACTGGGGGCCGTAAGACCGGGCCCGGCCTGGCTCAAGGAGAAAAAAACAACCGCTAAAAAAATAAGGTAGCTTGTATTCACGGCATCGCGCCGGAAAAGAATTTCTTTTTTCTTTATTTTGGAAACAACCCAAAGCAGGATTGCCAAAACCCATCCCGCTTCTGAGAGTGTTTTCGAAAAAGGGATCAGAAAGAGAGAAAATGAGACTAACGAAATCATAGGCCGATTATACTTCCGGAGGGCTATTTTGCCACCATGAAAAAAATTGAAAATACATATATATTTGTATTGACAAGATTTATCAACTATTGATAGTATTAGCTTGTTTTACTATTTAGGTTCTTAAATTAAATAACAATCAAGAGGGGGAAAAATGAAATCTAAACTTTTAGCGATCGCGATGGCAGTGCTTGTCGTAAGCGCCGCTACTTGCGTCAAATCTTACGCGATGCCTTCCGGCGCGGACTCTGATACTTCACAATTGACGAAAGTATTTCCGGCTGAATGGAGCTTACCGCCGGATGTGTACGGTGTCCCGCTTACGTTTGGCTTTGGTTCGACCACCGATTTTGTGATCGACCGTAACTTGGAGGACAGTTCTGATCTTTCCGAAAATGTTTGGACGGGTGGCAACATTTATTGGGACCCACATTCCAAGGTGCATTTGGATCTCTTTCTTGGAACCGCTTGGATGAAAGTGGGTACTGTGGCTATCAACAACAACACGACCACCAAAGTGTCGTTGACTGCCGACGGCGCTTTTGCGGTTGGCGGCAGCGCTAAAGTGGACATCACCGAGTTTCAGGTGATTCCGGAACAGCCGGCGATGAAGCTTTTTGCCGGCGGCGGCTATCGCTTTACAAACCCCGATGTGGACTCCATACACGCGAGTTTTGACGCGGTGTCTGAAGCGCTGAACATTGAAATCAATGAATGGAGCGCGACCCTGGGTGTGTCCCAGCGGATCAACGACCCCATAAAGACATGGTTCGGATGGGGTGGTTTGAATTTCGCTTGGGTGCCTTATGTGGGTGTCCAGTACACGGACCTGGACTTGAATATCAGCGGGACCAGTGATCTTCCCACCGCCAGCTCGTTGGATCGCCAGTCGGTTAAGACCGGGCATCTGAACTCAGATGACGTCGTCAACGTGGTGGTTGGTATGCAGATCATCAGTTTCGACGATAAACTGTCCATCGGACTGGAAGGCCGGTTCATCGCGGAGACAGCGGTCTCTTTGAACGGGCACTTCCGCTGGTAGTAATTTCTTAAATCGTTTTTTCGAAATCGCAACGGCATTTTTTGGATCCCCCTCTAAATGCCGTTGCGGTTTTTTTTGATTTTGGACCCAATTTTTGCTCTATCTAAAGGCATGAGTTTTGGGGTATTTTCTTTGCATTTTTAAATCTCAGATTGTATGATACACCGATGATAAAGCCCTCCGTGTTTAACCGTATTATCAACAGTGATTTAGAGTCCAAAAAAAGACCTGATGTAGGGGAGTGGCGCCTGGCCAAGGACACGTTTATCAAGCTAACCCGCGTGGTTGGCCTGATGAAGCAATTTTGGCTGCGGCAGGGCCTCTTGAGTCTTATGGGCTTGATTTTTATCCCTCTAGGACTTTTAAATCCTTACCTGAGCCAGCGCATTGTTGACGGAGCGCTGATGAACAGATCGGTGCATCAATTTTTCCAGATCGGTTTTTGGATCGGCGCTGTCTCCGTTGTCACGATGGTGCTGCAAAACTATTTCACCTATCTGCAAAGCAAGTTGAGCATCGATGCGCGCGAATACATCACCCGGAAGCTTTACACGGACATGACGCAGATGTCGCTTGATTTTTTCCGGCGTGAAGACAGGAATGTGCATGCCGGGATTTTGAGCGCTGACGGCGTCGAGGTCGCCGTACAGGCGCTTACGCTGATTCCCGAGATTACGGTCACCGCATTGACGGCGGTGATCAAGCTGATCGTAGTTTTTGTGATCGACTGGCGGTTGGGCTTGATTGCGCTGTTATCGCCGCCGTTGGTCGCGCTGCAGGCGACAATTCTGGCGCGACGTAACCGCGAAGTCGCGAAAGTCGAGCGCGAAGCGGGGCTGGTATATTCTAAAGAACTGGCGGATTCGATCGGCAACATTGATCTGGTAAAAACGTTTCGCAGCGAAGAATACCATGTCAACAAATTTTCAAAAGCTCTTAAGAATCTTTCAAGTCTATGGACGGGCCATCAGAAATTTGCGCTATATTTCGGCTGGGCTTCGGGGATTTTAAGAAAAATAGTGGACGGCCTGCCGGTTCTCTTTGCTTCTTATCTTGTGACAAAAGGAAATCTTTCTCTGGGGCAGATGACCGCCAGCGTGCTGTACACGATGCAATTTCTGGAGGTCAACGGACGGCTCATTGATTATATTCCGCGACTCGGGCGCCTGTCCGTGTCCGTGAATGTGTTCACGGATTTTCTCCAGCTTCGGCCCACGATCACCGAACCGCTCGGAGCCAGGGAAGTCCTTTTCAAAAAAGGCGGCGTCATCATTGAGAACGTGTTTTTTTCTTACATCCAGGGCACGCCGGTATTGGAGAAATTAAACCTTGAGATTCAAGGGCAGAGGTGGACGGGGATTAAAGCGCCTTCCGGTTACGGAAAAACAACGCTCTTGAATCTGATCCTGCGTGTGTACGATCCCGACAAGGGACGCATTTTAATCGACGGGCATGACCTAAAAAAAATCAAGTTCAGGTCTTTACGAGACCAGGTCAGCGTCGTATTACAGAACAGTTTTCTGACGCGTGACCCGATCTGGAAATGCATCGCATATGACAAGGAAGACGCCACACGCGCTGAGATTGAGGAGGCCGCAAAAATCGCGGGGATTCATGACCAGATTCTTGGTTTTCCTGATGGCTATGACGGGACCTGCGGCGAGGCGGGCCTGAATATTTCCCAGGGGCAGCGCCAGCGCCTTTGTATCGCGCGCGCGTTGCTGCGTAAACCCAGGATTCTCATTATGGATGAAGCTTTTGGATCCGTGGATAAAGAGACCGAGGATAAAATCGTTTCTGAAATGAAATCTCGTTTTCCTCAAATGACGGTGATCGTTGTGTCTCATCACCAGTCAGTGCTGGATAAAATGGACAGCGTGATTGATCTGACAAAATTGACCAACCGCGCGGAAACTCTGGTTCTAGCAAACGGCGAGCAATTGAGTTTTGGGGGAAGTTGATGAGACTTAAGACGGCGGGATCTGAAAAGGACGGGGAAGTGGCGGGGCTGATACGGGAGGCTCGTGAGAAGCTGGTTCATGTGCCGGTGCATGAGAAGCCCATCGCCAGCGTTTTGACAGGAAAAAAAGAGATTTTTTCGATCGAGATCAACAAGGCCGAACTCGACTCGCTTGTGCATGATCTGCGAGAAACAATGACGATCCCCGTGGAACCAGTACCGGCGCCCCAGCCGCTTTTGGGGCCCTTGAAGACCGCGTTAAAAAAAATGGTGCTGCGCGTTTTGCGCCCGTTTTTAATCATGACAATGACCGAGCAGGTTGAATGGAACGAAAGCGCCTATGAAACGCTGAAGCGCATGCACGAATCCCTGGAGTACTTGCGCCAAGAAGTCGAGTTTTTAAATAGGAAGTTGGATGCTTACCGCTTGAAAAAAGAAGATGAGCAGCCAGAATCTTGACCTTTTGTTGGAAAAAAACCGTTGCGGAGCGGTACTTTCCGTGGCCCGGAGTCAGTGGCCCGGGATTTCCGGTGAAGATAAGTTTTTTGATTTGAGGCTTCAGGAACGCGGAATCGTCCCTTTCGGCGGTCTAGAGGACCTGGAAAAGCTTTTAGGATCGCCATTTGTCACTCGCCCCGAGTTTGCCAAAGAGATGAACTCCGATGGCGTAGGCGTGGGGCATTTTGCAGATCTAGACCTGCTTTTGGGAATTCGCAAAAAAGGTCACCGGGTTCTGTGCGCTCTCGAAGATCGCCAGGCCACGCCCCCCGTGCTGTTTGGCTTGGAAGAACAACTCCAGGCGCGTCTTTGGATCACCTCGAAATATTTTCCGGAATTATTTTTGCCTCTTCTCGCCGAGAGCCCTTTTTTAAAAAACGTGCCGGGAAAAGAGGAGGATTTTTTTTACCGGCTGTTTAAAAGGTTTATCGCCGGCCAGGAACCGGAAGACTTAAAACGCACTTTGCCGGTATTGACTGCTCTTTTGACAAAGAAAGCTGGTGAAAACGGCGCAAACAGGGCCCTCGGGCGCTTTGAGCTTTTGGCGGGTTATCGCGTAAAGCCGTCGGTCGCTATTTACGACCATGCCTTGCAACTGGCGGGAGGAGGGCAGAAGTATGCTTGTACGATAGCCGCGGCGCTTCAGTCAGATTTTGACATTACCTTCATCAGCAATAAACCTGTCACGCTTGGGCAGCTTGAAGCCTGGTATGGTCTTGAGCTTGGTCTTTGTAAGATCAAAATCATCCCGCTGCCGTTTTATGAGGAAAAGCGGAGCGAGTTTATTGACCAGGGGATGGCCAAGCGCGCGCGGGAAAATCCGTTTGATCTGATTTCCGAGGAAAGCAAGCGTTATGATGTTTTTATCAACGTGAACATGCTGACGCTGATAAAACCCCTGTCGCCGGTTTCCATTTTTTTGTGCCATTTCCCGGACTCGGATCGCGGCCGGTTTTTTTTCGTGGGGGAGTATACGCACATCATCGCCAACAGTTTGTATACGATCGAGTGGCTGAAAAAACGCTGGAATTTTTCCCCGACCGCCCACATTTATCCGCCGATTGACATGCCGACCTATGCGACGGAGAAGCAACCCATCATTCTGTCGGTGGCTCGATTTGAAAACTCGGGCACGAAAAAGCAGCTGGAGCTTATCGAAGAATTCGCGCGCCTGCGTGCCCAATCTCCCGCCATCGCCGGATGGAAACTCGTACTTGCCGGAGGAAGCTTCGGAAAAAACCTTTATCTTAAGAAAGTACAGAAAAGAGCGCGTGCGGTACCCGGCGTCGAGGTTTATGTTAACCTGTCCGTCGGCCAGCTCCGCACGCTTTACGCGCGCGCGTCCATTTTCTGGCATGCGTGCGGCCTTGGCGCGAAGACGCCGGAACGAATCGAGCATTTCGGCATGACCACGGTTGAGGCGATGCAAAACGGATGCGTTCCGGTGGTGATCAATAAAGGCGGACAAAAAGAAACGGTTGAACAAAGGATTTCGGGGTTTCTTTTTGATGATTTAAAAGGCCTTCGAGAATTTTCACTCAAACTGATCGAGAACAAGGATCTTTTTGAGCGTTTATCAGCGGCGGCGCGGGTCCGCTCTAAAAGGTTCAACCGGGAGCGATTTGACTGGGAGATTTCTGATTTGTTTTCGGGCATTCGCCGGAAGTTGACGGAATCCCGGCTCTTATGAGCGCCCGCAAAATTTTCATCATTTCACCGGTGGAACCTTCGGGGGTCACGTGGCTTATCAATTGCTTCTTGGAACTGGGCATTAAAACCTACCGTTTTGACGCGGACAATATGTGGGATTGTAGTGGCCCGCATTGTTTTTTGAAGGCCAAGGAAGAAGGATTGAAAAAATGGCTTCCGGTGCTTTACGAACGTTCGCGTTTTTCGTTCCGCGAAGACATAGAGTTTGAATGGGCACATGACTGGCCAACCCACCGTTACGACGGCCACGAAATCCTTTATTTTATTCGGGATCCACGGGACTCTTTTTTTTCCGCATACAAAAGAGCGCTGCCGAACATGTCTTTCGCGGAATTTGCTTCGTTTCCGCATGTTTCGACGCTTTTAAGCCGCATAGATAACTGGTGTTTTTATACTCTGTCATGGCTGACTCAACCTCGGACGCTTTTTTTTCGTTTCGAGGATTACCGGAAAAATGATGCCGGCGTTTTAAGGAATATTTTGGAAGCCTACGGCCTGGTTTACGATGAGATTTCTATCCAAAAGGCCGCCGCGGCCTCCACACATGAAAAAGCTGCGCAGGCCGAGCGGCGGTATGTGAGCGAAAATGCGGAGGTTGCCGCGAAAATCACCGCGCGCCGGTTAGCCATGTGGGCGTACAAGGAAGAAGCCGGACCCGAAGACATTTCTTTCATTGAGGACCGGTCCTGGGACGTTTTGGATAAACTAGGATACGCGTACGGAGGAAATCGGAAGAGGGTGGCCCGCGATTATCGGTTTTGCACCGAGGCGCTCGCTTATTTTAAAACCATGCGCGTGGACCCTTCTCTTCTGCGGCCTGCGGATGACTCCCGCGCCGGGCAGGCCATGATTGAGGAGATGCTGCGGTTTTCGGAGGGCGCGAAAGAGGAGCTTTTGTTGAGGTCAGGCCTCAGCGGGCATGAAATGAATATTTTAAGACAAAGTCTATCGGAGTTTGCGCGGTGTCACATTTCAAAAAAGAACACGCATCCGGCATTTTTTAGCCGTATTAAGAATTTTTTGGCGGAACTGCGGTGATACCAGGGACGGTTTACTGGTTTACCGGGATAGCGGGCGCCGGAAAAACAACTCTCGCCAGATTATTTTACAAGAATCTTAAAAGGACGAACCCTTTTGTCATTTTTTTGGATGGAGACACTTTGCGGGAGATCTTCGGAAACGACCTGGGTTATACACGCTTGGATAGAAAAAAAAACGCTATGAGAATTGCGCGCCTTTGTGAATTTCTGTCCGAATCCGGGATGAATGTCGTTTGCGCCACGATCTCCCTTTTTCATGAGTGCCAGGACTGGAACCGAAAACACATGCGTTTTTATAAAGAAATTTACATCCAAGCGCCGATGGCGGCTTTGAAGAAGCGCGATCCGAAAAAGATTTACAGCCGCGCGTCCAAAGGGATCTTAAAAGACGTCTGGGGCATGGATCTTCTCCCGGAAGTGCCCAAGAATCCGGAAGTGGTGATCCACAACGACGGTCGTCACTCCTGGGCGCAAATGGCCAGAAGGGTGCAAAAGAGTTTGGCGGCAAAGTAACGCATGAAAACAGATTGGGACTACACTTCGCTCGCGACCTCCTATTTAAAACGGCCGGGCTATGCGGAGGCCGCCATTCGAAAAATGCTGAGCCTGGCGGGCACGGCTCCCGGGGCGGCCGTGTGCGACATCGGCGCAGGCACGGCGGCTCTGACGTTAAAATTGGCGGAGCGATCGTTTAAAATTGTCGCCATCGAACCCAATGCCACTATGAGAAAAATTGGCGAGGAAAAGACGGTTTTGTTTTCGAATGTGCGTTGGAGCGACGGGACCGGCGAAAATACAAATCAGGCTTCCAGTGATTTTGATTTGGTCACTTTTGGATCTTCGTTTAACGTGACCGACCGGCCGCTGGCCTTGAGAGAAAGTGCCAGGATTTTAGCTCCGAGCGGCTGGCTGGCCTGTTTGTGGAATCACCGGGACCTCGCCGATCCCCTCCAACAAAGCATCGAAGTTGTGATCCAGTCTCGACTTCCCCAATATGATTATGGGGCGCGTCGCCAGGACCAGACGCATCTGATGGAGTCCAGTAGCCTTTTTTCCAAAGTGCATCGGATCGAGGCCAGCCAAGAACACACCCAAAGCCTTGAGGACTGCGTCGAGGCTTGGCGTTCACACGCTACGCTTCATCGCCAAGCGGGGACGCGTTTTGAAGAAATAATCCGGGAGATTGAAAAAGTTTTGCGTAGTACGGGAAAAAAAGAGATCCGGATTCCTTACACCACAGGCGTATGGATGGCCCAAGTCTTGAAGGAGAAAAAGTGACCGTTTGCTTCGGCACTAAAGCAGAAACCTTAGAGCGCCTCGCGCCGCTGATCAAAAGCGCCAAAATTCTTCCTCAAGTTTGCGCCACGGTGAAAGAATGGCATTCCGAGTCCGCCGTTTTAATGAAACGAGTCAGGGAAGAAGGCTGGTCTAGGATTCCTCTCATCGTGCGAAGTAGCGCCTGGTCCGAAGATCAGGAAGGGAGCTCCATGGCCGGCCATTATCTGTCTGTTTTTCCCGTCAGAGGGGAAAACGCTCTGAGCGAAGCGGTCGCAAGAGTGGCGGAGTCTTTCGGGAACGCTTCAGAAAAAGATCAGATATTTATTCAGCCTTTTTTGGAACACGTGCGACTTAGCGGCGTTCTTTTGACGCGCGAGCCTTCCTCCGGCGCCCCTTATTTTGTGGTCAATTATGATCAGGCCGATGCCGCGGCTTCCGTGACCCGCGGAATTTCCAACGATCCTCGTGTGTGTTTTCTTTACAAAAATTCCAAAGCGGCGCTGGGCGGAGACCTCGAGGGTGTGATTTTATTGGCTAAGGAGCTTGAGCGGTTGTTTGGAGCGTCCGCGCTTGACCTCGAATTTGCGTTGACTGACGATGGTTTGTATTTACTTCAAGTCCGTCCGCTGCGGAAGGCGCTTTCTTCGATCGAAGAACCGGATTTGCATCAGGCCCTCGAAAATATCCATGCCAAAATAAAAGAAGGCCAGTCGCCTCATCCTTATCTTTTTGGATCCAAAACCGTTTATGGAATCATGCCGGATTGGAACCCTGCCGAGATCATCGGGGTTCGTCCGCGGCCACTGGCGCTCTCCCTTTATAAAACGTTGATCACGGACCATATTTGGGCGTATCAAAGGGACAATTACGGATATAAAAATCTAAGAAGTTTTCCCCTCTTGATCCATTTTTACGGATTGCCGTACATTGACGTGCGGGTCAGTTTTAATTCTTTCATTCCCTCCGAAATCCAAACGCCTTTAGCGGAGCGCCTGGTCAATTATTATATCGATCGGCTGGTGGAATCTCCAAGCCATCACGACAAGGTAGAGTTTGATATTATTTATTCTTGTACTACCTTGGACTTGCATGAAAAATTAGCCGGTCTTCGAGCTTACGGGTTTGATTCAAAAGATTGCCGGCGGCTTGCCGGGAGTCTTCGGAAATTAACCAACCGGATCATTCACCCGAAATCCGGTTTGTGGAGAAAGGATATCGAAAAGATAAACGTCCTGGAGTCGCGCCGCGTTTGGATTTTAAACAGTTCGTTGAATTCGGTTTCTAAAATTTATTGGCTTCTGGAAGATTGCAAACGATACGGAACGCTGCCGTTTGCCGGTCTGGCGCGCGCGGGTTTCATCGCGGTGCAGCTTTTAAAATCTCTGGTTCACGCGGACGTTTTGACGGAGAAGGAATATGGAAGTTTCATGGCCTGCCTGGATTCGGTGGGCTCGCGCTTGGCCAAGGATTTTGAAACGCTTAAGCGGCCCGAATTTTTGGAACGTTATGGGCATTTGAGACCGGGCACTTATGATCTTTTGTCTCCACGGTATGATGAATCTCCTGAAAGTTATTTCGATTGGTCCAGGCCTCGCCGCTTTTCTTTCGATGGCTCGAATGTTTCCGGAAAAATCTTTGAGTTGCCCCGAGAAAAAATAAAAAAAATAAAGAAACTTCTCAAAGAACACGGGCTTGACGTCACGGTGGATGATTTGTTTGATTTTATCAAACAGGCCATCGAAGGAAGGGAGTATGCCAAATTTGTTTTTACTCACAGCCTCAGCGATGCCCTGAAATTATTTGGAGAATTTGGCGCGGAGCGCGGTTTTTCAAAAGAAGAATGTTCTTATGCCGGTATCGAGATGATTGAGACGTTGCACGCCTCTAGCCACGACGCGAGCGATTTGCTAAAAAAAAGCATCTCGGACGGACGAAAGCGATACGGGCTGACCCGACAAATCGCTCTGCCGCCTCTCATCACCGATCCCTCCCAAGTCTGGTTTTTCGAACTGCCTCGTTTTACGCCGAACTACATCACGCTGGGTTCGGCGTCCGGAGAAATCGTATTTTTGGACAGCG
>OBEQ011087231.1_pt1 | contig 10430 bp, 16 predicted proteins | sample 1670901 | NCBI WGS metagenome assembly OBEQ01 (sample SAMEA104232315, study PRJEB22302) | groundwater metagenome | biome: forest; feature: aquifer; material: groundwater | place: USA | collected 2011-08-07 | depth 5.4 m | reverse complement strand
GATCGAGAGATCAATGAGCAGCTTCGCAATGAGCCTGGCCTTCACGACGTACGCAAACACCTTCGAGATAAGGATCATGTCTAAAAAAAAGCCTTTCTGTTTCACGTACATGAACAGTCGCGGGGAGACTTCCGAGAGGAGCTGACCCAGAGTCGCCAACAGGTACGCAGAAGTGTGTAAAGGTGTCGCTATCGCCCTGAAACAAGAGGGGTTCGGTGCAGATCCGAACCCCTCTTGTAAAAGTTGCCGTCCCGAATAGAACGAAATAGAGGATTTAGCGTGACCATTCTCGCCCACAAGATCGCTCTCGATCCAACACCCTCGCAGCGTGTTGCGCTGGCGAAATCGGCAGGATGTGCGCGAGTCGCGTATAACTGGGGATTGGCAGAGTGGAATAGGCAGTACGAAGCATACAAGGCAGACAACACGCTGCCGAAGCCAAAGGCCGCGCTGATTCGAAAGCAGTGGAACTCCGTCAAACACGATCTGTATCCGTGGATGTCCGAGAGTCCGAAGGATGCGAACATCGAGGCGCTCTACGATCTGGAGGCGGCGTTCAAGGCGCTCTGGAAAGGGAATGCAAAATATCCTCGTTTCCATGTGAAAGGTAGACACGCGCCCAGTTTCGGAGTGAGCAACGACAAGTTCCGACTGGAACGGAATCGTGTGCGGTTGCCCGTCATCGGGTGGATAAAGACGCGAGAAGCTCTCCGTTTTGAAGGGAAAATTCTTTCCGGTCGGGTCACCTGCAAGGCAGGTCGGTGGTACCTTTCTGTGCAAGTTGAGATGCCGGAGAATTACGCACGTCCCTCTGCGCCTGCGAACACGGCAGTCGGAGTCGATCTTGGCGTGAGCGCACTTGCGGTGTTGTCAGATGGAACAATGTTCGCGAATCCTCGTGCACTCCAGCAGGAAGAACGCAGGCTTCATCGCTACATATTATCGATTGCTCGTAAGCAGCGGGCCGCGGATAAGAAGCACGGCGGTCCTCGAAAGAAAGGAGAACACCGAGAGATCTCGAAACGCCTCGTGCGAGAGCGTCGTAGGATGGCACGCACGCAAGCACGCGTCGCAAACGTTCGCAACGACGCACTGCATAAAATTACGACGATGATAGCGAGGTCGTTCAAGACCGTCGTCATTGAGGATTTGGCTATACGGAACCTGACGAAAGCCTGCAAGGGAAAAGGTCGGGCCGCGAAAGCGGGGTTGAATCGTAGCATCCTCGCCGCGGGTCTCGGGGAATTCCGCAGACAGATCGAATATAAGGTTCCGTTGCACGGCGGCAGTGTTATTGCTGCCCCGCGATTCTTTCCATCAACACGTACGTGTTGCGGATGTAACAGCCATAAAAAGCTCTCTTTGCGGGATCGCATGTTCGTGTGTGGTTCTTGCGGCCTGTCGGTCAATCGTGACCTGAACGCGGCCATTAACCTTCGTACCGCTGGTTTAGCGGGAAATTACGCGCGTGGACACTATGTAAACCCAACGCAGGTATTACCTGAGTTGGTTGTGGTGGAAATCCTGAAAGGGAAGAAACGTGAAATTGAGGGAGCGCTCACAAGTGCTCACCTACAATGAAGCAGCGACGCTATGGCACGCAGAGCCCTGTATGCACCTCCAAGCCTACGACCTGGATCGTAAAGCGGACAGAGCTTTCGTTCTTTCCGACATCCACATCCCCGTAAGTACGGTTCCTTAAATGACCCTCGAGAAACAACTCAAAGAAGCCAAGCGTGTGTGCCGCTTGTACGATCAGAGATGTGCGCTGCTCGACCAACTCCACAAAGAGCAGATGGAAAAACTGATTGAAGCGGGCGGCGTCGTGGCAGGAATTGAACACGCAATTCGAACCAAGCAGCTCGAAGAGGAGGACGCAGTAGAGAAAAACGGCCCCGTCGTGCAGCTCTCAACAGGGAAATACTGTATTGTCTATTTCGCGTCAACTGAACCTTGGCCTAACTGTGGACACATCAATGTCCATGTCAACCTGCGCCTTGTAGGACAGGAGATGCGACACGCCAACATGGATATTCGACCGGGTGGTGTGCAATACGGCGATGAGTTCCCCGACGACGATGTCGAAATCGTGCTGGACGCGTTACTCCGTGTCGACACCTCGAATCCGCTTTCGTACCCCGACCCTGACGCGGCGAAAAAAATAAGACCCTACATTGCCACCTGGCCAAAATCTTGGAAAAAGGAAGGTGCCTCGTGACCGAACGAGAAAAAGCAAAGATCGTATCCGAAGGTCTGATTCAAGAACTCGTCCGAAACGCCGCCCGCTACGTTGGCAGCGACGATGCGGACTATGCGCACAACGTCATGGAAGACATCATACGTTCTGCCTATAACCACGGCTTTGACGACGGCTTTGCGGAAGGTGTGCCCCGTCTCGCGCAACTTGAACAAGATATTATCGATAGCCGGACTCGCATCGAGAAACTGGAAAAACTGGAACTGACAAACAGAACAAAGACGTATTGGTCTGCAAGAGGTTAAAGCCTGCGCATGCAAGGCCTCACTCTCCGCAACTGTTTCACCTGTATTCACCGCAGTGCCGAACAAGAACACGGCTACAACTGCGAACACCCTGGCAAGCCTGGCGACAAGCTCAGCGACGCTGTAGAGGGGTGGCTCGACAAGTACGGCCACACATTCGATGATCGTGGCAACCCACCCGCCACAGCAGACGGGTGTCCTGGTTTCGCGATCACTGAAGAGTGATCACATTTCCAGAAGCGTGTACGTGAAACTGTCCCCGTGCCCGTGCCGGAGCTGCTCATGACACAGGACCAAGAACTGAGCGAAATGCACAGGGTTGGCGAACACCTGGCACCCAGCGGAATATTTTTCGACCTGCGTCGACGTATGGGTCTCGCTCGCACGGTGGATGTGGATGCCGCACCCCGCGCTCAACTGGTGCACCGGTCCCGTCTCGTCTGCTTTCCCGTCCCGATTCGCGTCCAGGTACGCCGCGACTGGCCCTCGCTGCACCAGACACTCGTATTCCCCGTGGTGCAGTCCGAAGGTAAAGGCGCCCCGATTCTGTGCTACCGCCAGTACTGCTGTACCAGAGACATGCGACGGGTTAAGCAGCCAGTACGTCCCGGGGTCCGTCGTACACGGCCAGGTCTCCCAGTGCCAGGCGTTGTCGGCGCGGTACGCGACGCACATCCAGTCGTCGAACACGTTCGGCGCGCCAGGCAGCGTCCGTATACCGATGATGTTGACGTCATAGTCACCAGCAAAAGTTACGTACCCCTTCGCCTGCATCGCGGCGAAGACGGCCTCCCGCGTCGGAGCGCTCATTGTACGGGTGCGGCAGAGGTTGTTGCCGGAGCCACTGCAGGCGACGTTGCGGGTTCCGCGCTCGGGGCAGGAGCAGCATCCGCGGCCGGAACAGCCTCTGCCGCAGGCGTAATCAGGGGGTCAAGCGGCGGTGTGGCGACCGTGGTGGCTACGGTCACGTTCTTGTCCCCACTGGTCAGGCCGAGGTCGCCGTAGTGCACCTGAACGCCCGCCAGCGCGAGCAGGCCGAGAACCAGGAAGCCGGTTAGGTACCGGTTCTCTGCACGAATGGATGCCCGTTCAGCGCTGCTCCGCGCTTCCATTGCATCCAACCGCGTCAAAATATCTGCTGTCGTTAAATCTGAACCCACGGGAAACTCCTGTTCCGACGCGACCGTAGCTCCATCTACTCTGACGCGAAAGAGGCTGTGGCACTGCAAGTGGTGGCGGCGTTCGCGCATGTTTGCCGGATGACACAAATCAGGATAGACTCCACGCATGCACCGTCTATACAGGAGTCCTCGTGGTTGAAGCTGTATCTCCGGAGAACGGAACACCGAAATCCACCCAGGATATGGTCATCCACTTGCTCAACAACAAGAAGATGTCCGCAGAGGAGATTAGCGAGGCTCTTGGCCGACGTGTCTCAAAAAGGACAGTATATCGCTGGGCGAAAGGTGAAAGTCAGCCGCAACAGGTAAGTGATTTCGACGAGCTACAGCGCCTGTACGTCGAACGTACTTCGAGCTAATCTCCCGCCATGCCTGTCTCCCATCTCCCTGCCCTCGCGTTCACACTCACGCTCCCCAGCACCACGGTCATCGTACAGGTCGATGACCCTGCCTTCGGCACAGGTGCGGCCGCGGTACCCGACAACTGTAGGACCATCGTCGTACTCAACATGGCGGCGGGCAATCGCATTTTCGTGCGCTTCGGGATGCTCACCGAAGTGACCGCGGGGAACACGACCATCAACAACAGTACGGTCGTTCCGGCGCTCGGCAGCTTCAGCTTCGATGTCGGCTACATCGGAGATCGCCTGGCGCTCGGCGACATCCCCACCAACACGGCGAACATGTACCTAATCGCAGAGACAGGAAACAACGTTCCCGTGAACATCACCTACATGATGGGCAGAGGGACGAATACCCCTTAGTTAGGGTTTGACCTCAACAGGAATGAACGAAGCAGGCGCTTCCTTGTCGAGGTACGTCTCCAACGACGGCTGCTTCCAACCCTTCGGCGCATCGCCGTGCTCCGCGGCGACGCGATCCGACAAAAAATGTTCTACGGCGAGCGTGCGTGCTGTCTGGACGTTCGACATTTTTACCATGTCTGCCACCTGCTGCTCCAGCTCGGCACGCTGCTCCTTGTCCGCAGAAACAATACTTGCAGCCTCTGCCGCCGGAACGACAGGATTCGCGTCTGCTCCGGTGTACGTAGATATGGAAGGAGCGCCAGCACAGGAAAGAAAAAGGTAGAAACACATGGTGTTCAGTCCTTTAGGCGCAGAAGAAGCGCCTCGATACGATCTTGGCTCTTTCCCTGAGCGATGATCTGGCTTTGAATGACCGCAACGTCTGAGCGCAGGCTGTCGTAACTGTTACCTCTCGCCTCTAACGTAATCACGCGTTCCAGCGTGGCGCTCTGCTGCACTTCGATGTCGTGCGACCGCTGCTCTTGGTGGAAAGCCCAGGTAGCTGTTGCAATCGCTGCTCCCACCAGTCCCCCCACCGTAGACTTCACGAGCCAGTCGACGTAGTCCTTGATGCGATCTCCTGTTGTGGCCACAGCAATACTCTCCGCGTCCCTCTTTACCGCAGTCACGACGAATACGCCGCGTCTGCACGTACCCTGATGTGCTACACGCTCTGTTCCGGGTTGATGAGCGCCTCGATGTACTCGTCAATCATCTCGTGCAGAGCTTGTCTAAACTCCTCCTTCTGGAGGTTGTTCAGCTTGCGCGCTTCGACCATCGTTTCGAACGGAACTTTCATCCGGATGAACACGTGCCTGTCTCGTGTACCCGCCGTAACGTCGATGTCTCCTTCCGCGAGAACACGACCGTAGTACGCGTTGGCAGCATCATTGACGACCGTTTTCGCCGTTTTGTAGAAACCTTGCGCGAACTGAAAAATGTTCTCCCAGTTCCCGCCTCGAGCGCCAGCCGCTCCTGCCGGACCTGGATGGAACGCCGAGCCGCCTTTCCCCGGTCCGGGTGGCGGCGTCGCGAAAGGGTCGGGCGGGGTAGCAGCTCTACCCCGAGCCTCCGCTGCAGCCCGAATGCCAGGGTAGTCCGTCTCCATCTTCGACAGTACCTTCTGCGCGTTCTCTTTCTCGTTGCCCGTGTTCCGGTCAACATGCGCCTTGATCTTGAGGTATTGCTCTATTTTCTTTTGATCCACAGAAAGTTACCTCACGGGATTGCCAGCTGGCGCGGATCTGTGCTATCACGAGTAGTGACAGTCGTCACGCCGCTCACCTTCTATAACGCCCTGGAGGCACCCTTGCTCGATCGCTACGCTGTGGCACGAACCGTCAGTGTTGAAGAGTACCAACGCGTCATCAAAGAGGACGAGACACTACTGGACCAGTTCGGACTGGGCCTCATCTCCGCGGACAGTACCCTGCGGGTCGTCGTAAAGAAAAAGATCCGAAGCAAACACATCAACCCCTGGGACGTGATCAACCTCTCGCCCCAGATCTGGGAGTGGCTCCGGCCGATGATGGTGGAGCTGGTCGAACGACGTGCGGCTGCCATAGCTACCGGAAGCGCTTCCGAGGAACACGTTGTCGACGAGGACGGGAACTGTGCCCGGTGTTTTTCCTTGCTCGGAGAGACACGTGCACCCTCTTCCCCGCGGAGCCAGGCAGGACGTCGGCCTCCGGAGAGAACAGCTTCGCGATCCGTGTGACATGGTCCGGGAGGTATACGTCTGGGAACAGACGCGAGATGTCGTCCGGGTCGTACCCTTGGTCCGGAACCGGCGTCGGGATCTGCCCACGACGGTTCCGGGACATGCTCATCCTCTTCTTCGCGCGCGCGACAGCTGTACTGATCAGGTCTACGTCAGCGCGCAGCCGAATCGCAGCGTCGATGTCTCTATCCGACTGAGCCTGCGCCAGCATTTGCTGAACGGCGTCTCGATCCCTGTCCGCGTCTGCCTGAAGGATCTCGGAAAAGTACAGCAGTAGTGCAAGCTGCACTTCCTCGTCTTGTATGCGCCGGATGTAGTCACGGAGATCGTGAATCCAGCCCCCTTCTTTCCTACCAATGCCCGGCATGTCGCCGCTGAACGGATCAGACTGAAGCTGCGCTTCCTGCGCCGCACGTCGCGCTGCAATCTCTACCTGCTTTTGTGCGTGATAGGCGGCAGCCTTCATCTTCCGCTGCGCCTTCGGAGACTGTGCTACGCGCAAACGACGATCCCACTCCTCCGGTAGAAGACGCTGTCCTGGAGCGATATCGCCCTCTGCACCGTAGTCATTCAGAAGCTGCCCCTCGGCTTCTACCAGACGGTCATACGCGACGTGAGACCACATCCGCGTGCTCAACGCCAGCGCGTGCTCGTTGAGAAATTGTTCTACCGTGACCGGAACGGGACCGGCACCGGGATTCCAACGAAGTCGAGCACCGCGCACCGGATTAGCCTTCGAGCAACTTCCAGCCGCCTGCCGGACGATGTTCCCGAACGATGTAGCCGCCGGTGTACATCAATGCGCCTGCAATCAGCGGAAGTTTGTTGAGGATCGGAGTGTACCGAAGCACCATCGAAAGGCCAGCACCGACTGCGGCAACGGCAAGAAGTTCCTTCTGGCGAGATGTCACGGAAAACTCCTGTTCCGGCGAAAGGTAGCGTGTAGCACCTTGATACGCCGCCTCCGCTGGGAAGGTACGGTGCTACGAGGTAGGGTTGACGGATGGCACGTTCTCGCACCAATCCATTCTGGGTTACCCCTCAAGGTACTGCCGTTCACCACACGGACGCGCAGTTTTCAGCTTACAAAAAGCTGCACCCGACGCGCATCCTGCCAGCGCAAGCTGCGCGTGAAGCTGACATCGAAGGCGCGTACGCTGACGGTCGAGATGCAGCGCCCGGCACGTCCATCCGTCCGGCACACGTCGACATCAAAGGCAAACGCACGATCATCTACCGGGTCTTCATCGGGAAGAAGGACTCCGGGAAGTACGGAATGGACCGGCGTAAGGCGGTAGAGATTTCGCACAAGCTGGGGGCGACAGCACGAGCGAACCGCGCCAAGAACAACGGCGTCTACGTCATCCCCGAAGGCTCCGCGCACGACCGCGCAGTAGAGACGGCGTTCGATAGGGCGTACGGCAACCCTCGCCCCCAGCGTACCTCAGCACAAAATCGTGGCGATGTGAAGGAAGTGCACGACCTAATGCAAGAGGGTTTCTCCCGTGCCGAAGCGTGGGATCTCGTACGCCAGCAGTGGGCTGCTGAAGAGCAGCCTTCTAACTACAATGAGGCTATGGCTAAAGAGTATGGCCGCGACAACAGGGCATATGGGAACCCTGATATGTGGGGAAAAAAGTACCGTGCTCGCGTGGAATGCCCGAACTGTGGATCTGCGATTGCATGGGGCATCGGAACAGGACTTACGTCGGGTCCAGCAAGGTGTCTGGACGGGCAGGAACACGTGGGCCGCTCTGGTCGCGTCGTACCCGCGCACGATCATCATCGCTGCGGCTGGACGGGGGCGGTACGTTGGGCCGGAACGCCGTCGGAACGCGTGCTGGAGGTTGTCCCGGAGAGCGCCAAGAGCAACCCCCACCACCGCTCCAGCCCAGAAGATATCCCCGGCAGCTATTGGACGATGTTGGACAACATGGAGCGTGTTCTCGGTCCATACGCGGTCTATATCCAGCGCGCTCGGACGGAATTGGAATGGGCCCACAAAGCTCACCGCGCCGGGAACTATCTCGTAGCGGTACAAGCTCTCCTCAACGGGGACTCCGCGCTTTCTGGCGCAAGCGGGAAGTTCCCCGCGACACACGTCTCTTACCAGAGGGGCTTGGACATCTTGCGTAGTACCATGAGAAGTATGGCCACGCAGCTCGCGAACGAGCATGCTATGGGAAAAACATATCTCGGTCTGCGGAACAACCCCCACCACCGCTCCAGCCCCGCTGTTCTGGCGCGCGCGCAGGCGCTGAACGCCGCCACGTCCTTCCGCCAGAGCGGAGGTTTGCGCAACATCCAGATGCTCGGGCAGGCGGATCGCATCAGTCGACAGTACGACGCGGACCAGATTGCGAATAGTGGCTATGTTCCGTATAAGGCGGCGTTGCAGCAGGCGTACGACGTTTCATCCGCCTATAGCCTTGATCACACGGACGCGAACCGCAGTTCGATGTTGGATCATGCGCGCGTGTTGAACGCAACGTACGACCTTCGAAAAAACCCCCGCGGCGTCAGAGGGACTGTTGCGAAAAAGAAGGTCTCAACATTGAGGTGTGCGTACTGCGGTGCGCCGGCTGCGGAGACACTTAGAATAATGTACGGTCCGGAAAAGGGGAAAGATGTAGCTGTTTGCTACAACTGCAGCGGTGCGAGTAAGCCGCCGTTCATTCCAAAGAGCGTCCGCTCTCGGCTACAGGCGGAGCAAGAAGATTTTGCCAGACATCTCGTAGGGAAAATGAGGAAGCACACTGCGGGACGCAGCAACCCCCACCACCGCTCCAGCCCCGCTGTTCTGGCGCGCGCGCAGGCGCTGAACCGTAGGGCACGCGCCAAAAACAACGGTATAGGTATACCCTGCAAGAAGACACATCAGCCGGAGACGGTAAAAGAGATAAAGGCAGAGCTGGCGTACCTGATGAAAAATTACAACGATTGGTCAACGCGGGAGGGCTGGGCAATTCGGCCAGGCGGCCTGCGACGGCGACGGGAGGAGCTTGAAGCTCTTCTAAAGCAAGCCAAAGCGACCGAAAAAACAGCTACTAAGAACAACCCGAAAAATACGTTTAAAGCCGGATTGCGGAAGAGAGTGCTGCGCGACACTAAAAAAAGAAAAGAACAAGAGGAGTACGACGAGCAACAGTCGCAGTTCGCGTACCGCGGCGCTAAGTGTCAGCAACATTTTGAAGATGAAGGAAAAAGTGCTCCGGAAGCGCGTGCGAGAGAGGTAGCGTATGAAAAGTACATGAGTGCTTGGCGGAGAGGAGAGGACATGCGGGGGGTGGACAACCCCCACCACCGCTCCAGTCCTGCTGTTCCGGAGCGCGTCACCTTCGGCGGAGGCTGGATCCAGGAGGAGCCGGGCGGGCGGTGGCTGTACTTCGACGGCGTAAACAAGTGGTCAGCGGAATCGGAGGTAGCCGCGCGAGAGGCTGTCGCGGAACGCCTGACGTACGACATACGTCAGAGAGACCCGGCGAGGTGGACGTACGACGAAGCGCTCAGGCACGCCAGAGCAGTGTGCGGCCTTCGAAAGAACCCCGCCGGTATGGCTAAAGAGTATGGACGCGACAACCCCCACCACCGCTCCAGCCCCGCTGTTCTGGCGCGCGCGCAGGCGCTGAACGCCGCCACGTCCTTCCGCCAGAGGGGTGGCCTGAGGAACGTCAAGTTGTTGAGCCGTGCTCGATCTCTGGAGCGTGGCTACAACGACGAGGAGATCCAGAATAGTGGCTACGTCCCGTACAAGACTGCGCTTCGTCGCGCACGCGATGCGGAAAGCGCCTACAACCTCGATCACGCAGATGCAAATCGACCTGAACTGCTCGAACACGCTCGACAGCTTGCGGCAGCCTACGATGACGACGAAATTGCCAACAGCGGCTACGTCCCGCATAAAGCGGCGTTGCAGCGCGCCTACGACGTCTCGTCCGCCTACAACGCCGACCGCTTCGACACGACCCGGAGCGGGATGTTGGACTACGCACGACAGTTGGGCGCAACGTACGACGCAGAGGACAATCCCGGTCAACGGAAGCTCCGTACCTCGACATCAAAGAAGACCAAGAAGGCGAGAAGGTACTAACGATGCCTCTACCTACGACACCACGCAGCGCGCAGGTAGCCAGTTTCCTGCGCTACCTCGTCGACAGTCCTGCTGCCTGGGCTAATGGCACCACGCAGTGGTTACGCGACGACGTGATGCAGCTCGCACGT
>OBEQ010711431.1_pt1 | contig 10431 bp, 6 predicted proteins | sample 1670901 | NCBI WGS metagenome assembly OBEQ01 (sample SAMEA104232315, study PRJEB22302) | groundwater metagenome | biome: forest; feature: aquifer; material: groundwater | place: USA | collected 2011-08-07 | depth 5.4 m | reverse complement strand
TTCGTCTTCGTCTTCGTCTTCGTCTTCGTCTTCGCCTTCGTCTTGGGCGCGAAGCTCTCGCGCAGCGACGTCACGAAGGGAGGCACGAGCCCCGCGTACGCCTCGAGCCGGTAGGCGATGCCGGTGAACACCGGCGGTGGCGTCTTCAACCTGACGTAGCGGACCCCGGTGCGCTGCAGCGCCAGCGCCGACTCGAGCACCAGCGCCACACCCATCCCGGCGGCCACGTAGGCGAGCAGGGTCAGGAAGTTGGGCGTCTCGATGGCCACGTTCATGGTCACGCTCTGACGGGCCAGGAATCCCTGCAGCTGGTCGTGCAGCTCGGGCGCGGCGTGGCGGGGAAAGTAGATGAAGGGAACGCCGCGCAGCTCGCTCCACGAGACCAGGTCGCGACTGGCCAGCACGTGATTGTCGGGGACCGCGAGCAACATCTCCTCGCTCCCCAGCGCTCGCACCACCAGCTGATCGTCATGGACCGGCAGGCGCACGATGCCGATGTCGGCGGCGCCCGCGCGCAGTACCTCGAGCAGTCCAGTCACAGACTCGATCATCTGGCAATTGACGGTCACATCGGGAAAGCGGCGGCGGTGCAGATTCACCGCTTCGGGCAGCAGCGTGAGCGCCGCGCCGGCCACGTGCACGACCCGCAGCGTCCCGTTCAGGCCGCGGTGCGTCTGCTGCGCCTGCACCGACGCGGTGTCCACCGAGGCGAGGATCTGGCGTGCGCTGACCACGAAGGCAGCGCCCGCCCGGGTGAGGGTCACCTGTCGGTGCGCCCGATCGAACAGCGTGACCGCCAGCTCGGCCTCGAGCGCCTGGATCTGCTGACTCAGGGGTGGCTGCGAGATGTTCAATCGCCGGGCGGCCCGGCCAAAGTGCAGCTCCTCGGCGACCGCGACGAAGTACCTCAGGTGGCGAAGCTCCACAGGCAAGCGATACGTTGAACGTCTCGGTGGGGCAAGAACAATATATTGGACGACAGTGCCAGTGACGCCGACAGTCTAGAGTCCCACGAGCGCGATGGTCCTGGTAATCGGGTGGGTGGGAGTGACCCATGGTCGAAGCGTCGAAGGCCCTCCGTGTCCTTCATGTCGAGGACATCGAGGATGACACCATTCTGGTCGCGCACGCGCTCGAGCGGGGCGGCTGGCAGCCGCAATGCAGGCGCGTGGACACTGCCGCGGCCATGCGCGCCGCGCTGCAAGGGGAGACCTGGGATCTCGTGATCTCCGACTTCGGCCTGCCCGCCTTCAACGCGCCCTCGGCCCTGTCGGTGCTGCAGGAGTTCAACGTCGACGTCCCCTTCATCATCGTCTCGGGCAGCATCACCGAGGAGGCGGCGGTGGCGGCCATGAAGGCAGGCGCGCACGACTACGTCACCAAGAGCCACCTGAATCGTCTTGCCCCGGCAGTCAGACGCGAGCTGCGCGAAGCCGAGTCACGCGCGGAACGCCGACGGGCCGAGGACCTGCGCCATCAGGCCGAGGCGCGCTTCCGCACCCTGGTCGATTCGCTCGACGGCATCGTGTTCACCCTCAACGACCAGCTGCGCCTCGACACCGTATTCGGGCGCGGCCTGGGCCACGGACGTCTCGACGAGTTGCGATACCTGGGCAAGCGTCTCGAGGATCTGCTCGGAGCCGCGGGCACGCCCGATGCGGCGACCTGCGCGCGCTCGCTCGCCGGCGAGTCGGTGGTTCACGAGTGGGCCCAGGACGATCCGCTGGGCACGCAGCATCTCCAGCTGTCACTGGCACCCATCCAGATGGACGACGGTGTGATCGGCGGGCTCGTCGGCCTGGTCCGCGACATCACCGAGCAGAAGAAGGTCCAGGCCCATCTTCTCCAGAGTGACAGACTGGCGTCCATCGGCGCACTGGCTGCCAGTGTGGCGCACGAGATCAATAATCCACTGGCGTCGCTGATGGCCAATCTGGAGTCGGTGTCGGCGGAGCTGCAGGCGATGGCAAGAGAGCCCGGCACGACCGCCTTCGCGCCACGGCTGCTGCAGGCCCAGGAGACGCTGAGCGACATGCGCGAGGCGGCTGGGCGAGTGCGCCAGGTCGCGCGCGATCTGCACGTGGTCTCGCGCGCCAGCGAGGAGAGGTCCACGCCCGTCGACGTCAGGCAGGTCCTCGAGGCCTCGATCCGCATGGCCTGGCACGAGATCCGCCACCGAGCGCGCCTGGTGCGCGACTTCCACCCGGTGCTGCCGGTGCTGGCCTCCGACGCCAGGTTGGGTCAGGTGTTCCTCAACCTGCTGGTCAATGCGGCTCAGGCCATCTCACCTGGTGACGCCAGAGGCAACGAGATCCGGGTCAGTCTGCGCGCCCGCGATGCCCGCCACGTGGTGATCGAGATCTCGGATACCGGCCACGGCATGGCTGCCGACGTGAAGCAGCGCCTGTTCACGCCCTTCTTCACCACCAAGCCGGAAGGCGCGGGCATGGGCATCGGGCTGTCCATCTGCCAGCGTATCGTGGCCGGCATCGGCGGCTTCATCGCGGTCGAGAGCACGGTCGGCGAAGGCAGCGTATTTCGTGTCGTGCTGCCCACCACCGCGCAGGTGCCGGCGGCCGAGGCGAAGCCCGAGCCGCACGCGCGCCCCGCGACCCGGCGCGCTCGCGTGCTGGTGGTGGACGACGAACCGATGGTGCAGCGCGCGGTCCAGCGCACGCTGGCCGCCGAGCACGACGTGGTCGCGGTGAGCAGCGGCCGCGAGGCGCTCCGGCTCGTCGAGGGCGGGCAGCGCTTCGACGTGATCTTCTGTGATCTCATGATGCCCGAGATGACCGGTCTCGAGCTGTACGCCGCGCTGACGGCGGAGGCGCCCGCGCAGGCGGCGCAGATGGTCTTTCTCACCGGCGGCGTGACCTCCGAGGGCATGCGCGCGTTCCTCGAGGGGGTGGCCAACTTGACCATCGAGAAGCCGTTCGATCCGCGCATGCTGTTCGACATCGTCGCCGAGCGCGTGGGCACGCGCCCATGAAGGCACACGCCATGCGCGCCCCGCTGGTCACGGTCGCGGTCGCCCTGGCCTGCTTGCCGACCCGCCCCGTGCTCGCGCAGGAGAATGGCGTGCCCGACCTGGCAGCGCTGTCGAAGATCGACGTGCATGGCTTCGTGAGCGAGGGCGGATTCGTCTCCACGGCGAACGACTACATCGGCGCGTCGTCGCGCGGCAGCGTCGAGCTGTTCGAGGCGGGCGTCAACTTCTCCACCATGCTGAGCAATCGCCTGCGCATGGGCCTGCAGCTGTTCGCGCGCAACGAGGGCGTCGTGCACGAGTTCTCGACACGGGTCGACTGGGCCTATCTCGACTACCGCCTCGATCCCTGGCTCGGGCTGCGTCTGGGCGTCATCAAGATGCCATTCGGGCTCTACAACGAATACACCGACATCGATGCGGCGCGCGTGCCCATCCTGATGCCCCAGAGTGTATATCCGCTGCGCAATCGCGACGTGCTGCTCTCCCACACCGGCGTGGCGCTGTATGGCAATCCGCGCCTGGGTAAAACGGGCGAGCTCGAGTACCAGCTGTGGCTGGGCACGCTCACGATTCCCCGCAATGCCCTGGATCTGCAAGGCGCCACTCTCGATTCGGTGGATACCCACTACGTCGCCGGCGCGCAGCTCTTCTGGCTGCCGCCCGTCGAAGGGCTGCGCGTGGGCACGACCGTCCTGAGCGCGTCGATCGACTTCAACCTGACCCTCGATCCCGCCTCCGTCATGGCGCTGGTGATGGGCGGGTTCGTGCCCGCCGACTACGACGGCAAGCTGGTGGTCTCGCAGCAGCCGACCACGCTGTGGGTCGCGTCGGCCGAGCTGGTCCGCGGCGACTGGTTGTTCGCCGCGGAGTACAGCCGCTGGCTCAAGCATCAACAGACCGACCTGCCCGACATCCTGCCCGCCTTCGACGAGGACGCCGAGCGCTTCTACGTGCTGGCCAGCTACCGGATGTTCTCGTGGCTCGAAGGCTGTGGTTACTACTCGGTGAGCCACGTCGACGCCGCCGACCGCCAGGGCCAGGATCCACGCTTCATGCCTTCATTCCTGGCCTTCCAGCGCGATCTGGCCGCGACCTTGCGGTTCGACGTGAACGACCACTGGCTGTGGAAGATCGAGGCCCACTTCATCGACGGCACGTCAGAGATTCCCGCCGACCTGGGCCCGGGCACCGACCGCTACTGGGGCCTGTTTCTCGCCCGTACCACGCTGTCGTTCTGACGCCATTGCGCTGACGTTCGCCGCGCCGCCTCCGCCGCACGCTCCCCGACATTCCGCATCGCCCTGCTCGACGGCAGACGTCGAAGATGGCCAATGTCGTCCCATGATTGGCGGCTTCGAGATCGCCATTTCAGCGGTCGCCCGATCGCAAGCTGTCTCGGGACAATCACCATCGCGCGCGTGACCTTGTCCCACCGCCTTCGAAATCATCATTGGCGCCGGCAGCTTACGCGTCGGCACGAGTCCTGCTTGGCACCGGGCTCGAGCTGGCGACCGATCCCGCGTCGAGGTCGCCAGCGTCACCGCATACCAGGCCTCGACGCGGCTGAGAACGAACGGAGAATGCCCCTTGCGTAGACATCGTTTCGATAGAGCGGTTGGTGGATGGCTCGCCGCCGCCGTGTTGCTCGCGGCCTTCGCGGGCTGCGCGGTGGATGCAGCCGACGAAGGAATCGCAGAGACCGACGAGGCGCTCATCGGCGGCACCGAGTTCTCCAGCGTGACGGCCTGGCAAACCGGAACGATCGCACTCAGCACCGGCTGCACCGGCGCGCTGGTGAGCCGCCGCAACATCCTCACCGCCGCGCACTGCGCGCAGAGCCCGGTCTACTTCTTCGGCGGCACGATCAAGATCGCGCAGACCGGGCGCCAGGATGCGAGCGCGGCCTGGAGCGACGTCAAGATCAACCAGACGTACATCAATCCCGGCTGGACCGCGATGTGCCTCACGACCAGCTGCAGCGACGCCGAGACGCTGCTCGCGCCGTACGCGCCCGATCTCGCCATCGTCGAGCTCGCCGCCGACGTGCCCTTCTGGTTCGGGACCGCCGTGATTCCGCGCGCCCGCTTCAACAGCGACGCCGAGGTCTTCCTCGCCGGCTACGGCTGCGAGATCAGCGTCCCCGGGCCGCCGCCGAGCCCCGCGCGCCTGAAGATGGTCTACACGACCACGCTCGCGGCCTCGCACATCAACGACTTCGGCCAGCAGGTGGTGCCCCCGAGCCTGCTGTGGCAGTTCGAGAACAGCGACATCGTGACTCCCGGCAAGCTCGCCGACGCCAGCTCGGGGAGCCTGTGCCCGGGCGACTCGGGCGGGCCGCTCCTGCTCAGCTCGCCGCGCGCGAACGGGCCGGTCTATCCGACCAACATGGTCATCGGTGTGAATGCCTATTACACGTTCCGGGCCGGCTCGGGCGTGTCGCGGCGCAACATCCACGCGCGCCTGAATGACTCGGGCGTGACCCTGGCGTGGCTGACCGGAATCCTCCCCGATTCTTCGTTCGTCTTCCTTCAGTGAGGAGCATACCCATGACACGCATTCCTGGAGCTGGCTCTCTGGTCCTCGTCGTGACGCTGCTCGCCTCGTCCGCCCTTGCCGGATGTGCCATGGACGACGGCACACCCGCCGATGAAGCCGAGGCCAGCCTGGCCGAGAACGAGCAGGCCGTGAGCGGTGGCCTGTTCACGGTCCAGGGCTTCTCGACCGCGACGTGCCCTCCCTTCACCACCGTCGGCACCAACACGCTGCTGAGTGGGAACGTCAGTTACAATGCCAACAACCAGTCAGACTTCGACTTCTACGTCAACGTCTGGCAGGGCATCTACGACGACCAGGGCCACCACTTCGAGGACAGCTCGACCTGGAACCTCGTCCGGGCGAACACGGCGATCTGGTGGAACCAGACGCAGAAGTTTCCCTATCTCTACGCGGCCTACACGACGCCGGGAGACGTGACCCTGACCGCTCTCACTTACATCACGGATTCGCTGACCGGGCAGGTCGTGTACACCAACGCCAGCAACGCGTGCCGCTTCCACGTCTACTGACGACTGGCAATCGTGCATCGGCCCGCCGGCGAGCGAGGCGTGGACTGGATCAGGAAATGCGGCGGCTCATTGAAGCACAGCGGTGAAGAAGACCACGAAGACTGCAAACGCCAGCATGAGACCGATGCCTGCCAATACGGCAGCGCCACTTCGTCTCGAGTACCAGAGATAAAATGGGATCACGCACCCTCCCAGGACCAGCATCAGCAGCAAGAACGGGGTGGCGCTGCGATCCTTGAGATCCACATGCTCGGGGTCCTCCATATCGATGGGTCGACTCAGGAGCCTGCGGTCCACGAAGATGGTCAACGCAGCCAGACCAAACCAGATTGCCTGAACCAGGAGCCATTGCATTTTCGTCTTCTCTCGTACTCGACGCCCATCCTGAAGGAAAACGCCCGCTGCGTCACTGCATCCGATTGCGGCAGTGGTGCCCTCGCGCGCCGGGCGTGCGACCGGTCACAGATGGCTAGTAGCATGTTCATGTTATCGGCATCTGCCGGGGTGATCCGGTATTCACGGCGTGGAGGATGCGCCGATGACGACCAGGATTTTCGCCGGAACCACGATTCGGACGGGGAACAGCCGTCGATGGGCTCTGCTGTTCGTGGCCGCGGCGAGCTGCTCGTCGTTTGGTTGCAGCGCCGAGACCGGCGACGACAAGACCGGCGCGCTCGACAGCGCTCTGGTCGTCGGGCACGCCGGCCGACTCGAGACCCTGCCAGCGCCCGTGCGCATCCAGACCGAGGCGGTCGCGCTCTCGGCCACCGCCTACCACGACGAGTGGGCCCGGCTCACCGGCCTGGGCTACGTCCCGGTCACGCTCAGCAGCGTCAGGATGCCCGACGCGGGCACGCGCTTCTCGTCGGTGTTCGTCAAGGACCGTAACATCCTGCAGTTCTTCTCGCAGCGCGGCATGACCGACGCCGAGTACGACCAGATCTGGGCAGAGAAGCGTGCCGCCGGCTATCGCGTGCTCGACGTGACCGGCCGGCCGACGTCGAGTGGCACCGAGTTCGACGGCGTCTGGGTCAAGGAGCGGGAGCGGCCGGACGGCTGGGGGTCGTTCCGCGGCCTGACCGCGGCCACGCTGCAGGCCAAGCTCACCGAGATGAAGCAGGACGGCATGGCGCCCATCCGCATCCATGGCTATCCGACCGCCTCGGGCACGCGCTTCACCGGCGTGTGGGTCAAGGACGAGATCGGCACCGACTACCGCGTCATCGTCGACAAGAGCCGCGCCGACTATGGCGTCGCGCACGCCGATGCGGTCGCCGATGGATATGACCCCTTCGACGTCAGCGTCTACCAGGGCGCGGGCGGCATCCTTCGCTATACCGGTGTGTTCCGCAAGAACAACCTCGGCATCGCCACGCAGTCGTGGCGGAACATGAACGCGGAGGCCTTCGAGCAGAAGCGTGTCGAGCTCGCCGACAAGGACTTCATCCTCGTCGACGTCGAGGTCGCCTCCGACGATACCGACAGCGACAAGCCGGTCTACGCCGCTCTCTGGCACCACCGCGGCGGTGCCGGCGTGCAGGCGAGCTTCGGGCTCGGCGACGCCGCGCAGGCCACCTGGTCGGCGGCGGCGCGCGCCGCGCTGCAGCGCATCGAGGACAGGGCCGCGGCCTTCGACGGCCGCGTCGGCTTCGTGATCGACGACCTCACCAACGGCCAGTACATCGGCATGCGCGTGAACGATCCCTTCTACCTGGCCAGCACCACGAAGGTGTTCATCGCCGCCACCATCCTGGAGCGCGTCGACGCCGGCACGCTCTCGCTGACGCAGAACATCAATTACGCGGCCAGCGACATCCTCGACACCGGCGCGAACAACCCCGCCAACCCGCAGCAACCCATAGCCCCCGGAAATCAGACCATCGAGCAGTCGCTGAAATGGATGATCCGCCAGAGCAGCACCAACGCCACCGACCGGCTCATGCGCCTCGTCACGCCGGCGGCGGTGAACACGTACCTCCAGGACCACGGCATCATCGACGCCGGTGAGATCACGGCCATCTGCGAGCTCGACCAGCGCATCTACGAGTCCGATGACCCGTGCGTGCGCACGCTCAGCTGCCTCACGTTCGAGAACTGGCTGCGCAGCGACGTGGTGCCCACCGGCGCCGCCAAGACGTGCACCGACAAGCTCAGCCAGCGCGCCGACTGGTTCCGCTCGCACCTCTACTACGCGTCGCGCGCCAACACCAGCACGCCGATGCAGTACGCGCGCTTCTGGCGGCGCATCCTCGAGGCCGACATCCTGTCGCCGGCCATGCGCGACAAGCTGATCGAGATCATGACCGGCACGGGCATCGGCTTCATGGGCGGCCTCGAAGGCACCTTCTTCGACCAGCAGGCAGGCAAGTTCGGCAGCAAGCCCTTCGTGTCGAGCTACGTCGCCCTCGGCTACGACCAGACGGGCGCGGCCGGCCTTGCCGACGACGCCGCCCAGTACTCGATCGGCGTCTTCACCGAGCGCAACCTCGAGAGTGTCGCCGCCGAGGCGGCGGCCGAGGCTCTGATGGACGCGATGGTGAAGGACGCGCTCATCATCCTCGAGGACCGTCGCTGAATCGGCGCCAGAGCGCTCGAAGATGGCACTCGTCACTCCGAATCGAGTGACAGCTCCCGCCGACCAGGGTCACCCGAGACGATGAAGATCGCCCAGCGCCACCACGGCTGACCGGAGGGTCGGTAGGGCGCGACAACCACGAGCATCGAGCGCTTGCCCTTCGCGAAGACCTCGTCGGGAAGGTCGAGCCTGGCCAGGTCCGGTGTATCCACGATCTCGGCGCGCAACGACATCCCGGTCGTGCGCACGCCCTGGGTGAGCAGGTAATCTCCCGCGTCCTCGAGCGTCATGCTGCCCTTGCGCAGCTCGGCCACGACGTGTGCGACGTCCTTCTCCATGCCGGCGATCGGTGTCGGGCGCGGCAGGTTGCGGCCGACCCGTGCCTCAGTCACACGCTCGAAGACAGAGCTCGCGGCAGCCGAGGGATCTGCCCCCACGATGGTCTCGTAGGTGACGAACAGGCCGGCGGTCAGCGAGGCGCTGGCATCGCGCTCCTGCAGGCCGCCGACGACGAGGTGGGGGGCGCGCGGATCCATCAGCACCCAGCGGCCGCCCGGACTGTCCAGGCACGCGGCGATGAGCTGGTGCGGATCATCGGAGCGGACCCACGCGGCATACAAGGATGCGTCGTTGACCCTGGCGTCGACGTTCCAGCCCGCCATGAGGCCGAGCGCGATGAGATCCGAGTTGTCACCAAGACCGCCGTCGATCCACTCGGTGAAGAAGAACGGTGCCAGCTGTGTGGCCAGCTCGACGTCCTCACTGGCGGGCGCGAGCGCTGGCAGGCTGGCCGCGGCGCGTGCCTCGTTGACCAGGCCAAGGAGCGTCACGGTGCTCGCGTCGCCTGCCGCGGTCGGCCCCTGAGCAGCCGTGCCGATCGCGTACACCGCCTGCGCCTCGGGGCGGCGAGCCAGAACGCGCAGCACGGGAACGCCGAGCACTCGCCCGGGCGCGAAGGCGCTCAGCTCGATCCATGCGCTCGTGTCGTTGCCATCGACGACGCAGTGCGCGGCGAATGCCGGCAAGGGCACGTGCTCGTCGAGCACACATTCCACGACGCCCAGTCGCCCGCGGTTGACCAGAGCGCGCAGGCGACGGCCCGGCACCAGCACCGAGCCTCGGATCACGACGTTGCCCTCGACGTCGGGAGCCAAGGGTAGCGGCTCGAGTCGCGCCCGCGGCACGCTCGAGGTGACCGCCAGGACCGCGTGCCCGCCCTCACGACCGAACCACACTCCGACCAGGCGGTCCTTGCCGGCGAAGCTGGCCAGCAAGGTCGCGGCCTGGTCCTTCCAGGCGGCGAAGATGTGCGCGTCGTTCACCTTGGCAGGCACGTCACCGCTGAGGAAATGCACGTCGCTGTCCACCGCGGTTGCACCGCACCAGCCGAGGATGTAGCGGTGCAACGTCTCCGTGGGTAGCTGCGCGTGGGTCAGGTAGAAGTGGCCCAGCTCTCGCGCCACGCAGCTCATGTCCTGAGTGACGGCAAGGGCGGCCGCGCCGCCGCCAGGAGCTGCTGGGACGAGCGCTGCCCAGGGCGCGGGGACCGAAGTCGGCACGACGTCCATGCTGTCGGGGAACGGCCCGGTCAGCGGCCACGAGGCAACCTCGATACCATGGGCCTCGATCTTGGCGGGCGGCGGCGTGGCCGCGAGCTTGGTCAACTGGTTGACGGTCGGGAACGTGGGACCCTGCGCGTGCGACGAGAAGTGACTCTTCACCCGCACGGCCACGGGTAGCCCGCTGCACCCGTCGAGACATAGTGCAAGCGCGGTTGCGACCACGAGCCACGCCTTGGGCGC
>OBEQ010340033.1_pt1 | contig 10432 bp, 10 predicted proteins | sample 1670901 | NCBI WGS metagenome assembly OBEQ01 (sample SAMEA104232315, study PRJEB22302) | groundwater metagenome | biome: forest; feature: aquifer; material: groundwater | place: USA | collected 2011-08-07 | depth 5.4 m | reverse complement strand
TCATAGCCTTCACCGTAGCGGCTATAGAGTATTGCATCGTGGAGTCTCCTTATATCGACTGTTCGATGCTCACTATAGCCTAAGTTGAAAGGGGACATTTCACGTGCTAGGATGAGGGGACATTTCATTAGCTTACGACATGTTTAAAATAAAAACTTGACACCGAAGCAAAAAACATTATAATTATCTCTCTATAGAATGAGTGAGGTCTGTACGTCTTAAAGCCCAGGAAGTGAATCCCTTAGGATTTTTTTGCGTTCCCGTGGCGTTTTTTGTATTTTTTATGTATTACTAAGTACAGCTCAGAGAAGGGTTTTGAATGGGCGAGGGTAGAATAGCAAGGAGCCAGGCGAGTGATTTTCGTGCTGCAGTAGCTCAGTTGGTAGAGCACGTGCATGGTAAGCACGAGGTCACCGGTTCAAAGCCGGTCTGCAGCTCCATCATTGGGTTAAACGACACTTGACAGGGGGAATGAGATAATGTCCAAAGAAAAATTCGAACGCTCGAAACCTCACGTAAATATCGGTACCATCGGCCACGTCGACCATGGCAAGACCACCTTAACAGCAGCCATCACCACCGTGTTGGCCAAAAAAGGCCTTTGTGAAGCCAGAGCCTTTGACACCATCGACAACGCCCCTGAGGAAAGAGAGCGGGGCATCACCATAGCTGTCTCCCACGTGGAATACCAAACAGAAAAACGCCACTACGCCCACGTGGACTGCCCGGGTCACGCCGACTACATCAAAAACATGATCCCTGGTGCCGCCCAGATGGATGGAGCGATTCTTGTAGTCTCAGCCGCCGACGGCCCCATGCCCCAAACAAGAGAGCATATCCTTCTAGCCCGTCAAGTCGGAGTCCCCGCAGTCGTCGTATTCTTAAATAAATGCGACGCCGTAGACGACAAAGAACTCCTGGATCTAGTCGAAATGGAAGTAAGAGACCTTTTAACCAAATACCAGTTCCCGGGCGCTAAGATCCCCGTAGTCCGGGGAAGTGCCTTGGAAGCCCTAAATAACCCCACAGACGCCCAAAAGACCCAGTGCATCATGGATCTCATGAAAGCCGTAGACGAATACATCCCCACTCCCAAGCGAGAGGTGGATAAACCCTTCCTTATGCCCATAGAAGACGTATTCTCCATCACAGGTAGAGGTACGGTAGGAACAGGCAGAATTGAAAGAGGGATCTGCAAAGTCGGTGACGAAGTCGAGATCGTGGGTATCAAACCCACCAAGAAAACCGTCATCACCGGCATTGAAATGTTCAGGAAACTCTTAGATGACGGCCAGGCCGGGGACAATGTGGGGCTACTCTTAAGGGGTGTAGAAAAAAACGAACTAGAACGCGGACAAGTCCTGGCTAAACCAGGAAGCATTACCCCCCACACGAAGTTTAAGGGGGAAGTATACATCTTAACCAAAGAAGAAGGCGGTAGACACACCGCCTTTTTTAATGGCTACAAACCCCAGTTTTACTTCAGGACCACCGATGTCACAGGCATCATACAACTGCCCAAAGACGTGGAGATGGTCATGCCCGGTGACTCTGTCACCATCACCGCTGAGCTTATTACCCCCATTGCCATGGAAAAAGAACTGAGGTTTGCCATCCGTGAGGGCGGACACACCGTCGGGGCAGGGGGGATCTCGGAGATATTGGGATAGCATGCGGGAGTTTTTTGAGTTTGAGTGTACGACTTGCCGTCGTAGAAATTATTCGTCCAACAAGAACCGGAAACTGCACCCAGAGCGTTTAGAACGAAAAAAGTTTTGTCCTTTTTGTCGTAAGCATACGACCCATAAGGAACTAAAGTAACGTAGACTAAGACAAATCGGATTTTTTTACTGATCCGCATTTAGGTCTTTTTTTCGCTTTTTATAAGACTTTTAGTGGAAAAAGAGTTTGGGTTAGTACGGTTTTGTAGGAGCGTCGGTTAACGGTAAACCACCGGTCTCCAAAACCGGGACTGCAGGTTCGATTCCTGCCGCTCCTGTAAGATTGGGGAAAAGGCGGAAGGTCAAAGGGTCGGGGAGACCAGTGCTTAAGAAGATTCAAAATTTTTTCATTGAGGTCAAGGTCGAGATGCAAAAAGTGTCATGGTCCACGCGTGAGGAGCTTATGGGGTCTACGGCGGTGGTGCTCATGACGATGTTTTTATTGTCGACGTTTATCGGGATTGCGGATTTTTTTATGTCGCATCTTCTTAAGATTGTGGTGAGGTAACGGGCGTGGTCGAATTGGCCAAACATTGGTATGTGATTCACACGCAAACTGGCCATGAGGAGCGCGTGAAAACGACGCTTGAAGCCCGAGCCCAGCAATTCAGCCTGCAAGGCAAAATCGCGCAAGTTCTGATCCCGACGGAAAAAGTTTCCGAGATCAAAGCGGGGAAGAAAAAGATATCGACGCGAAAATTTTTTCCGGGTTATGTTTTGGTGGAAATGGAGTTGAACGACGATACCTGGTATCTGGTGAAAAATACGCCAGGCGTTAGCGGTTTCATCGGCTCCGGCCGTAAGCCCCTGCCGCTCAAGGATACGGAAGTGGCGAGCATCATCAAACAGGCGGAGGATAAAAAAGAGAAGCCGACGCCGAAAGTTATTTTTGAAAAAGGCGAGAGTGTGCGGGTGAAGGAAGGCCCGTTCATCAATTTTAACGGCAACATCGACGAAGTCAATCCCAACAAAGGAAAGTTGAAAGTGTTGGTGGCCATTTTCGGCAGAACCACGCCGGTAGAATTAGAATATTGGCAGGTGGAAAAGATTTAGTTATAAAATTAAAAGGTTAAAAAGTCAAAAGGTTGAAAAGTTAAAAATGGCTAAAAAGATTAAGACGACGATCAAGCTTTATTGCCCGGCGGGCCAAGCCAATCCTGCGCCTCCGGTGGGTCCGGCGCTCGGTCAGCACGGCGTCAACATCATGGAATTTTGCAAGGCCTTCAATGAGAGAACCAAGGGCCGTGAGGGTTTGACATTGCCCGCGGTGATCACGATTTATGAGGACAGAACGTTTGATTTCATCATCAAAAGCCCTCCCAGTGCGGTTCTTTTGAAAAGGGCCTGCGGCGTGGCGAAGGCTTCCGGCGAACCGAATAAAACTAAAGTGGGCAAGGTGAGCATGGCGCAGGTGAAAGAAATAGCTGAGGAAAAGGCGAAGGATTTGAATTCCAAAGACATGGACGGCGCAGTCAAGATTATCAAGGGAACGGCCCGCAGTATGGGAATCGAGGTGGAAGGTTAACATGTCCAAGGCCTACGTGACTAAACGCGCCAAAGAGTTGGTGAAGCTCACGGAAAAAGGGAAGGCTTATCTTTTGAAAGATGCGATCAAGGTTTTAAGAAATGCGCCGAAGACCCAGTTTGATCAGTCCGTGGAGATGCAATTTAAACTGGGTGTGGATTTAACGGCGAATGACCAGTCGGTGAGAGGCACGACAGTGCTTCCGCATGGCCAGGGCAAGGCCTTGAGAGTGATTGTATTTTGCAAAGACGAAAACGCGAAGGCCGCGAAAGAAGCCGGCGCGGACGGGGTGGGTGGAGACGAGCTTATTGAAAAGGTGCTGGGCGGCTGGATGGATTTTGACGTGGCGGTTGCGACCCCCTCGATGATGAAGGAAGTGGGAAAGCTCGGCAAGGTGCTCGGTCCCCGGGGTCTCATGCCCTCGCCCAAGGCCGGGACGGTGACTGACAATCCGGCCAAGGCCGTCAAGGAAGTGAAAACCGGCCGCATTGAGTTTAAGATGGACAAGTTTGCAAACATGCACACGCTCATTGGAAAGCTTTCGTTTTCGGATGAGGCGCTCTATGAAAACGGTGCGGTGCTGGTTGAGTCCTTGATCAAGGCCCGGCCCAAATCTTTGAAAGGCCAGTACGTGAAAAGCGCCCATCTTTCGAGCACTATGGGTCCCGGGATTCGTCTGGATCTGACGAAATTTATTAAAGAGGCAGAGGTGGTGGAGTGAAAGCCGCGGGCTTAAACAGGCTTTCAAAAGACAGTATCATCCGCGAAATTGAAAAAGAGATCAAAGCGCACCCCACGTTTTTTGTCGCACAGCATAACGCTGTTCCGGCGGCGTCCCTGGATCGCTTGAGGGCAAAATTGCGCGCGGCCGATTCGCGCTACCTTGTGGTGAAAAACAGTTTGGGAAAAAAGGCTCTTGAGAGGGCGAATCTGGCTCAAATTTCGGGGAGGGTCGACGGCTCCTGTGGGATTGTATTTTCAAGCCTAGACCCCGTCAAATCTTCCAAAATTCTCGTGGAGTTTGCCAAAGAAAATGAAGTATTCAAGATTCAAACAGGTTTTTTTAACGGCGAGGTGATCAGCCTGGATCAAATCAAAGCGCTGGCGAGTCTGCCTTCGAAGGAAGTGTTGATAGCCCGCGTGGTCGGCGGTATTCAGGCGCCCGTTTCAAGATTTGTGAATGTGTTGTCCGGTTCTGTCAGGAAAATCGTAACCGTTTTGGATGCGATTGCTAAGAAAAAGCAGGGATAAAAAATGGAACCAGGGGGGGATAAAATGAAGACGCAGGAAATCATAACTTCAATCGAGACGATGAGCGTTCTTGAGCTGTCGGGCTTGGTGAAGGCATTGGAGGAGAAGTTCGGGGTGTCGGCCAGCGCGCCGATGATAATGGCCGGGGCCGGAGCAGGGGCCGGTGGCGGAGCTGCCGTAGCCGAAGAAAAAACTTCGGTTTCCATTATCCTTAAGGCTGCTGGAGCCAATAAGATCGGCGTGATCAAGGAAATCCGTACGGTCACAACGCTGGGTCTTAAAGAAGCCAAAGACCTTGTAGACACCGCGCCGAAAGCCGTGAAGGACAACGTGCCGGTGAAAGAGGCTGAGACGATCAAGAAGGCGCTTGAAGCCGCCGGGGCCACTGTCGAACTGAAATAAGTGAGCATCAAGTCGTCCGTGCGCCCGCCACTGAAGCGTCGGCGGGTCCGCTGACGAGGGATTCCTTCTAACTGACGGAGCATAAAAAATTTTATGATCAAACGCTATAATTTCGGAAAGATTCCTGAAATCGGCCAGATGCCGCATCTGGTGGAAATCCAGACCAAGAGCTTCGCGGATTTTATCCAGGCGGGTGTGCCCAAATCACGCCGGAAAAACGCAGGCCTCGAGGAAGTATTCCGGGAAGTATTTCCGATAGAGAGCTATGACGGAAATTACCGGATCGAGTACGTTTCCTATAATCTAGGAACGCCGAAGTATACGCTTGAGGAATGTCACAAAAAAGGCACCACCTATTCGGAACCGCTTAAAGTAAAGATCCGCTTGAAAAGCCAGAAGGAGACAAAGGAGCAGGATATCTACATGGGCGACCTGCCGCTCATGACGGAAAACGGCACCTTTATAATTAACGGCGACGAGCGCGTCGTGGTCAGCCAACTGCACCGTTCTCCCGGAGTGTCTTTCGAAAAATCTCAGCACCCGAATGGCAAAACGCTCTTTTCCGCCCGCATCATCCCTCACCGCGGTGTTTGGCTTGAGTTTGAATTTGATATCAACGACACTTTGTACGCCTACATTGACCGGAAGAAAAAACTTTTAGCGACTACGCTCTTACGCGTATTTGGTTACGAAACCGATGAAGCGATCATCAAGGCTTTCTGCGGTGTGGATAAAATAGAATCCATCAATCGTTACAACCCTAAGAATCTTGTGGGCCACGCGCTCGCGCATGATGTGCTGCATCCCGATACCAAGGAAAGGGTTGCCGAACAGGGTGCGCCGCTCACCCGAGAGCTTATTTCGAAGATGTCCGGCGAAGGGATCAAGTCCATCATGATCACGCGCACGCAGGCGCCGGAAATCCTGGCGACCTTAAAAAAAGACCATACGAAAAATATCGGCGACGCGTTCATCGATATATATAGGAAGCTGAGACCCGGAGATCCCCCGACGTTGGACAGCGCCAAGACCATGGCCGAGCGCATGTTTTTTGATCCGCGCCGCTACGATCTGGGGGCCGTCGGGCGTTTCGTTTTAAACCGCAAACTGGGCATGAAGACGAACCTTGAAGAGAGGACTTTAAATCCTGAGACGCTGATCGCGATCATTAAAAGACTCTTGGCGATTAAAAACGGCGATGGGGACACCGACGACATCGATCATTTGGGGAACCGCCGCGTGCGTACGGTGAATGAATTGCTCCAGGGCCAGTTCAGGATAGGCCTCGCGAGGCTCGAGCGCTCCGCGAAAGAGCGCATGGGCATTTACGATCTTGAAAACATGATGCCGCACAATCTCATAAATTCAAAACTCATTTCAAGCGTGATCCGTGATTTCTTCGGAAGAAGCCAGTTGTCGCAGTTCATGGATCAGACGAACCCTCTGGCCGAGATGACGCACAAGCGGCGTTTGAGTGCTCTGGGGCCCGGTGGTTTGTCGCGCGAGCGCGCTGGGTTCGAGGTTCGAGACGTGCATCACTCCCATTACGGCCGTATCTGCCCGATTGAAACACCGGAAGGTCCGAACATCGGCCTTATTGCGTCACTCAGCACCCATGCGCGCGTGAACGAGTACGGTTTTATTGAGACGCCCTACCGAAAAGTGGAAAACGGCCGCGCCACCGATAAGATCGAGTATTTATCGGCGGACCTGGAAGATCAATTTGTCATTGCCCAGGCCAACGCGAAGCTCGACAAAAACGGTTATTTTACGGAATCCAAAGTTTCTTGCCGAAAAAAAGGCGATTTTCCTTTCGCCAGCCCGAAAGACATCGACTCTATGGACATTTCCCCCAAGCAGCTTGTGAGCATTGCCGCGGGACTGATCCCCTTCTTGGAACACGATGACGCCAACCGCGCTCTGATGGGTTCGAATATGCAGCGCCAGGCCGTGCCTTTGCTTGTGACTGAGGCGCCGCTTGTCGGGACCGGCATGGAATACCGGACCGCGAAAGATTCAGGCGCTGTCGTCGTTGCCAAAGAGGCCGGAAAAGTGACCAGCATTCAGGCGGATGAAATTATCGTAAGCGGTCGCAAATACCCCCTCCATAAGTTTAAACGCTCCAACGCGTCTACCTGTATTAATCAGCATCCCATCGTGGAGTTGGGGGATAAGGTGAAGGAAGGCCAGGTCATCGCGGATGGCGCCGCCACAAAAGAAGGCGAGCTGGCTTTGGGCCGCAACGTGCTCGTCGCGTTCATGCCGTGGAGAGGCTACAACTTCGAAGACGCGATTTTGATAAGCGAGAAACTGGTGCGGGAGGATATTTATACTTCGGTGCATATAGAAGAATTCGAAATAGAGTCCCGCGACACGCGGCTTGGGAAAGAAGAAATTACGCGCGACATTCCGAATGTGGGAGAAGAGGCGCTGAAGGATTTGGGCGAAGACGGAATTATCCGCATCGGCGCCGAGGTGGGCCCCGGCGATATTCTCGTCGGAAAAGTGACCCCCAAGTCAGAGACGGAGCTTTCTCCGGAAGAGAAACTTTTGCGGGCGATCTTTGGTGAAAAAGCCGGGGACGTGCGTGATGCGTCCCTTACAGTGCCTCCCGGCGTTGAAGGCATTGTGATCGAGGCGAAGGTGTTTTCCCGAAAAGGTCAGGAATCCAGGACCAAAGAGATGAGGGCGAAGGAATTAAAAGAGATCGCGGCGATTAAGGAGTCTTACGAAACGCAGATCGCGCAGATCGAAAAAGACAAGGTCCACAAACTTTCGAATCTCCTGGCCGGCAAGACGCTTGCCGCGAGCCTTTTGGACAGTGAGACCGGGGCCGTGATTGTGGCGCGCGGCAAGACGATCCGGAAATCGGATCTTACGAAGATTGCGCGCGCGGACATTGAGAGCATCAAATTTGAAGACTCCGACGAGACCGAAGAGGCGGTGAAACGCGTCTGCCGCTTGTTGGACGATCAGACAGACGAGCTCCGATACGAAGAGGACCGCGAGATTTATAAGATTAAGCGCGGGGATGAGCTCCCGCCCGGGGTTTTGAAACGTGTCAAAGTGCTGGTCGCGAATAAACGGAAAATTTCCGTGGGCGATAAAATGGCCGGCCGCCATGGAAATAAAGGCATTATCGCGAAGATCATGCACGAAGAGGATATGCCGCTTTTGGAAGACGGTACGCCGGTGGAGATTGTTTTGAATCCTTTAGGCGTCCCCTCCCGTATGAACGTCGGGCAGATTCTCGAGACGCATCTGGGCTGGGCGGCGAAGATACTGGGTTTAAAGATCGCGACTCCCGTTTTCGACGGCGCCACCGAGACAGAGATTAAGCAGGAGATGAAAAAAGCGGGGATTCCGGCAACCGGCAAAGTGAGGCTGCGCGACGGCCGCACCGGCGAGCCTTTTGACCAAGAGGTGACGGTGGGTTACATCTATATGTTGAAGCTTGCGCATTTGGTGGACGACAAAATCCACGCACGCTCCGTCGGCCCTTATTCACTCGTGACCCAGCAGCCACTTGGCGGCAAAGCGCAGTTTGGCGGACAGAGATTCGGAGAAATGGAAGTGTGGGCGCTTGAGGCTTACGGTGCGGCGTACACGCTCCAGGAACTTCTCACGGTGAAAAGTGACGACGTCCAAGGACGCACGCGCATGTACGAATCGATCGTGAAAGGTGAAAACGCGCTGCAAGCGGACACGCCGGAGTCTTTCAACGTGCTCTTAAAGGAACTTCAGTCCTTGGGGCTGGACGTGAGGACCGAGAAGAAGTCGGAGGTCGTTAAACAAGAGGCGGTGGACAATGAATAACAGCCACAATTATCAGAACGAGTACGTGCCGCCGAATTTTGATTTTATCTCCATCAAGATAGCCTCGCCCGAAGTGATCCATTCGTGGTCGCGCGGCGAGGTAAAAAAACCCGAGACCATCAATTACCGTACCTTCAAGCCCGAGAAAGACGGCCTTTTCTGCGAAAAAATCTTCGGACCCACACGTGACTGGGAGTGCAACTGCGGAAAGTACAAACGCATTAAGCATAAGGGTATTGTCTGCGACCGCTGCGGCGTCGAGGTCACGCTTTCCAAGGTGCGCCGCGAACGCATGGGGCACATTGAGCTCGCCGCGCCGGTTTCGCATATCTGGTTTTTCAAAGCGGTGCCTTCGCGCATCGGCGCCCTTTTGGAGTTGAATCTTAGAGAGCTTGAGAGAATTATTTATTACGAGGAATACATCGTCATCGACCCGGGCGACACGCCGCTTGAAAAGGGCGATCTTTTGTCCGAAGAAAAATACCAGTCAATGGCGGAGAATTACGGCCACAAATTTGTGGCGAAGATGGGCGCAGAGGCGATCCGCGACCTTTTGAGGGAAGTGAATCTTGATAAGCTGGATGCGAAACTTCACGCGGAGCTTAAAATCGCCAAGGGTGAGGCCACACAGAAGAAAATTATAAAAAATTTAAGGATAGTCGAAAGTTTCAGAAAATCCGGAAACCTGTGCGAGTGGATGATCTTGGAAGTGGTGCCCGTGATCCCGCCGGACCTGCGGCCGCTGGTGCCTTTGGACGGCGGGCGTTTTGCCACGAGCGACTTGAATGATTTGTATCGCCGTGTGATTAACCGCAACAACCGCCTTAAAAAACTCTTGGATCTTCGAGCGCCGGAAGTGATTGTCCGCAATGAAAAAAGGATGCTTCAGGAAGCGGTGGACGCGCTCTTTGACAATGGCCGCCATGGCCGGCCGGTGCTCGGCTCCGGCAACCGCCCCTTGAAGAGCTTGAGCGATATGCTCAAAGGGAAACAGGGCCGTTTCCGCCAGAATCTTTTGGGCAAGCGCGTCGATTATTCCGGCCGCTCCGTCATCGTGGTGGGGCCTGACTTGGCGCTCGATGAATGCGGATTGCCTAAGCACATGGTCTTGGAGCTTTTCCGCCCGTTCGTCATTCAGGGGCTCCTCGCACGTGAACTTGCTTACAACATACGCGGTGCTGGCCGCCTCATAGAAGAGGAAGCGCCGGAAGTGTGGCCGATTCTTGAAGAGGCTATTTCTGGTAAGTATGTGCTTTTAAACCGCGCTCCCACGCTTCACCGTCAATCCATCCAGGCATTCCGGCCGGTCCTCATCGAAGGCAACGCGATCCAGGTTCATCCACTTGTTTGTCCCGCATACAACGCAGACTTCGATGGTGACGCAATGGCCGTCCACGTGCCGCTTTCAGAGGCTGCACAAATGGAAGCCGCGAAAATCATGTCGGCCAACAAAAACATCCTGAAGCCGGGTTCGGGCGACGTCGTCGTTGCGTCAAAACTGCTCGACATCGTACTCGGTTGCTACTGGATGACCAAATCCGTTGATGCGGCGAAAGGTGAAGGGAAAGCGTTTCCTTCAACCAATGCAGCGATCACGGCACATGATTTCGGCGCCGTGGATTTGCGCGCAAAAATCAAGGTGATGCCAAGCGACAGGCCTAAGTACGCGCAGTTTGAAGGGAAAGTCTTTGATTCAACCGTCGGCAGATTGCTCTTC
>OBEQ010061769.1_pt1 | contig 10432 bp, 9 predicted proteins | sample 1670901 | NCBI WGS metagenome assembly OBEQ01 (sample SAMEA104232315, study PRJEB22302) | groundwater metagenome | biome: forest; feature: aquifer; material: groundwater | place: USA | collected 2011-08-07 | depth 5.4 m | reverse complement strand
TAAGCCACGACTCGGTTTTGTGAGCAGGTACCTACTTCCTACTTGCCTACCAGCCTCATTTTTGATATAGTTTCGTCCTATGTCAACGACTGAACAGATGGCGAACGATCCGCAGATCGAAGCCATGTTTAAGGTGGGAGTGCACTACGGATATGCCAGAACGCGCCGACATCCTTCGACGGCTCCTTTTGTTTTCGGCATGAAGAATAATGTCGAGATCATAAATCTCGAAAAAACCAAGGAACAGCTTGCGGCGGCGGTCGCGTTTGTGCACAAATTTGCGGCCGAAGGCAAGACCCTGCTTTTGGTCGGTACCAAGAAAGAGGCCCAGTTGGTTGTGAAAGAGGCCGCGGTTGGCCTCGGACTGCCGTACGTATCTCATCGCTGGATTGGTGGCACGCTCACAAATTGGAATGAAATCAAAAAGCGCTTACTTCGTCTCGAGGATCTTTCGGTTAAGCGAGAAAAGGGCGAGCTTACGGTCTACACCAAGCGTGAGCGCGGCGTGATTGATCGCGAAATCGAAGATCTCGAGCGGCTATTTGGCGGTATCGCCACGCAGCGATCCGTCCCGCATGCGCTGTTCATCATAGATCCCAAAGAAGAAGAAACGGCTGTGCGCGAAGCGGTGCGCCTGCGGCTGCCCGTTGTCGCCATTGCCTCAACTGATTGCGATCTGGCCGGCATTGATTATCCCGTTGTCGGCAATGACGGATCGCGTGGTAGCATCACCTTTTTCGTACAAGCGATCGCGGAGGCCTACGCGGCGGGGCGGGCCGCCGGTATTCCCGTGGCGGCTGTAATGGAGGAAACGCCGGTTGAGGAGGAGGATGATGCTATTGTCAAATCTCTTGTCCTCGAAGAAGCAGTCGCCTAGGGCGGCGAGGAATTTGGAGCTAGGAACTTGGAAATAGAGACGGAAAGGAAAGTTTTTGGTATTCTAATCCCAAATTTCTATTTTCTAATTCCAAACACCATGGTATCTGTAAGTGATATAAAACAACTGCGGGATGAGACAGGGCTCTCGATGATGCAGTGCAAGCAAGCACTCGAAAAGAGCGGTGGCGACAAAGGAAAAGCCCTCGCCGAGCTCACGGCTATGGGCGCCGCCCTTGCCGGTAAAAAGGGAGATCGCCTCCTTGGCTCGGCCGCATTGGTCTCATATATTCACAGCACGGGGAAGGTGGGCGTTCTTTTGGAATTGTCTTGTGAGACGGATTTTGTGGCCGGTAACGATGAGTTCAAGGCGCTCGCAAGAGACATCGCCATGCATGTGGCGGCCATGCGACCGACGTCCAAAGAAGAGCTTGCGGCACAGGCATTTATTAAAGATGGTGAGCGGACGATTGCGCAGCTTATCCAAGGAGCTGTGCAGAAGTTTGGTGAAAATACCGCCATCACCCGTTGCAGTTGGTATGTCGCTCATGGCGAAGGAGCCACCTTTTGACGCATGATCAATGGATAATGATTAAAGTGGTTATCCCCCTAACGCAGATTTAGCTTAAAATGACCCATAATAATAGCTTGAATATTGGAACGGTCATAGTTTTTCTGCGTTAACCCGATAGCCATTATGATTAATGAACAATGGTCAATGAGTAATGGAGAATGAGATAATTTTCTGTGCATTACACATTCTTCATTGATAATTGATAATTTTCTCGCATGCCTTTCCTCATCGCCCTTTCACTCACTTCCCTTGCCCTCATCGCCATCATGATCACGCGGCAGGCGCAGGCGCTCGCAAATGGTTCGGCGCGCACCATACAGCCGCACCTTTTCGTTATTTTTCGAAACGAAATGCGTCTGCGCTGGCATGCTTTTCTCGAATGGGCGGTTTTCAAAAGCAAACGGAGCAGTCATGCGAGTGCATTGCTCCTCGCAAAAGGAACGCATTGGTCCTCGGAAAAGATCGGCAGACTCGTTGCTCGCCTCCACCGCCACGGCCGTAGCGAGTAGTAGTCGCCAGAAGTTCGACTTCTTCATAACCACTGACTCCACTGAAAGAAAAAACGTGTCCACCCACTGCTGAAGTAGAACTTCTTGAGTTGTTTACAGTGAGTAGGTATAGTTGAACTATCGCCGCCTTAGCTCAGGGGTAGAGCAACGCTTTTGTAAAGCGAAGGTCCTCGGTTCAAATCCGAGAGGCGGCTCTACCTGTCAAGGTTGAACCTTGACTCAAGGTTTCGACGCGAGCGGGTCGAGCGTCGAAAGACCTTGTGAGATATTTATGAGCCGCAGGCGAAGGAAATAGCCACAAGGTGTACTGAACTCGTAGAGTTCAACCTGGACATTTGATATGCAAAATATAAAACTCGCCACTCCTGATGGTTTTATTCTCGACGCCGACTACTATTCTGGAAAAGGTGAGCGGGGGGTCGTGTTTGTTCATGGGGCCACGATTGCGCGCAATGATGAACCACCGCTTGTGCAAGCCGCAACAAAGCTTGCGGAGGGCGGCATTCATACGCTTGCCTTTGATTTTCGCGGTCACGGCAAGAGCTCGGGGGATTCGGCAAAGGACCCTTCGATCGAAGGTGAGCTTACTGACCTCGAAACTGCTATTCACTATCTGCGCGATCAGGGGGTAACGAAGATCGGTATCGTGGCCGCATCGTTTGGTGCGAGCATCGCCGCGCTTCATGTTGCTCGTCACCACGATGAAGTAGCGGCACTCCTCCTTTCAAACCCCGTTTTAAATTACACGACTGCGTTCTTCGAACCAACGACGGAACTCTCTCGTCAGTTCTTCGGGCATGCCCACAAGGTTTTGGAGACAGAAGACCACGTTGTTTTGCCATGGAATAATTTTCGCATGGGGCGTCGCATCTTCGACGACATGAAAAGTCACGACCCCTTGGTCGCATTGCAAAAATACAAGGGGCCGCTTCTCATTATCCACGGTGACGCTGATAAAGACATCTCATTTGATGATTGCCAGCGTTTCTACGCCGCGCTCTCGAATCCTCAGCGAGCTTTCCTAGCGGTGCAAGGAGGCAAACATGCTTTTCGCGATGAGCCCCATACTACGGATGTCGCTAACGCTATCGTCAATTTCTTCTCCAGAGAACTTGGTGTACACCCCGTTAGAAGCGTAGTATGAAGCATTTGTGGATTGGGCAGGATTTCAAAGAGATGACGAGAAGCTTCTAACGGGGTACAATAACTGGCTATGGAATCTTTGGGCCACAAGCACCCCATAATGACCATCATCCGTGAGATGGTCGACATCTTCGGCGAACTTGGTTTTGCCGTCGCCGATGGACCAGAACTTGAAAGTGATTACCACAACTTCGGATCGCTCAATTTTCCCCCGGATCATCCGGCCCGCGACATGCACGATACCTTCTGGGTGACGCCCAAAGACGGCAGTGAGCGCAAGCTCCTGCGTACGCATACTTCAACAGTGCAAGTGCCATACATGAAGAGTCACGAGCCCCCGATTCGCATCGTGTATCCTGGCAAAACGTATCGCTACGAAGCAACCGATGCAACCCACGAAGCGCAATTCCACCAATTTGAGGGGTTGATGGTAGATAAAGATGTTTCACTTGCGCATCTCAAAGGTTCTCTCGAGTTCTTTTTCCGCAAACTGTTTAAAACGGAAGTCGCGGTTCGTTTTCGCCCAAGCTACTTTCCCTTCGTCGAACCAGGACTCGAAGTTGACATGAGCTGCTATCTCTGCGGCGGCAAGGGCTGTCGTCTGTGCAAAAACTGTGGGTGGATCGAGATTATGGGCGCAGGGTCAGTTCAGCCGTCGGTTTTACATCGCGCGGGTATTGATCCGCAAATCTACCAAGGTTACGCCTTCGGTATGGGTGTGGAGCGGATCGCCATCTTGCGCTCTGGTGTCCCCGATGTCCGTCTCTTTAACGGTGGTGATTTGCGTGTCATTAACCAGTTCTAATTCGTTGTTTCTAATTCCAAATTCCTAGTTCCTAATTCCGTCTTATGCGTGTTTCTTACAATTGGCTTAACTCATACTTCGATAACAAGCTGCCTTCGCCTGAAGTGATTGCGGAGAAGATTACCGCCCATAGTTACCAAGTGGAGTCAATAGAAGCGTTCACGGCACCGAGTGGCGCGAAAGATTTCGTTCTCGACATTGACGTCCTTCCCAATCGTGGCAGTGATTCCCTTTGTCATCTCGGCATTGCGCGGGAACTCGCCGTTCTCCTTGATCTTACCATGATTGATCCCTCGCTCGAAGTATTCTCAAAAGATGATTCTTCTGTAAGAACAGCAGATCATGTCAGTCTTTCTGTTTCCGATACGGCATGTCGGCGCGCCATGAAGCGGCTTGTTGTTGACGTCTCTGTCGGTCCATCACCGGCATGGCTTGTCGACCGACTGGCAGCTCTCGGCCAACGTTCGATTAACAACGTCGTTGATATTACCAACTACGTAATGTGGGAGACGGGGCAACCGGCGCATGCCTTTGACTTCGACAAATTAACCGGTGAAAAGAAAGAGATATGCATTCGTGGCGCTACTCCGGGAGAAAAGATTGAGCTCTTGGACGAGGCAAGTTTCGAGCTCTCGCCGGGCATGCTTGTTATCGCCGATAAAGAAAAAGCCCTTGATATCGCGGGCGTGAAAGGCGGTCGTTACACGGGTATAGACTCGAAAACAACCCGCGTACTTCTTTCCGCCTGCAACTTTGACGGTCGCAATATCCGTTGCACTTCTCGCGCCCTCGCTTTCCGCTCTGATGCCTCAAAGCATTTTGAACAAGGACTCTCGCCCGAACTTCCCCAGCGTGCCATGAATCGTATGTCGGCACTCATGAATGAACTTGCGCAAGGAAAAGTTTCCGCCGACACACTTGATTACTATCCAAAAAAGCAACAGTCATACAAACTTTCGACAACCATAGCGAATATAAATCGTGTTATTGGAACGACGCTTCATGAGAGTGCCGTAGAAGATACCCTGCGTCGTTTCTCGGAGCATGCTCATTGGGATTGGAAGAAAGAGGGTGGACGGTACATCGCAACGGTGCCATACGAACGCATGGATCTTCAAAAGCCAGAAGATCGTGATGACCCCTATGCAGGTGGTGTGGAAGAAGATCTGGTTGAAGAAATTGCGCGCATTTATGGCTACGAAAATGTGCCGTCAACCATACCACCCGTCCTGCCCCGTCCGCAGATCCTGCCGCTTTTCTATTGGAGCGAGCGGTTGCGATCCTTGCTTGTCGAGAAAGGTTTCTCCGAACTCACCACCTATATCTTTGTTGAAAAAGGAAGCGAGCATGCCGTCAGGCTCGACAATCCTTTTGCCGAAACCAAGCAATACCTGCGTACCACGATTGCCCCGCAACTCTTGGAGCGGCTAGAGTTTAACAAGGGAAACAAAGACCTCCTCGGTCTTTTGCAGGTGAAAATTTTTGAGATTGGCCACGTATTTACTGAAGGCTCCGAACGGGTGCATTGTGCGATTGCGCTTGAATCAATCGGCAAGAAGCACGACGCCCATTTCGAAGCTGAATCGGTCGTGCTTGATCTCCAAAAAACCTTGAGTCTTCCTTTCATTCGCTACGAACTTTTGAAAGAGACATTGCACGGTGTTCTTGAGTTTGATCTCGAAGATCTTGTTGCAATGCTGCCTGCCCCCGAAGCTGGGGACCTGCCACCACCACAAAAAGAAGTGACGACGCGCTATCAATCATTTTCGATCTACCCCTTTATCTCTCGAGACATTGCCGTCTGGACGGAAGGGGATAAGGAAGAGCTAGCCGAGCTCTTGCGTAAAGAAGGAGGCGAACTTTTAGTGCGTTTCGATCTCTTCGACGAGTTCACAAAGGATGGTAAAACATCATACGCCTACCGCATCGTCTTCCAGTCCATGGAGCGCACACTCACCAGCGAGGAAGTAGACGCCATCATGTCCCGCATCTACACCGCTGTGAAATCCCGCGGCTGGGCCGTTCGTTAACCAGACTGTTCGAAAACACGTAGGAGAAGTCCGACTTCTGTATCAACGATAACAAGCAAAAAACCAGCCTCTTGCGAGGCCGGCGCGAAAGGCGATGAATCATGAGGTTTAGAGTGTAAACCCATTTGCCATGATTGATTGGTATCTACTCACAAGACTGAGTAGGGCCTGCGTAGTAGAGCCGTAAACGAGACAAGGTTCAACCTTACGCAAGGTTGAACCTTGTCTCGTTCCGCCATCACTCGGTCTTGTGAGCATTTCATTGACTGCCGTGTTTTGAATTTGAGAATGTGCTATATTAAAGTCTAATTATGGCTATGGGAAAGGGCAAGAATAAGGGCGGTGGGCATCTCTATGATGCCTCAAATATCTCGGTCCTCGAAGGGCTCGAGCCTGTCAGGAAGCGCCCGGGTATGTATATCGGCACCACTGGCTCCGATGGCTTGCATCACTTGGTTAAAGAAATCTTCGACAACTCTCGTGATGAAGCAATGGCCGGGGAGGCAAACGAGGTCGAGATCGTGCTCTTGCCGGGGGAGGTGATCCGCGTCGCCGACAACGGTCGAGGCATCCCAGTCGGTATTCACGCTAAAACAAAAGTGTCTGCCTTGGAGACAGTGATGACGACACTGCATGCCGGTGGCAAGTTCGATCAAGAAAGCTACAAGATTTCTGGTGGCCTGCACGGCGTTGGTGCCTCTGTCGTCAATGCGCTCTCCGAATGGACGACGGTGCGCGTACATCGCGAGGGCGGAATCCATCTGCAGGAATACGATCGAGGCGTCCGCCGCGCCAAGGTCAAAGAAGTTGGCCGCTCGAAAAAACAGGGTACCATCGTTACCTTCAAGGCCGACGCCCAGATCTTTTCGGAAACGGTGTATGACTGGAACAAGCTAGTGCGCCACATGCGCGAGCAGGCGTATCTCGTCAAGGGCATGCGGGTGCGCCTCATTGATGCTCGCGAGTCGCAATTTGGCAAGAAGGATGATCCGAGTGATGTGTTCTGGTTTACCGATCTGCTCGTCGAGGCTCCGTCGCAGACTTTCTATTTTGAAGGCGGTTTATATTCACTTGTAAAATTTTACAACATCACAGAGACCCCGCTTCACAAACACATCTTCTACATTGATAAGGAGTACAAAGACGAAGCTACCGGCAAGACTCTCGAGATCGAGATTGCGCTCCAGTACATTGACGACATCACCTCACGCGAGTTTACCTTCGCCAACAACACTTCGACCCCCGAAGGCGGCACCCATCTCACAGGTTTTCGGACGGCGCTCACGCGTGCGGTCAACGACTACGCCAAAAAGAACAATCTGGGTAAGGGTGACGGCGGCGAGAGTTTTACTGGTGACGATGTGCGCGAAGGCCTAACCGCAGTCATCTCGGTCAAACTTCCCGATCCGCAGTTTGAGGGCCAGACCAAAGCCAAGTTAGGGAGCATGGAAGCCCAAAGCGCTACCCAGACTGTTTTCGCCGAAGCCCTCACGCTCTTTTTGGAAGAGAACCCGGAAGACGGCCGAGCCATTATCGGCAAATCCATACTTGCTATGCGTGCCCGCAAAGCGGCCAAAGCGGCGAAGGATTCCGTCTTACGCAAGGGAGCGCTCGAGGGCATGACGCTTCCTGGCAAACTGGCCGACTGCCAGAGCAAAAATGCCGAGGATTCTGAACTCTTCATCGTCGAAGGGGATTCGGCCGGCGGTACAGCCAAAGGTGGACGAGATCGAAAAACCCAAGCAATTCTGCCTCTGCGCGGTAAGATTCTCAATATCGAACGCGCGAGACTTGACAAGATGCTTGGCTCTGAACAAGTGAAAAACATCATCATTGCGCTCGGAACAGCGATCGGGGACGTGTTTGACATATCCAAGCTCCGCTACCATAAACTCATTATTGCAACCGATGCCGATGTGGACGGCGCGCATATTCGCACTCTTATTCTGACCCTCTTCTACCGCCACTTCCGCCCCTTGATTGATGGTGGCTATATTTATATTGCCCAACCGCCACTGTATAAAATTAAGAGAGGTAAAGAAATCATTTATGCCTACTCGGACGCAGAAAAGGCGTCTCTCGTCGGCACCGAAGCAACTATTGAAACAGACGAGGGTGGAACAGAAGAAGATGAAACCGCCTCCGCCGAAGGCACTAGCGTGTCAAATAAACCTACAGCCTACAAGCTACAGCCTACAGCCTCGCGCATACACATTCAACGCTACAAAGGTCTTGGTGAAATGAACGCCAGCGAGCTTTGGGAGACGACCATGGACCCGGCCCGTCGCATTTTAAAACAAGTAAAAATTGAAGACGCCGCCGAAGCCGATGCAACATTCGATATGCTCATGGGTTCTGACGTCGCCCCCCGCAAGCTCTTCATCCAAACCCACGCGAAGCTCGCTAATTTGGACGTGTAAGTCGTCACGTTCAGAAGTCCTACTTCTTATCGTCCGGAAGTCGGACTTCTATAGTGCGTTTCGTCTGCTATACCCCGTAGTGAATCGCGGAGCGATCTACTACAGGGTATACTCTCCACATGAAGCGTCATAAACTTTTCAGTGTTTTTCTCGTCGTCCTACTAGCTACTACCTACTACCTACTACCTGCGACCACAGTCGCATCGGTGGGTATCATCTCCGGCAATCTCTGGTCTTCCAAGAGCACAGTCTATGTCGGCGATACGGTCACCTTCTACACAGCTGTTTGGAATGGCGGGGAGCAAAAAATAAAAGGCACAGTTGTCTTTGCAGTCAATGGAACACAGATCGGCACCGTGTCATTCGAAGCGAACCCTGGTGAATTGCGAGACGCTTCCACAAAGTGGCTGGCCGGAGAGGGCGTTGCGAGCGTTACTGCGACGTTAAAAAACGTGACGGCTCAAAACACGGGGATCGCTGTTGCGCCCGATAACTCAGCCGCGGGGGCGCTCTCCTTTACGGTCAGAAATGATCCCCAGAAAGAACTGGCACTCGCCGAAGCGGCCCTCTCCGCCGCACAAAAAGAAGTAGACGCTCCAGCTACCTCCAGCCAAACATTTCCTCCCACCACCGTAGCTCCTCTGGGTACTTCACTTGCCTCGGTGCTTACGCCCGTAACGAGTGCGTTGCCCGGGCCCCTCGGACTGCAGTCGGATCGAGCCGCCAAACTTTTCGATGCACTCTCAAGTACCACAGCTCAAAAAATCGCCGCTGATCGTGGACGATTGGCGAGTAAACTTGCCGCCGAAGCCAAAGTGGTCGCCGCCCAAGAGAAGCTGGACGCACTCAAGAATGGTGGGGCAACGACAACGGAAACAAGTCTGCTTGGTAGACTGCAAAAGTATCTCGGGAGCCAGATCGCTTCTGCCGGTGGTCTCAAGGATCCCCTCACCTACGCAAAATACCTCGGTCTGGGGATCCTTCTTTTCCTTGTTTCTCATCCCGTCATCCTTGCAAGTCTTCTTTTCGTTGTCTTCTTTTTTATCCTTTGGAAAATTCTCCGCCGCTTCATTCGCCATCGCCACCGTCGCCGCCCCGCCTTCGACTAAGATTTCCCTCTCCTTAGAAAGGGGAGGGCGAGGGTGGGGTATGACATTGATAGAAAATCCGCCTTCGCTCGCTGCGAGCTACTGTGGATCAACACGGTTCCGACCGTGCTGAAAAGAAAGGCCCGCGACGCGGACCTTTCGGGTCCGGCGCGGGCCAGGTTGCTTCAGTGGATCAATAGCCATGTCAGCATGATCCAGAGAGAGGTCATGGTGAGGCTCATGATTCGGTTCCATTTTGCCTTCGGCCGCTTCTCTACTGGGATTATCATTCCTGCAAAGTGTCCGCAGAAACCTCCCAGAGCGCCGATCCCCACAACGATCACCGTCAAGAGCGCGGGCCACACTCTTCCCTTCACCTCGGCTGGGGTGACCCACATCAGCACTCCCATCAGAAGCAAAGATGCTCCTGTGTAGAGTTGCCCAAAAATGAAGGCGTGCCAGTAAGTCCCAAAGGCCCATGCATGCAGTTTTTTCAACACTTCTCTCCTCCTTGAGCATTACGTTTAAACACCGTGTGCAACCCTAACATTCCATGTTAACATCGTCAACATGTTTTCGATTACTCAAAAACTCGTCGGCACCCTTGCCCGCACTGGTCGTATCACCACGCCACACGGCGTGATCGAGACGCCCAACTTCACAGCCGCCGCTACTAAGGCTACCGTAAAGGCGCTTACCCCCGAGCAAGTGAAAGCTCTTGGCGCCCAAGCCGTTCTTGCCAACACCTACCATCTCTACCTCAAGCCCGGACACAAATTGATCGAAAAATTGGGCGGTTTGCACCAATTTATGGGGTGGAATGGGCCAATTTTGACCGATTCTGGGGGATATCAGATCTTTTCACTGCAAGATCAGCGAAAAATCACCGAAGACGGGGCCATTTTCCGCTCCCCCTTGGACGGCGGAGAAAAACACCTCCTGACTCCCGAATTGGCCATCGAGATCCAAGAGGCCCTTGGCTCGGAC
>OBEQ011924702.1_pt1 | contig 10433 bp, 9 predicted proteins | sample 1670901 | NCBI WGS metagenome assembly OBEQ01 (sample SAMEA104232315, study PRJEB22302) | groundwater metagenome | biome: forest; feature: aquifer; material: groundwater | place: USA | collected 2011-08-07 | depth 5.4 m | reverse complement strand
TCACGGGAGAGGCGGAGCGGGGGGCGGTGCTGCGGATCCCGATCAACCACTTCGAGGGCAACTACGTGTGCGACCCGGCGACGCTCGATCGGCTGCGCGCCCACGACCAGGTGGTGCTGCGTTACGTGCGCAATCCGAACGGCAGCCTCGACGACATCGCCGGCATCGCCAACGAGGCCGGCAACGTGGTGGGCCTCATGCCACATCCCGAGCGGGCGTCCGACGCCCTGCTCGGCTCCGACGACGGCGTGGTGTTGCTCCGGTCGCTGCTCGTCGCCGCCGCGAGCGCCCAGCCGTCGTCGGGCGCGGCGGTCGCGCGCGGCGGATGAGGCCCGCGCGGGACGCGCTCGCCGAAGCGCTGAAGCAGCACGCGCTCCGGACCGGCGAGTTCGAGCTCAGCTCGGGGCGGCGCTCCACCTGGTACGTCGACGGGCGGCAGGTGACCTTCCGGGGCGACTGCGTCGCGATCGTGGGCGATGCGGTGCTCGAAGCGCTCGCTGCCGCGGGCGATATCGAGTTCGACGCGGTGGGGGGCCTGGCCATCGGCGCCGATCCCGTGTCGATCGCGGTCGCGCTCGCGTCGGGGACACGCGCGTTCGCGGTGCGCAAGGAGGCGAAGGCCCACGGTGTGGCCGGCCGCATCGCCGGGCCGCTCGAGCCGCGCGACCGGGTGCTGGTCGTCGACGACACCGCCACCACGGGCGCCTCGGTGCTGGCCGCGGTCGACGCGGTGCAGGCCTTCGGCTGCGAGATCGCGGCTGCCGTGTGTCTGCTCGACCGCAGCGACGAGCTGGGGCCCGAGCTCGTGCGGCGGAGAATCCCCTATATCACGGTCCTCACGGCGCCCGATTTGGGCTTCGAGACCGGCTCGTGAATAGCGCGGCTCAGGAGCCGCGACCGATCCCGGCCCGTCGGAGCACGTCGGCCGATACCCCGGCCTCGCGCCACGTCGCGTAGGCGATGCCCTTGCGCTCGCCGTATGCACGCGCCGCCTTTACGAACGCCTTCTCGTACTGTGTGAGGTCGGTCTTGACGCTCAGGGCCTCGAGCTCGGCCTTGAGATCACGCCGTTCCTGCAGCAGCTCGACTCGGTGGGTCCCCGACGCGTCGGCCAGCGCCTGCTCGATCTGGGTGAGGCGGCGCTTGATGGATTCGGGCGTGCGCTTGCGGCCGCGCTTGGGCCGGTGCTGTGCCAGCACGTCGAGATAGACGCGCACCGCGCGGCTCTGATTGCGGCCCTCGGCGAGCGCCGCCTTGTGCTGGGCAGTCATCTTTGTCTGCTTGCGCCGTGTCGCCATGCATCCTCGCGATAGGTCGATTTCCGGGAACAGCATTGTTGTACCACACCCGACCCCCTTTGGTCATTCTCGCTCGTCGCGCCGTGGGCTATTGATCGAATCAGCGCGACGCGGCATTTTGTTCCGCGCGCAGCCGTTAGGCTGCGGGCGATGGAGCCGTTGGACCGCCGGCCACGTCACCGGCAACTGGGCCTCACCGACGACGAGCTGCGCGCGATCGAGGGCGAGCTCGGCCGAACGCCGACCGAGCTCGAGCTGGCGATGTATGCGGTGATGTGGTCGGAGCACTGCTCCTACAAGTCGTCGCGTGCCTACCTCCGCCGGTTCCCCACCGACGCGCCGTGGGTGCTGGTGGGTCCGGGCGAGGGCGCGGGCGTGGTCGACGTAGGCGACGGGCTCGCGGTCGCGCTGCGCATCGAGAGCCACAACCACCCGTCTGCAGTCGAGCCCACGCAGGGCGCCGCGACCGGCGTGGGCGGGATCATCCGCGACGTCTTCTCGATGGGGGCGCGCCCCATCGCCCTCATGGACCCGCTCCGCTTCGCGGACCTCGCTTCGCCGCGGACCCGGTACTTGTTCGAGGGCGTGGTGTCGGGCATCAGCTCGTACGGCAACGCGGTCGGCGTGCCGACGGTCGGCGGTGAGGTCGTGTTCGACGACTGCTACCGCGACAACCCTCTCGTCAATGTGCTGTGCCTCGGGTTGGTCCCGCGCGAGCAGCTCGTGCTCGCGCGCGCGGAGGGCGAGGGAAACCTCGCCGTGCTGCTCGGCTCGTCGACCGGTCGCGACGGCATCGGCGGCGCGAGCGTGCTCGCGTCGGCGGGGCTCGACGAGGGATCGGACGAGAAGCGCCCCTCGGTGCAGGTAGGCGACCCGTTCGAGGAGAAGAAGCTCATCGAGGCGTGCCTGGCCCTGCTCGAAGAGGGGCTCGCGGTGGGCGTGCAGGACCTCGGCGCGGCGGGTCTGTCGTGCGCGGCGTCGGAGACGGCGGCGAAGGCCGGCACCGGGATGGACGTCGACGTCGCGCGCGTGTCGCGACGCGAGCCGGGCATGAGCGCCGTGGAGGTGCTCACCTCCGAGAGCCAGGAACGTATGCTCGCCATCGTGCGGCCCGGTGACCTTGCCGAGTTGTTGGGCCTGTGCGCGCGCTGGGAGGTGCGGGCGAGCGTCGTGGGCCGGGTCACCGACACGGGCCGCTTCCGCGTGTTCGACGGTGTGTTCGACGCGTGGGGCGTGCCGGGCCACGCGCCGGCGCGCCCGCTCGCCGAACCGTCCGCGACACCGGCGACCACACCTCTGGAGCCGGATGCCGCCCCGCTCGCCGACGTGCCGGCCGGCAGCTTGGGCGACGGGCCCGAGTACCACCGCCCTGCGCAGCGCCCACCTCACCAGGCCGCGCTCCAGGCCGCCGACCCCGCCGCCGCGCTCGCCGGCCGCTTCCCGGCGGGCACCGACCTGCAGGGCGAGCTGCTGGCCCTGCTCGCCACGCCCACCATTGCCGACAAGTCGTGGGTATGGAGGCAGTACGACCACCAACTGTTCCTCAACACCGTGACCGGTCCCGGCGGCGACGCGGCCGTGCTCCGGCTCCGCGGCACCCCCGGCGCGCTCGCGCTCTCCACCGACGGCAAGGCCCGGTTCTGCAAGCTGGATCCTCGTACCGGCGGCCGCCTCGCGGTGCTCGAGGCGGCGCGCAACGTCGCCTGTGTCGGTGCACGCCCGCTCGCGCTCGTCAACTGCCTCAACTTCGGCAACCCCGAGCATCCGGCGGTGATGTGGCAGTTCGCCGAGGTGGTCGAGGGCATCTCGGAGGCGTGCGAGGCGCTCGGCGTCCCCGTGGTGGGCGGCAATGTCAGCTTCTACAACGAGTCGCGCGGAGTCGACATCGACCCGACACCCGTCGTCGGCTTGCTCGGCATCATCGACCGTCTCGACTCGCCGCCTCCCCCGGCGCAGCTCGTGGTGGGCGATCGCATCGTGGTGCTCGGCGAGACCCGCGCCGAGCTCGGTGGCTCCGAATGGGCCGCGGTCGTGCAGGGGCTCGTCGGTGGCCTCCCACCCGAGGCCGACCTCGCGGCCGGCGCCGAGCTGCACGAGCTCGTGTGCGCGCTTGTCGCGGAGCGGATCGTGCGGGGCGCGCACGACTGTTCCGACGGTGGGCTCGCGGTCGCGCTGGCTGAGATGGCGATCGAGGGCGAGGTCGGCTTTCGCGTCGCGCTCGGCGTCGAGCCCGGGCGCGGGCCGGAAGGCGGCGGGGCGTGGTTCTCCGAGTCGGCATCGCGGGTCGTGCTCTCGGTCGAGCCGAGCCGGGTGGCCGAGGTGCTCGGCCGGGCTGCCGACGCCGGAGTTCCCGCGTCGGAGATCGGCGAGGCGGGCGGGGCGCGGCTCGTCGCGGCGCGAGCGTTCGATGTCGAGCTCGCGGTCGCGGCGCGCGCGTGGCGCGACGCGATCCCCGCGGCCCTGGGCATCGGCGTCACCGCCCAGTAACCGCTGCCGTAGCTTCAGACGCGTGGCCGGCGCGACTCGAGCGCGTCGAGGAGCTCGTCGGCGACGGCGAGGTCACCGCGCCCGATGCCGATCGACAGGTCGGGCTTGTACGTGCCGTGGTAGTCGGACCCGCCGGTCACCGCGAGACCATGGCGCGTCGCCAGGGCGCGGTAGCCCTCGCGCTCGGCCGGCGTGTACCGGCCGTAGTCGCACTCCAGCGCGTCGAGCCCGGCATCGGCTAGCCGATCGAGGAGCTCGTCGAGCTCCTCGCCCGGAAGGCCCAACGTCGCGGGGTGCGCGACCGACGTGACCGCGACCGACGCGTGCGCGAGCTCGATCGCGTGCTCGGGGGCGAGGCGCTCGCGCTCGAAGTAGGCCGGCCGCCCCTTCGCCAACCAACGGTCGAAGGCCTCCTGGATGGAGCCGACCGCGCCGATCCGCTCGAGCACCGCGGCCACGTGCGGCCGGCCCACCGATCCCGGGCCCGCCTCGGCCAGCACCTCTTCGAGGGTGATCTCGACCCCGTGCTCGCGCAGCGCGGCCACGATCATCACATTTCGGCTGACGCGCGACGCCTGGAGCGCGCCGAGCCGATCCTGGAGCGGTCCCGGCCTGTCGTCGACGAAATAGACGAGCAGGTGCATCGTCCCGGGCGCGCGCCCGCCCAGCGCGCACGAGATCTCGCATGCCGGCACAAGCCGGAGCCCCGAAGCCCGGGCCGCGTCACGGGCCTCGGGGAGATGATCGAGGGTGTCGTGGTCGGTGAGCGCGAGTGCAGACAGGCCGGCCCGCGCCGCGAGCTCGACCACCGCGGCCGGCGAGTCGGTGCCGTCGGAGGCGGTCGAGTGCGCATGGAGGTCGATCACGGGACCCGCCGGACCAGCCCGGTCTCCTCGAGGTACGAGAGCACCTGCGCGGCCGACGCGGCGGGGTCACGGTCGTGGGTGACCACGCGCACCTCGGGCGCGAGGGGCGGCTCGTACGGATCGGACACGCCGGTGAACTCGCCGACCTCGCCGGCGCGCGCCCTCGTGTACAGGCCCTTCACGTCGCGTTGCTCGCAGATGTCGAGCGGCGTGTCGACGAACGCCTCCACGAAGTGCTCGATGTCGTGACGCACAGCGTCGCGTACCTCGCGGTAGGGCGAGATGGCGGCTGTGACCGCGATCACGCCGTTGCGTGCCAGGAGCGCCGCCACCCAGCCGATGCGCCGGATGTTCGTGTCGCGGTCCGCCTTCGAGTAGCCGAGGCCCTTGGAGAGGCGCTCGCGGACCTCGTCGCCGTCGAGCAGCTCGACGCGTCGTCCCCTTCGGCGGAGCTCCTCGACCACGAGCACCGCGATCGTGCTCTTCCCGGAGCCCGAGAGTCCGGTGAGCCATAGGCAGAATCCGATGTCGGTGCGAATGTCGGCGTTTGGCATCGCCGGTGGACCCCTTTGCTCGCTCGGAGCGGCGACGGTACCGCAGGAGGGCGCGGCGTTTCCGAGGCCGGCGCGGTCGCATGCGATACTTTCGGTGTGGACGGGAGCGTCGGTCACGCGTGTGGCGTCTTCGGTATCTATGCCCCGGGGCACCCGGTGTCGAACGTCACCTACCTCGGCCTGTTCGCGCTCCAGCACCGGGGCCAGGAATCGGCTGGCATCGCGGTGAGTGACGGCGAGACGATCACGGTGGTGAAGGACATGGGTCTCGTCACCCAGGTCTTCGACGAGCGCCGGCTCGCTCCGCTCCAGGGCCACCTCGCCATCGGGCACAACCGCTACTCGACGACTGGTTCGAGCAGCTGGCGCAACGCGCAGCCCGTCTACCGCTCCGTGGGCGACGCCGGATTCGCTCTGGGCCACAACGGCAACCTGACCAACACCGTGGAGCTCGCCGAGGGCCTGGGGATGCTCCCGGGCCTCGTCACCGCGAACGTCGAGCTCGACTCCACCACCGACTCAGCGCTCATCGCCGAGCTCATCGCGCGTGAGTACGGCCCCGAGGTCCGCTCCGACGGGCGCGATCTCGAGATCGCGTTGGAGCGGGTCCTTCCCGGCCTGGTGGGCGGGTTCTCGCTGGTGCTCATGGACGAAGCGCACCTGATCGGCGTGCGCGACCGGCACGGGTTCTGGCCGCTTGTGCTCGGGCGCACTCAGGGCGGCTGGGTGCTGGCGAGCGAATCCGCCGCGCTCGACATCGTGGGCGCGCACTTCGTGCGCGAGATTGAACCGGGCGAGATGGTGACCATCGACGCGTCGGGGATCCGCTCGAGCCGCTTCGCCGACCCGTCCCCCCGACTCTGCCTGTTCGAGTTCGTATACTTCGCCCGTCCCGACACCCGGCTCTACGGCCGGAGCGTGCACGCGGCCCGCCAGCGCATGGGCGAGGAGCTGGCCCGCCAGGCCCCCGTTCCGGCCGACATGGTCATGCCCATCCCCGAGTCGGGGATCCCGGCCGCGCAGGGCTACGCGCGCGCGTCGGGGATCCCCTACGGCGACGGCGTGGTGAAGAACCGCTATGTGGGGCGCACCTTCATCCAGCCCAGCGAGCAGCTGCGCGGCCTTGGTGTGCGCCTGAAGCTCAACCCACTGGTCGAGAACATCAAGGGGAAGCGGCTCGTCGTGGTCGACGACTCCATCGTACGCGGCACCACGACGCGCGAGGTGGTGGCGATGCTGCGCGAGGCGGGCGCCGCCGAGGTCCACTTCCGCGTGTCGTCACCTCCCTACCGGTTCCCCTGCTATTACGGGATGGACACCGGGCGCCGCTCGGAGCTGCTCGCGGCCGATCTCGAGACGGGCGAGATCCGCGACTTCCTCGGCGTCGACTCGCTCGCCTACCTCGAGCTCGATCGGCTGACGGCGGCCACGGGCGCTTCGGCGTCGTCGTTCTGCACCGCCTGCCTGTCCGGCGACTACCCCGTGCCCGTGCCCGGCTTCGACTCGAAGCACGCGCTCGAGGTGGGCGAGCGAGGCCTCTCCGAGCCGGCGTCCCGGTCGTAGGCATGGGTCGGCGCGACCGCCCGGAGGCGGCGGGCCACCCGCTCACCTACAAGGACGCGGGCGTCGACATCGCCGCGGGCGAGAAGGCGGTCGAGCTCGTCAAGGCGCACGTCCGCTCCACGTTCCGGCCCGAGGTGGTCGGCGACATCGGCGGCTTCGGCGGCCTCTTCTCGTTGGGCCGGCTGTCGTATCGCGACCCGGTGCTCGTCGCGTCCACCGACGGCGTGGGCACGAAGTCACTCGTGGCCCGGATGGCCGGCCGCTTCTCGACCATCGGCATCGACCTGGTGGCGATGTCGGTCGACGACATCGCGGCGCAGGGGGCCGAGCCGCTCTTCTTCCTCGACTACATCTCGATCGGCCGGCTGGTGCCGGAGACGATCGAGGAGATCGTGGCCGGCGTGGCCGAAGGGTGCCGTCAAGCCGGCTGCGCGCTCATCGGCGGGGAGATGTCGGAGCATCCCGACATCATGGAGCCCGACGAGCTCGATCTCGTCGGCTTCGCCGTCGGGGTGGTCGAACGGGCCGAGCTCCTCCCGCGTGGCGTCGGGATCGGCGACGCGGTCATCGGCATCGGGAGCCCGGGCCTGCGGTGCAACGGCTACTCCCTCGCCCGTCGTGCGCTCCTCGGTCGGGAGGCGCGCGCTCTCTCTGATCCGGCCTGGAAGGGCGCGCAGCACACGTTGGCCGACGAGCTGCTCGCGCCGAGCGTGATCTACGCACCGGCGATGGCCGAGCTGCGTCGGAACGTCGAGGTGCACGCCTTCGCGCACGTCACCGGGGGCGGCATTCCCGGAAACCTCGCGCGTGTCCTCCCCGAGCGTTGCGACGCGGTGCTCAGTCGGGGTAGCTGGGACGAGCCGCGCGTGTTCACCGAGATCCAAGCCGCCGGCGACGTCCCCGACGACGAGATGGAGCACGTCTTCAACCTCGGGCTCGGCATGCTCGCGGTGGTGCCGGAGGACGGCGCGCTCCGGGCCCTCGACGTCGTCCGCTCGGCCGGGCACGCGGCCTGGGTGGTGGGCGAGGTGCGCGAGGGCAACGGCCGGGTGACGATCACACGGTAGGGCGGGCACGCGGTAGGGCGGGCACGCGGTAGGGCGGGCTATTCGAGCCAGGAGGCCGCCAACCAGGTGCGACGGCCGCACGCGGGGCATGTCATGAGGCGTGAGTGGTGACGCCAGGGCGCCCACAGCCACAGCGGGAGGTGGCGGCGAGCGAAGTCCAGGTAGCCGACGCGGCTCCGGCCATGGCACGAGGAGCACTCGACCACGAGTGTTCCCGGCCGTCGGATCGCGGTGGAGAACAACGCCGCCTTTCCGGAAGCGTCGGGCCCGAAGGCGCGGCGGGCGGCGTCCTCGGCCGCGGGCGCGGAGGTAGCACTCTCGGAGAACAGCGCTCGCTTGCCGCGGGGATCGCCCGTCACGGCCGGTCGGCCTGCAGCACCTGCGCGAGCGCGCGGTAAGCGGCCGCGCCGGGAGAGGTCGGCGCGTGCTCGAGGATGGAGCGACCGTAGGCGGGTGCCTCGGCGAAGCGGATCGACTTCGGCACCACTGGCTCGAGCACCTCGAGGCCGTAGCGTTGCTGCACGTCGGTGAGCACCTCGCGTGCGTGACGGGTGCGGCCGTCGACCATGGTGGCCACGATCCCTCGGACCTGGAGATCAGGACGTGTAAACGCGCGCACGTCGCCGACCGTCTCGAGGAGCTGCCCCACGCCCCGATGGCTCAGCGTCTCGCACTGCAACGGCACGATCACCTCGTCGGCGGCGGTGAGGCCGTTGATGGTGAGGATGCCGAGCGAGGGCGGGCAGTCGATCAGCACGGTGTCGAACCGCTCCTTGAGCGGCTCGAGAGCGCGCGCGAGCGCGTGCTCCCGCCCGGTGCGCGTGAGGAGGTGCACCTCGGAGCCCGCCAGGTCGATCGATGCGGGCAGCACGGTGAGCGCGTCGAGGGTGATCGCCACCTCGTCGGCCTTGTTACGACCGATCAGGACGTCGTGCAACGAGAGGGATAGGCCCTCGGGGTCGAGGCCGACCGAGTACGTAAGACACGCCTGGGGGTCGAGGTCGACGAGCAGGACCCTGCCGCCCAGCTCGGCCAGGGCCGCCCCCAGCGCGTGGACGGTCGTGGTCTTGGCGACGCCGCCCTTCTGGTTCGCGACGGCCAGCACCCGGGCCACGGCGCCGGAGTGTATCGCCGGCGTCGCGCGCTGGCCCGGGGCGGGACGCGGACTCCGCGATCTCGCTCTTCGTGACCTCTCATGGCCAAGCGTGACAAGGAGAATCGAGGTCCCACCGAGGACTACGCGCGGTGTGCGCGCACTGGGGAATAGATGCGGGAAGCGAAAGGTGACCGATGACTAGTTACGTCAGGGGACGAGAATGATACAATCGAGCTATCGATGAAGGAATGCTTCAGACAATACGCTGAAGTTCGAAACTTGTCGCAACCGGACAGTCGCCACCGGAACGCAACCGGACGGCCGCGGGGGGGGGTGCCCAGGGATGGGACGAGACCCGTCCGAGCCCGGGGTCACGGCCCGGCGGTGAGGATGCGAGGGGCTCTCGAGCCCGTCGGTGCCACGGACCGGGTGCCGAGCCGATGACATGGGAGGAAATCCATGCAGGGAACGCCCGACAACGACGCTCTCCTGACGCCGTCGGAAGTCGCTGCGATGTTCCGGGTCAACCCGAAGACGGTGACCCGATGGGCGAGGGCGGGCAAGATCTCGGCCATCCGGACGTTGGGCGGCCACCGGCGCTTCCGCGCCGCCGAGATCCGGCGGTTCCTCGACCAGGTCGAAGAGGGCACCGAGCTCTGAGTCGCGTCGCGGCGAACGTGCTGCGGCCACACATGACGGACGTGCCAGACACGACGACCCGGGCCGGAACCCCGGTCGTCGCCGCCCTCACTGGGCCCTCTTCATCGGTTCTTTGTTGGCCAGTTCTTTGTTGGCCAGTGCTTCGTTGGTGGCCGGGACCGGCGTCGATCCGGTGACCCCACGCTTTTCAGGCGTGTGCTCTGCCGACTGAGCTACCCGGCCGGGAAGCGGGCACCATGGCGTTCGCTTCGCGGTCCTGACGGGATTTGAACCCGCGGCCTCCGCCTTGACAGGGCGGCGTGCACTCCAAACTGCACCACAGGACCATGCGCGTACGTTGCTACGTGTCCGTTGCTCTTGGTGCTCCCGGCAGCCGCGCTGCCGGTGCACCGTGCCCCCAGGGGAATTCGAATCCCCGTTACCGCCTTGAAAGGGCGGCGTCCTGGGCCGCTAGACGATGGGGGCTCGCCTTCACCGGGGGCATCGCATGGTAGCAGCCACCCGTTGCCGGACTGCCGGGTCGGCAAGGGTCCCACGCGCGATCGCGCCGTCCTCGTAGCGTTCCGATCGGGCGTGGCACGCGGCGCGTGCACGGCGAGAGGAAACCACATGCGAGGACCTCGCGGAGGCATGACGGCACGCCGGCGGTGGCGATCGTGTTCGTGATCGGGCTCGGCCTGGTCGCGGGTTGCAGCGGTGGTGGCAGCGGCGACAGCGGTCGGACCACGGTGGCGTTCTGCTCCGAGGCGCGCAAGCTCCAAGGCGAGCTCCGGGGCATCACGCCCACCGACCCGCTGCTCATTGCCAAGACCATCGAGTCGTATCTGGCGCTCGACAAGGTC
>OBEQ011283527.1_pt1 | contig 10435 bp, 10 predicted proteins | sample 1670901 | NCBI WGS metagenome assembly OBEQ01 (sample SAMEA104232315, study PRJEB22302) | groundwater metagenome | biome: forest; feature: aquifer; material: groundwater | place: USA | collected 2011-08-07 | depth 5.4 m | reverse complement strand
GGATTTCGGAGATCTTGAACAGGCTCTAAGGAGGGGAACGTAATTTGTACTCGGCGATTGTGATTTTTCGGGGATTTTTTTTATAGTCATTTCGATCGAGACAACGATGCCGATCTCGATGACGAAAAAACCGATTACGATGCCTCTGAGACGGCGCCGTTCGTGGTCGTGTACGTGATCGTTGTCGGTATCGGAATTGATTGCGATTCATCCTACGCCGTAATATTCAGCAGCGCATGACGCCGTAGCGGAACAAACGACGTGAATCGAATCCCGACTTCGAAGTGGTCCTGCAACAAATTGCTGCGTTTGCGCACCCAGATGGCGCGACCTTCGGCCTCGAACAGGTCGGTGAAAAAATGGAGCGATTGGTCGAGTGGCACGGACGTGAGGGTGACGATGCGCATGCCGGTGTCGGAGCAATCCATGACGCGGCCCGGTTGACCAAGGCTTCCGCGGCCCGGCGCGACGCGGACTTTCAGGTTCACATTGCGCCGCACTTTTTTGCGATCGCGGTGGGTGTTGAGCGGGACGACCCCGCGACACAGACCGCATTGCATTGACTGATGCCGGGGGCGCTGCATTGCGCGCAACGTAATCGTATTTTCGATACCGCAATGCGGGCAATTCAGCCGGCGCGATTCATGATCGATGATCGGGCGCGGTGAAGTGTCTTGGTTGCGATAGGACGGTGCGGTGTCTTCATCGGACTCCGTCGAGAGCGTTTCGTCGTACGACGCCCGCAGATCGGGGTTGCGCAGCGTGGCGTAGGCCTCGTTCAACGCGGCGGCCTGCCCGTCGGTGCCACCTAAATCGGGATGATGACGGCCCTGCAGCATGAGCGCGTGATACGCGGCGCGAATGACGGCGGAGGAGGCGTCGGGCTGAATTTGTAAGAGTCGGTAATAGTCGCGCATATCCATGTACTAGTTATCGGCAACTTCGCATAAGAAGTTGCGTCGAGCGATGATGATAGATCTTGGTGGCCGCAGATAGCGTGCGACGGCGGATGCGCGCAAACAGTAAATTGACGAGCGAAAGAACAACGCGATTTTGGAAATTTAGCGCCGATTGCTCGACATAGGATTACTTCTCGGCGAGTTTTTTGCGCTGGAGGTGATTGACGTACTTGATAATTAGGTCGCGGTGGTCTTCTGAAATATCGCGAAAAGCGATGGCTACGCGGTATTTCTCGCCCGTTTCCCCAAAGACATCGCAGCGCATAATTTCACTGCCGAGATGGAGTGTGGCGTACGGATATCCGGGGAAGGTGACGGTGGCGATGATCATTTCTCCGAGCGGATGCGGCTGGGGGCTGATGAATTCCAGGCCGGAGCCGCTGAGAATCACGGACTGGCGCTGCGCAATCGGGAGCGCCCCGTCGGGACTGCCGGTGTGCGCGATCCACGCATGCATCTCCTCGAGAATGTTGGTGAGCTCTTGTAAATAGGCCAGGCCTTCGGGGCGATCGTAGTCCAGACGTGCGCGAAATGACATGAGTTGGAGCGCAATGGGGTCCATGGTGGGTGCGATGGTTTCTTTCGCGTCCACCGGATCACGGGCGCGTTGAATATGCAGATACACAATGCCGGCGCTGCGGAAGTATTGGCGCTGTTCGCGTGTGGGAGGAGTGGTCACAGTCGTTTACGCTTTCAGGTGGAACGTTTCCGTGGGTTCGGCGGTGGCGTAAAAATCCCGGGCCACCCGTAGCTGCGGCAACAAATTGCGGATCGTTTCCTGGAGTCCGCGGCCGTGGGCCTCGAGCGAGCGATACAACGCGGCATTCGCCTGGGCCTGGGTCTGCAAGGTGTGTCGCAATGCGACGTTGTCCGGTAGTTCCCGCGTGCGCAGCACGACTTCTTCCTCGGCGTACCGCGCCCAAATAATCGACAATGCGTCCCAGCGATCGCTCATTTGGGGTGGGGACGGATTCTGGGCGTCGGCCAGGATATGCAGGCCCACGCTGTAAATCTCGCGCAGCGTTTGCAGCCGTTGTTCCCATAAGGCATCGGGTGACATCGTCATTTCATTACGCTCCTTCGCGGGCCGCCAACTCGCGCCAGCTGGCGCACAGCGGTTCGAGTACCAGCAAGGCATTGTCGAGCGAACTGTCGGGGGACTGCTCGCTGCGCGCGGCGGTCGACAGCTCGCTCACGACATACAAGAAGAGCCGTTCCAGATTTTGCGCCGTCTCGCCGCCGGTTTCGAGATTTAAATGTTCCATGAGGGCGTCGACGATGCGCATGGCGCGCAGCACCGATTCGCGGGCCGGAAATTTCTGCTCGGCCCCAAAGCGTTCTTTGGCCTGCTTGATGCGCGTGACCGCGCCTTCGTAGAGCATGACCATTAAGGTTTCCGGTTTGGCGGTGGCGATGCGCTCGGCCATGACCTTCCGGTAGGAATTTACATATTGTGACATCGCCCCTCCTTTGGTGGGTTATCAACCATTTGTCGCATTCGAGAATGACTGCACCGAATCGCCTTGGGCCTTGAGCTGCGTGAGCACCTGTTCCATTTTGTTGAATTTTTTACTCAAGGTCTTTTGATACGAATTCAGGAGCGCCTTGCGATCGATGAGTTTTTTGTTGAGGAGAATCGTCTGCCGATTGATGGAGTCGATTTTTGCCCCGAAGGTGCCACCCGCGTGAACCATATTGTCCGTGTAATTGTAGACCGACTCCGCGATGCCATCTTCGAGTGTGCTCCCCTGAAACAAGAGCCGTACGTCCGTGTTGTGATTCTCCAGCGCGGTTTGTAATTTTGCGGTGTCTACTTGGTAGTCGCCGCTGAAATTTGTTGTGATGCCGACTCCGGACAACGCGGAATAGAGATAGCCCGTGAGCGAGTTGAATTTGCGCGCCATCATGTTTGAGAGTTGTGCGTTCGCGGTACTTAAAAACGTCTCGTGACCCAATGGTCCAAATTTTCCCGTGCTGGAATCGGGCAAAATGGCCTCGCGCAGCGCCTTCTTCGCGGCGGTGTAGGCCGTGACGAACGCGGTGATCTGCGTCACAATCTGGCTGGTGTCCTGTTTGACCGTGACGTTGTTGGTGTTGGTGGTGTCGACGGCGAGCAGGGTGAAGGTCGTGCCCGGAATGGCGGTGGTGATCGCATTGGTTTGGCTGCTAATCGAGATGCCGTTTACCAAGAACGCCGCGTTGGCGGGTTCGTTGGCGGCAAGCGCCGAGAGGGCCGCATCTTTGGTCAGGCTGATGCCGCCGGGAATGGTATCCGTAATGGCGAAGCTGGTTCCGGTATCGTTGCCCGTCAGAATGAGTCGGTACGGCGTTGCGCTCCCGTCGTTCACAATGGAGGCCTTGACGCCGCTCGTGCTGCTGTTGATAGCCGCCATAATGTCATTCAAGGTGCTGGTGCCGGCGGCGATCGATACCGTCGTGGTGACACCATTATATGCAATCGTGATGTTGCCGGAGCCCAGCTGGGTGGTGTCTCGGTTGGCAATGCCTTGATAAATGACGCGATCGGCCTGCGCCAGCGCCGAGACGCTCGAAATACCGTAGGTGCCGCTGACGGCCAGCGTCGAGTCGACCGTGTTGACCAGAATTTTGTTGGTATCCGAGGAGACACCCGTTTTGGTGTTCCAGATGACGTTGGCGGTATTCTTCAACACATTGGCCGCCGCCCGCAGGCTCGAGACGGCGCTGAGCAGCGGGCCGATCGCCGTTTTCTCGGCCGCCAATTCCGCGACGGAATCTTCCAGTGGTTTGACCGTCTGGCTTTTGCGAAGCGCGACCAGTTTCTCGACGATACTCTTCGTATCGAGTCCAGATGCCAATCCGCTGAAAGTAACCTCGCCCGCCATAGATCGTTCTCTCCCTGTATGTCACCACTAACGGTACATTACGCCGAAAGGTAAGCTGACGAAATATTTTTTTGTGGAATTCTTTTTAAAGAAAAAATCCACACCGCCGTTCAGGAGCAACATGACACCGCACATGCATTCAGCAGTTGGCGATAAATCGGCGGCGTCAGAATATTTGGTAAAGTTTTTTCGGAAAGGTCCGTTTGGTCACCACAGAAGCAGCTGATAATTATTTTACTGACATTTTTGTCGCACACAACAGGGGGATATCGATATGGGGTTAAGAATTAACACGAACGTGGTCTCGCTGGCTGCACAGCATCGGTTGCAGGGCACGACCAAGAAATTGGCGACGTCTCTCCAGAGATTGTCGTCAGGTCTCCGTATCAATTCCGGTGTCGACGACGTGGTCGGTCTGTCGAAATCCGAGTCCCTGCGCGGTCAGATCCGCGGTATTGCGGTGGCGGAACTGAACGTGTCGAACGCGACGAGCCTTTTGGGCGTTGCCGAAGGCTCGTTGGCGCAGCTCACCGAAATCGGCCAGCAGCTGCGGGAAGCGGTCGTGCAAGCAGCGGATAATACGATTTCCTCGACCGACCGTACGAATATCACCAATAAGGTGTCGGATCTCAGCGCTGAATTTTCGCGTCTGGCCGGTGTGGCCTCGTTCGACGGCGTGAGTTTGCTCGACGGCACGTTTGCCGCCAAGTCGTTTCAGGTCGGGCCGAATGTGGGCAACACGGTGACGTTCTCCATTACCGATTCCCGTGCGACCAACGTCGGTCTGGTGGCGCAGTTTACGGCGACCACGCTGCGCAGAACGGCGACGGCGACGACCAGTCTTGATATTACCGATCCGACCAACCTGACGATCAACGGCGTCACACTGTCTTCCTCGGCGTTCACCTCCGACGGGGTGTCCATCGCGGATGCGGATGAGAGCGCCATCTCCTACGTACGTGCGATCAACTCGGTGTCCGGGCAGTCCGGGGTGCAGGCCCAGGTTTTGTCCAACGTGGCGTCGATTAACCTGAATGGTTCGATCGCTGCGCAGGCGACAGACCTCATTGTCCTCAACGGGATCACGCTCTCCGCCGCGGTGGTTACCTCTACCACCTCGACGCAGGTGCTCTCGTTTGTGGCCGATATCAACAGCAAATCGACGCAAACTGGGGTCACGGCTGCGTGGGATGCCTCGACGAGCTTTTTGCTCCTGACGGCGGCCGACGGACGGAATATCGACATTCTGAATTCGAACGCATCGAGCACGGGCGACATCTTGGGGTTGGCTGGCGGTACCGGCGCTTCCGTGTCGGTCGCGGTGGTCTATCGTGGCACCTTCCGCCTCTTCTCGGATTCCACCTTCTCGACCGGCAACGGCACGACGCTGTTGGGCGCCTTGGCGAGCGGCGTGGGACTCGACACGACCACCACGTTGAGTAATTTGAACGTGGCAACGTCGGCGAACGCGAGTACGGGAATCTTCATTCTGGATAACGTGATTCGTCAGCTCCAGTCCCGCCGCGCCGACATCGGTTCCAAGACGATCCGGTTCGATCTGGCGAATCAGGAATTGCAGACCCGTGACGAGAACCTGCAACAAGCCGAATCGCGTATCCGTGATACAGACGTCGCGGCAGAAACCGCGAAGCTGACCTCGGCGCAGATTCTGCAACAGGCCGGTGTGACAGTGCTCGCACGATCGAATGCACTCCCGCAGGTGGCCTTGACTCTGCTTCAGCAGTAATTGATTTGAAACCCTCATAGGGGACGGTGTCTCGCAATTGAGACACCGTCCCGAGTGAGAGGAGAATAATATGTTAGTCGAAGGCTTACAAAATCAGGTCCAGGCGTTATCGGGACCGCGCAAGGCAGAAAAAGAGCGGCCGGTGCAGACAGCAGCCGCACCGCCCGCGGACAAACACGCAGCGACTACGGCCCAACCGGTGGCCAATCGTGAGACGGCCCAAGCCAATCACGAAACGGCCAAGAAGGTGGCGGCGCAATTGTCCGATGCCTTGAGCAGCAGCGGTTTCCGATTCTTGGTGCAAGATCCTACCTCAACCAGTCCCGGCAACGTGGTTATCGAGATCATGCGGGGCGACGAAGTCGTGGCAACGATCCCGAATAAAGAGGTTGCACGACTGGGCAGCAGTGGCGACAGCAAGGCCACCGTCGATGGGTTGAAGGGTAGTTTGATCGACCACATGGGGTAATCGCCTGTTCTGCGTGAAGTTCATCCTGTCCACCCCACCAAGCGTAGGGAGGATGTTGTGCGTTTTTGCGTTTCCGGCCTTGCTTCCCAGCGATCCCATGGAGTATGCGGCGTGACCTAATTTCAGGAGGCTTGATGAATCTGTCGCCCAGCAGCGCCCAACTCCAACAGATGGCCAACAAATTGCGCGCGCATAGTGTGCGTATGACCACGGCTGCGGGTTCCGGTCATCCCAGCACCTGCTGCTCCATGGCTGAAATCATGTCGGTGTTGTTTTTTGATCAGATGCGTTTTGATCCGAAAACTCCGCGTGCGCATCATACCGATCATTGTGTGTTGTCGAAGGGTCACGCCGCGCCGATTTTGTGGGCCGCGTTGTCTGAGGCCGGTGCGATTCACGATGATCTGTTAACGCTGCGTCACATCGACAGCGCGCTCGAAGGGCATCCGACACCGCGGGTGCCGTGGGTGCGCGTTGCCACCGGTTCGCTCGGGCAGGGACTTTCGGTCGCGTGTGGTATGGCGACCGGATTGCGTCTCGAACAGCTCGACGGACAAATTTTTACGATTCTGGGCGACGGGGAAATCGCCGAAGGATCGGTGTGGGAGGCCGTGCAATTCGCTGGTCACTACAAATTGCAACATCTGTGCGCGATCATCGATCTGAATGCCTTGGGTCAAAGTGGTCCGAGTTATTTTGGTAACGACGCCGCCGGATTGGTCGCGCGCTTTGCGGCCTTCGGTTGGCACGCGATAGCGGTCGATGGTCACAACGTCGATGCGTTGCGTCAGGCGCTGCAGTCCGCGCGGAATGAACAGCAGCGGCCCACTGCCGTGATTGCAGCGACCGTCAAGGGCAAGGGGATTTCGTTCATCGAAGGCAAATCCGGATGGCACGGGAAGGTGTTGTCGAAGGAGCAACTCGCCGCTGCGTTGCGCGAACTCGGCGATTGCGACATTGCATTGCCGGTGACCGCGCGCACCGTGGGCACACCAACTTTTTTGCCGAACGATCAGCCCACCAACCAACTCGCGGATTGTGTCTACGAACGCGGACAACTCGTTGCCACGCGCGAGGCCTACGGTGCGGCGTTGGTGCGGTTGTCGAACAGTTATCCCGCGCTCATCGCACTCGATGCCGACACGAAAAATTCCACGTTCTCTGAACGACTCCTGAAGGAAAAGCCGGATCGCTTCGTCGAATGTTTCATCGCGGAACAAAATATGGTGGGCGTCGCGATGGGATTGTCGTCCATGGGTTGGATCGCGTGCGTCTCGAGCTTTGCCTGCTTTCTTTCGCGCGCGTACGATTTTTTGCGCATGGCGGTGGTGTCGCAACTGCCGCATCTGATTGTGTGTGGCAGTCATTGCGGGGTTTCTATTGGTGAAGATGGCCCGTCGCAAATGGCACTGGAAGATTTAGCCATGATGCGTGGTCTGGTGCAGAGTACGGTAGTGTATCCCGCCGATGCCGTGAGCACCGAACGGCTGCTGGAGGCGCTGGTCGCGCAGCCGGGCGTGAGTTACCTGCGCACCTCGCGACCGAAAACGCCGGTGTTGTACGACGGTCAGGAAAAATTTCCGATTGGTGGTTCGAAAGTTTTACGAAGTTCGGCGCGTGACCGCTGCACGATTGTGGCGGCCGGTGTGACCGTGCATGAAGCGCTCAAGGCCGCAGATCTGTTGCACGCCAGCGGTGTCGCGGTGCGCGTGATCGATGCATACAGCATTAAACCGATCGACGTCGCCACGCTGCGACGTGCGGCGCAGGAAACGCAGCACCTCATTACGGTGGAAGATCATAGTGTCGCGGGCGGACTCGGTGATGCGGTGTGTCAGGCGGTGGCTGGATTGGCGCCAGTGACGGTGATTGGTGTACACGAAGTCCCGCGCTCCGGAACACCCGAAGAGTTACTCGCCATGCACGGTCTCGATGCGGCGTCGATTGTGAAAAGGGTGAAAACAATTTTATAGATTGCGCAACATCATCCGCCGCATAACTTTGGGGACGTTTCTCTAGGTTATGCGGCGAAAAAATTCTGGGTCGATTCCCCGTTGTTTGCGCAACATCGCGGCGCCGAGTTCGGAATCGGCATCGACTCACAACCGATTTCGATCTCGATTAGGAACCAGGACGGAGATTAGGATTAGGAAAAACCCGATCACGAGGACGCTTCGTCGCCGCGACAACGCCGATGGGAAAGTGTCTTGTTCGCGTTGCTTCTTACAGATCGGAGCATCTATCCAAAAATTTCGGTTAATCCAACGCGCATCATCATGACCGCAATCGCGGCCAGGAAAAAATGGACGACTTTGGAAATCGCGCGGAGGACGTTGACGTGGATGAGTTGCGCCCACAGCTTGCTGAAGTGAAAAACAACAATCGACAGCGCGACGTTGCTAATCAGCCCCAGCATCGCGGCCCAGGTGGGATACATGTCGCCCAACAAGAGCAGCGTGACCAGTGTGGCGGGTCCGACCATGAGCGGTACGCCAATCGGTACCACGCCGACTTGTTCCTTCAAAACGCCTTTGTGCTGCGGTTCGTCGTGCATGACGCCGCTCACGGCGATGATGAACAACACCGCACCGCCCGCGATTTTGAAATCGGCGGGACTCACGTGGAGCGACGCCAGCATTTGTCGTCCAAACCAGAGAAAGAGTAATCCGACCACAGTGGCCGTTAATCCGGCGAGCCGCGCGACTTTGCGGGCGGATGCCTGCGGCATGTCGGTGGTGAGCGCCATGTAGACGGGCAGGTTGCCGATGATATCCATCGCCACAAAGAGTGGAATAAAACAGCGAAGAAAAATTTGCATGGGTTAGGCCTTGGTTGCGGGGCGCGTTATGGTGCGCTGCGCGGCCGAGAGAATTTGATCGACGTGATGATTGAAGCGATCGCATTCGACGACGCGACAATCGATGATGGCGCTACTGCGCGCATCTTGCGTCTGTTTTGGAACGCTCACTTGTGTGATCATGGTTTTCCAGCCGGTCGCACTCGCCGATGCGGCGTGATCTGCGACGTCCGTGCGTTCCGAGAAGATGGCGAATTGCGTGGCGGGATCGCCCGCCGTGCCGGATTGCACGCGGCACCATTCATAAATCGCGTTTGGGGGTGGGAGTTGGAAACGATGCCGACTGAGCCCGGCCAGCGTGCGCTTGAAGCCATGATTCCAGACGCGGCAAAAATCGGCGTCGGCTTTCGCGGCCTCGTACACATCGCGAAACGTGCGTCGCTCGCCGCGCCGTTCAATCGTGACGCGGCCCTGCGGATCGACCGTGCAGTAGGTATTGACGGAACGCGCGCCGTCCGTGCGATTGTGGACTGTGTCGATCATCATGGGATACGTGACCGCCTACTTGAGCTGGCGAGTGCTTGTCAATACAGCAGATGCGTCGCGCGCGCCGCGAGAAATTCAGCAGAGGGGTCGCCCGCCAGCGCCCGTAATTCGGGCCAAGGCCGCGCCGCATCGAGGGCCGCACGAATCGCCGGACCGCCGGTGAGTAAATCAATCGCGGGATGATCGACGACATATTCATATGGTCCGGCATCGAGCCCGGTATGTGGCGGATTTCCCGCCGGCGTGCGCCAGCCAAAGTGTGGATGTTGCGCCAGCACCCAGAGGAGACCGAGTCCAAACGTATACGGCTGGAACACCGCGCGGTCCGTGATGTGGAAGCGCACGCCGTGACATTGCGTTCCAGAAAATTTTCGCGATGTGGGGGTGAAGGTGATGGGAAAAAAATCAATGCCGTCGCATGACAGCGCGCGCAAATTAGTGACGAGTGCGTTGCGATCAAGCCACGGCGCGCCGCACATTTCAAATGGTGTCGCGGTGCCACGACCTTCGGAAATGTTGGTCGCTTCCAGCAGACACACGCCGGGATACAACAGTGCCGCCGCGAGTGAACGCATGTTGGGCGACGGATTGATCCACGGCAACCCCGTGTCGTCCCAACACTGCGCGCGCTCCCAATGTTGCAGCGCAACGACCTGCAGATCCGCGCCCAGCGCGAACGTGGCGTTGAAATAATTCGCGAGCTCGCCGATCGTCATGCCGTGCCGCACCGGCAACGGATAGTACCCGACGAACGAACGAAAGTGCGGATCGCCCAGCGTGCCTTCGATTTGCACTCCACCCAGCGGATTCGGGCGATCACAAATAATCACCGATTTTTTTTCGCGCGCACACGCCGCCAGACAAAACGCCATCGTGTAAATGTAGGTGTAATAGCGCGCGCCGATGTCTTGCAGATCGATGACGAGCACGTCGCTGTTGTGCAACATTGCCGGTGTGGGTTGCAACGATGCAACCGTCGGTCCGTACAAACTGTGCAGTGGCAATCCGGAGGCGGCGTCGATGGAGTGATTCACAGGTTCCATATCGGCAGCG
>OBEQ010056642.1_pt1 | contig 10435 bp, 8 predicted proteins | sample 1670901 | NCBI WGS metagenome assembly OBEQ01 (sample SAMEA104232315, study PRJEB22302) | groundwater metagenome | biome: forest; feature: aquifer; material: groundwater | place: USA | collected 2011-08-07 | depth 5.4 m | reverse complement strand
TCTTCAGGGCCAAGTTTAGTATCAACTACATCAGCGATAAACTCCTCCATATTAATGGAAGTAAATAAATCTTGTCTGACTAATCTTTCCGAGATGACAAAGCCATCCTCATAACCTAATCCGTCCAGAGAGGCATAGGCAACTACCAGATTTTGTCCAAGAGCCAACTCCCCCTTGTCTGTTGCCGGACCATTAATCAAAACGTCTCCCCGTTTAACTTTTTGTTTTAAGGCAACTGCAGGACGCTGATCAAAAACCACATCCTTGTTGGTTTTATAAAATCTTTCCAGTTTATATTCTTTTGCCTTCCCAGATTTATATTTAACAACGATTTTTTGGCCATCTACATAGTCAACCGTACCCTCATCATCGGCCAATACAGTTCGATTTAAAGCTTGAGCAACTTTATTTTCAATCCCTGTTCCAATTGTTGGAGAGGTTGGAGCCACTAAAGGAACTGCTTGCGCCATCATGTGACTTCCCATCAAAGCTCTAGAGGCATCATCGTGTTGCAAGAAGGGAATGAGCGATGCCGCAAGCCCTACTACCTGTCGGGGTGAAAAATCAATAAGATCTATTTTGTCTACTGAAACTTCAACAATATCGCCTTTAAAACGCGCTGGCATACGCTCATCGGTAAGATACCCTTTGCTATCAATGGTTACCCCATTATGAGTTATATAATAGTTTTCTTCATCATCAGCTTGAAGATATACCACTTCATTGCTTATTCTAACTTTAACTTTTGAGCCGTTTTTTTCTTTAATTACTTTTTTATATGGACTTTCCAGAAAACCAAATTTGTTTATTCTGGCATATAAAGCCATATATGTAACCACTCCGATATTTGGTCCTTCCGGGGATCTGACCGGATCGATTCTTCCATATTGTGAGGAGGAGATATCTCGAATTGAAAAAGAAGCTCGCTCTTTTTTAATTCCTCCGGGACCCCCTACTGTAAACCTTCTCAAGTTATCAATCTCAGATAATGGGTTTGTTTGGTCAATAATAGTTGAAAGTTGGCTTGTTCTGTAGAATGAATTTATTGTCGCAATTAAGGATTTGCTATTTATAACTTGGGAGGGGACGACGTCTGAATCGGCCATAGTCATACTCATTCTGCTTTTAATATCGCGCTCTGTTCTTACCATGCCCACTCGAAGTCCATACATCTCAACCAGCTCCCCTACAGTTCTAATACGTCGATTGGCAAGATGGTCTATGTCGTCAAAATCTCCTTTGTCGGCAGTTAGATTAATTAAATATTTTATCGTGGCGACAACATCATCCATTTTTAATACAAAGTTTTCCCGTTCTATCGGAATATTTAAGTTGAGTTTTTTATTAATTTTGTATCTTCCAACATCGGACAGCGAATATCTTCGTAGGTTAAAAAACAAGTTCTCTAGCGTTTCATAGGCATTGCTTATTATTAATGGTTCACCTGGCTTTAACTTTCGATAAATCTCCAAAACCGCATCATCACGACTTTTATGACTATCTTTTTCAAGAGTTGGAATTATAAATTTATTTAAAAGCTCACGATCGACATCTGAGAAAAGGTCGATAACTTGGGAATCCGACAAATCAGCAAAGGCTCTAATAAAGGAAGTCGCTAGAAATTTTCGCCTCTTATTTATTTTTGCTTCAAGAATGTTATTTTTAGAGATGGTGAAATCAAGCCATGAACCAATATATGGTCGGACTTCGGCATTATAAACTGTTGCGCCGGTTGTTTTATCAACTTCGGCTGTAAAATAGACTCCAGGAGAACGAACAATTTGGCTAATTACTGCTCGCTCAATTCCATTTACGATAAATGTTCCCCGGGACGTCATTTTTGGAAGATTGAAAAAATAGACATCCTGTTTTTTTTCTGTATTCTTTTTTTTATTAATCAGCTTTACTTTCAGGTATACCGGAAATTGATAGGTTAATTTTTTCTCTATCGAATCTTCTAAGCTGTGCTTGGGATCCCCATACCAAACGTCTTCGAGTTCTAGAGTAAAGTTCTTTTTGGTGTAGTCGTCTATCGGAAAAAATTCATGAAGAATTGAGGACAAACCTGAATTTAAAAATTTATCCCAAGAATTTTTTTGAATTTCAATGAGATCAAACGTATCTAAATCATCTTTTTCCCCTAAATAAATTCTATCTGAACTTTGACTAACTTTGAGTGTAGTTAGCTTTTTGGTGGATTCGGTCTTAGTCATTAGAGGAATACTCAAATCTTTTGGCAAATTTTAAGGCTGATAATTGAAATAGATAATAAAATAAATAGGCCGCTATAAACGACCTATCTTTATTTATGCTTCAGAACGATATTACTATACACTATAGCAGTAATAAAGTCAAGAAGATTTTTGTATTTGACCTTCTTTACTAAAATATTTCTTTACTTTTTTTCGCGTGGGTAAGACATGTTGGATTTTGTTTAAAACTGAATCTAGGTTGCTTACGTTCTGAATATTTTCAGATACTGAATCAGCCTGTCTATCTATTCCTTCTTCGACTACTTCTTCAATTTCTTCCAATACATCGGCCGCAGTCAACTCCAGGTCTTCAACTGTGTCAATTGCCTTTTTTAAAAATTCACGCCCTTTTTTTGTTCCAAATAAATAGAGCCCGCCACCTCCTAAAACTGTACCCAAAACAAAACCAAACCACATATTGTTTCCGGAACCATGGTGAAGATTATTTTTAGCCATTTTTTTTGCCTTTCTTTTTCTTGGCAAGCAGGTCAACAATAAAAAAAAGTTTTTTAAAACTGGAAACAAACCCCATTACTTCCGAAAATCCGCTACCCACATTCATTCCCACCTTTTCTAATTCATCCACGATATTGTTTACTTTGGTAAGCAAGCTTCTAAAATCTCGCAGAACAAAAATCAGCTGGATGCCAATTATAGTTAATATAACCGTCATAACGGTTATTGATGCAATCAAAAGAACTTGTGTAGTATCAACCATATACTACACATTCTCATAAAATCTTAAACGAATGTCAAGGATTAATTGTAAATCGGTATAATAGAAGCTGCATTATCAATAGAGAAACAAAATGTCAAATTCAAAACTCAAAATCGCTGCTACTGGAATTGATGGGCTCGTTGGATCGAGAATATACGAACTTTTAAAAGATGAGTTCGAATTTATCTCTTTTTCTCAAAATATCATGGACATAACAGATCGTGAAAAGGTCTTCTCCACCTTAAATGATGTCGACTATGACATCATGCTCCACTTAGCCGCCTATACCAATGTTGATGGGGCGGAGTTGAACCAAAGTTTGGCATGGAGAATTAATGTTGAAGGAACAAAGAATGTCTATGAGGCAACAATTAACAAAAAAAAGCACTTTCTGTATATTTCAACAGATTTTGTTTTTGACGGTGAAAAAACTCCCTTTTTCGAAAATTCTGTCCCCCATCCACTTTCATTTTATGGCAAAACAAAATGGGAAGCAGAAAAAATAATAGGAGAAAACGGCATGATTGTCAGAATAAGCTATCCCTATAGAGCCCGTTTTGAAGCAAAAAATGATATTGTTCGTTCGATCATTAATTCACTAAAAGATGAAAAGCCAATTTCCGCGGTTACAGATCAAATAGTGACACTTACATTTATAGATGATATTGCTTACTGTTTAAAACATCTGCTCAACAATTTTTCTACTGGGATTTTTCATATTGTTGGAGTTGACAGTTTGTCAGCTTATGATGCCGTGTTAAAAATTTGCGATACATTTAACTTTGATAAGTCTAAAGTTTTAAAAACTACCTATGACGAATTTTACAAAGACAGAGCATTACGACCAAGAAATGGGATAATAAAGTCAAATAGAAATAATTTTTTTTCCATGAAAACGCTTGAGCAAGGTTTGATAGAGATAAAACAACAAATTTCTTGATGCAATTGTTTTTTTGGGGATTTTTCGATATCATCTACTGTTATGACAATTACCTTTATAGGACACGGCTATGTTGGACTTGTTACCGCCTGTGTTTTTGCTGATTTAGGAAATACTGTTTATGTTATTGGCAGAAACGCTGAAAAAATTGTTATGCTTTCAAAGGGAAACCCGCTCATTTTTGAACCAGGGCTAGAGGAGCTATTAAAAAAAAATCTATCAGCCGACAGAATTCATTTCACCAACTCATATAAAAAAACTGTCCCAAACTCTGATGTTATTTTTATCGCGGTCGGAACTCCATCGAAGGAAAATGGCGAGGCGGATTTAACCAATGTTTTTAAAGTGACAAAGAAACTGGCACAAAATCTTGGACCAAAATACACACTTATAACATGTAAAAGTACCGTTCCTGTTGGGACAAATCGAAGGATTGCGAAATTAATTGAAAAGAACAAGCCCAAAAATAGTGATTTTGATGTTGCTTCTTGCCCGGAATTTTTACGTGAAGGAACAGCTCTTCAAGATACTTTTTCTCCTGATAGAATCGTTATAGGAACTGATTCTAAACGTGCCGCTGAGGTCTTATTAAAACTGCATCAACCATTAAAAGGCCAACACGTTGTGGTTGGTCTTGAGTCGGCAGAGATTATTAAGTATGCGGCCAATTCAATTTTAGCCACTAAAATATCGTTTGCTAATTTAGTGTCATTTCTATGCGATAAAACTGGAGCCGATGTTGAGGACGTATTGGAAGGTATTGGTCTCGATAATAGAATTGGCAGAATATTTCTTTATCCCGGCGTCGGTTATGGCGGTAGCTGCTTTCCAAAAGATGTTAAGGCACTTATAAAAACTGGACAGTCATTAGACGTTGATATGTCACTTTTAGAATCCGTTGAATCGATAAATAAACAGGCGAGAAATAATTTCTTGGAAAAAATACTAAAGAAAAGTAAAGGAAAAAAAATAGGTGTATTAGGTCTTGCCTTTAAGCCCAATACAGATGATATGCGCGATGCGCCTAGCGCTTATATCATTAATAAGCTCATCGATAAAGGCTACAAAATTAAAGTATATGATCCAGAGGCCATGGACAATGCGAGAATTTTATTTAAAACCAAAGTTGATTATGCAAAAAATCCTTATGACGCAGCATCAAACGTTGATTGCCTCATAATACTAACCGAATGGAATGAATTTAAACAAATCGATCTTCCGAAAGTTTTGAAACTCATGACTTCTCCCTTAATTGTCGATGGCAGAAATATGTATGAACCAAAAATGATGAAAACATTGGGTTTTGCTTATATTTCTGTTGGTAGACTGGCATAAAACTTTTAATGAAAAAAATATTAATAACTGGAGGAGCGGGATTCATCGGTTCAAATTTGACCGATTTTTTTTTAAAAAAAGGAGACTATGTTTTGTCTGTAGATAATTTCCTTACTAGTTCTCCCACCAACGTTAAGCCTTTTTTGAGTAACTCTCGGTTCACTTTTAAAAAGATTGACCTTTTGAAAAGTGATATAAAAAAATTTGTGGGAAATCAAAAAATTGATATTATTTATCATCTTGCCTCTCCCGCGTCTCCAAAACAATATATCAAATATCCTCTTGAGACACTATTTGTTAACTCTTTATCTACATATATGCTTCTAAATTTTATAAAAGATTATTCTTCTAAAACTATTTTCATTTTTGCCTCGACATCTGAAGTATATGGGGATCCAGAGGTACATCCTCAGAATGAAACATATTGGGGAAATGTTAATCCAGTAGGGGTTCGTTCATGTTACGATGAAGCAAAGCGTTTCGGAGAGGCCTTATGTATGACTTTCTATAGAAAATATGATATAGATATTCGAATTGCCAGAATCTTTAATACCTATGGCCCGAACATGGAAAAAAATGATGGAAGAGTTATCTCTAATTTCGTAGTTCAAGCTCTGTCTGGAAAACCGTTAACTGTATATGGGAAAGGTACTCAAACTCGATCTTTCTGTTATGTCAGCGATTTGGTTATGGCACTGTCACTTATGGCGCAAAAGAGCATAAAAGGTGAAATAGTAAATTTAGGAAACAATCACGAAATACCAATAATCGATATTGCCAATTTCATTAAAAAAATAACCAACTCAAAATCCAAAGTTATATACAAAATTCTCCCACAAGATGATCCAAAAAGAAGATGTCCTGATATCGATAAAGCTAAAAAAAAGCTGCAATGGAAACCAATTGTTTCAATTGAGAAGGGATTGCCCCAAACTATTCAATATTTTAAGGAAAGATTCCGTTTATGAAAAAAGCCGTTATTGTACTCCCGACATATAATGAAAAAGGAAACGTAAAAACGCTCATTCCTCAGATATTTTCTGTTTGCAGCGCAATTCTCGAATGGGATATAAATGTATTGGTAGTTGATGATAATTCACCAGATGGCACAGCATCCGAAATTAGACGACTTCAAAAAAAATATAAAAACCTGTTTTTACTTGAGGGAAAAAGAAGAGGGTTAGGAAGAGCCTATATACGTGGATTTGCCTATGCAATTGATGAATTACACGCCGATATTCTTTTTGAAATGGATGCTGACTTATCACATGATCCGCGTCTTATTCCTCAGTTTTTGAAAAAAATTGAAGATGGGGCTGATTTCGTTGTTGGTTCCCGATATATTCCTGGAGGTTCAATACCAAGTAATTGGAAACTTTACAGAAAAGTTCTCTCGTACGTCGGTAATCTTATTATACGATTTGGATTTATGGATTTGAGTTTGCATGAGTGGACCAATGGAAATCGTGCTGTAAAAGCCACTTTTATAAAAAAAATTTTGCACCAACTTGAGCGGTATAACGGCTATGTCTTTCAGGTTGCAATTCTTGACAAAGCACGAAAAGATCATCTGCGTATTGTCGAAATCCCTCAGCAATTTAAAGATAGGGAGTTCGGACATTCAAAAATTGATTCATTCAAATATATTTCCGATATACTCATATATGTATTTCTTAATTCATCATTTATAAAATTTTGTATAGTCGGCTTTGTTGGGTTTATCATAAATGTACTGGGTCTTGAAGTTTTCTATAGATTAGGATTTAGACCTGGGGTAGCTGCCGCAATAGGAGCCGAATTTTCTATTATTTCAAATTTTGTTTTTAACAATTTTTGGAGTTTTTCTCATAAAAAAATAAAATCCCCCGCCGATTATCTACCCAAATTTATTAAATTCAATACCGTTTCGTTTGGTTCTATCGTTATTCAATTTGTTGTTGTTGGCACCGGCACTTATTTTCTTGGCGATCATACTAGATTTATTTTTCTTGTTCTCAGTGTAGTCATCTTTGTTATTCCTTATAGCTATTTCATGTACAATCAATTCATTTGGAGACAAACCGGATCTTAATATACTGGATAGTTGATTTTAAAATAGCATTAAGAGTATTATTGTAGTAATGAATAAAAATATTTCTTCTACTCAAAAAGTCTTAAATGTCTGGGCAATTATTCTCATTGTGTGGGCAATTTATAGAATCAAGTTCACGCTTCCCGAATGGTTCGATGAGTTTATCGCAAAACCATTGGTATTCGTGGGGCCGGTAATTTGGTATATAAAAAGAATCGAAAAAAAAGCAATTCTTTCTGGATTGTGGCTAAATTTTTCCAAAATATCCTCAGATACAATGTATGGAATACTTATTGGGCTAATTTTTTTTGCTGTCGGGGCGACTTCATATTACTTTAAGACCGGATCGGTCAATTTACTTACTCCTATTTTTTCAGCAGGAATACCTAAATTTGTAACATTTCTGATTTTTGCTTTAGCCACAGGTATTTCTGAAGAAATCCTATCGAGAGGTTTTATCTTGAAGCGCTTATATGAAGATTCAAAAAATGTGCTTTCATCCTCATTTAATACTAGCGTATTATTTTTGATTCTTCACATCCCAATTCTTTTCACAAATGCAAAATTAACCGGTAGTTTACTGCTCATGTTCATGGCCACAGACATGCTATTAAGTTTGGCAAATTCATTTATTTTCCTTGATCGCAAAAGTCTTACCTTACCAATATTGATTCACACATTTTACAATCTGGCTATTATTCTTTACGTTTAAGTCTCGTAGATCCAAAAAACTTCATCTGTTCCGAAGTTGATTTTTTTCAGCTGACTTGAATCGACGGGAACATCATTAAATTCATCGGGATAACCTATGTAAACGGTATTTTTGGCTTTTTTGTCGTATCTAAATTTAAAAATAAATTTATCGTATTTATCTACTTGTCCAAAACCATATTTGTCCGGTCCCGAAATCTTAGCTTGTTCCTGATACTTCCCTGGATCCAAGGCTAAATAATACAAAAGATAAATATATGGCTGTCCATGTCTGTCAGTTATTACAAATCTCTCAAACTTGTTGTAGTTATCCTTAATATAGTTGGTAAGATCTTTGTATCCACATTGCCAAGCCCTACCGATAACGGCTCTTTTGGGATAATGGTTAAAATAGACATCCCAGTTGTTATAAGCATAAAATATAAATAAAGCAATAATTGTGAAATAAACAAAAATACTCTTTTTCCTCTCGATATTATTTTGACACCAGATTAATATATGATATATCCCATATCCTACACAAATCAGGAGTGAAAAAATCATTATATAACTTCTAATAAGAGAAGCGTCTTGCCAAGTAAGCGCATTGGGAAGTGGTGAGATAAAAAGAAATGCCAATAAAAAAAATCGATAGCGAGTTTTGTTTTTAAATAGATAATATATTCCGATAAAAATAAATAGATATTCTATAGGAGTTATAAGACCAAGATTGCTAAATCCGAAACGCCGATTCGTATCACCATTTATTACTAAAAATTCTGGTGATATTTGCAAGAGAAATCGATTGGTAACATCACGTACCGACTCGATAAGCTTATTATGAATGATGCGGTTTGGATGCTCCCCTAAATATTCAGTTATGCGCAGAGCAAATCCAGGATCTTTATAAAATACCAAGTTTTGTACTCTATTGACACCATATTTAATATCGGGATAAAAAGAAAGTACTACACCAAAAAACAAAACTAAAAAATATTTGATATTTTTGCTAGCTAATATGGTCTGACGACTTCTAAGTAAAATATAGATCTGTGAAAAAATAATGAATAACAGAAAAAGCCTCGCCGACTGATAAGAAAAGGCGGCAAGAACGATGCTGATATTTGTTAAAAGAAATACTTTAACGCTTCTTGTCTTATGAAATCTGATTAGAAAATAGACCGATAAAATAATAAAAAATGTCGCCAAAGGACCTTCGTGAGCATGACGAGTTAAAATATAAATCCATGGTGAAATTGAGACAAGAAAAGCAGCAATTAAAGCAGCAATTTCATTCTCGAATAGTTCTTTGGCTAAAAAAAATATCAGTGGAACGTATAAGGCGGCAATAACTATATTGAGAGCTCTCGTTGAAAAATCGTTTAAACCAAATACCGCCATAAATGGCATTGAAAGATATGAATATAGAGGCAGTTTATAGTCCCGAAAAGAAACTAGTCGCATCGGCATAAACGCTCCATACTCATCTTTTCCTGTTTTTAAAAGTGAATAGGCATTATAACCAAATGCAGCTTCATCGGCATTGATGCACGGAGGAACTTGATTTATCTTATAGAAACTAAAAAAAAGCGAGACTAATATAAAAAGACCCAAAAATAATGTTGTTTTATTCCGATATCTCATTTTTAAATAATTTTAAAATTTCCCGATCCTTTAACTTATTTATTTTCATTGTAACAAGACGAGATCGTATAATTTTTGGTAAATTTGCTAAGGCCAATAAAAAGCCGGAAACAGAATATAACATGTTTAAGGGTAAATAAAAAATATTCTTGAAAATAAGATTCCTATCGGTAATATTTTTCCAGAAAAAAATTAATTGATTGCGATAGGCAATTTTTTTTATATACGAATTTTCATAATACTTGCTTATTGTTGATTCATGATGATGTTCAGCTTTGATTTCGGGATCAAAATAAACTTCCCAACCTCTTTTATAAGCACGGTATGACAAATCTATATCCTCCCAATAAAATGGCTTATAAAGCTTATCAAAACCATTCAATAGATCAAATTTTTCCTTGTCGATCATGCAGGCTCCTCCTTCTGCCCAGGCAGTTAAACCAAAATCAAGATCATCTGATTTTGAATGATGTATTAAACCCCGTTTAAAAAAGAGCTTATTTTTTCCAACTTTTCTTCCATCTCTCTCTAGTTGTAAAAAACCTATTGCAAATAACTTTTCATTTTTTTTAAAAAGGTCAATACTTCTTTTGTAGGAATCATTGTTAAGTTTTACATCCGAATTTAATAGTAATACATATGGATTTTGTGCTTTTGCAAAGCCAATATTAACTGATTCAGCAAATCCAAGGTTTTTTTTATTTTCGATTACAACTATTTCTTTATAAATTTTTTCTATATCTTCTTTTAAATTTTCATCAGATTTATCATCAACGATGATAATC
>OBEQ010304282.1_pt1 | contig 10436 bp, 10 predicted proteins | sample 1670901 | NCBI WGS metagenome assembly OBEQ01 (sample SAMEA104232315, study PRJEB22302) | groundwater metagenome | biome: forest; feature: aquifer; material: groundwater | place: USA | collected 2011-08-07 | depth 5.4 m | reverse complement strand
TTGGGAATAAAAATAGTGTCAACATCATCCTCAGCTGTGCAGGTGGAACAGTAAGGAGTGTCGGAGAGGAGATGCATTAACCCCAAAAGTTTGTCCTTCGTTGAATGTAGTTTTGGTTTTTTTCCAACCGTCGATTCCTTCAAGCTTACCTCCCCTTTTTTAAGAAAATAAAAACCGCAAGGGTGATGTCCTTCATAAAAAATAATCTGCCCTTTCCGGTAATGCACCGGATTTCCATCGTGGATGAGTTGTTTCAGTGAATCGCAAATGTGGGCATACATTTTTTCTTCTTTGGGATTGGGGGGACAGCAATGGGATTTTAGCATATGAATTTCTCATTTTTGTTTTACCCGATCTTTTTTAAAATAGAAATGAGCAGGGTCATGTCAAAAGCTGATTTGGATCAATATTACCGTCGATCGTCTTCAAGGGATTTCTTGACGAATCAGGCTTGTGCATTCTAATGTCAGCAAATCCCATGAAACCGATTCCCATCCATTGTAAAACCTGTTCCACACGTGGCAAAAGTGTTTTTTGCGATCTCTCTTCCGACCATCTTCAGGAAATTGACACCGCAAAAACTACCAATGACTACCGGCCGCATCAGGTTATTTTCTATGAGGGCAATCAGCCTTATGGGCTTTATTGCATCAACTCAGGAAAGGTAAAAATTTATAAAATGGATGCCGACGGACATCAACAGATTGTACGCCTGGCGGGGCCTGGTGACATTATGGGATACCGCTGTCTTTTGGCGGGCCAACCTTATACGGCAACAGCCGAAACGCTCGAGGAAGCCCACGTCTGCTTTGTTGATAAAAAAACTTTTTTTCATGTTCTTGAAACGCATCCGGCAACCGCTTTTCACGTCATGACTCTTTTGGCTGGCGACCTTGGCAAGGCCGAGCAACAGATCACCAACATAGTCCACAAAAATATCCGCGAACGTCTGGCGGAATTGCTGCTCGTCTTCAAAAGCAAATATGGAGAAAAAGGAAAAACGGGAATCAAACTCAATATCAACTTAACCCGCGAAGAATTGGCCGAACTGATCGGCACCACGCAGGAGTCGGTCATTCGTCTGATCAGCGAATTCAAACAAGACAAGCTCATTGCCGTCGCAGGGCGCGAAATTACGTTGATCGATCTCCCCAAAATTATTCAAACAGCCAATCTGGCCGATTAATCGGGCATGATTTAAATCATCTCTTTGGCTGACACTCCGCATAGGGTTTTTTTGTCATCCTGTTATTATGTATTTAGAAACAGATTCCTCGAGCTGGCATCTCTAAAAGTTAATCCTCTTTGGATCACTGACGAGATGTTGGCCGATGGGCTGTGTCGGAAACGGCACAGTCTCCCGATTCCGCCTCCGGCGGATGAATTTGGAAAGGGGAATAAAATGACCGTTCTTCATGATTCATTTAATCGTAGTCTGACCTATCTCCGAATTTCCCTTACCGATCGGTGCAACTTTCGTTGTGTCTATTGCATGCCCCCCGAAGGAATCACCCTGTTGCCGCGCGAAGAAGTGTTACGTTTAGACGAGTTTGAAAAACTGGCCCGCCTTTTTGTTTCTCTGGGAATCAAAAAAATCCGTCTGACCGGCGGGGAGCCTCTTTTACGGCATAAGCTGGTTTCCTTTGTGTCGGAATTATCCCACATTCCAGGCCTTGAAGAAGTGGCGCTCACCACCAATGCCTCTTTTTTAGAACCGTTGGTGGAACCGTTGGTGGAAGCGGGGCTTAAAAGCATCAACATGAGTTGCGACAGCCTTGACCCTGTGCGTTTCAGAAAAATCACACGCAATGGTGATTTTGATGCCGTGTGGAAAGGGATTAAAAAAGCCCTTTGTTCTCCGCTTAAAACAAAAATCAATGTTGTGGCTTTAAGCGATTTATCGCGTGAGGAAGTCCGCCAATTTATGGATTTAGCCATTCGTTATCAGACGGAAGTCCGTTTTATCGAGTTCATGCCTTTGTGCGGAAGCGGATCGGAAAGTCTTCAAGGTCTTGACATGGAAAAACTTCGAAACTGGATTGAAGAGGATCATTTGCTAGACGAAATTCCCCGTGGAAGGGAAGTGGCCAAAAGTTTTCGACTGGGGAATTCTTTGGGACGTGTCGGTTTTATCAGCTCACTGACCGAACCGTTTTGCTCCACCTGCTCGCGGCTTAGGCTTTCATCCGCTGGACAATTGCGTCTTTGTCTTTTTTCTCCTATCTTCATCAACTTGAGAAAACCTCTTCGAATGGGAGGCTCGGATGAAGAGATGTTAAACTTAATTCGCAGAGGGGTGTGGCTTAAACCAAAAGGGCATGAAGAAGTGCGGCAAGAAATTTCTGACAATTCTCTGCCGGTGATTCGATCGATAGGAGGCTAGTACCGCTTCCCGCGGCACAGCGCTCGCTAACGCTCGTAAAGGAGGCTAGTATGTTTTTTACCGATAATAAAATTGAAACGCTTCGAACCGCTGTTGCTGTGAGTATTATCACCATGAACGCCGAAACGCTTAAGCGCGTTAAAAACAAAACAACTCCCAAAGGGGATGTTTTAGAATTAGCACGGACAGCCGGAGTGCTGGCGGCCAAAAAAACGCCGGAGTTGATCCCCTACTGTCACCCGTTGCCGTTGGATGGCGTGAAAGTGGATTTCGAATTTCTGGAAAATGGAATCCAAATTACAACTACGGTCAAAACCATTTGGAAAACTGGCGTGGAAATGGAAGCGCTAACAGCAGCCGCTATCGCGGCCCTCACCATCTACGACATGTGCAAACCGATCGACAAAAAGATGGAAATTATTTCAACAAAACTGATTGAGAAAACCGGCGGGAAGTCAGATTTTAAAGAGAGTATTCCCAAAGATTTGCGGGCTGCTGTCATTGTCACTTCCGACGGGACTTATAAAAAAGTCCGCGAAGACAAATCGGGAAAAATGATAAGCGAGAGATTGGCATCATGGGGCATCGAGAACATTGAATACGTTGTTTTGCCGGATGAAAAGGAACTAATTAAAAAAGAATTACTGACACTCTGTGAAAAAGGACTCCACCTCATCATCACCACTGGCGGCACCGGCTTAGGCCCGCGGGATGTGACTGTTGAGGCAACGCAGGCGGTGATTGATCGCGAAATACCCGGTGTCGAGGAAACCATGCGCAACTATGGCCAAAAAAGAACTCCCTACGCCATGCTCTCGCGTGGCCTTGTGGGACTGCGCGGTAAAACGTTGATCATCAATATGCCCGGCTCGTCCCGCGGCACTTCAGAATCGCTGGATGCCATCTTTCCCGCCATTTTGCATAGCTACAAGATGATGGGGGGAGGAGGACACGAGTGATGGCTCTTCTTTTTTTTACCACCGCGCTCATCTATGCCTCCGTTGGTTTTGCGGGGGGGTCTACTTATTTGGCTCTGCTCACCTTGTTTGATTTTCCCTATCAGCAATTGCCTGTTGTGGCCTTAATCTGCAATCTTCTGGTTTCAGCCGGAGGGGTTTGGCATTTTTCAAAAAATAATTTTCTGAATTGGAAAAGAGTGGTGCCTTTTTTTGTTTTTTCCATCCCGATGGCTTTTTTTGGGGGTTCCCTTCACATTCCTAAAAATATTTTTCTTTTTCTATTGGCAGTCTCTCTTTTGATAGCGGCTCTACGATTATTTTTCATCTTTTCCGACAGCACTAAAAATTTAGAAACAGCACATTTCAATCTTTATTTGGCCCTGCTTGCAGGAGGAGCTTTGGGCTTTGTTTCGGGTCTTATCGGAATTGGCGGCGGCATTTTTCTCTCTCCCATTCTTTATTTGACACGCTGGGGAAATGCGCGACAAATATCAGCCGCCTGCAGTCTGTTTATTTTTGTCAATTCTCTATCAGGAATTTTTGGTCAGTTTTCAAAAGGGACAGGGGCCGTCAGCAACTTGTCAACCATTGTGCCTTTGGTACTCGCCGCATTTTTAGGGGGACAAATCGGTAGTCGTCTGGGTACGGCTCGCCTCTCCTTGCCTCTTGTTCAAAGAACAACAGCACTGCTGATTCTAACTGTGTCTTTGCAAATTTTTTGGAGATTATTATGATTTCTGTTTCCGAAGCTAAAAATATTCTCGACGAAATCGCTGATGATATCTCCTCTCATATTATTCATGAAAAGATGGCTCTTTCAGAATCTCTCGGTCGTGTTCTGGCAAAACCGATTCTATCTCCTTTAGATTCTCCTCTTTTTGACAATTCCGCCATGGATGGTTTTGCTCTCAGGTCCGCAGATACTTTGCAAGCCACTATTAATGTTCCCGTGTCTCTAAAAATTAACGGAGAAATAAAAGCGGGGGATCTTCCCTATTGCCCCTCTCCCTGGCCCTCTCCCACAGGGGGAGAGGGAAAGTATTGTGTCCGCATCATGACCGGCGCCCCTGTGCCAGAAGGTTGTGATGCCGTCGTGATGAAAGAAAAAGTGCTGGAGCGCGATGGGAATGTTTATCTCACCGAAAATATTTCCCAAGGCAAAAATATCCGGAAACGCGGGGAAGATATCAAGAAGGGAGATCTGGCGTTGGATTTTGGAGCCAAAATCCGGGCGGGCACTATCGGATTTTTGGCCTCCCTGGGAGTTCAACAAATAGAAGTTTCTTCCCTCCCTCGTATTTCTATTTTGGTGACGGGAAATGAATTGGTTGAAACTAGGGAAAATTTGAGTCCTGGAAAAATTTTCGATTCCAATTCCTGGATGCTGACAGCTCTTTTGAAAGAAAAGGGATTTGTTCCGCAAAGAGTCCAAAGGCTATGTGATGATAAAAAACTCATCCGAAAATCACTCGAGATAGCTCTGGAAGATTCACAGGTATTAATTTTAACCGGAGGTGTATCTGTGGGCGATTCTGATTTTACAAAATCCATACTGGCTGATCTGGGTGTCGAGACTCTCTTTTGGAAAGTGAATCAAAAACCGGGCAAACCTTTGTATGTGGGGCGTTTGGGGGAAAAAATTATTTTTGGTCTACCCGGAAACCCCTATGCTGCTTTTGTCTGCTTTATTATTTATGTTCTTCCGCTTTTACAAAAATTGATAGGAGAGGCTCAAACGTTGTCATTTAAAATTCCCCTGGCCGTTGATTGGAACAAAAAAGAGGAGCGATTTCATTTCTTGAAGGGAAAAAAGATTGTTGAAAAGGAAACGCTCATGGCCCGCCCTCTTTCGGGCCAGGGATCTCATGAATTAAAGGCGCTGACGGAAAGTGATTTGCTGATTTGTCTGTCAAATGGCGCCAGAAATTATCAAGCGGGAGAACTTGTGGAGGTTCTATGTCTATAACTGTCCACTATTTTGCGCATTTGAAAGACAAAAGAGGAAAAGAGATGGAAGAGTTTGCTTTTGAAAAACCAATCTCCGTCGCCCAACTTTTTGAGAAAATATTTCATGAAGAAAATTCACCTTCTTATATTCGCGCGGCTGTCAATGAGGAGTATGTCGATTGGAATAGCATGTTGGCCGATGGAGATGAAATTGTTTTTATTCCACCAGTGGCGGGGGGATGAATGAAATGATCACAACAAAACCAATTAATATATCGGCGCTTGAAGCCCAACTGAATGATCCCTCTTGCGGCGGTGTTGTCACCTTCGTCGGCAAAGTACGAAATCATCACGATGGGAAACAGGTAACAAATTTGACTTACGAGGCTTATGCGCCGATGGCCGAAAAAATTTTTAAACTAATTGCCACTGAGGGGATAGAAAAATTTGGGGTGAAGGAAATAAAAATTATCCACCGCGTGGGCGATTTACAAATTGGCGATGTCGCCGTCTGGGTTGGCGTTCAGTCAGCTCATCGGGCCGAGGCCTTTGAGGCCTGTCAGTATGCGATTGACGAACTGAAAAAACGAGCCCCTATTTGGAAAAAAGAATATTATGCAAATGCGGAGAGTGAATGGGTCCGGTGTCATCATGAAGAAAAAAAAGTGGCAGTTATTTTGGCGGGAGGTCAAAGCAAACGTTTTGGTTGGGTGGATCACTCTTGGGTAAATTACCCTTGGGTGAGTCACCCTTCCGACAAATTGTTGGTCAAATTGAACGGCAAAACTTTTATCGAAATGCTGATCGAAACTCTCGGCCAATGCGGTTTTCAAATCATCATTTCCGGACCGAAAAAAAAATTTGGTCCTATCGGGCTACCGATTATTGAAGACGAACATCCGCACGAAGGTCCCTTAAGTGCCCTCTCCAGCATTTGGAAGAAAATAAGTGCTGACAAAATTCTCGTTGTCGCCGGAGATATGCCGTTTATCACCCCATCGGTCATCGAAGCGCTCTGGAGCCAGAGCCGCAAAGCCGACATCACCCTCTTGGAAAACGGTGAAAAGTCATCCCCTCTTCCCGCTGTTTATTCCCGAAAAACCGCCTCGGCCGCAGACAAACTGTTGGAAAAGGGGCGTCGAGACTTGATGTCGCTCTGGAACTGCGGACTTGAAGTTCAGACCATCAACGAAAAAATTGACGACCAAAGAAAATCCCTCATCAATATTAATACGCTGAGCGATCTTCACAAATGGCATCAATCCTCTTTGCCAATTCCAGAATAAGAAATACTATATTTCGAATTTTAAAACGGTTTCATTTCAGAGTTAAAAGATAATCCGCCAAATCGTTTCTTTCCTGATCGCTTAGAATCAACTTCGGCATGATGCCGTCTGGCTTGTAGATTTTGGGGTCGGTCAGCTGTTGAACAATCCAAGGGCGTGTTCTTCGTGTTCCTTCTCCATCCAAATGGGGACCCACTTCTCCCCCCTGTTCGCGAACGGCATGACATCCGATGCACCCCTTGTTTTGGAAAAGAGCGGCTCCCTTGACAGCATTGGCTTGAACGGGTGAAGAAGGAAAAAAACAAACAAGCCCGCCACTTAATAATAAGACAAAAAACCAATAAGGAGTTTTCATAATTGTTATTCTACAGTGCCAGAGTTATTCCTGCAAGGATCTCCGGATTATCGGTAAATTTTCCTCCTCCTAATTTTTCCAATGCTCCTCGAACATAGGTCTTGATATTGGGGCGTACCAAAAAGGTTGAACCTAAAGTAATTTTCTGATCACGCTCAATATTATTATCGCTCAACTCATAACGAATCCCCGGCAAAAACCAGTAGTAAACATAATTGAGTTCGCCCAGAAATTCATTTGTCCCAACAGATTGGCCCGTGGTTCCATAAACCGGCTGACTATTTTGTCTACGAACGTAAGCCAGCTCGGAATTAAAGTTGAAGTAGTTGGCATGGATATCTCCCCCAAACATTTCGAAACGGTCTGATTGCAAGGCGGTCGAGGCCGCTGTCGGATCGTTCAAGGAAGCAAAACCCAGATAACCAAAAGCTCCCAGCGTTACCGTGTCGTCGCGCCAAGGATGTTTGACCGTCGCTGATTTTTCGTTTTGCACACCATCCAGTCTTAATCCGCCAATTTTATATTCGACACGTCCAATCACATCTTTATCATTATTATAATGATTACTGGTTCCCTCCACCACGGCCACGGCATAGCCGAGATGTCCTTTTGCCAGTGTGCCATAAAGTTGGAGTCCTTGTTGAGAATCTTCAAGTGTAAAATTGTTGTCTCCAATTATTCTGTCGTTCAAAATATAAAAACCTCCCAAAAGATTTCGATGTTCGGAAACAAAAAGAAAAGCAGGTTCAAAACTTCCAATCTTGATCTGAAATTCAGGGCCTTTGAATGGGTTGGCAATCGCGTAGAGACGAGTCGGCATAATTTCGGCTGTTCTGTCGCCGGTTGTCACATCGGTATTGACACTGACATCAAATTCTCCCCAAAAGGCAAAATGGTTTCCCAAAGTTCCAGCGGTGAGAAATGTGGCGTTTCCTCCAAAATCCTGAAACTGGGCTTTTTGATTGGTCGAATTATCTTTGGGATGACTTGTAAATTGGGAATTAACAGCCAGGGAGAATGGAACCGATTTAGGAATGGCTCCTGTCCAGACCGCTTTGGGAAATTCTTTTTTATCTTCTTCTTTTCCCAAAGTTTGGGAATCAGGCGACTCAAAACTGTCTCCTTCTCCTGGGAAACGGAGACCGTTTCGTTTGAACGCTTCACCAAAAGGGGTGAGGTTGGGAAAAGCGGTGTGACAGGTCTGACAGCTAGTCCCATATTTCCGCGAAAAAACCGGCATGGCAACACTGGTTCCAAATCGGTTTGAAAAACTAGGCGTGGGAAATTTTCGCGCATCGGCGCTCCCCCGAAACGGACAAAGTTTTTGTTGGTTTGGCAGTAGTAACAAAAGAAAATAAAATCCACTGCCAATGATAAAAAATAAACCTGCTTTCCATTTTTTTAACATAATTTTCTCCTTTTATTTTTTTAAATATTTTTGATGTCTAAACTATTTTCATCTTAGCTACAATCTCCTATCAACAAAAAACATGATAAAGCACAGACGAAAAGATGATTTTTGTCAGGTTACTACTTTATTAACTTTTATCCAGACATTGTAAGAGTCTGATCATCTTTTTCATCATGTTCAGGCGTTTCAAAATCGCATCACCCAGTTTACTACAAGTCGTCAACCAACTTGATTATACTCCCGATACCGAAATCGAACCCCCAGCTCTTCTTCTACCAGCTTGCGACAGGCCTGACGATCGATATCCGGCAGTCCCACGACTGTGGCTGTTACTTCCCTAATATATTTTTTGGCTTCTCGAATAAAATCCTTCACAGCCTCGTAAGCTTTTTCCCGATACTTCGACCGGCAGTATTTTGCGTAAGTTGGTGCATCGGCCGCATTTAAACTCACCGAAACGGCATCGATTCCCTTTGCCAATTCCGGAATAATATTTCGACCATAAACAAGATTGCCCAGCCCGTCGGTGTTGAGTCGAATCTTGGATTCCGGATATTGTTTTTTCAGACGCCGCGTAATTTCCAGAAGATCAGTTAATCTTTGAGTTGGCTCACCAAAACCACAAAAAACAATCTCTCGATAGCTTGTTGGATTTCCAATGGCCATCATAACTTCTTCCACTGTCGGCTCTTTATTTAATTTAAGGACATATCCTTTTACCGTATAATCGATAAATTTTGGACAAAAAGTACAGGCCAACGTACAGCGATTGGTCATATTTAAGTAAAGGGAATCGCGAATAGGGTAGGCAATGGAAATATCAATAGGCTTCATGGCCTGATTCTAAAGCCCCCAAATAAAAAAAATATGACCAAAATCATGTTTTAAATATGGTTTATGATGGAGAATTTTTGTATGACAAAAATTCTCTCCTTATCCCCACTCCCCAAAGGGGCGCTAGACATGTACATTGGACCCTATTTGGCAGGCCTTAATGTCGAATTGATTACGGTGGACTCCGTGGCAACGGAGCAATTGCAAAAAGAAATTGATGATGCCGATATATTGCTGGGCGATTTTACTTTCAATCGCACCATCACAGCGCAGACTATCCAGAACGCAACCAAGTTAAAATTAATCCAACAACCAAGCGTTGGTTATCAACACATCGATATCGAAGCTTGCCGAGAGAAAAAAATTCCCGTTGCTAATGCCGCCGGAGCCAATGACAAATCGGTTGCCGAGCATACAATTTTATTAGCTCTCATGCTGCTGAAAAAAGTTCTTTATTTCCACGAAAGAACCAAAACAGGTGCGTGGCGGCAGATGGAGGCCTTTGATGTCGGCGTGTTTGAGCTGTTCTCTAAAAAATGGGGGATTGTCGGCATGGGCCGCATTGGGCGGGAGGTGGCGAAGCGACTCAATGCCTTCGAGGTGCAAGTGCATTACTTTGATGTCAATCGTTTGAGCGCTGATGAAGAGGCCAAGTTGCAACTCACCTATATGCCGCTCGAAAAACTTTTGCGAAAAGTGGATATTATCAGTTTGCATGTTCCGCTCATGGCAACGACTCGACACATGATCAATGCACAAACGCTGGCGTACATGAAGCCTTCTTCTCTTTTGATTAATGTGGCTCGCGGCGAGCTGGTTGATGAGTTGGCGCTCCTGGAAGCGCTTAATTCCAAACGTCTTGCGGGCGCGGGGATCGATGTTTTTTCTACAGAACCGACCCAACCGGATTTGCCGATTTTGCAGGCTAAGAATGTTGTCTTGACTCCTCATATTGCGGGGATGACCAATGAGGCGCGCGGTCGTATCATCGAAGTCTCTGAAGATATTTGGCGCGAGCGCTCCGAGATAAACGAGAAAGAATTTTGTTTTGAATTGCCCCCCGCTTTGGCGCCGGATGAAAATGATCTACTCGAAATTTTAGCGGCGCTCCAAAAATCGTCTCGTCCTCTGATCCTCGCTGGCTGTGGAGTGGCTTATGCCCATGCGTCTCCAGCGCTGGTTCGTTTGGCAGAAAGTTTAAATATCCCGGTCATCACAACGGGCAACGGACGTGGTGTGATCAACGAAGATCATGCTCTAG
>OBEQ010301771.1_pt1 | contig 10436 bp, 11 predicted proteins | sample 1670901 | NCBI WGS metagenome assembly OBEQ01 (sample SAMEA104232315, study PRJEB22302) | groundwater metagenome | biome: forest; feature: aquifer; material: groundwater | place: USA | collected 2011-08-07 | depth 5.4 m | reverse complement strand
TCATCATACGAATAATCTTAACCAGCTGGGCATTTGTCCTATTCATTTCTTCATGTGGCACAGTACCCTCGATGAAAATCAATATCACGCGTCTCTTGTCATCAATACCCAAGAAACGAGGTGCCGTATCAAATTCTTTTTCTTCAAGAAGCTTCAGAAGCGCATGAGTAAAATGAGAGCGAGATCCGACAGGACGGTGCACAGTATCTCCGATATGAACAACTTCCACCGCTGTACGACCACCTATCAATGGAGTCTCGTCAGGTATATTTGTCATAATGATTTAGGGAGTAAAGGTGTCAGGTACCTTTTTGGGCCTGCCTCTGCTTTGTACCGTTGACTGCAGTGAAAATTGCTTTATTATTGTATCACTCCATTGCTGACTACCGAATGGTTGTCCTCGATTGACCGATAATCTAAGCTTTTCAAGAAGCTCATCGCCCTCTATTTCATTAAGCCAGTCGTTGTAATCTTTAGGTAGATTCGTAGGCCATACATCAAGAAGCTCTTTGTCTCTATGAACTTCCCTTCTCCACGCACTACTCCATTGCCAGCTCTCCGCTCGTTTAACGAGTTTTGCCCGCAAAGGATTTCGTTCAACATATCTACATGCCCAAAGAAAATATTCATCGGTTTGTATTGGAAATGCTTTATATCTTCCCTGATATAAATGACCTGTACCCGTTGATTCTCCCGCTGAATGCCATCGCTGTGTATGAGTAAGGGTGAGCCATTGCATGAAGCGCGAAAGATCATTATCGTTTCTTGGTTGGAGAATCAAATGCCAATGATTGGGCATAATGCAATATGCAAAGAGGCGCATGTCGATCTTTTCGCGAGCCTGCGTAAGAATCTCTTCAAATAAAAAGTAGTCATTACTTGTATTAAAGATCTGCGCTCGAGCATTTGCACGATTAATTACGTGATAAACAATATCGGCACTATTTACTCTCGGTGCTCTTCCCATATACTGATAGTATACTATGAAATAGAAAAAAAGGTACCTGACACCTTTTATTTATGCCACTCATCGCAACAAACAAGCAAGCCTTTCATGATTATACGATTCTCGATACTTACGAAGTGGGCATTGTCTTGCAAGGACCTGAAGTGAAGTCTATTCGCAACGGATCCATCAATCTCAAGAGTAGCTATATCAGTGTCCAGGGGGGCGAGTTGTGGCTTATCAATGCGCATATCGGTCACTACGCATCCAGCCCAAAAAAAGCGATTGATCCTACCCGCAGCCGCAAACTTCTCTTGCAAAAACGGGAAATGAAGCATATTATAGGGAAATTGAGTATTGCAGGCTTGACAGTAGTGCCACTGAAGGTATATACTGCAAGAAATCGGATCAAGCTCGAGATAGGCATCGGACGCGGCCGAAAGACATATGAAAAGCGAGAACTTTTGAAAAAAAGAAGTATCGACCGCGAAATCAGACAGACATTGAAAAGATAGACTTACTCGAAGATTGAGGGTTTTGTAAGTCATACCTACTGGGGATGCCGGGTATCGATAGGGGCATCAATGGAATAGAACGCACGTCGAGGATGGCTGTGCTTCCTCGTAAATCAACCTACAGCCACCAATTCAAATGCAACAGCATTTGTAGGCAAACTCCGGGCGCTTGCATCAGCATTCGTCCCGAACTTTGCTCTCGCAGTAGCGTAATAACGCAGCTGCCATCGATATCTTTGACTCCTGATACGAGCATATCGGTGTAATATCATCAGGATAGGATGTCCGCTCCCGCAATCGGCTGTCATCTGAACTATATGATATGCGCGCTCTTGGGTGTGGGTGTCGATTCCTTCATACCCTAGAGCGTTACCAATAATCGACTAAACGTGTAGTGCTTTGTTTTATTGGCCAACTAGACGCGGGTTCAACTCCCGCCATCTCCATAAAGAGCAATAGCCCGCCATAACCACCCAATGCGAAAAAATTACAGAAAATCACGTGCACGGCAGGAGCCTGCGCGCCAATACCGCATCAATCACCAGATAACAGCGCCGCAGGTGCGCCTTATCGACGAGAATGATGGCCATATCGGCGTTGTAGGACTCCCGGAGGCATTGCAGCTCGCACTGGATGCCGAATGTGACCTCGTGGAAATCCAGCCGCAAGCCGACCCACCAGTGTGTCGCATTACCGACTTTCATAAGCTGAAATATTCCCTTGATAAAGAATGGCGCAAACAGCGCGCCAAACAGAAGAAAGTGGAAGTGAAGTGCATCAGACTTTCCTTGCGCATCGGAGAACACGATCTTGCTGTCCGCCTGGCACAGGCAAAAAAATTCCTTGAACAAAACGACAAAGTGAAAATCGAGCTCGCGTTGCGTGGGCGCGAACGCCAACTTGGCACCCTCGCACGGGAAATCATCCGCAAATTCATAGATACGTTAAAAACAAAAGAGCTATTGCAAATTACAACAGAGGGAGATATCAATATGCAGGGAGGAAAATTGAACGTCGTGATCGGACTTAAAGTGTAATGAATGAATGAACATCTATGCCTAAAATGAAAACACGAAAAACAGTCGCCAAGCGCTTCCGTGTGACAGGAAGCGGAAAGGTAGTCAAGCGATATTGCGGGCAGGATCACTTTAATGCACGAAGCTCTAGCAATATCACGCGAAAGAAACGACGCAATACGTCGATGTCGAAGTCGTTTGTCAAAACAATCAAAACACTAACCAATACGTTTTAATCCTCTATGCCTCGAGTTAAACGCGGTACAATTCATCTCAAAAAACGCCGCAAACTTCTTAAAGAAGTAAAAGGATACAGATGGGGACGCAAAAAACTCATCAAACTGGCGCGCCCTGCCATGCTAAAAGCAGGCGTGAACTCATTCCGCGATCGCCGCGCAAAGAAGCGCACCTTCCGAGCACTCTGGCTGATCAAAATCAATGCGGCCTGCCGCGAACACGGCCTCACCTATAGCCGCTTTATCGCCATGCTTGCCAAACAACACATCGGCGTAGACCGCAAAATATTAGCTGACATTGCCGAGCATAATCCGGCGGTATTCGCTAGTATCGTCGAAAGGGTCAAAACCGCGTAACGGCTTGCCTTCACTTTTTAACGCATATGTGATACGCTCCGTATGCTTATTATGAAATTGTCTTATGAACGTATCCGAACTTGCGCGAAGGCTCAAAATCACTGCAGACCAGCTGCATGAGGTATTGCCGAAGATGGGTATTGACGTTGGAAGGCGAGCAGTGAAAATCGATGACCGCACCGCAAATAGGGTCTTACGCACCTGGAGTCACTACCAACATCTGCTCGTAAAACCCGAAAAGGAAGAAGAGCAGCAGGGTGAACCTATCGTGAAGGAAAAGAAACACGTTGTCCTTCCACCGGTCATTACCGTACGCGAATTTGCAACAATTCTTAATATTCCCGTAACAAAACTCATCACTGTTCTCATGAACAACGGCATTCTCGCCGCGCTCAATGAGCGCATCGATTATGATACGGCGGCGATTATCTCCGAGGATCTCGACTGCATCGTAGAGCCGCAAAAAGAAAGTGACTACACGACCGATTCGTTAGCGCTTAATCCCCTCAAAGACATTCTAGACCGCGAACCAGTCCTTTCCCCCCGCCCCCCTGTTGTCCTCATCATCGGTCATGTCGACCACGGAAAAACATCGCTGCTCGACAAAATCCGCACGACAAATGTCGTGGGTGGTGAAGCAGGTGGCATCACGCAACATATCGGCGCATATCAAGTGAAAAAGAAAAAGAAGGATACCGGTGAAGAAAAGCTCATCACCTTTATCGACACACCTGGGCACGAAGCCTTCACTACTATGCGCAGCAGGGGCGCTAAAATTGCAGATATCGCCATTTTGGTTGTAGCGGCTGACGACGGCGTGAAACCCCAAACAATCGAATCAATCAAGATTATCAAAGCTGCGGGCTTGCCCATCATTGTCGCAATCAACAAAATCGACAAACCCGATGCGGATATCGAGCGGGTTAAGCGAGAACTTGCGGACAACGGCCTCATTCCGGAAGACTGGAGTGGCACGACTATTTGCGTTCCCGTTTCTGCAAAGAAAGGCATGGGCATTGAAGACTTATTGGATATGATTCTGTTGGTTGCCGATATGGAAAAGCAGGCAATCACGGCAAATCCGGACGGCAAGACGATTGCTACGGTTATCGAATCGCACATCGACAGAAATGAAGGAGCAATCGCCACATTGCTGGTTCAAAACGGCACTCTGCGGCAAAATGATTTTGTACTGCACGATAACACGCTCTACGGCAAAGCGCGCGCATTGCGAGATTGGAACGGCTCTTCAATCGCAGCAGTTCCGCCAAGCATGCCCGTCAAAATTGTAGGCCTCAAAACCGCTCCTCTTATCGGAGACATGCTTACCTCGACACAAAAGCTCGACAAATCAGTCAGTAAGGACCTCAAGCATGTGCGCGCGAGCGCTGCGGTCATCGTAACTCCCCGGCGCATGGAACAGGAAAAGGATAATGCGAAGTCGGTGAAATTCATTCTCAAAACCGACACACTCGGATCCCTCGAGGCGATAGGCGGAGCAATGCTCAAAATCGACCATCCGGAAGTAAGGGTAAAGATCATCGCAAAAGACCTCGGCAATATCACTACTGCCGACGTGTTGAGCGCAGAAGGCACCGGAGGCTTTATCGCAGGATTCCATGTTGCCGTCAACCAAAGCGCCGCCGAACTTGCGCGAGAAAAAAATGTTGAAATCAAACTCTATAAAATCATCTACGAACTCATCGATGACATCCGATCACGTGTGGAGGCACTCATCACACCGGATGTCAACCGCATTATTCTCGGTACGCTTAAGGTGGTTAAGATTTTCCGAAGTGAGCCTAAATCCACAATTTTAGGCGGACGCGTAGAAGAAGGACTTTTCGAAAAGGGCGCGCGCGCCATGGTGATGCGAGGCGAAGACAAAATCACTGAAGGCAAGATCGGCCTGGTGAAATCCGGCAAATCAGATATCGCATCCGCCCAATCCGGTCAGGAGTGCGGTATTCAATTCGACGGCAAACCACTTATCAAAGAAGGTGATCTGCTTAAAACCTACCGCGAAGAAAAAATACAAGGAACACTCGAATCATGATGCAAAGCAACAGAATGAAAAAAGTGAACGAGTTGCTGCATAGAGAAATCGGCATGATCTTTGCACGAGAGTTGGAGTTTCCCAAAGGTGCTGTTGCAACAATTGCGGCTGTCGAAACAGAACACAAACTTGAATCCGCCAATATCTATGTCAGCATCTACCCTGTTGAAAAAAAAGATGCTATACTTGCCCTCATCGGCAAGCGTGCACCCTATATTCAAAGCCTTTTGAACCATCGGCTTCACATGACGCATGTGCCACGCTTACAGTTTCTCTTTGACGAAAAAGGACAGGCACTCTACGAGCTTGACAACCTCATGGCAGGGATCGAACATGAAGAAAAGACAGGAAATCTTTAAAACTCCTCGATTTTCAACTCATTCATGAATTATGTCTTTTATGAAAAACTACCATCTCATCCCGACAGTCATCGAAAAATCGCATCAGGGCGAACGCGCCTATGATATCTACTCCCGCCTCCTTAAAGAGCGCATTATTTTTTTGGGCAACGCAATCGATGATGATATTGCAAATACCATTATAGCGCAGCTGCTTTTTTTGGAATCCGAAGACAAAAGCAAGGATATTAAATTATACGTCAACTCCCCTGGCGGATCCGTTACGGCAGGACTTGCCATCTACGACACCATGAACTACCTCAAGCCCGATGTTTCAACCATCTGCGTTGGCATGGCGGCTTCAATGGGAGCGGTGCTTCTGGCAGGGGGGCAGAAGGGCAAGCGGTTCTGCCTGCCAAATGCCGAAGTAATGATCCATCAAGTCATGGGCGGGGTGGAAGGTCAGGCTGTTGATATCAAAATAAAGGCGGAACATATTTTGAAAATAAAAGGGCGCCTCAATGATATCTTGGCAAAACATACCGGCCAAGCCCTTGAAAAGATCGACAAAGACACTGATCGTGATTATTTCATGAGCGCCGAAGAAGCCAAAAAGTACGGCATCATCGACACCATCATTTCGTAATCCCCCAGCTTTTTTTAAAACCCTTTCACACCTCTTGTCAAAAACACCCATTCGTGATATGATCGAAGCATACTTCTAATTAGTAATTCGATCACTAGATAGAATTGACGATAACATGTTCCGCGTGAAGGACCCAACCATAAGATGACCCATGCATCACGTATGATACAAAGCGCTTGCAACCACAACGAAAAACCATTATTTCACGGAAATAGCCTTCCAGCCTTTATCATAAGCGCCTAAACAATCACGCTCTAAAACGCGTTATCCCTCAACTCAAGAGTGATTATCGGAGTGTCTTTATGTTTAGCGCATTATTCATTGGAGCAGTCCTACTCGTTTTGGGAGGGCTCGTCGGTTATTTCATTCGAAAACAAGTAGGCATCAACCAGGTCAATTCCGCGGAAAGCAAAGCGGAAAAGATTTTCTCAGATGCAAAGGCAAAGGAAAGCGAAATTCTCCTGCAAGCGCGCGATAAGGCGATCGGCATCATCGATAGCGCAAAAAAGGATGAGGAGTTGCGGCGCAAAGAGCTCGCCCATGCCCAACAGCGGCTTGAACGGCGTGAGGCTTTGTTTGATCAAAAACTTTTGGAAATCCAGGACAAGCAGCAAAAAATCCAGGACAAGGCGGCGCAAATAGAAGAAATCAAAACCAGCATCCAGACAATCAAGCAAGAACAAGTGGCAAAGCTTGAGCGGATAGCCGAACTTACACGCGAACAGGCAAAACAAGTGCTGCTCGAAAGCGTTGAACGCGAAGCCAAAGAAGAAGTGTTTGAGCGCATTAAAAAAATCCAAAAAGAAGGAACGGAAGACATTGCGGCAAAAGCGCGCCATATCATCGTGGACGCCATGCAGCGTTGTGCTATGTCAGTTGTCTCCGAAGTGACCACCTCATCTGTTGCATTACCATCCGATGAGATGAAAGGTCGTATTATCGGCAAAGAAGGCAGGAATATCAAAACACTGGAAAATCTTACCGGAGTGGAAATTCTCATCGACGACACGCCCAATGCAATCACACTCTCGAGCTTCAGCCTTATTCGGCGCCAGGTTGCCAAGATGACAATCGAAAAGCTTGTCAAAGACGGGCGCATCCATCCAGGGCGCATCGAGGAATACCTTGAGCAGTCCAAACAAGAACTTGCAGGAGATATCAAAAAGGCGGGCGAAGACGCGCTCTTTGCGCTTGGCGTCACCGGCATCGATCCGCGCTTGGTCCCCATTTTGGGACGCCTCAAATACCGCGCAAGTTTCGGGCAGAATGCGCTTGTCCACTCCATGGAAGTCGCATATCTGGCAAATTTCTTGGCCGAAGAATTGGGTGCGGATGTACCTGTGTGCAAAAAAGGCGGACTGCTGCATGACATCGGCAAGGCTGTCGACCATGAAGTTCAGGGAAGCCATCCGCAAATCGGCTATGACATACTTAAAAAATTCAATTTCCCCGAAGAGGTCGCCTACATGTGTATTGCTCACCATGAAGACAATCCGCATACTCTTGAGGGCGTTATCGTGAAAGTTGCCGATGCTCTTTCCGCAAGCCGGCCCGGCGCACGCAGAGACAGCGTCGAACGCTATGTGCAGCGCATCACCGAACTCGAAGGCCTTGCGACAAGTTTTTCCGGCGTGGATAAGGCATACGCCATTCAAGCTGGGCGTGAAATCCGTGTCTTTGTGAAGCCGGATGAGATTGACGATATCAATGCATACAAACTTGCAAAGGAAATTGCACGGCGCATCGAAGAGCAGCTCCAGTATCCCGGCGATTTGCGCGTGACGCTCATCCGCGAAAAGAGAATTATCGAGTACGCAAAATAACACTTTTTGCGAAAAAAGATTTTATGCATATTCTCATCATCGGAGATATTGTCGGAAAACCGGGACGAGCGGCAGTCACCGCACTTCTGCCGCAGCTTCGGAAAGAATTCGATATTGATTTCGTTATAGCGAATGCCGAAAATCTTGCGCATGGTTTTGGGTTCACTGCGCAAACACTCTCAGAGCTCACGCGCGCAGGCGTGGATGCGGCAACAACCGGAAACCATGCGTGGGCAAAACCTGAAGGACGAGAGATTCTTGCCGCGCGAGATTCCATCGTCGTGCGGCCGGCAAATTACCCCGTCGGAACCCCCGGCTTAGGGGCAAAAACCTTTACTATTGCAACAAAATCCATTCTCGTGGTAAACTTAATGGGTCGGGTATTCATGAAGGAAAACCTCGACTGTCCTTTTCGTGCGCTTGACGCAATCGTGCAAGCCAACAGCACCACTCGCCATGCCGGCATCATTGTGGACTTCCATGCGGAAACCACTTCCGAAAAAAATGCATTCGGACTCTACGCCGACGGCAAAGTCTCGGCTATCGTAGGGACCCATACCCATGTCCCAACAGCCGATGAACGGGTCATGCCCGGCAAAACGGCTTATATTTCCGACATTGGCATGGTTGGACTTCAAAACTCTGTCATCGGGTTTGACTCAGGTCCCTTGCAAAGCTTTTTGACCCAGATCCACCAGCATTTCGAGATCTCCGATCATGGAACGGTGGTGTTCAATTCGGTTTTAATCGACTTGGATACAAATGAGGCGAAGGCTCGCTCGATTACGCGCATTCAACGAATAGTCGACGTATAACTGCTAAATATCTTTCATTCTTAACAAATTCATAATCAGGGGTGTGGAAAAACGTCCCCAAAGGAGAACGTATGGTAACAAAGGGAACTAAGTTCAAAAAAGGAGACCTCGTCGAGCACTTGGCTGCAAAACTTGAGGTCACCAAGAAGCAGGCTGAAGATTTTGTTGAAACACTTCTAGTCTTTATCACCGATACACTGAAGCGCGGCGATGAGCTCACACTCACCGGCTTTGGCACCTTCCTTGCAAAGGAACGCAAAGGAAGATTGGGTATCAACCCAAAGAACGTAACTCAACGTGTGGAGATTCCGCCATCGATTGTCCCCCGCTTCAAAGCAGGCAAGGCGCTCAAGGAAGCGTTGAAGAAATAAGCATTCCATTTTGTTCACAAAAAGCCGCTCCCTTACGGGGCGGTTTTTTGGTATGGACTCGGTTGACAATCATCTGCTTGACATTTTTACCTATTTTTGATAGGGTTATTCAGTAATGACACTTAGTTCTTCGACAATTCAAGCAATTGTATCTATTGACAGTGATGACCTTTTTGCCATGCTCAGGTCACACAGCTTTCTCTCAAGAGTGTACGAATGTGCGATCATTAATCTAGCTGTCGACCATGAAGCTGGATTTTCAGTCGGTATTACAGAGTCTCAACGATTGGTCTTTGGCAGTGTTGTTGGAGCAGATGACGGCAAAGCCTTCACGGAAACATTTGGTAGATCGATTACCAATACCCAGAAAAGATCTCTCATGTCTCTTTCCAAAGACTTGGGCCAGCTTGGCATATTATCTGAAGATCCAATGATGCTTGTTTATAATTCTTCTAACGATAATGATGCCGGCCTTGTTGCTGCCGCTCCTGAGATCATCGCAATGAAAGAAGCTGCAGAAGAAGAAAGCTTTCCCTTCTGCCATCTCCATATCCATCCTATGGTTGCCAGCCCCTATCCTTCGCATACCGATATCGCCCATCTCTTGGCGACGAAGAAACGATTTTTGCGCCTTGGAATTGAAATTCAATTTATTTCTATAGTAGCAATCATTGTGCCTGGTGTCGGCATCGTTGCAACGCTCTTCCAGTTGCCCCATGCATGTCGCGATGAAAATCCAAGAGATATCGGTGTATGGATTCTGAGCGAGATCGCCGAAGCGCGCGAGGGGAAAATAGACAACTATCTCCTTGTCGCACCCGATCTTGAGAACTTCGCAATCAATGCTCTTACGATTGTGTACAGACCAAAGATTGTGGATAAAAAATTACATTGGTCGATCGGACACTGGAGCGATGCAGATCAAAACCTTCAAGAAGAGCTGTCGAGATTCTCTTTTGATATCAATGTGGATAGTGAGCTCTTAAAGTGGAAATCTTCGCAGCGAGGCTACATGGAAGATCTCTTCCGCGCTGACGAAGAAGAGTAGGCAACGATTCAACCTCCTGTATTACACAGGGGGTATTTTTTATAAAAGTATAAAAAAAGAAAGCAGGGGTTGGACTCGTCGGGGACGAGCGGGTGGTGTGCTTTCGGTCACCATCCCTTTTGTAGGTTGGGGCTTGCAGAGATTTCGGCTTGGATCTGGCTTTGCAACCAGACAAGGTTCCTACTCTCTCTGCTATTTAGTTGTGAAGGTGCTTGGAGGGGGGGGTCGAGGGTTTGGGTCTACCGAGCTACCAAAAGAGCCTTTCGCCG
>OBEQ011971835.1_pt1 | contig 10437 bp, 14 predicted proteins | sample 1670901 | NCBI WGS metagenome assembly OBEQ01 (sample SAMEA104232315, study PRJEB22302) | groundwater metagenome | biome: forest; feature: aquifer; material: groundwater | place: USA | collected 2011-08-07 | depth 5.4 m | reverse complement strand
GGGGTGGGGATGGGGGTGGCCGCCCGCCGCTCGATGCAGGCAGGGCTCAAGACGATGGAGGACCAGGTCAACGTGGAGGCCGTGAAGCAGTAATCAACTCAAGGCAAGCGGATGGCGAGCGGGGACGCCGCCAGGGACCGCGAGCGAGAGGAGGTCGACTGATGAGTGCGCGCAAGCGGGTGGAACGGCGAGGGCAAGGGACGCTGGAGTATATCCTGATCATCTCCGCGATCCTCATCGCCTGCATCGTCGCGGCCAACAGCGTGATGACGCCGGCGGTGAAGGGCACGTTCAACAAGAGCAAGGCGGCGATCGAGAACGGCCATACGCACCTAGTTACAGGTATGGGATTGGACAAACCATGAGCTGCCAAAGGGAGTGGGGCAAGCGGGGCCAAGGGACGCTGGAGTACATCCTGATCATCGCGGCGATCCTGGTGGCCTGCATGTGGGCGGCCAACAACGCGGTGAGACCGGCCGTCAATACCAACATGGAAAAGAGCGGCGCCGCGATCAGTAAGGCCGGCAACAAATTCGTCGCGGGCTTGAAGTAAGCGGAGGACGCCATGATCAGCGCAGACGAAAGGAGACCAGGCATGCAAGCTCGCCGGGGACAATCCACCGGTGAGTGGGCCATTTTGCTGGGCGTCGTGGTGGCCATGCTCATCGGGATGCAGATCTACGTCAGGCGCGGCCTGAACGCGCGCATGAAGGATGGCTCAGACAGCGTCACCAAGTTCGTGCTGAACAAGTTCGGCAAAAACAATCCAACGGCAGCGGAATTACAAGTCGAGCCGTACTACGCCTCATCGAGTTTTGACGTGACGCAGAACAGCACGAGCCGGATGAAGGAAGACACCGGTGGCATCGTCAGCAAGCTGGACATCAACGAGGCGACCACCCGCGTCGGATATCAGAAGACGGGAGTCGCCAAGGACCAATAAAGGAGGTGGCAGTATGAGTCGGTATCGGATCGGGCAGTCCACCCTCGAGTACGCGGTGCTGATCGTGATCATCATCGCCGCTTTGCTGGGGGTGAACATCTATATGAAGCGCGGTCTGCAAGGCAAGATGCGCGCGACCACGGATGAAATCGGCAGCCAGTACGCGCCGGGCAACGTGAAGGCGGAGTGGCATCTGCAGACCGACGGCGCGCACAAGGAAACCTCCAAGACCGACGGCAGTTCCAAGACCGACTGGACCAGCGACGAAACGCAGACCAAGTATGGGAAGGAAACGATCAAGGGGGACGACACGTTCTGGAAGCCATGAACGCGAGGGGGTCTGGGATGAAGCAGCGACGAGGGCAGAGCACTGCGGAATACGCGATCCTGTTTTCCGTAGTCATTGCCGCGCTGGTGGGCATGCAGCTGTATATGAAGCGCGGCGGACAGGCGCGGTTGAAGATTGGAATCGATGAGTATACCGAAGTCGGATCGAGCGTGCGGAGCTGGCTCGACAACTCGGCGCCGCCGGCCGGCTTTGTGAAGTTCGAGCACAAGCACAAACAGTACGAGCCGTACTACACCAAGTCGGACATGACCACGATGAGCGCGTCGATCACCAAGAACGGCACCGACCTCAGCAAGAAAGAGGTCGTGAACACGATCGATCAGGCCTTGCCGGAAACGAACGTGCGCAAGGCGTTAAGCACCCAGGAGCAGGTGGCCCCATCGCAGGCTGACTAAGGAGGAGGTTCGATGCGGAGCGATCCAGATCGCATGCAGCGGCGTCGCGGCCAGTCGGCGGTGGAGTACGCCGTCCTGATCGTGCTGGTCGTCGCGGCGCTGCTGGCCATGCAGCTGTACATGAAGCACGGCATCATGGGCAAGCATCGGCAGACCGCCGATGAGTGGGGCGAGCAGTTCTCGCCGGACGCCTACAAGGCGAACTTCACCAACGAGCAGTACAGCGCCCAGCGAGAGCTGGCCGGCAACGGTGTCGACACTGGGGAGCTGAAGCTCGGGAAGCTCAAGACAGGCGAATCCGTGACGGACGCCCAGACCAAGGCCTTCGACCTCGCGAAATTTAAGCATCCAGGGAAGGACAAGAAGGGCGTGGCCTCTGGACGCCATTCTGAGACCAACAAGGGCGAGACGCTCACTAACGCGCAGAACACGGACAAGATCTTCTAGAACACATCAGAGGTGTCAGTGATCGGGGCCGACATGGACCAAGGACCACGGACCGAGGACCAAGGACTTCAGGATGCTCAAGGCTCAAGGCTCAAGGCTGAAGGGGTTAGGCCGCGCGCCTTGAGTTTGAAGTCACAGCCACTTGAGCCTCGAGCCTTCAGCCTTCAGCTACGGAGCGTTTTTCGGAGGAATGGCCAGTCGCTGGTCGAGTACGCGATTCTGACCGGCATCATCACGGCCTCGTTGATGGCGATGCAGCTGTATTCCAAGCGGAGCATCCAAGCGATCGTGAAGCTCGCGGCCGACGGCGTCGGCACGCAGAGCGACGGCATCCGCCAAGAGTCTGGCGAAAAAGACCGGGGCGACGCGCCGGGAACGATCATTGATCAGCAGAGCTACACGGCAACGAAGAAGGTGTTCGTGCATGCACCACGGGACAACTGGCCGGACACTCGGAACGTGACTCACGCGGGACATTGGGACGAATACTACGGCCATCCGGTGGTGGGCCCGAATGTGACCGAGACCATCGGGGACCTCAAGAATCGGCCCGCGCCGGAGGCGTGCGTGGTGGACTGCACCGGGCTACAGGACGATGCACTGACGGCCTGTGCGAAGCGGCGGGACGACCCCCAACGGCTGGCGGCGTGTCAGAAGCGCGCGGCCGTCGCATCAAGTTCGACCAGCGTGACCGACGAGTAAGTCCAGCAGGAGCTTCGTGGATGATGATCCGCCAGTCCGCTCATACCCGGATGCGCCGCGGGCAGACCGCGATCGAATTCGCCGCGCTGATCGTGATCCTCATCGCGGCAGTCGTCACCATGCAGGTGTACGTGAAGCGGGGCATTATGGGCCGAGCGCGCCAGACCGCGGACTCACTCGGCGAGCAGTTCGATCCGAAGGCCTACAAGGCCGGCTTTGAAGAGCGCGAGTTCAGCGACACGGTCACGGTGTCCGAATTCAAGAAGGATCAGCTGGTCTGCAAAGACAAGGCGGGCACTCTCGTGAAGTGCAACGTCGTGGAGACCACGACGACGATCAATCAGGAGATGACCACCAAGGCCGGAGCCGAAGAGGTTGGTCCGCTCAAAGACAACGTGTGGCAGTGACAGTCCAGTGCGGAATGCGGCATTCGGAATTGGAAACGCGGACGAAGCCATTTGCCCTCAACGTCATCAGGCTTATGGAGCAGTTGCCGATGAACCGTACAGCCGACGTGATCGGGAAACAGTTGCTGCGATCCGGCACTTCAGTCGGCGCCAATGACCGAGCCGCCTGCCGCGCGAAGTCTCGAGCTGATTTCATCCATAAGATGGGAACTGTCGAGGAAGAGGCCGACGAATCCCGATACTGGATCGAGCTGTTATTGGAAGCCGGAAGTCTTGACCAAGCCATTCTTCGCGCTCTCATTGCCGACATCGATGCGATTCTTGCCATGACTGTTTCATCGATCAGGACTGCGAGGAAGAATCGATGAACAGTCATTCCGCACTCCGCACTTCGCATCCCGCATCTCGTAGGGCTCAGGCTCTGGTCGAATTGGCGGTCTTCGGCGCGATCATGCTCATGATGCTGGGCACGCTGCTGAACTGGGGCCTCCGCAACGAGTTCCAGCAGTCCGAGCAAATGGACGCCTTTCGCGACGCGCTCGCAGCCACGGCCGAGCAGGTGGGCGACAAGCACCTGAAGAACACGATGCCCACCTTCCAGGGACGCGGGTCCGTAACCCTCATTAATGACCGCCACATCCCCGATCCCAGCGACACCTTCGGCGTCGGGTCCGTGTCGCCGGTGTCCGGCTCCGCCGACGTCGTGCGCGACCATTCGCTGCACTTTACCGCCGACCTCCCCGAAGACTTGCCTCGCGTGCGCTACTTGATTCAGGGCAAAGAGTACAACTGCAACGACAAGGCGAAGCTTAAAGGCTGTTCCACCGCGGGATTCTGGGATATCCCGTCGCCTGGCCCGGGGATTCTGCCCGTTGCGGGGATCATCAGGGACAAGGATACGAACAAATGCATCAATGACCCGGATGAAGTCACTGAGCTGGACAAGCTGGTGGAGATTTTCGGCGAATCCAGCGTACAGGTGTTGCCGGATAAAGATACGAAGGACAGTGACGTCTGGAAGAAGCCGCCGAACTGCAACGCGATTGTCGACGAGAAGGTCCCATTTGGTCGCAAGCGATCCGGCAATCCGACGCCACTGAGTCCAGAGGAGCAGCGCAAGAAGTATTTGGATGACTACAGGGGCTATGTACGCGTGATCGATCCCTGCCAGGGCGACATCATCAGCTACGAAGCGTGCCGGCGGATCGCGCGCCAGTTGAGCAGCAACAGCGTCACCCCATCAGGCGAGAATTTTTGCGTGGCCGAATGCAAACGTGGCCGTCTCGGCGGGTCGGTCCACGAGAACGAATGCCAGGAGATCTGCAATCAGACGCTCCGGGTGCTGCCGTGGTATGCGCAAGGCGTCTCCGGCAACAGCGTCCCCGAGCTGGATCGGATCTTCGGCAAGACCGCGGTGCCGGGGACCAAGACGAAGCTGATCAAGAACTTCGGCATCCAGCCCGGTTCCCGCCGGAGCACCGTGGCCAACAACGTCTTCGTCCAGCCGTGGGGCGGCGGTGAGAGAACTGCGCCGCCTCCCGGTCCCGCGCAAGACAATTTGTCTGCCGGGTTCAAGACAGAGAGCGCGGTCGATGTCACCAACACGACGGACCGGACGATGATGCATGTCGACTACCCTGTCGGCGGCGCGCCGGCGCAGGCCTCCAACACCTGGAAAAGCCAGCACGTGCTGAAGCAAGACAAGATGTTTTCGTGGGAGGACCAATGAGCGAAGAAAAGACCTCCCATGCTCAAGGCTCTAGGCTCCAGGCTGAAGGCGAAAAGTCACAAGAACAAGGGAGCGCAAATGATTTTCGCATTCGAGAAGCTAGACGTGTGGAGCGAGGCAATGGCCTTGAGCAGAGCCGTGTACGAAATAACGAAGTCGTTTCCGGACAGCGAGCAATTCGGGATTACGTCACAGATTCGACGGGCAATCGTGTCGATTCCAGTAAACATTGCCGAGGGCAAGGGTCGCTATCACAGGCGAGAGTTCCTGCAGTTTCTCTACAGCGCCAGAGGTTCGCTGTACGAGACCTTGACGCTTCTGAAGCTCTCGGCGGACTTGCGGTTTCTCAGTCAGGCAGACCTTCTGAAGCTTGTAGGCATGGTGGAGTCAATCATGAGCAAGCTCAGCGGGCTCATCAACGCAATGAAGCAACAAGTCAGCGAGAGCCCAAGCTAGAGCCTTCAGCCTTGAGCGCTTTCCGCGCTCAAGACACCTCAGCAGCAAGGAGTGGCTGCCTCGGCGCCTTGAGCCTTGAGCAACGCAGGCTCTCGCGAAAGGGTCAGGCGAACCTGGAAATGAGCGTGGCGCTGCTCGGGGCGCTGCTGCTGATGCTGGCCAGCTTCAAGGTGTTTCTGTGGCTGACCGAGCGCACCACGGTGCGCCAGATGAACTACGAGAGGACTCGCGTGGCGGCGGGCAGCCATGAGCCCTATGGCCGGATGATGCAGAAGCCTAAGGGTAACGCCCCGGCTGAGCCTGTCAAGGACGATACGGCCGGCGACCAGGTTGACCGCTCAAAACCACCGATGTCTTGGCATGATTACATCGAGCCGAAGGATATCAAGGGCAAGCCGCTGAAGTTGAACATCTTCGGCGTCACCGAGATTCGGCCGCCCGACACGGGCAGGGAGCCGGTCACGGGCAAGACCTGCAAAGACCTGTGGGAAGACTACAAGGCTGCGCTGTGGACCAAGTGCCGCAAGGTGCCGTTCGCGACGAGTCCTTGTCCTAATCTGCCGCTGACGCCGGCAAGCATTACGGTCTGTCCCGGCGGCAAGAAGCCGATCTCATGACACGATGAGGCCGCGATGATTCGCTGGTATCGAGCCTGTTCGATCGCTGCGCTGACCGATCGCCGCCGCCGGCTGCGAGGCCAGATCTCGACCTTTCTTATCCTGGTCATGGTCGTGATCCTGATCTTCACCTTCGCGGTGGTCAACCTCGGCAAGGTCTCGGCGATGTCGACGACCGTCGCCAACGCGGCCGACACCGCGGCGTTGGACCTAGGCAGCCAGCTGGCGACCAAGGCGATGTTCTACCGCGAGACCTTCAGCCACACGCACGGCGGCCGCCACAAAGACGGCAACACGGGAATCTGCATCGCCAGCGGATGGTTGCTTGAGGCGTTGCCATACATCCTCGCGGTCGTGGCGATGGCCAATCCCGGCATTGGGTCGGTGCTGGGCAAGGGCGTGCTGGCCGCGGCCAACGCGGGCGCGATCGGCGGCGCCCTTTCCGGCGTGATCAAATACGGCAACCTGAAGGGGGCTGTCATCGGCGCGGCGATGGGGTTTGCCGCGGGGGCGTCCGTCGGCTACGCATGGCAGTCGTTTGGACTTTCTCAGGGAGCGACCGAAGGCGCCAAACAAGGGGCGAAGGAGGCCGCAGAACAGGCGGCGAAAAAAGGACTCGAGGGCGGGGCGAAGGAGGCCTTCAAGGAAGCCTTGTCACCGCTGACCCTGGCTCCAGGAACGGCGGGTGCTGGGGCTGGACTGGCTGGGGGAACTGCCGTCGGTTCCTCGCTTACATTGACGATGCCGGCTATGGGTATGGGAGGCGCGGGAGTCGGAGTGACGGGTGGCGCCGGAGCAGGAGTGGCTCAAGCCGGCGCTGCGGCCGGCAAGCCGCTGGAGCTGCTGATGCCCAAAGCGTTCACTGAGGCGGGGCTGCTGCCCGCCGCGTTGCCGCATCTCAACGTGGCGATGGCCGCGACTGGGGCGTTTCTGTCATCCGCCTCCGGCACCTATAACGGCGTCGTGCAGCAGAAGCTGCAGATCAACGCGATCAACGCGGCGATGAAGTCGCTCAACAGTTTGTCCGAGGAGGACCGGATCAAAGAGAGCGTCATCTTCAACGCATTGTCGCTGGCCGTGGACGATCCGACGATGGTGCCCGACACCAACGACTTCAACGGCGACGGCAACACGACCGACGAGATTCCCAAGTTCGTGACGTGGTGGGACGTCAACACGCAGAGGTGGCGTGCCAGCGGGAGCATTGACGAACTGATCAAGAACTACCTGAAGAACGGCAAGACGCCCGAGGAGCGCGGCCCCGTCGCCACGCTGCGCCTGGCCCTGCGCCAAGCCGTTCACAGTGTCAAGGATGATCATCGGCATGGGGGAGTCCTCGCCATCGACGGCATCGATGGCGTCAGCGGCCTACTGGAACGGCTGGATCTAGAGGGACGCGATGATAAGGAGCATAAGAAGCACAATTATTTCCCGTTCCGCAACACGAAAGACAACGGGACCAGCAACAATCATCAGTCGTACGAGCTGAACTTTTGGGATCCCAACGGACCGACTACCGATGGCATGAATAAATGGCGCGCATGCCAACAGAAACTGGACGACGAGCTCGAGAAGCATCGAGAGGACAACGAGGACGACGATCCGAACCCCAACGAGGAAGAGCCGCCGATCACCAAAGAACCGCTGGATCCCCTTGATGTCGACCCTTGCGGTCGTCCTGAGAGATGGGACGAGGTCGACGAAACCAACGTCGAGTTCAAGGGCTTCATTCAGCTCGCCAAACTGCTGATCGACAAGACCCAGCTGAAGCGGCTGACGGAAACCTGGGAAGACTGGCTGCCGTACGTCTTCTACGAGCCGATGGGCCGACGTCCGCCCAAGCCCAACGAGACCGACGCGGACAAGACGGAGCGCGAGCGGGTGGCGCAGGAGGAACAGGCCAACCCGCAGCTGCTGTTGGAGCGCGATCCGCTGATGCGGCTGGTGGCCGGCTTCGACATGCAAGTGACCAACCCGAAGGACAACCAGCGGGGCACGGCCAAATTCGCCGGTATCAAGTCCTGGCGGACGGAAATGACTCAGATCGTCAACGCCCAGCTCCCGATTTGCAGGAACACCAAGCCGTTTAATCCGAACAAGCTAGTCGTGAACTGGCCATGCAGGGTGTCTGGAACAAACGATCCGCAAGCCACCAGCGACCCTCAGCTGGTCCACGATAACCAATATGTGACGGACAGCAAGATCCAGAAGAAGCCGGGATTGATCAACGGAAAGTGCGGCACGCTCGACGACCTGAAAGGGGACCCCGCGCCGGCAGACAAGGACGTGTGCGAAGGCGAATTCCTCCGAGCCGATGCCGCGTTGGCCAAACTTCAGGACGCGATCGAAGCGTTCCACAAGGACACCGACGAGTTGATGAAGGAGCTGCGTGCCTATCAAGCGCAGCTCGAGATCGACTATGCCACCTGCAAAGACCCGAAGGTGCCTTCAACCTGCAAGGCCCAGAAGCCGCCTTCAACGCTGACGTACGACTGGACCGATAGCCGCGGCGCCCATTCGGTGACCGCGACCGTCGGGCCGTTTACGGTGCCGTGGATCCAGGGCTATACCAAGGAGCATTGCGGCAAGAACAACGAATGTCTTGGGCTTGTTCTTGGCCCGATTACGAGGCTGTTCGGGAGCGCCTGGTCGTCAAAGTGCTGGCGCATTCGCGGCTACAAGTCCACCGGCAAGAACACCTGGGTCAAGGTCAGCCGCAAAGATCCCGCCGAGCAGAAGGCCGGGCCGTGGTGGGTCTGGAATCCGCACAAGGGCGAGACCATCAAAGTCGCGCACGTGAAATACAACGCCCGGCCGGCTTACTACGTCCGAGGCTGGGAGAAGTCGCGTGATGATCTGAAGCGGCGCGATGCGGAACTGCCGCGCGTAGCCCTGACGGATCCGCCCTGATGAATTTCTCACGCGGACGATATGGTTCGATTCTCTTAGGCCTGCTCATCGTGGCGCTGGCGGTCTTCGGCTGGCGCATGATGCACGGCGAGATTTACTTCGCGCGCGATGTGTTCGCCAAACTCGCCAAGGGCCGGCAGTCGGTGGAGCAGGACATCGCCTGGGAGAAGTTCAGCTCGATGGAATACAACGTCGGCAGCGCCTACATCCGGCTTGCGGATGAGAAGGAGCGCACTGAGTACCGTGCCGCGTTCATCACGCAGTTTTCGCAGGGGTTCAAGGTCACGGGCGCCAGCGTCAAGAACTTCGTGCGATGGCGCATCAAGGAGCGCGGCCCCGAGCGAACCATCGTCGCCGCGGATGATCGCGTCCAAGGGCAGACGATGCTGTTTGTCGTGGGAACGGCGGGCCGCCGGCGGTTGGAGGCCATGCGATGGCAGCTTCCAGAATGACCCCTCGGACTAGGAGAGCTCGACTCATCGGTCAGCGCGCCTCGTTTTCGGTCGAGTACGCGGCGCTGATCGTCGTCATGGCCGCGGCCATGGTTGGCTCGGCGGTCTATACCAAGCGCGCGTTGAACGGGAAATGGAAACAAGTCGGCGACTCGTTCGGCCATGGCCGGCAGTACGAGGTCGGGGCCAAAGCCACGCCCCCGACGGATCCGACCAAACCAACACAACCGACACAACCCACGCAACCGACGCAGCCGGATGTATCTGCAAAATGCTTAAAGATCTGGGCGATATGTTGTGGTAGGAGGGCAAAAGGCGAGGAATGTACGCCATATGGTGTGGGCCCGAAAAACTGCGAGACGCCGCCATGTCCTCTTATCAAACATTAACTGGCATAAGAACGGGTCGTTTGCTAGTTGCTGGAATATAAATACTTGCGATCGATTTGGGACGAGGCTGTCGAGCTTAGGAGCAAGGCTTAAACCTCGTCAAACTTCCGTAACGACAGGTAGACTTGGGTGATGCATCGTCGGAACGCGTCGCACGACGCGAGGGGGACAGGCGGCTGCGGCCGCCGATCGTGTCTTCCTATTATTGCCTGGCGAGGGGAGACGTCTGGAGGAATGGGGGCCGACGAACTGTTGATCTATAGCGCTGTCCTGGGATCCGTGGGATGCCTGGCGCTCATGGCCTTTCCGGTCGTGGCGGGCGCCTGGCAGCGCACGGCCAACCACGTCGAGCAGTACCAGCTGCTGCGCGTCGATCGGACCGCGAAGGTGTTCGACGACATGTTCCTCGACGTCAAGCCGGGGTGGCTGACGCTCGCCTACCGCATCGTGCCGCTGGCCGGCGGCCTGCTGGTCTACCTCCTCTTCAACAACCTCCTCTTCGCGCTCGTCGGCGCGGGCCTGGCGCTGATGGTTCCCGACATGTGGCTGAAGATGGCGCAGGCGCATCGCAAGCAGCGGTTTCAAGGCCAGCTGGTCGACGCGTTGTTCATGCTCTCCAGCAGCCTGCGGGCTGGCTTGTC
>OBEQ011709495.1_pt1 | contig 10437 bp, 12 predicted proteins | sample 1670901 | NCBI WGS metagenome assembly OBEQ01 (sample SAMEA104232315, study PRJEB22302) | groundwater metagenome | biome: forest; feature: aquifer; material: groundwater | place: USA | collected 2011-08-07 | depth 5.4 m | reverse complement strand
GGAACTGATTGTCCCCAAAATGGATCTCCTTCCTCGGCAAGAGGCGCTGATTGTTTTTCCGGAACACTTCCCCAGTTTCTCTCGGCAGATCCGAGTGAGTCTTGCATGAAGCTTCCGCCATGGACTTTTCAGAGCATTTCCCTATAAGGTATGCGCTCAACAGAACCATGATTTAGGCTGGTGAAAAGAAAGATCGCGCACCCGCCTGTTCAAGGTGGCATGAGATCTTTATAAAATATCGAATTACGTTGGGAAGTTAGAAGATTCTTGGCGGGCGCTCAATCCCCTGTTCTCGAAGGAAGAGCAAAGTCTTGGCGGAAAAGATAGGAACGGTGCCCTGTCTTGTTAAAACAAAGTGATCTGAGGCAGAGGGAAAAAGGAAATCTTTTGAATATTCAGGAAGAACTGTTTTTGGGGTATCGGACGCGCAAGGCGCTTTTGTAAACGCAAAACCTTTGATGGGAGATGCATCTGCCATCTTTTTTGTTTCGACTGTTCCTTTAGTCTTATCCAGATGACAAGACTTGTGCCCGGAATTTGCCTCTTGCATCGAATCTTCGGGCAGCCCATGCCGGAATGGACAGCGCGCCCCGGGCGCATGGCGGCATTGGCAGATGGAGCGCCCGCAGCAAGTATGCGGGTTTGGCTTATTTCCCACAGGCGGAATATCAAAAATCTGGAAAGTGAAGATCACCAATAATAGGAGGGCAGGAATTCGCATGAATTGATTATTTTATTCAATGAATAGATCGTGCGTCAACTCCTTTTAAAAAACGCCAGTTTCCGCAGCAGCTTTAAACTTCTTATGGATCATGTCCCGGACTTTCCGGAATTCGTTTAACACTTTCCCGGTTATTTCTTTTTCATGCGGCGGGTCAGGGAAACCCCAGTGCAGCCGTTTAGCACTGCCAAGAAATAGGGGGCAAGATTCTTTCGCATTCTCACAAACAGTAATCACGTAATCAAAATTTTGCCCTGAATATTCACTGACGCTTTTTGAACGCTGATGAGAAATATCAATGCCGATTTCCCGCATCACCCGGATGGCCGTTTCATTCACCCTGGAAGGTTTGGTTCCGGCGCTAAACACCTCAAACTTATCGCCGCCGTAGTGCCTTAAGATCCCTTCCGCCATTTGAGAGCGGCAGGAGTTCCCGGTACAAAGAATTAACACTCTTTTTTTCACAACATCCCCCTCACCCCTCTCTCCAAAGGGAGAGGGGAAATCTACAGAACTCAAGCCCAATAGCACATTCATCCTATCTGCTTCAACAGATAGGACGAGTGCATTTAAACGAGCTGTGCAAAAATGCTTTCAGCGACGAAACGTCCCTTGCGGGTAAAGAAAATTTTGTCATCTTCCTGCGTCAAAAATCCATCTGCAATCAAGGGTTTTATTTTATCTTCCACACTTTGACGCATCATTGCAAGCCGTGTGAGGCTGAATCCTTTGCGCAGACGCAGGCCGGTCAAAAGAGACTCGATCTCTTTTTTTTCCGGGCTCACTGTTTCGGAAAGATCCGGCTGCCAATCAGCCTTGCCACACTTATCAAGGTAACGCGAAACCGTGGGAGCAAATTGGCTGCGCGTTCCATCGAGATAAGAGAACGCGCTCGGCCCCAACCCTAAATATTCCTGGTTGTGCCAATAGATTAGATTGTGCCGAGATTCAAATCCGGGCCTGGCAAAGGAGTTGAGGTCATACTGGGTATAGCCTTCGGCGTTCAAAAAGGTTTCTGCGAAATCCATCATTTGGGCGTGAATGGCCTCGCTGGCCCGGATAAGCTGTCCCCGCCGTTCGCGTACGCCATAAACCGTGCCTTCGGTCACGTCGAGATCATAAAGAGAAAATTGGCCGGGGACAAAACGGGCTGCGCGCGTCAGGGAATCCTGCCAATCTTCCATTGTTTGCTCCGGCAATCTCAAAATTAAATCGATGCTGACATTGTCAAAACTTTCCTGCCGGACCATTGCAAGCATTTCTTCAATTTCACGCACGCCATGCGGGCGCCCCATATCCTGAAGCAGCTTTTCATTCAGAGACTGCACGCCCAAACTGATGCGGTTCACACCGAGCTGCCGGTAACATTGGAGCTTCGCGGTGTCCACATCCCCGGGATTCACTTCACAGGTGAGTTCATAACCGGTTTCAAAATCAAAATTACGCCGCACCGCGTCGAGGACCTGCCGCATTTCATCCGCTGTAAACGCGGAAGGCGTTCCCCCGCCAAGATAAAGCGTGTCAAAACGGAGCCGGCCATATCGCGAAGCACTATGGCGGATTTCATTTCCAAGAGCCGTGAGAAATTGTTCGCGCATCCCGGAGGACCGGTCGAGGGTAATGACATAGTCGCAGTAGTGGCACTTTTTCAGGCAAAAAGGAATATGGATGTAAAGTCCGCGGGGCATGCGCGTATTGTAAAGATACGCGTCACAAGACACAAGCCGCAGGAAATAGCTTTATGCTCATCCTCGTCCTTTCAAGAAGCTGAAAAAGCGTTTCTCCAAAACGCGCCGCCTCGTCCGGAGCTAATTTTGGGAACTGAACGTCCCCAAAATGGATCTCCTTCCTCGGCAAGAGGCGCTGATTGTTTTTCCGGAACGCTTCTCCAGCTTCTTTTCTTCTTAACGGGACTGCGACCTCACTCGGTGTGCAGGTGTTTGGCGAAGGCAGCTCTCGGAGCCGTCCGAAGCTCGGTTCTGCCGTGCTTTTTGGCAGATTCGGACGGCGAGAGGCGTCCGCCAGAAAGACGGCGGACAGGCAGGCGAACTCGCCGGCTTGCCCGCCTTAGCGGGTGCCGGAGACAAATCCTGCACACGGAGTGAGGTTAGTCGCTATTAAAAGCGGCGAAAGCGCAGGAGGCCTGCGAGTAAAAAAACAAAGCCAAAGACGCAGACGATGCTGGGACCGGTGGGCAAATCATAGACATAGGATAAAAAAATGCCTGTGAAACTGGCGAGAATTCCTGTCGCCCAGCCAATCCAAAGGCGGCCGGCCAAACGGTTTGAAAACAAGATTGCCACTACCGAAGGCACAATCAAAAAAGAAAACACCAAAAGCACGCCCGCCAGCTCCACGGAACTGGTGACCACCAGCCCAAAAGACAAATAAAATAAAAGATCCCAAAACTTGACCGGAAAACCAAAAGCGAAAGCTTTGCCGGGCTGCGTTGAAATCGTGATAAAAACCCGGCGGAAAATCCAGTGAAAAAGCCCCACCACGCTGTACAAAGCTGCCATTTTCAGAATTTCAGGCGTGGTCACGAGCAGGATATTCCCGACCAGCATGTGCCGGATGTGTTCATCCCCTTCCGGAGCACGGCTTAAAATCAGAATCGCCATGGCCGAAGAAACCGCGTAAACAATTCCGATCACGGTTTCCTGGGAAATTTTTTCATAGCGGGTGCGCGTGGCGGCAAAAATCGCGGCCCCGACAAACGTCGCGCCCAATGAAAAAAATAAGTGGCGGGACTGTGCAGATCATACCCAAATAAAATAGCCGCAGATGCCCCCAGCGCGGCAATCTGCGCCAGGGACAAATCCACAAAGATCACTTTCCGTTCAATCACGTGAAACCCCAAATAAGCATGGATTCCCGTTAAAATCGCGGCGGCCAGCAGGGGCTTTCCCATCAGTAAAAAAAAATCATTCATAATTTTCTCTCTCCTTTAAGCGATTGTTCCAAAAGACGGATATCTTTTTCCATGACTTCCAGATAGCCGGAGGTTTTATCCTGGCCGGCAAACTGGTAAAGCGTAATCATGGGGACGCCCGCTTCACGCGCTACTTTCTCCGCAGGACGGCTTTCATTGTAGGCCTCCTTAATCACAAGCTTCGCTTTCTTTTCTTTCATCCGCAGCGCAAGCTCTTGAAGGTGCTTTGCGGTCGGCGGAATGCCGGGCTTGGGCTCAATGTAACCGGCAATTTCCAGCCCGAAGCGCCGCGCAAAGTAGGGCCAGCTGTTATGAAAAGTCACAACCGGCGTTCCGGCATAAGGTTTCATGCGGCTTTCCCAATCTGCCAGTTTGGCATCCATGTCAGACTGTAATTTTTTTTCGTTCGTCCGGAATAAATCCGCTCTGTCCGGATAAAGATGCGCAAGACCTTTGGCAATATTTCCGGCCATGATCTTCGCATTTTCGGGATCCGTCCAAAAGTGCGGATTTCCAAAGAGATGAATATCCCCTTCCACCCGTGAGATTGACACAGGAATCTCCAGCAGAGAAACTCCCCGGGACCCATCAATTGAGAATTCCCTGTTCCCAAGAAACCGCGTATTTCCTGCCGCATCTAAAAGAGGATCACGCCAGGCTTCAAGATCCAAACCGTCATGAATAAACACATCCGCTTTTTTGACCTTTAAAACGTCGCGCGGCGTCGGCTGAATAAAATGAATGTCACGCCCCGGAGGCGCCACCGCATAAACTTCGGCCGCATCGCCTGCAATCGTACGCGTAAAATCCGCCAAATTACTCGTCGTCGTGACAATCCGGATTTTATTTCCGGCCAATGCCGGATGACAAAACAGGGCTGCGGCCAGTACGCTAAAAATCAAAAAACTTTTTAATCTATTTTTCCATTTCATAGGAGTCCTCTTTTTGGTTTATCAGTTCAAGTCGCCAGGCGTATATTTCATGTCGCTCGTCGCACGTCTCTCGTCGCTAGTCTCTCGTCGAGCATCTCTTGTAAAGCGAAAGATCCATTTCCTCATCAGGAATACTTTTTTTGTACGAGCGACGGGAGACTAGCAACGAGCGACAATGCTCACCGTTTATTGCACAGGATGTTTGTGAGCACCAATCAGGAAATCAGCCTGAAGCATGATGGCGTTATCCGTTCTCCCAGAACTGTTTGCCGGTTCCAAGTGCGTATATTGCAATTTGAAATCGGCAAATTCGCTTTGCCAAAAGGTAATGTAGGGCGAAATCCCGGTGGTCTGCACGTGCTGCCCGATGACATCCAGCGGCTCGAGATAATCGAACCGGAACCCGACGCTGAACCTGGGCGAAAGCCTGTAATCCAGAAGCGAGTAAAAACCCCAGGGGTTGTCATTCACGTGAACCAGGTTGCCGCGGTTCTGAAAGTAAAGTTCATTTTGAAACTTTACTTTCTTCCCTTCCGGCAGGAGAAAATTAAACGTGGCATCCGCGCCAAAAACTTTGACGCCATATTTATTGCGTCCCTCTGGAGCCGCAACGTTCACAGCTTTCCCATTTCCATCCACACCTGCAAACTGCGGCGGATTTTCATCCCCGAATAAAGTTGTCCAGCCCAATTCGACATTGGCATCGCTCGTCAGGTCAAAATAGGTTTTCAAGTGCGTATTAAAAATGGGCCGTTTAGAAATTCCTGAAAAGCTGGTGCCGTTGTTGCCGCGAAGAACTTCCCCGGTCATTTCAAGCGGAATATCCCAGGGATTGGGAATCTGATTTTGCAGCCGTACTCCTGAAGAGGCCAGACCTTCTTCACCAAAAAAATCACGGATCACCTGAGGATAATCGGTCGTGTCGAGTTGATGCAGGTGCATCAGATTTTCCTTTCCGATTTTGGAACGGAATTTACCAATCTGGCCGGTAAATCCCAAAGGCAGCCCCCAGCGCGTATAGTAAGCCTCCTCAATATTGGCATTCTGAGCTTCAAGATTGTCGTTAAAACTGATGATGGCATCGAGACGCGAGAAGGGGTCGACCACATGCGCAAAATTGAGCTCGAGCTCTTTCAACGCAATCGTGTTATTCCCGTTCCCATCCGTGGTCCCTTGTGTTTTCTTCGCTTGAACCGTCCCGATCACCCCAATATCGGGATTCAAGCCCTGGGAAAGGCCGGCAACTTTCGGCGCGTTGTAGGGCAGCGCAACGGCAGACGACTGCTGCGAACCTGCCGCGGCTCCTTGGGCTTTTTCGAGCGCATCAATTTTAACCGACTGCCGGTGCAAGACCTCATTTTGATTTTCAACGGTCACTTGAAGCGTCTTCACAGTTCTTTGAAGTTCCAGCATGGCGGCTTGTAGATTTTCGAGCATCGGATCTGCGGCCTCGGTTCTGCGAGGCATACAAAAAATACAAAAAATTAAAGCAAGAATGACGGAAAGTTTCCGCATGGTCGAACTCCTTTCTTAAGACACCCTCGTCATTGCGAACCTGCTGGTTTTTAGCAGGCGCGGCAATCCCATTTTTCTTGAGATTGCTTCGTCGCTGCGCTTTTCGCAATGACGATAAAAATAAGAAAATTTATTTGATTTAAAACGTGATGGAGAATGGAGGGGGCGCGCGGCTTCCAAACGTAATCGAACAAAACTGGGGAATAAACACCCGGGAGGACTGCAGTGAAAAACTTTCGGATTTCTGAAGCGCTGTGATCAAGGCGATCACAGCGGGCACACACAAAATGGAGAAGGATTGAACAAAGTGACAGACCGGGCAATCGTGATGCTGCCCATCAGCATGCGCGTGAAACGCGACCGAGAGAAATGCTGCGAAGGCCAGAATCACGCATAGCAGTAAAAATACTTTTTTATGCTTCCTAATATCCATGAATTAAAAGTATGACAAAAAGCATTTGGGCTGTCAACCGGCATTTAGTTGCCAGGTCTACCAAAAAAGGGACGGTTCTTTCGTAACTCTTGAGATGAAAACTAATTAGAAAGAACCGTCCCTGGAATCTTAAGAGAAGCGGGGCGTCCGGATTCTTTCCAGGCTCTCTTCTTTATGATGGCGTTCATCGAGCCCGATATTGCGAAAAAGGTCCGCGACGGTCGCGAAATCGCCATAGTCTTTTTTAAAGTCGCTTTCAAAAACCTCTTGTTCAAAACCCGGGTTCCCTTTGACAAATTCCATATACTCATGCTCCGCGTGATCTTCGAAATCGGCGTTGAGACTGTAGCTCCAGGCCGGTTTCAATATATACAGCAGCCAGCTGGCATGATAATAAAAAAATGCGACCATCTGCGGAAATATCCGGTAAAGAAGAAAATTTTCAGGAATGCTCTTTTTTTGGACCATCTCCTCCAGAATCAGCAAATGCCATTGTTCATTATCCTGCTGTGCTCGGGATTCTTTCACAAATTCAAAAACCCGGCGCGCAAATCCCGGTTTGGAATAGGTGTGCGTCATGGCAATATAGGCAACATGCTCCCATGACTGATACGGCACCCGCGCGATAACCTCAAGAACTGTGAATTTTGAAAGCGTGGCCGTGCGGCCATAACAAACATCCATCAACAAGAAAAGTCCCTTTGCCAAAAGGCCGTACAGACGCCGGGGCGCGGCTAAAGTTTTCTCTTGTTCTTCACGCAAAGCAACGCTATTCATTTTCATCCCTCCGCGAATATTTTACCGTAAATCCGGAGAAATAGTTACCCCGTAAAGCCAAGGCGCCGTAAAATCATCTGAAACGGCGGGCTGCTCAATGAAAGCGGCGGCAGGTAATCACCCGCCTTTTTCCTTACCCACCAGGCACCGGTCTTTCGGCGCTCTTCGGGCGTGGTAAAATGATATTCATACCAGGAAGCGCGAATCCAGCGCGGCGCTTCACCGGGGAACGGATTCCCGGCAATTAACCCCAGCGTCTGGGGATCATTTTCGAGCAATTTTCCGGCGAGGCTGAGAATCCATGGGTGGTAACGGTAGGAACTCATAGCCGCGAACCACATCTGCCAGTCGAGTTTATAATGATAGGGCGAGACAATGCAGGGCGCGCGCCGCACATTCCCCGGCTTGCATTTAAATTCATATTCTTTCCAAACCGTTTCCGGTCCGGGCCGAAAATCACGGGTCCCTTCCAAAACCACTTCCCTGCGTTGGCGTGTAATACTGCCAAAAGCGCCGTAGGTATTCACCAAATGAAGCGGATCAAAACTGGCGTTCATCAGCTGGCGGGATGATAAAAGATTTCTTGCCGGTGTGATGCTCAGAAAAAGAATGAGCCCCGTGACGGCCGTCAGAATCCCCTTGCGCAAAAAACCCGGCGGGTTTATTGGAGGCGTTTGAATTCTAACGATTTTTGAAATAGCCCTGTCATTCAAACAACTGAAAGCAACCGCGATCGTGATGTAATTCAGCCATGACAGATTACCGCTTAAAATGAGAAAAATGTGAAACAAAATGGCCGCCAATCCGGCCAGCACACCCACCGCTCCGGGAATAAAGTAGGCAAACGGCATGACAAGCTCAATCACATGCGTTCCAAAAACTTCCAGTTTATGCCACCCCTGCGGCAAGTGATGCAAATACCAGCTTAAAGGATTGGGCAGCGGCTGGGTTTCATAGTGATAATCCATACAAGTCAGATCCCGCCAGCATTGATCGCCGCGGATTTTAATCATCCCCGCCCCAAACATCAGCCTGAAAAGAATCCAGCGGTAGAGCCAAATCACCGCTGCCGGCGGTTTGCTGCGGGCATTCCCCAGAAAAATCGCGAGAAAACCCGTTTCGAGCAATAACATCTCCCAGCCAAACCCGTAGAACACCTGCCCCGCGTTGACAAACGACATATAAAAAATCCAGAGCAGTGTCCAAATCCCCGATGAGAAGAATGTGCCGAAACGCTCGGAGAAACCCGTCAAGGCCATCATGGAGAGAACCACGCCGGCACAGGCTAATCCATGGATGAAAATGTCCGATGAGACAAAGAAGAAAAGGCTGGGCGCATCCCAGAACCGCGAGTATTTAAGGAATAGAGAAATCGGCAGGATGCCGTGCTGGCCGGCGAGCGGAACGAATTGCTCCGCCGCGATCAAGAATGCAATCAGATAAATAAAAGCCAGCGCCCTTTGTATCAAAAGGCGTGTCAGCCAATAGGACTCTGCACCTTTCATAGGGGCTACTTAACCTAAAGACACTTTCCCGGCGAGATGCATCGCCCCCGTGGGCTGATCCGTCCCGCCGGCGGGTTCCGCAGTCACGGCAAAGGTGTCATACTGGAGATCTGCGGGAAGTTTGGGCAGAAGAAAGGCCGCTACGCCATGGTTGTCGATGTGGAATATCCCCGCGCGCACGGGTTGTTTGCCGGCCAACGCCCAAAGCTCATAAACCTGCAGGCGCGTCAGATTTGAAAGATTGCGCCCTGAAAAAAATCCTTGGCGGGTCTGCGGATTCCAAAAAATATAAGCTGAGGCTTCGGGACTCGGCCCTAGTCCTTTCAACTCGACCCCCTGCGTGCGCTTATCTGAAATAAGCTCCATAACCGGCTGGCTTTTTTGCAGTGACTCCTGCAGGGAAACAATGATTTGATTAAGGCGGGCGATTTCCTGTTGTCCCGTCAAAAAATTCCACCCAAACGCGGCTGCAAGAAAAACCGCGACACTGACACATAACGTATGACCGGAGAATACGGACGCAAAATTTTCAAAGACCGATTCAAGCTGCTCTTGGGTTTTAGCCTCATTTTCAACCTGAACAAAAATTTTCTCTCCAATCCCGTGAGATGGAACCTGCAGGGGCAAGGCCTTGTCAAACAGCGTCATCGACTCACGGACTTCAGAAATCCGGTCTAAGAGCAGACGACCCTCCTCCTCCCCCTCCATTTGGATGAGATGCCGTTCAAAAAGAACCCGGGCTTCCTGGTCTAAAACCCCAAGAGCGTAAAGTTCCGCTTGTTCCAGCCACTGTTCTTGATTCATGATTATCCGCCAAGACTTTTAGCGCTGTTTTTATAGACCTGCCGCAAACTGATCAAACCATCCCGGATACGGGTTTTGACCGTCCCCAGCGGTGCTTTCAATTTTTCCGCGATCTCTTCCTGGGTATAACCGTCAAAATAAGCCAATTCCAAAACCTCGCGCTGTAAATTCGTCACTTTTTTGAGCGCTTCACGCGCGGCCAGACTTTGCGCAAGATCCGCCTCCGCTGCCGGAGCGGCAGCCTCTGGACGCGGCATTTCCTGGTGTCCATCCCCGCGCTGAGACTCCGGCATTTCTCTTCTACGTCGCGAACGCAGTTTATCGATTGCCTTGGTACGCGTAATTGTTGAAAGCCAGGCTTCGGGCGCGCCGCGCGCAGGATCATAATTTCCGGCCTTCTGCCAAGCGTAAAGAAAGACCTCCTGCAAAAGATCCTCCGCTTCTACCCGGACCCCCAGCATGCGCAGGGCAATGCTGAAAACCAGTCCCGAGAAAAGGGCATAGAATTGTTTGAAGGAGTTCGTGTCTCCCTCGGAGATTTTCCTGATCAGAAGTCCGGTGTCGTTCGGCATGGCCTTTTTTATATCATAGCCCAAAAGATTCACCAAGTTTTTTTACATCGCCCGCCAACCCCATCCAGAATGAAACAAACCACGTAGCATAAAGTAGAGAGGAAAATATCGAAGAGTGGGGAAATTGGTGCCTCTTTTTTATGGTCTGCGCCGAGCTGTTTGGCTTCCGGGGCGGCAACAAATGGTTCGTTGCGCATTGTCTCTTCGAAAAAGCACTGCCGCGGCGCTTTTAATTCTTTGGATTCG
>OBEQ010294410.1_pt1 | contig 10437 bp, 8 predicted proteins | sample 1670901 | NCBI WGS metagenome assembly OBEQ01 (sample SAMEA104232315, study PRJEB22302) | groundwater metagenome | biome: forest; feature: aquifer; material: groundwater | place: USA | collected 2011-08-07 | depth 5.4 m | reverse complement strand
TGAAAAAATACAAGAACCCACAAAGACGAAAGGAGGCTTTCGCCTCCTTCAGTCCCCTCTTGCGCGGCCTAGTGGACGATGTTAGAACTATTTTTAAGAAAAGAAATGGTGCGACAATTTATATCCCCCTATTGGGATTGCAAATTGACCCGCAATGACCCATTAACTTCTTGACCACTACCACTAATTTTATCGGGTATATATATTTGTTTGATTTTGTCTAAACCTTCACTAGGACACCGGACATCTAATAGGAAAACTTCGCCTGCATTAATTTGAGTAGCAAAATTATTACCTCCGTCAATTGATTTAATATACGCACCAGGACAAACGTCACTCAATTCTCCTGGAGAAGAGCTGAAAAGTAAGGGGTATACAGAGGTATTATCTATCTGAAGTGAAAGAGTGTCTCCTGTTCTTGAATATTTACATTGTCCTGCATAGTCATATGCTGTTCCAGGTCCTCCTCCAGCATAAGAACAGTTTCTTAAATCGCTCCGGCCATCAAACATCGCGAGTAAAGATCTTTTTGACTGCTTGACTGTATCGTACTGTGATTTTTTCGATAAAAAATCTTTAACATATTTTGTACACGCTCCTTTATTCCAGGCGGGAGTAAGTAAATTACACTTAGAAAGATCGTGCTGCGAGAACACGTACTCGTCGCATTCGTAATTTGCGGGAACTCTACCGTTAACGTAAAGTGGTCCGCATAAGTTGTTCTTTTTGCACTGTTCCGCATCAATTGCTGTAATACAGTTTTTCTGATCATCTTCTCTGTAAAGATAACTACAAACTTGTTTATTGAATGTTCTAATTGCTACTCCACGGAAACATCCATCTTTGTAAAACAAGCTATTTTCGCTGTCTGCGATCATACTCTGGCACTCATTGATATCGTTGGGACTCGTATGATAATAAGTATCATAACTATCTTCGCAGTAGTACCCCTTATCATTATTCCCGTACACCGTTCTGCAAAGACTCCTATCCTTGAGTTTAATGGAATAATTAGTGCCACAGGCATACTTTATCACTTCATCTTTTGTCGTAATGCATTCATTTAAACTAATATCCTTATTTAAAAGCACAGAACCATTCGGATACAACACATAAGGGGTTCTGTTCTGATAAAGAATCCATGCCCCAATACACAAAAAGATTACTAAGAAGATCCACGACATGACGGCTCCTTTCTTTCCGAACTTTTCACTAATCTTTCTGATCATAAAAGATAAAAAAACGAAGATAGCTGTAAGGAGAAGCGCCATCATAAAAATGCCGACGATGAAATCTTTTGAACCTAGTGCTTGACCTAAGTACCCCACTAGAAAATTCAACCCCACAATTACAACAAAGAATATTAATGGGGCAATGAAATGTTTTTTGGCTTTTTCTTTCTTAGGAGCAACGATAGGCTCCCCTTGAGTTGTGGGACTCATATCTTGCGAAGGTCTAAGTAGTTGTTGTGAGGTTGACGAATCAGATGAAGTTAGGACTTTGTCTACATCCTTCGCTGGCCAGCCCACATTTAACAATTCTTGCCGAATCAGCTCATTAGATTTTCCTGCTTGTCTCGCTGTGTTGATGTAATTAATGAGTTCAGGGTTCATATAAATTATTTAAAAGATATTTTATAGACATGCCTTTCGCTTGGTATACCCTTATCACTTTGCGTGGTTCCATACCAGAAATTTCCAACATCATCGTGTGATAATGTGAGCCATCTCATATTCTCAAAGTCCTTAATATAAAAGGTGGTTTTTCCTTGAAGTTTATAGACTTTTGTTTTTGAACCTCCGTAAATATCTCCTTTTTCAACAACTATCCATTCGCCCTTTTTATCTGTATATACATCTGCGCAACCAACATCATTCAAACCATCAATTACAGAGTAACTCTGCCCATCTTCCACTTTTAGGAGCTCACACTTCCAAAATGGCTCTCCGACTTTTGTTACCATTTCATACTTATTCCCAACTTCATCTTCAAATATTGCCGTTCCGCCACCGTGTGTCTCACCGCCATAATTTTTTTGCGGTTTTGGTTCTGGTAATTTATCTATTTTTGTCGCCACAGCTCCTTCAACTTTGTAGTAGTCAGTCACATTAGGCTTTAAGTTGCATTGTGGGCACTCCGGAGATGCAAAACCTTTTGTATTAGATTGAGCCGTTGCGTATACACCTCCGTTGACTACGGAAAGACTAACTCCACGATTATATCCTTCCAGTTGGGTGATTTTTACAGAATCATCACCAATAATTTGATACACATGGGATACCGCGAACCTATGAGGGTGGTCATAATCAGTTCCTTTCCCATCCGTTAATACAACATAGTTGCGATCTGGTCCGTTAAGAACAAAAGAGTGTTCGTAGCCGTTACGTAAACCCTGTATTTCTGTCATTGTTTCGCCGTTTATTCTGAAAACAGCAGTTTCGGCTGTATTTGCTTGAGTCATAAAGGCAACAAAGGTATAGAAATTTCCGGATCCGTCGCCCTTAAAATCCAAATCAACATTAGGAGCATCAAAGACCGGCCGAGCCGTTCCATCTGCAATTCGCAAAACATATGAGGTACTCGGATCATTTTGCGTAAGCACGAGATACCAATTGTTTAATTTATCATTAACAAAAGAAGGGGTGCCGAGAGTTCTTAACCTAGTGGAATATGCCGCTGGTGAATTTGGATAAGAAGTAAATTTTTCACCTGTGCCAAATGAAGATCGCTTAGTTTTCCAATCAAATTTTAGCGGGACGGCTGTTATATCCTTTATCTCAAAATAACTGTCGTCCCATGATTTGCCCGCGCCCCACACGTACCAAGTTCCTTTGTTATTTGTTACAACATTGCGGCCATCAAGATAACTTGGAAAACCCGTTACTTCAGTTATTTGAACCTTGCCCGTATACGTTTGAATTGCTGAAGAACGACTTCCAGTCAATGAACCTACAACGCCGAGCAATACAATGACTCCCAATAAGACAAGTCCGGCTATAAGAATTCTACTCTTTTTCTTTTTTGGCAAGGGAATAACTTGGGGCGAAAGAGCAACGCCAACTTCATTTTCATTCCAACCTGCTTTCAAAAGTTCCTGCCGGATACTATCATCAGACATTCCTTTCGGTCTGGCTTCAGCGACATATTTCTCAAGCTCTGGAGAAAGTGACATTCAATAATCATACCACAGTTCAAATCCCATCGGCCGTAATGCTTTCTATGGCTAAATTATTGAATAAAAACCGATGCGCGGCCGACCGGACTCGAACCGGCGATCTATCCCGTGACAGGGGATTGTGTTATCCAGCTACACCACGGCCGCATTGTTATTTACGCACGTTCAATGTAACAGATTTTTTGAAGAGGGGCAAATATAGTCCCCTTGAGACAGAGCCCCGGAGTAATGAATGAACTAGCGGACTCGTTCCCCACCCCGCAAAGAGGTATCGACATGACATAAGTATCGACATCGGATGTCGATACTTTTTGTGGGATGTTGTTCAACCTAAGTTTCACTTCGGCTCATCAGACGCTGTGGAAATGTGTACTCACATTTCCACGCGCTCCTTGCTAGCCGAAATAAAAAAGCGGCTCGAGAGAACGAGCCGCGACCGACAGACACTAAAATTTCCAAGAAAGACCGGCTCCTGCGAAAAAACGCTCCCCCACGGCACTGGGAGAATCCGAGCGAAATAAGGGAAAGATAAGCTCGGTTTTTGGGGAAAGCCTCCACCTTCTGCCAAAAATGTCTACCTCTTCTTCCCTCCAAACCATCCGTTCAAGACGGACGCAGTAAAGACTTGGCACAGACTGCTTCTCCGGCGAAACCAAAACGAGCGGGGGCAATTCGACCGGCGCGTACGGTGAAAAAACTTCCTTCAGGATAGGTCTGCGAGTAAAAAGAACAATTGGCCTTACTGAATAAATTGGCTTTGCAAATACCGGCGGCCTCAATGACAGAGTGAGGGAAAACTTTGGGAATATCGACACTTTTGGCGACATTACCTCCCGCGCCGGGAAAGAATTAATTGCGAAAGCTAAAGTGTTTGTTTCCTGACACCGCCCGGTTTGCAACAACAAAAAGCCACTGACCAGCGAGAGAAGAGTTTTCATAGGGTTTTCAAGTTTTGAGGTTCACTATCACACTAGGTGCGAGTATACCACAAAGACAAAAGCTTTGCCTGCTTTAGAAATTCACCACAAAAAATCAATTTTTTATTGGTGCCGGTGAATGGAATTGAACCATTTTTTGAGGCTTATGAGTCCCCCGTTCTACCATTGAACTACACCGGCAATATTTTCTCTAATAATACACAAAAATCAACTACCGTGCAGCAAGCTGGCGCGGTATGATGCGTCAGCTTGCTGGCAGTGCGGTAGTTCGACCCAGCACCATTTTTACCGAACAGAAAATCTCTGGTATACGGTAGAGTTACCATGGAGCACTTTCCTATACGACTGGCGTCCATTCTGTGAAAATAGTGCTGGGTTTATTATCCGCTCGCCGCATTCACCCCCGCCCCGCCCCACAAAGCTGGGCGGGGCGGGGTATTCTGCGGGCGGATAATAAAAAACAAAAAACTCGGCTAGCTTTTATGTAAAAATGCGTCAACAGACGAACTTACAGTTCTGACTTACTGACATCATCATAGACAATACGGTTAATGTTTTGAATCGTGCTAACCAAGCCTGCAAAATCCTTACCTTTGGTCATCACGCAAATAACATAAGGATACTTCGGATGGTAGACAATGCCGCAATCATGGAGTTCCCGATGGTCAAGTGCTCCCGTACTCGTGAGTACGCTCCGCTCGCCAAATTTTTGGGCGACCGTAACATCCGTCGGCACCGTCGCCTCAATGCCTTGCAAGAAATCTGGGAGGTGGAGCAGGTCAAGGGCACGCTCGGAAGAATCCCTGGAAAGGTAGGTTGCATTGTAGAGCACCCGGAAGAAATATGAGTATGATTTTGGCGACATGAAATCGATACTATCGACACTGGTCGTGTTGTCGGGTATCGACAAACCAAGGTCTGTGAACACTTCCGTTAGCGAATGGGGGTTTATGCTGGTGTCAAGAAGCGCCGTAGCATTATTATCAGAATTGACAATCATGGCAGTGAGGAGGTCGCTCACCTTGTAAGATTTTCCCGGCGTAATGTAGTACGGTGACCGGAAATATTCGTGTTTGTTTAAATCAACACTGCCATCATAAGCAATAGTTTTTTTTAAAATTTCCGGATTTTTCTCGGCGTATTTGAGATAAGCAATCATGACGGGCACCTTGAGAAGGCTCGCCGGAGAAAACTTCAGGTTTTCGTTGACACCAAACCAATGCGGACCAGAGAGGTCGCGGAAATAAACGCTGACGGTATCCGCCGTGCCGGCCTTGACCGTATCGGCGATAAAATGGGTGACCTGATTTTTAAACACAGCATACTCGTCAAAATCCTTGCTATCCCAGGTGCCGCAAGTCAGTAGAGGATTTATATACTTATAATTCCCCGGGGCCCGAAGTGCCGGGTCATTTGGAATAAAACTGACACCAGACGCCTGGCCGCGCGAAAACCAGCCGGCCGCGAATGCGAGGATGAAAAAGATAATACAAACAATCCACAAAGAAAAGCTTCTTGCTTTCGATAACCGAAACATGTTGCTTAAGAATAGCACAAACGAACTTTTATTATTGTTGCGGGGCCTCGATTTGCACGAGGATCTCAAGGTTATGAGCCTTGCGAATTACTGTTACTCTACCCCGCTATAACATGAAACATGCAACATAAAAACATGCAACATATTTCCTGGAAGCCTAAAGAGTATACTAAAAAAGAGAAATAATCAAGGTAGGTTTTTGGATTCTTTTGTGTTCCACGTTACATGCTCCATGATTCATGTTTTAAATATATCGAAACTCCCTGAACACCTCCTCATAAAGACCGACCACTCTCTTTACTTCTCGGTCGGTGATTTGAAAATTACTGCCTTCGTGAGCGATGGCGTTTCTGACGCGGTGGGCTTCCCAAGCTTTATCTATCGTCAAGAAATCACTCTTCTCTACAGCCTTGAGCTTGTCGCTTATAGTTTCGCCGTGGTAACTCATCTTGGTCAGCATCTCATCGAGAATAATGTCGCACTCAAGAATGGCTAGTCGCCAATCGCTAGGGTTTACCGAATTAATGTGCTCAAGAATGACGCCCCAACGCGTGCTGGAAGACTTCGCCGCTTCCCCTCCTAAAGAGGCGCCAGCTCTGGCATGTTCATCGGCTCCGGTATGCCCGTGAACTTTCGCCATAGTCTCGTGTAGAACACTTTCCGTGCGAATCACGCAATAAATAATGCCGGTCATAAACAAAAGTGACAGAAGAACTGATAGCGGCCAGATGAGTGAGGTAATAGCGAAAAGGAGAGCGAGAACAGAATCGCCGCTTGGAAAATACTGGCCGGTAAATAGGTCGTAAATCTTCTGATAAAAATAGGCGAGGTTGAGAAAGTTGGTCGATTGCATGTTATGAAATTATTTACCGCGGAAAGCTTTTTCTTCAAACTTCTTGGCAATTTCAAAGAGCACCGACTCTCCGCCAGCCGGAGCCATGAATTGCAGACCGAGCGGCAGTTTCCGGCCGGAAACTGCCGCAAAACCCGACGGCACCGAAATTGCCGGTATGCCGGCTATATTGGCGCTCACGGTAAAAATATCGGCAAGGTACATGGACAAAGGGTCATTAGACTTATCGCCGATTTTAAAAGCGGGCGAAGGAGTGGTCGGCATCGCAATGATGTCAACATTTTTAAACGCCTTGACGAAATCATCCGTAATAACCTCGCGGACGGCAATGGCCCTATTATAATACGCGTCGTAATACCCCGATGAAAGCACGTGGGCGCCGAGAAGAATCCGGCGACGGACTTCGCGTCCAAACCCTTCACCTCGCGAAAGCTGATAATCTTCCAGTAAATTTTCTCCCGCCTTGTGAAAACCGTATTTAACTCCGTCAAAGCGCGCCAAATTGGTTGAGGCTTCGGCAGGCATAATAATATAATAAGCGGCAAGCGAGTATGGAATGTTAGGAAGCAAAATATCCCGCACTTCATGGCCAAGTTTTTTCAAGGTCTCCAGAGACTCATTGAAATTTGCCGAAACAGCCTTATCCACACCCTCGCTTTCGGTAAAAGATTTCGGCACACCGATTTTCAAGTTTGTAGTTTGTAGTTTGTAGTTTGTAGTATCCAAATCTTTGGAAGTGCTGTCAAAAGGGTCGCAACCTTTGATGCAGTTAAAAATAATTTCCGCGTCCTCCACTGTTTTGGTAATAGGACCTATCACATCAAGCGATGACGCCATGGCCATTAGTCCGTGTCTGGACACCGCGCCGTACGTAGACTTAAAGCCGACCACGCCGCAAAAGCTGGCCGGCTGTCTGATAGAGCCGCCGGTGTCGGAGCCGAGCGCGGCAAGCGCCATACTAGAGGCAACCGCAGCGGCGGAGCCGCCGCTTGAGCCGCCCGGCACCCGCGAAGTGTCATGAGGATTTTTGCTAACGCTGAACGCGGAGTTCTCGGTTGAACTGCCCATGGCAAATTCGTCCATGTTGGTGCGGCCAAGAAAAACCGCTCCGGCCTCTTTGAGTTTGCTGATAACCGTCGCGTCGTAGCTCGCCACATAATTTCCCAAAATTTTTGAAGAGGCGCTCGCCCGCCTACCCTTGATAAGAATGTTGTCTTTGACGGCAAGCGGGATGCCGAGTAAGTTTGGAAGTTGAGAAGTTTTTAAGTTTTTAAATTTCTTGTCGGCTTCGGCCGCTTGTAGAAGCACATCGTCATAAACTTCAAGATAGGCGTTGAGCTCATTGTTTTTAAGCTTGATGGCTTCAAGATACGCCTCGGCAAGTGCCACGGCGGAAAAATCCCCATCAATAAGATGCTTGTGGGCTTTTTTTATGGTCAGTGTTTGTAAATCAATAGACATAAATTAAAGACGTTAAGCACGAAATCTGAATATCGAAATTCGAAACAATATCTAAATTCTAACTTTTGAAATTTTAAACATTTCGGGATTTGGGATTTGTTTCGGATTTGGTGCTTCGTGCTTCGGATTTTTACATCAAAGTATTTTTTTCACCTTGACGTACTGCCCTTCCCTCTTCGGCACCGCCGAGAGCAGAATTTCGGTAAACTCGCCAGACTGATGCGGGTCTGTATCCTCCCGCATAACATTGCGAAGCAGTCCGGCCTTTTTTTCCGAATTCAAATCTCCAGAAACTTTTTGCACCTGCTCCACATAACCCAAAATGGCATCCATGTCCTTACGCAAAGCTTCTTTTTCTTCTTGCGACAAAGCTATCCGGCTCAATGTCGCCAATTTTTCAATTTCTTTCAGGCTAATCATAGAAATTATACTATCATTATTTAAGCATTTTCAAAAACTCCGCCTCGGTCAAAACCGCAACACCGAGCTGTTCGGCCTTCTCCAATTTTGAACCGGGATTCTCGCCGGAAACCACAAAACCGGTATTTTTTGAAACCGAGCCAGAAATATCGCCACCAAGAGCGCGGATTTTTTGGGCCGCTTCATCGCGGCTCATTGAAGCGAGCGTGCCTGTGAGGACGAACGATTTGCCGGCAAGAGGCAGACCCCCCGCCGCGCCGCGCGGCGGGGGGCTAATCCTAACTTGCTTCTGCAGTCGCTCAATGAGCTTGCGGTTATTTTTGTCTCCAAACCAATCCGTCAAAGACTGCGCCACCACCGGCCCGATACCGTTAACGGCTTTCAGTTCTTCAAATTTTGCCTCTGCGATTTTTTTAACGCTTCCGAAGTGATTGGCCAAATCATAAGCCGTCTCCTCGCCGACTTGCGGAATGGAAAGTGAAGTAAGTAATCTCGCGAGCGTGACGGAGCGCGCTTTTTCAATTGAGGCGAGCAGATTATCAACCGACTTTAGGCCAAAGCGCGGCAGAGCTAGCAAATCGCCTCGCTTCAACGTGAAAATGTCGTCAAAAGTCTCGATGAGATTTTTTGCCAAAAGCACATCAATAATTTTGGGGCCCAAGCCGTCAATGTCAAAACATTTCTTGGAAACAAAATGATAAAAGAGCCGCTTGACCTGGGCAAATGAATCACGGTTGACGCACCGCCACGCCGCCTGCCCGGGAATCCGCTCTATCCGTCCGTTGCCGCCGCAGGCGGCGACATGGGTTGGCCAAACGAAAACTTTTTCTTTTCCGGTGCGGAGTTCTTTGACCACCGAAACGATATCGGGAATAACATCGCCGGCTTTCTGGAGAATGACCGTATCCCCGATGCGCACATCAAGGCGCTTAATTTCATCTTCATTATGAAGCGTCGCCCGAGAAACCGTTGAACCGGCAATCAAAACAGCGCGCAAATGAGCAACGGGTGTAAGCACGCCCGTGCGCCCAACTTGAAACGCAATGTCCTCAACGACTGTGGTCACTTGCTCGGCTGGAAATTTGAAAGCGATGCCCCAGCGCGGCGCTTTGCCGGTGTAACCGAGCGCATCTTGATACTGCCTTTCGTCCACTTTTACCACAATGCCATCGGCTAAGTAATCTTCCTTGTCCATTTTCTTCTGCCACTCCCGCCAATAGGCAATGACTTCGGAAATGGAGCGGCAATGCTTGTAATGAGGGTTGACCTTGAAACCGAGCCGACCCAAAAATTCAAGCTCTTGGTACTGACGGGGCGGCACAGGCGCGCTTGAAAGCGCGACATCATAGATAAATGTTTGCAGTTTCCGCTCCGCGACAATTTTCGGGTCGAGCTGGCGAATAGAACCGGCGGCCAGATTTCTGGGATTGGCAAATGGCTCCTCGCCCTTCTTCTTACGGGCTTTATTTAAGAGCTTAAGCTGGCTTTTTGCCATCCAGACTTCACCCTCAACGATAATGTCAATCGGCTGATTCAGGCGAAGCGGCGCCGATTCAATCGTTTTGACGTTCTCCGTCACATCCTCCCCCACCACTCCATCGCCGCGCGTAGCGGCCTGTGTGAGCAATCCTTTTTTATACTCAAGCACAATTTTAAGACCGTCAATTTTATGCTCGCAGGTATAGGTGGGAGAAACATCTTTGTCCAACTCCCCTTTGAGAAAACGCTTAACTCGCTCGTCAAATAGAACCATCTCCTCGGATGTGAAAGCGTCATTAAATGACCATTGCGCCACGCGGTGAATTACTTTTTTAAATTCCGGCAAGGGCTTACCCGCTACCCTCTGTGACGGAGAGTCGGTCGTGACAAGCTCGGGGTACTTTTCTTCAATCTCCATCAGTTCGTGCTTAAGAGAATCGAGCGCCGCTTCGGAAATTTCCGGCTTGTCTAAAACATGATACAAATAACGATGATGCTCAATTGCCGCTTTGAGCTTCTCAAGCCGACTCCTAATTTCTTCGGGTGCGCGAGGCATGGCAGGTTAGTAAGTCAC
>OBEQ010008091.1_pt1 | contig 10439 bp, 8 predicted proteins | sample 1670901 | NCBI WGS metagenome assembly OBEQ01 (sample SAMEA104232315, study PRJEB22302) | groundwater metagenome | biome: forest; feature: aquifer; material: groundwater | place: USA | collected 2011-08-07 | depth 5.4 m | reverse complement strand
TCCCGGCTATCCAAGGTCTGCTAATTTGAAGGAGGAACTATATAAAAATTTCATGCGTATTTTTATAGAGTGGGATGCCTCAAAGGCCAAGGCGGTAAGAGTTGTGAATCAGGGGCAGGTCCCGTCCTTTTTGACTTCTAGCGGAATACCAAAGGAAAAAATATTATACATACCGTCTGTTTACCTTGACCAGGATGTTTTTAGGCCTTTAGATTTACCTAAGGAGTACGACCTTATCTTTATCGGGCGTTTGGAAAAGAACAAAGGACTGGATTTGTTCCTGGAGGTTGTTAAAAAATTAAATTGCAAGGCGGTCATTGTTGGAGACGGTACACTCAAAAATTATTGTAAATTGAAAATTGAAAATTGGAAATTGCAGGACAAGGTCCTCTTGTATGGCTGGGCAAAAGGCCCGAAAGAAATCGCAGAACTTCTTAAAAAATCGAAGATTTTAGTTATGCCGTCTTATAACGAAGGCGGGCCGCGGGTGGTGGTGGAAGCGATGGCTTGTGGGGTGCCGGTTTTGGCGACGCCAGTCGGTATCGTGCCTGATTTGCTCAAAAATGGTCTGGGCGGGGCAATTATAACCTGGGCGCCGGATGATATTGCTCGCCAGATAAAGGGTCTTTTAGACGACCCTGAGCGGTATCAAAAATTGAGCCGCCAGGCGGTCAATGCCGCCGGGCAATTTGAGAAAAAAGAGGCGATTAAAAATTACGTCGAGAGACTGCAAGCTTTAATACGATGAAAAAGTTACTCATCATTACCCAAAAAGTGGACGAGGAAGACCAGCTGTTGGGGTTTTTTGTTGGCTGGCTTCGTCGTTTCGCCGAGAAATTTGGCAGAATCACTATTATCTGTCTGGAGAAAGGAAAATTTGACTTGCCGGCCAATGTGGAGATTGTAAGCTTGGGCAAAGACAAAGGCCTTTCAAAAGCCGGACAGCTTTTTAATTTTTACTCCGAAATAATTGGCCGCCGGAACGATTACGACGCGATATTTGTCCATATGAATCCTATCTGGGTTGTTGTCGGAGGTTTAGTTTGGAGGGCGATGAAAAAAAAGATATTTTTTTGGTACACTTCCGGAGGGGTTACATTCAAGTTAAGGGTAGCCGAAAAACTAGCTCATAAAATTTTTACAGCTTCAAAAGAAAGCTTTCGCCTTCCCTCCAACAAGGTCTTAGTGACCGGCCACGGAATAGATACAGATTTTTTTAAGCCAGATCCGGTTAAAAAGAATTTATCTGCCAGAACAAAGATACTAAGCGTCGGCCGAATAGCCGCTGTCAAAAATTACGGCGTCCTTATTAAGGCGGCGAAGATATTAAAGAAAAATAATTTTAATTTCCAGATTACGATCATCGGAGAGCCGGCCCTAGAGAGGGATAAGTATTACGAATTAAGTATTAAGGAAAAAATTAAGGAGCTTAGCTTAGAAAGCAATTTTAATTTTTTAGGTAAAATAGATCATCGAGAACTTTTAGCGTATTATCAATCTCATGATATTTTCGTTCATTTGAGCCAGACGGGGAGCGTCGACAAAACTCTTCTTGAGGCAATGTCTAGCGGAATGAAGGTTATAAGTTCTAACGATTCAGCCAAGGCATTTCTGCCCGGTGATCTGATTTGCAGCGGCGACAATCCTGATGAACTTGCCAGGAAGATCATTGATATCAGTTCTGGCAAGTCAGAGTCTCTAAGAAGTTATGTTGTAGAAAATCACAATCTAAATAATCTTATTGAAAAAATAAGCTCTGTTATGATCGGCGGAGAATTATCAGCAAATACTATTTTTGTTTATCCATTTCCGTCGGCTAGCAAGCATAATAAGTACATAGAACTTCTTTATGGTTCAGTGGAGAAAGTAAAAAATCCGAGGGCGGTCATAAAAATAAAAAAGTATAAAGGACTTATGCCGGTCGTGGCAAACGTTTTCAATTTCCGCAAAGATAAGCATATTGTCCATATTCATTGGGAAAATATTCTCTACGGAAGCCATTATTTTTTGAAATCAATGGCGTTTATTTGTTTTAACTTTTCTATTCTTTTAGTTTTGAAAACTCTATTTAACGTATCAGTGGTTTGGACGATGCATAATCTGGCAGGCCATGATTACCCGTGGCCTTTTATCGATAAAATAGGAAGGAAACTCATGTTCTCCATCTCCGATGCCATTATTATCCAGCAAAAGGAGACTGCCAGATGCCTAGCTCAGTCCAATCCAAATAAAAAAATAGTCTTTTTACCGCACGGAAATTATATAAATTCCTATGGCCCGATAGCTCAAGATCAAGATTCAGTCAGGGCTAGTATGGGGATCAATAAAGGAGACCTGGTCCTTCTATCTCTGGGGATAGTTAAGCCCTATAAGAAGATTGAATGTATTATGGAAGTAATAAAAGAGTTAGAGAATTCGAATGTGAGTCAGGCCAAGCTAGCCATAGCCGGTTCTTCGAATTCATCTTACGGTGAGAATATCCGCAAATCGGCAGGGGACAGCAAGAGTATTGTATTTGATAATAAATTCATACCGGATCAGGAAATTCCCGCCTATCTTAGGATGGCAGATTATTCGATTTTTTGGTACGATAACACGGTATTAACGTCGGGAGGGATTATTCTTTCTTTATCTTATGGCGTGCCGGTGATCGCCAGAAATATCGAAGCGGCGGAACTGATAGAAAGCGGAAAAAACGGATTTAAATTTTCCGATAAAAACGAATTAAAAAAACTTATTTTGGAACTGATCACTAGGCCAAGATTAGATAATCAAGAAGTTATGGATTCGGTCAAGGACCTTGGCTGGGATAAAATCGCGTCTTACCTGGTCGATCTCTACGTTTCATCATAATCAAGGTCAAAAATAAAATGATCACAGAAAAAGAAGCGGCTCAATATTATGACCAGATCTACGGCAGAAAAGGCGTCAATGCGATGAGGCCGTACGATTATTATAAGCAAGTTTTTGATTACTTGGGTAAAACAGTTCCCGGCTTAAAAATAGCCGACATTGGCGTCGGTACCGGCCATATTCTGAGGGTTGCCGTTGAAAAGGGCTTGGAAGCTTATGGCGTGGACATATCGTCCGAAGCTGTAAGAATATCAAGGCAAAATGTGCCTTCAGCCAAGCTTGAGGTCGCTCCCGGAGAGAAACTTCCTTTTCAAGATAATTTCTTCGATTATGTGGTTTGTTTCGGAAGTCTTGAACATTTCATAGATATGGACAAAGGCATATCGGAAATGATGAGGATAGCCAAAAGGGGTGCCATTTTTATGATAGTTGTTCCAAACCAAAATTATTTTCTCTGGAAGTTGCGGGGAGAATTCGGGACAAAACAGCGTAATCTGAAAGAGACACTGATGGATTATTCCGAGTGGAAGGGTTTTCTTGAAAATCACGGCCTAGTGGTCAAAAAAGTTTACCATGACCCCTGGCCTTGGCAGTCGGTTAAAATTTTTAAACATTTAAATCCTTGGCGGATCCTTCGCCGGACGACTTATAGATTTATTTGGCTATTTATGCCGTTAAGATATACCTATCAGTTTATTTTTATCCTACATAAGAAATGATTTTCATTACGTCATATTCATATATGGGCGAACGGCATAGAAGAGTGTTTGATTTTTTTAAAAAAAAAGACGACCTTGTGCTGATCTTACCCGAACTATGGAAGATGAAGGGTGGCAAAGTGGTACTCAAGGCTGAGCCGCATCCAGGGCTGAATGTTATATCAGCAAAGACATACTTTTTCCACTCGAAATATCCTTTGATAAGGGGGCATCTTAAGGGATGGATGCCAGCTACGAAAAATATCTTGAAAAAAATGGCTAAGCCAGGAGATATTTTGTACTCAGTGTCCGAACCAAATCTTTTCGTTACCTACTTAAATGGCCGATTGGCCAAAAAATTAGGATTGAAGCACGTGGTTTTTACTTGGCAAAATGTCCCATACCGAGGAAGACTTGCCGGGCTTAAACTGAATATCACGGAATGGTTTATTAGGCGTAATTTACATTTAAGCAGGGGAGCTGTTTGCGGAAATTCGAAAGCTCTTGATATTTTAATAAATTATATCTCTGATCCGGATTTTAAAACTTTGGTTGCTCCGGTTTCGGGTGTTGACGGCGATAGGTTTCGTCCTAGTGTTGCTTCTGACTTTAGAAAAAAGTATAGTCTGGAAAATAAAATAATAGTTACTTTTGTCGGCGCCCTGGACAATAGAAAGGGGATTTTCAGGCTGGCAGATGCCTTTAAGCAGGCCCAAGCGGAGGAAGATTCTTTGCATTTAGTAATGATCGGAGCCGGGCCCCTTGATGCAGACCTTAAGAAATATATATCTGAGAACGGTCTGGCTGGTAAAACTACCCTTTTGCCCTGGGTTGATAATAAAGATTTGCCGGGATATCTCTCGAGTTCGGATATTTTTGTTTATCCCTCTCAGCGTTATCGAGGCTGGGAGGAACAGTTCGGTTACTCACTAGCCGAAGCATCTTCAAGCGGACTACCTGTTATATCTACCAAAACCGGGTCAATAGGGGATATCGTTGTTGACGGTAAAACTGGCATTCTTATTAATCCCGAAGATATATCCGGATTAACCGGCGCTATTCTTCGGTTAGCGAGGGACAAGAATTTAAGAGAATTAATGGGCAACGCTGGCCGCAAGTTTATATTAAATAATTTTTCCCATAAAATCATCGCCGAAAAATTAGAGTCTTTTTTAAGAAGTTTGTAATTACGAAATGAGATTACTTTATATCGCCAACTTAAGACTGCCGACAGAAAAGGCATACGGCATCAATATTGCCGAGATGTGCAGGGCATTTGCCGATAACGGCTTGGATGTCGCTTTAGTTTTCCCCTATAGGAGAAGTCCTCATAAAAAAGTTTTTTCCGAATACTATGGAGTAAAAAACAATTTTAAAGCCAAAATGATACCGGCCGTTGATTTTTATTTCCCTGGAAAGTTAGACAGAATATCGGTCGCCATCAAAAACTTTTTATCCGGAATCTCACTGGCTTGTTATGGATTATTTTCCGGCGCCGATACTATTTACTCAAGAGATGAACTGCCATTATTTCTTCTGAGTTTTTTCAGGGACAATCTTTGCTTTGAGGCCCACAGGTTTTCTTCCAAAAGAGCACTTTTCTATAATAGATTTAAGAAAATAGGAATAAAAACCGTTGTCATATCAGCTGGCCTCGAAAAAGAATTTATTAATTTTGGATTTAAGGAAAACAATATCCTGGTAGCCCCCGACGGAGTTAATCTGAAAGAATTTGATATTGATATGGAAAAGGAGCGAGCGAGATCGGAGTTGTCATTGCCGAGAGGGGGACGGCTGGTCGGTTACGTAGGTTCATTCACTACTTTGGGCATGAAGAAGGGCCTGGATATTCTTTTTGAGGCCCTTTCTTTGATAAAAGAAGCCAATGTTAAATTATTATTGATAGGCAGTTCTGTTAATCCAGCTGATGTCGAGTATTATAAAAAACTAGCCGAAAATTTTGGCATTAAGGATCGTGTTATATTTGTAGGTCAGGTTAGTCATAGTCTCGTACCGCTTTATCTTAAGGGCTGCGATGTTTTGGTGATGCCGTTTCCCAATTTAAAACACTACTCAGTTTATATGTCGCCATTGAAGTTATTCGAGTATATGGCTTCCAGACGGCCGATTGTAGCTACCGACCTGCCCTCGGTAAGGGAGGTTCTCAACGATAAAAATTCAATTTTGGCTAAGCCCGACGATGCTGACAGCTCGGCGCAGGGAATTAGAAGAGTGCTTGATGACAATATGCTCGGCGACGAATTAGCAAAAAAAGCCAGGGAAGACGTGGAAAATTACACCTGGGCCAAAAGAGCCAAAAACATTTTAAATTTTACCAAAAAGACCGCATGATCAGTCTGTTTAAAAAAGTTAAATTAGAATTTTTTTATTTAAGACGTCTTTTTAATCCCAAGTATACTCCATCTTGCCGTTTTAATTTTCGTTATTATGGGAATTATTTTAAGAACAAATTATTTGGACGTTTCCTGATTCGCCAATTGCCTAAATACGAATGTTCAAAAAAAAGTAATTTTGAGATCCATATCTTATGCCAAAAAAGCGACATTACCCAGGCAGTATGGACTTTATGGTCTTTTTTAGATAATTCACAATTATGCCCAAAAATATTTATTCATGATGACGGCTCCCTAGATAAAAATTCAGCCGATATTTTAAAGGCCAGATTTGATGATGTAGAAATTATTTCAAGAAAAGAGGCTGACGAAATGATAGACAGAATGAGAGATATCAGCCCGATTATAAAAGCCCATAGGAATAACGGGCATCCCTTGATCCTCAAGCTTATCGATATATTTTTATTAAGTAAGGCCGAAGTTGTAATGGTTTTGGATAGCGATGTATTGTTCTTCAATAGGCCAGCGGAAATAATTGATTTTATTTCCGGTAAGCTTGATTATGATGCCATTATTTCCGGAATTTCAGGCGAAGCAGATTTTAAAATAAAAGTTTCAGACGAATACGATAAAAAATATGATCTTACTGATAGAGGGGCCAATTTGATGAACTCGGGGTTGATCGTTTATAAAAGAAGCGCTATACCGCTGGAGTGGCTGGTAGAATATTTTGAGAATTGTAAACTAGGGCAGGGAGACTATTTTATAGAAATGACCGGGTGGTGCTGTCTTATTGCAAGATTAAGGCATTATATTCTGCCCCCCGAAAAATATATTATCAAAGGCAAGCCCCAGCCTGATACAGTGATGAAACATTTTACCAGTTCTCGCCGCCACGAATTTTATGCCTATGGCATCGACATGGCCAAAAATTCTATAAAACAAAATGGAAAATAAATTTTTTTCAGACATATCTTTTTTTTGCCCGGCCTATAATGACGAGAAGAATTTACCGGACTTAATTCCGGCTGTTCACGGGTTTCTTTCTCGTGTGGCGGAGAAGTTCGAAATAATTATTATCGAAGATGGGAGTCCGGACAAGACCGGAAAAGTTGCAGATGAGCTGGCCCTTCAATTTTCTAATGTCAGAGTGATCCATCACCTCGGGAATCTGGGCTATGGGGCAGCTTTGAAAGACGGTTTTGCCAACGCCCAGTATGAATATGTCATGTATACGGACGGAGATTACCAGTATGATGTGAACGATTTTGAGCCTTATTTGCACTTATTACCGGAAGCGGATGTCTTAAGTGGTTATGCCGTAAAAAAGGCGGTTAACTTTCAGCGCAAGATCCAGTCGGCAGTTTTTAATTTTTTGGTTAATGTTTTATTTCTGGTTAATTTCAAAGATGTGAACTGTTCAATGAAAATCTATAAACGGAAAGTGCTGAAAGCCATATCAATAAAAAGCAACAGCGCCTTTATTGATGCCGAGATGCTGATACGGGCCAGGAAGAAAGGATTTAAAATTGCTCAATTTCCAGTCATCCATTACGAGCGTAAAACCGGCATCGCCAGCGGCTCAAAATTCAATGTTATTGCCGATACCGTAAGAGATATGATAAGGTTTAGGCTGGGATTAATGTAATGATAAATAAAAATAACAGGGTCCTTATAACCGGCTGCGGAGGTATGCTTGGGGAGGCTGTCTACGCCGAGTTTAAAGATAAATGCCTGGTCTATGCTACCGATATTGATCTGAACGAATCGTGGCTGACTCATCTGGATGTGTCCTCGGCCGAAGAAGCAAAAAAATGCTTTGAAAAAATAAAGCCTGATTTTGTGGTGCATCTGGCGGCTTTGACGGATATGGAGTACTGCGAGAATCATCCCAAACATGCTTACGATGTTAATGGTAAGGGCACAGAAAATCTCCTTAAGTTATCGAGACAAAAAAATATCCCTTTTGTGTACATTTCGACGGCCGGGATTTTTGACGGGAAAAAAGATTCCTACACCGAAGAAGATTTGCCCAATCCCCTTAGTATTTATGCCAAATCAAAATATGTGGGCGAAGTAGCGGCCAAGTCTTATAGAAAGTCAATTATTATCAGAGCCGGCTGGATGATAGGCGGAGGACCGGCTAAGGATAAAAAATTCGTTAATAAAATCATAAAACAGCTTAAAAGCGGAGCTGTCGAGTTGGCGGTGGTAAACGATAAAATGGGAACGCCTACTTATACCTACGACCTTGCCAAAGTAATATGGGAGCTTTTATCGCGAGAAGCGTTCGGACTATACCACGGTGTTTGTCGAGGTGCGGGCGGCAGTCGTTATGACGTAGCGAAGGTTATTTTGTCTTCTCTGGGATTGAAAAATAAAATATTATTGAAAGAAGTCGATTCCGAATATTTTAAGGACAGTTATTTCGCGCCCAGGCCGTCTTCGGAAAAGTTACTGGATACCAAGCTTGAAAAGTTAGGCATCAATGTAACCAGAAAATGGGAAGAGTGTCTCGGAGAATATATAAAAAAATTCGACTGGGATTTTAAGGCATAAATATATTTGGCATGGAAAGCAGCTTTTACAAAAATTATTTTGAGGTAGAAAAGAGTCATTGGTTAATGAGGGTAAGAAGAACGATTATCATGGACGCACTGCAGTCTTATCTGGCCAAAAGCACAAATAACCAAAAGATTCTGGATTTCGGATGCGGTTCCGGTTACTTGGTATCAGAGCTTTCCAAAGCAGGTTACGAAGCTTACGGACTGGATGTATCGGAGGAGGCTATACAATACGGGAAAAGACAGGGGATAAATAATATAGAAGTTATTGATCGTCACCGCATTAGTTATCCGGACGGTTATTTTCAAGCGGTTCTGGCGCTGGATGTCTTGGAGCATTTAGAAGACGAATCATGGGCAATAAAGGAGATGGAGAGGGTTTTGGCTCCGGGCGGGATACTAGTTGTTATGGTTCCCGCTTTTCGATTTCTTTGGGGAGTGCAGGATGAAGTTGCCCATCACTTTAGAAGATATACGATGCCTGGACTATTAAAGGCAATAGGAAAATCTTCTAATCTTTCCTTGATCAGAAAAACTTATTTTAATACTCTTCTTTTTGGGCCCATTGCCGTGGTAAGGATGCTTACCAGATGGTTCAGGATCAGGAATCGAGAATCTGACTTTGAAATAAACAATAAATTTACGAATAGTTTATTTTTTATAATATTTAATTTTGAAAGAAAATTATTAAAGCGTTTTAACTTTCCGGTAGGCGTGTCAATACTGGCTGTTTTTAAAAAACCCGAATCGATACAATGAATAAGCGATACATAGTAATTATTTTACTCATCTCAGCTGTTTTTATTTGGCTGCGGTTTTCGGGTGTTCATCAAATCTACCATCAGGATGAGCATCGCTGGGTGATGCTTGCTGACAGGTCCGATCCTGGATCTCCTCCTCATCCCCCCATGACCCTGTTCTTACTGAGGTTGACCGGCTCTACTTTTGGATTCTATGACCTCAGGATTTTACCCATACTTTTTAGCCTTCTTAATCTATGGCTGATTTACTTGATTGTTAAGAAAAATTCTAAAAGTTTTGGATTGGCGATATTAGCAGCTTCTTTTTTTACCATTAATATTTACAGCCTGGTGGCCAGTATCCAAATTGATATGGACGGAGGCATTTTGCCGTTTTTTACTCTGTTGGGTTACTATGCTTATATTTCTTTACTTTATGGAGGGAATAGAAAAGCATCAGCATCTTTGCTAGTGCTTTCGATTGTCGGAGGACTTTTGACAAAGTTAAGCTTTGTTTTGTTTTTAGGGGCTTTAGTTACGGATTATGCCATCTTTTTGTATGGTAAAAAATATAAAAATTTAAATGGCAGCATTAAAAAAGCGGCTAAGGCGGTTATCCCTGTTTTGGCGGCGATGGTCTTGTTTTACTACTTATATACTTCAACATCGCATGTGATCATAGATTATGCCAGGCATTTTAAAGTTTTTAATTTCCGATCAAGAGCGTACCTTGAACTTATTTTCAAAGTTGCAAAATCATTCGTCTGGCTTTCGCCTCTCTTATCCTTACCGGTAGCAGGCGGCCTACTTATAAAAGAAATTAGATCCAAGAATAGGCTTTGGTATATTTATCTTTTTATCAATTTACTTTTCTACTGCGTGCTATTTGATTTTACAACGTTAGCCATCGAGCGTTATTTTATGTTTTTGATAGCCCCAGCGGTTATTATAAGCAGTGATGTGTTACACTATTTTTATAAAAAGGTTGCCCATTCCAGATTGCACAACGAGTTTGTGGCCGGTGCGGGGCTTTTCAGTATTTTTGCGGCTCTGATATTATCAGGATATCATGCAATCCTGCCTCTTAATCCAAAAATCGCATATATCCAGCATTTTAAAAAATTAGACCTTAATTTTCTCATTCCCTTTTCGAGCGGTTCCGGTCCGATAGGATTTTATTTTTCAGCTGAGTTCATATTATGGAGCTGGGTAGTTATGGGCCTGTTACTG
>OBEQ012082295.1_pt1 | contig 10440 bp, 6 predicted proteins | sample 1670901 | NCBI WGS metagenome assembly OBEQ01 (sample SAMEA104232315, study PRJEB22302) | groundwater metagenome | biome: forest; feature: aquifer; material: groundwater | place: USA | collected 2011-08-07 | depth 5.4 m | reverse complement strand
TTTGCGTCCTACCCTTTCGGATAGTTTGCCTTGAACAGCCGTTCGAATTATCAGGGATCGGTGATTTGCTTCAAGCCTACCTGACGGGTGGGCGAAGTGTCAAGATCCAGACCAAATTTATCCTGACTCGAATCACGCACAGAAACGAGCGCCTCACCGGCCGATCAATCCAACGAAATTGATCTGCCTCGCGTCCTGGGTCGTGATGACGACTCTCTTAGCCGAGGGCGTAAAATTAACCCCCTCCTGTTTCTGTGCAACGAGCAAAAAATCTACGCTGGCCCGTGCGGTGTACCCGGGCCTGATGTCATAGGTCGCAGGCCTGACATCCAGAAAGAAATACAATCCATGTCGATCGGTCTTCGTTTCTCGCACCACTTGATGATTCTGCTCGAGCTTCATCTCAACCCCTTCCAACGGGCTTCCTGAAGAGTCAGCAACCTTGCCGGAAATCGTATGTTCCACTTCTCGAATGGTAATTGGAATGACGACCTCATTCGTTTGCGCGCCGTCAGACACCGTCACCGTCACCTGGTAGTCCCCGGATTGATACGCCGTCGGGGTCCAGGTCAATCCCGCCGTCCCATCCGAGAGATCGTCAAAAACCATGCCGCCTGGCAACGCTTTCTCGTTTGTCTCCAACGACAGCGCCTCTCCCTCAGGGTCGGTGGCGCGCACCATGACCACGAGGCGCTTCTTTTCCTCCCCGACCTGGCGTCCGATCGGCTCAAATACTGGAGGCAGGTTTTGGACATTCTGCACCGTGATCGCGCTGACCTGCTCCACGCACAGCCCATACGGATCACACACACTAAACGTCACGTCTGGATACACAAGTTGAGGCTCAGTCTGTTTCAACAAGTCGGTGGGCGGCTGGCCTCTGAGCATGCAGGTCTCCTTCTCAAACCGCAACCATCCGGGATAATTTTTTGCGTGACAGGTGAGTGGATCGCCATCCGGGTCGCTAAACACGAGCTTGATGGCAACCGCATCCGTCTCATTGACGAGGTAGGCGCCTGGAGCTTCAAACACCGGAGGCCGGTTCATATCGATGACAGTAATGGCAAATTCTTTTGCATCGCATAGCGGTTCGGGATCGCAGACCTGCACTCGGATTCCCTTATATTCTTTTCGGAGCTGCGCCGAGGACGCTTCGTCATAACCCGGCGCGCCTGAAATGGTGCGAGTCTTGGGGTCAAACGAGGCCCAGGGCGGCAACTTGGAAACCTGAAACGTCAGGGGATCTCGATCCCCGTCTTCATCGGTCGCGTTGAGTGCGACCACCAAACGCTCTTGCTCTTTCACCATCTGTCTGCCGATCGGTTGCAACACGGGAATATGATTCGGGTTGGCCACGACCACCTCCAGCGGTTCGGAATTCGTCTGATTGGCGGCGCGATCTTTGGCCTGCGCTTGGAGCGTATGGCGGCCATTCGAGACGGCGGTGGTATCCCATGCCACGCGATAGGGGGCTTGCGGCGAGGAGGCAAACGCGTTCCCATCAAGCAACCATGTCACCTCGGCCAATCCTCCCGCATCCTGGACGCGGGCTTCGAGCTCGACGATCCGTCCGATGGCCAAGCCTGCAGACGGGGGGACGAGTTCGATCGTCGGCGGCTGGTTGTCCACGGTGACCGTGATCGTGGCCGATGTGCCTTCATTAAAATCAGCATCCAACGCCTTGGCCATAAGCGTGTAGGTGCCATCATGCTCCGTACGGGTGTTCCACAGAATTTTGTAGGGGGCGGCGACATCGCGCTCCAACACCGAGCCAGATTGATAGACCACGACTTGGGAGATCGTCTGATTGCCAGAGGCCTCCACGACAATGGGGCAGATGCCATGCACGGCTTGCCCATCGGTCGGTGAAATGATCCGCACGGATGGCGACATGGTATCGTGCCGTGATGCCGCGAGGACGGGTGCCGAAGTCCCACACGCAACCAGGGCGATCCAGAGAACGGGAGGATATCTCCCGATCAGATCGCGAGATCGCGGGACATCAGGCGTGGGACCGTAGCTGAACGAGAGCACGCGCACGAGAAGAGGACTACTCGGGGGTGGGTTTTAATAGTTGCCGAGCGAACAGCGTGTCGCCCCGGTGGATCTGTTTGAGTGGATCCATCCGATGTGTAATTTGGGCCACGGCAAACCCCGCCCCGTCGAGTTCAGTCACTTGGACCGTCGCAACAGGATCCTGGAGATTCGCCAACACCATCGTTGTGCCTTTCTGCGCCCATTCGAGCCCTTTGACCGACAGCACTACAAAATCCAGCTCTTCATTAACCTGGTAGACTTTCACCGGGTCGCCTCGGGTGTTGGCCTCGTCGGTCGATGGCGCGGCAGTGGTCGATGCTGATACCACCGAGGACACTCCTGTGGTGGACTCGGGCGCTGCGGCCGGTTCGACGTTCGCCACGACGGAGGGCGCCGAGGCGTGCGAGGCATCTGCGAGCTGCAGCATCGCATCGAGCTGCCGAATTTTGGTGTCGCGCTCCGTGAGTTGATTCGTCAAGCGCTCTTTGGCCGCTTGGTTGACCTTTTCATCATCCGCGCGCGCGGTCCGCTCCGCCGCCAGCTCATCGCGCAACTTCTCTTGCGCTGCCAATGCATCCCGTAGCTCCCGCTGCATCCGCTCGAGTCGCCATTCAAATCCCTGCCGCTCCATGCTCACCTGCTGATCGGCGGTTTGGTGGCTGGTTTGGGTTTGCTTCAATTGATCTTGGATGGCGGACAGCTCCCGCTGCCCTTGCGTCAGTTTGTCCTGGAGGTCGCGGATCTGGCTGTCGCGCTCCTCCACCGTGGCCTTGAGCGTGGCAAGATCTTTCCGCGCCGCTTGCAGCTCACGCAATTCATCCGTCAACTGAGTTTGATTCTGTTTCGCGGTTCCTAATTGCTCCGCCAATTTCGTCTGGTGATCCGTCGCCTCCGTGACTTGTTGGTTCGCGGTGTCAAGCTCGCGCGTCTTCACCGCGAGAGCCTGCTCAAGCTCTTTGACTCGGTTCTGGGTCGAACCTTGCATGGCTTCCAGATCCGTCAGCCGTTGCTGAGTCTTGGCCAAGATCGTCTCACGATCGCGCAACTGCTCGGTCAACATCGTATTGAGTTTCATGGATTCGGTACCGCTGGTTTGCAACGCCGCTTCCCGGTCTTTCAGCGAAGCGAGTGCGCGCTCCTTGTCTTCTTTGTCCTTTTGAAGCTTCGCCAGTTGTTCCTCGACATCCCGTTTATACGTCAGCGCCGTGGCAATCTCATATTGGCGTTGTGCGAGCAATTGCTCTTGTTGGCCAGATTGTTGCTTGGTAGCCGTTAGCTCGTCTTGCAATTGGGCCGCGAGCTTGCGTTGCTTCTCGAGCTCTTGGGCCAATCCTTCTTTTGTCTGTCCCAACTGCTTGTTGAGGTTCGCGAGCTCCTCTTGATGCGCCTGCGCCTGCGTTTGGATTTGTTGCGTCTTCTCATCGAGCGCGTGTTGGAGCTGTGCGACTTGCTGATGCAGGGCCTCTGAGGCCTTGCGCTGAACGTCCAATTCTTTGGTCAATTGTTGTTGAACCTGCTGATTGCCGCTGAGGTCTTGCTGCGCGTGCTCTGCGTCCTGCTGCAGGTTCTCGTTCTGATGTGTGAGCGCGTCCACATCCTGCTTCAGCTTGGCCGCTTCCTCGCGCGCGGACGTCAGTTGCGTATTGAGTTCGCTCTGTTGCTGATCGCGCTCCCGTTGCGCGGTCGCAAGCTGACTTTCGAGGGAGGTGAGGGTCTGTTTCAATTGCTCCTGTTGGCCCAACGCAGCGTCGTAGTCTTCCTGGACTTGCTGTAGTTTCGTTGTGAGCGCGGCGGCGCGGTCTTGGTGTTCATCGCGTTCCTTTGTCACGTGTTTCAGCGCGTCGGCTTGGCCGCGATCGTCCTGCCGCAGCGCCTCCAGTTCATCCTGGACGTGATGAAGATCGCTCTCTAGTTTCGCCACGGTTTGGCGACTCTGGGCCACGTCGTCGGTGAGGCGTCGTTCGGTTTTTTCCGCCTCTTGCTGCGTCGTTTGGGCCTCGCGTTGTTGCGCCGCGAGTTGCTGTTCCAACGTTTTGAGTTTGCCGGGCGCAGTTCCGACTTGTTCTTTGGTCTGCGCCAGTGCGTTTTGCGCGTCGGCGAGCCGCTGTTCAAGCTGTCGCTTGGCCGTGGTTTGCTCATCGGACGATTTTTGAAGTCCCTTGCGTTGCTGCTGGGTGCTGTCGAGTTGCGCGCGCAGTTCCATGACGGCCGCCTGGACCTTCGCGGTCTCAGCCGCCGCATCGTCGCGCTGCCGCTCCGCTTTGGCCAACGCGTTTTTGAGTGCAGTTTTGTCTTTCACATCGGCGCTCAATTGCGCATTCTGCTGTTCCAACAGTTTGAGTTGCTGCGTCACGTCATCGGCGCGTTGCTGCGCCGTCTTGAGATCCTCCCGCAACGCCGTGATCTCGTCCTGATGGCGCTGCTGCGCGTCCTTTCCCTGACGCTCGAGTTCCTGATACTCCGCTTGTAATGCCACATATTGCTGATTCAATGTGGCATGAGCGCTTTCCAACTTATGCAACTCGTCTTCCCGTTGGTTGACTCGGCCTGTCAGCGCGGCGACGTCATCGTGCGTCGCGGTGGCGTCTTGCTTGGCCTGGGCGAGTTGTTGCTGGAGGTTCTGGAGATCGTTCTGGAGACCCGCGAGCTGTGCGGTCGTCGCATCTTTGTCTTGGCGCACTCGCTGCAACTCGTCCTGGAGCTTCTGCTGAGCCTGACGCTCTGTCTGGAGCTGCGCTTGCAGCTCGGTGGCATGGTCCTGTTGAGCTTTGAGACGCTGCTGCAAATCCGCCACGGCGGATTCGGCATTCGTGCGCGCGGTTGTGGCCCGGTCCACATCTTGCTCCAACTTGCTGACGGTGCGCTTGAGTTGGTCAAGCTCGTTACGTTTCAATTGCAACTCCGCCAGCTGTGTCTTGGCGTTCGCCACTTGCTGCTGTAGTCCCGACGCTTTAGCGGTGAAGGCGCGCTTCTCATCCTGAAGCCCCGCAATCGTCTTGTCTGCCTGTTCCGCTTGTTGGTTGGCGCGGCGCAGCGCCTCGCGAAGTTGCTCCAGTTCTTTTGTGAGGGTCACCTGGGTCTGTTGGGCTTCCTGCTTGGATTCCGTGAACGCGCGCGTATCGTGTTGGAGTTCGGCGATGGTCTTATCCGCCTGAGCCGCTTGCTGCTCGTGTTGGCGCACCGAGTCACGGAGTTGCTCAAGTTGTGTCGCAAGGTTTGCCTGGGTCTGCTGCGCGTGTTGCTTCGTGTCGGCCAGCTCGGAGAGTGCTTGTTTCATCGTGTCGTCTTGCTTCGCCCGAGCCTCTTCGAGCGAGCCGATCTTATCTTCGAGTTGGCCAATCGCTTGGTGCAGCTGCTGGCGCTCGGTCGTGACATCCTCAAGTTGAGCGCTGACTTGCTTCAGTTGACCTGCGAGGTCATCTCGCTCACGCTGACGATCGGCAAGATCTCGCGTGAGGCGCTCGGAGTCCGACTCCTTGGCATGCAATTGCTGGGAGAGGTTTTGCGATTCCGCCTCCAACCGGGTGATGGCCTCGGTGGCTCGCTGCTGGTCTGTGGTGAGCTTCGCCAGCCGCCCTTCCGCGCTTGAAAGCACCTGCCGCAGGCGCGTCGTCTGTTGCTCTTGAGCTTTGAGCGCGTCGGTCAATTGCGACACCACTCCACCACTTCCTTGCTGTTGCGTGCGAGACTCTTGGATGACCTCAATCAATCGTGCCGCTTCGGTGTCATGAGGATCCGCTTGCAGGGCTTGACGCAGTTCCTTGAGGGCGTCGTCATACTGGGCATCGAGATACAGTTTCAATCCTTTCGCATACGACTCATCGGCGGAATCGGCCAGCACAGCACACGGCAGCCAGGCTATGATCAGCCCCAGGCTGACAATTCCCACCACGCCTCGCTTCATGACTTGTCTCCTTCTCCCGCCGCGTTTCTCACCGATGCTCGTTCGAGGCCCTGCGTCGCTGACTCGTTAGAATCCAAACCATCCCTTCTTCTTCTGCGCGGGCGGCGTGGAAGACTGCGTCGCCTTTGCAGGAGCCGGCGCCTTCGCATCCGGTTTCGCAGGAGCCGCTGCTGATGCAGGCGCGTGCGCAGTCACCGGGGCTGCTTGAGACTCACCCGCGGCTGGCGGAGCCGACGCCTCGCCTGTACGCTGCCCTGTAAAGGAAAAATCTTCCGTTCCTCCGCTGGCGGGATGCTTGCTCAAGATCCCGCTCATGGTGTTGCCGTGCAGCTCGCCACGCCAGAATGCCACGTCGCCCTTCTCGCTGTTTTGCATCGTTTCCCAAACCGGGACCCCGTCATACCCAACGGTCAACGTGTAGTTTGATGCCGTAAATCCCTCTGAGGTCAGCTTCGTCGCCGTGACCTTGCCTTGCGTAAATTCGACAGTGTCCGTGAGTGGCTTTTTGAGTTTCTCCCCGGACATGGGCGTAAACGCTAGCGACCATTGAGATCCACTCAGCTCAGCCGCAGCCTTGGCTTGCTGCTCGCGCTTGGCTGATTGGCTCGGCGTCTCGGTTGACGCGGCTGAAACTGCACTCGCCCCTGCTTGACGCTCAACGGTCGCGCGGTGGCTCTCCGCGACACTTACGCTCGGCGACACGCCCAGCACCACCATTCCCATTCCCATCATCCACACTTTGACATTCATCGAGCCTGCGTCCTCCTACTCTGTCATCTCATGAACTCAACGCGTCCATTCCGTGCGCGTCATCCACGCCGGTCTCTACTCTAGTCGATCCTGGGCCTCCCATGCTTGCCAGGAGGCAATATATTGCTTCACCCACGTCGCATCTTTCGCGTTGGGATTAAGCTCCAAGTAGCGACGGAAATGCGCCATCGCTTTCTCGCGGTTTGGCAAGTTCTCTGCATAAATCACACCCAAGTTATAGTGGGCCTCGGCATCTTGCGGCCGCAACTCGGTCACTTTTTCAAACTCGGCCACCGCATGATAATACTGCTTATTCTTCGAAAAGAGGACTCCCAAATTATAGTGCATATCGGCGGTCTCTTTCAGCAGCCGTTGATGTTGTTGGGCTAAACGCGTGACTTCGCCTGGCACTTGCTTGTTCTGATGTTTGAGGGTCGTGTTTTCAGACAGCAAGGAGGCGTATTTTTCTTTCAGCGACTCGAAGCGACCATCGAGCTTTTCCAATTCCGTCTGGAGTTTCGCCTGCCTCACTTCGAAGGTTTTCGCGCTCGCCCGCGTCTTTTGAAGATCGGCGGCCTCGGCCTGCCGGGCTTGCCGCTCTTTGGCGAGAGCTTCCTTCAGCTGTCGTTCCTGGAATTTCCGCGCCTCTTTATCAGTTTGACTCTTGAGCAGATCCCGTTCCTTCAACAAGTCATGATAATCGCCCAATAACCGCTCGTAGTCTCCTTCAAGCGCGCGATGGGCTTGCGCTAAGGGGTGCAGCTCCCGCTCGAGCTCTTGTTGCTGCTCCTCGGCTTGCTTGGCAGTTTGCTCGAATTGGGTCCGCTCATCTAACATCTTGTTCTTTTCTTCCATGAGGTACTTCAATTGGGACAGCAAATTCTCCCGGTCTGCCGAGAGCGAGTGCTGTGTGGTTTGGAGCGTGCTGCGTTGATCCTCCAACGTGTGCAGCTGAGTGCGCAATGCTTGATTGGCCTGGCCCAAGACAACACTCTGCTTTCTGGCAGTTTCCATCCCAACGAAGAATTTCCTGGTCTGATACGCTAAGACCCCCGCGGTCGCGGTCGTCGCAACGGCCATCGTGACCAACCAATACAGACCGGCCCGGCCACGACGGCCGGTCACGCTCGCCTCGTTCCACGGATGATGGCGACTCATGCTACGGGACTTGCGCCCGCTCCTTGAGCTTGAGATTAGGTGATGGGGTCTTTGCACCCGACAGCAACGGTTCATAGGGACGGTACGCTTTGATCATCGCGCCGAACTTCGGCTCGTCTCCTATGATGAGCTCTTCGCCAGCCGTGATATGCGGCGTGATGAAGACGACGAGCTCCGCCACCTCATCGTCTTTATCGCGTTGTTTGAACGCTTCGCCGAGTACCGGAATCTTGCCGAGTATCGGAACTTGATTATTGGAAAATTGTTTCGTGTCCTTGCGCAAACCGCCGATCACCACCGTTGAGCCGTCTTTAACTAAGACATTGGTCTCGGCCATCGACGTATCGACGATGGGGATTTGGTTCTTACTCGGGGTCGTCAAGGTGCGGACAACGCTGGAGACTTCAGGCTTAATCTTCATCGTGCCAAATCCTTGATCGTTAATGTTGGTTGGGGTCACGAGCAACTGGATTCCCACGTCGATAAACTCGACTTGTTCCGCGGTCGTCGAGGTACTTTGGCCGGTTGTCGTGGTCGTCGTGACGTAGGCTTCGCGCGTCCCCACGTGGATGCGCGCTTCCTGGTTTTCCGTCACTAAGATCCGCGGGTTGGAAATGATTTTCGTCTCCCCGAGCGTCTCCAAGAAGCGAAACAACTCGTAGCCGTCTCGCGCCACCGTTCCGAAGAGCAAACTGCCCGGGTCAATCGACCGACCTGGCACCGTCGCCGCCGAATTCAACTCTTTGATTTTGATCTCAGGCAGGTGGATGCGGGTGACAGCCGGCACTTCGGAGGGAGGCGTACCCGTGGTTGCCTTGCGAAAATCGCCGACCTTATCGATGCCGTAGAATTTGAGATTCGTAAACACCGCGTTCCAGTCGATCCCAGTATCCAGCGCATTCGTCAAGGCCACTTTCACAATCTTCGAATCGATCAACACCTCGCGCGTGCGCTTATCCAAGGCTGCCACCAACTGCTCGACCTCTTTCATGCGGTTGGGCAAGGTTTTGATCACCACTTGATTGCTGCGCTCATCCGCCTTGACATAGCCGAGCTTGTTCAGCTCCAACTGATCCTTGAGCCGCTCCTCAACGTCCTTGGCTTTAGCGTATTGCAGATTGAACACGTGGACCGTCGCGCTCTGCTCCAAGGTTGATAACGCCTCTTCCATCTGCCGCAAGTTCTCCGGCGTATCCATGATCATCACGGTCCCGGACTCTTCATCGACGAGCAGGCGGCCGATCTCGCTTTTGAGCGCATCCAGGAGATTGAACGCCTGCTGCGGCACCGCGTATTGCAAGCGGAACGTGCGAACCTCTCGGAGGTCCGCGAATTTCTTGCCGTAGAGCGCACGATACTCCGCTTCGGTCATCACATTATAGACGCCGCCCTGGACATCATAGGCGAGTTCGTTGCTGCGCAGGATCAGATCGAAGACATCGCGAATCGTGACGTCGGTCAGAAACAGGTTGACCCGGCCGGACACGTTCTTGCTGATGGCAATATTCAGTCCGCCCTTTGTCGCGAGATACTTAATCGCATCAGCCACATCGGTGGCGCGCAGATCCAAGGAGACGCGCTCATCCATGCCGTGCAGTGGTCTCGCCTCGGACTGGGGCTCGTCGCTCACTTGCGCCTTTGGTGCGGCCTGATCCTCGTTCTTGGCGAAGACCAATGCCGGGACCCCGACGGCTAACCAGATCGCCGCCAACGACCGACCCCACCGCCAAGAATTAGCGAAGGACAATCTGCTCTCCTTCATAGCTCAAGACCACGCCGTTGGCGTCGATCTTCTGGACTTCCATCTCTTTGATCCGATCCCCGGCCTTGACGATGTACGTCCGCTGCCCTTCTTTGTCTTCGATCAGCGCCACCGGGTTGGGGCCTCGATCGATCCCGACAATCGACAGCCCGCCAATCATTTCTTGCAACCGGCGCTTGGCCGTCTTGACGACGGGGGCGAGGCCGGCGATCGCGCCGGTAAACGGATTGCGCTGCATCACCACGGACAAATACTCGGAGAGCGGCCGGAGTTCTTTGATGTGAGCCGGCACGCTGTCCGGGGCCGGAGCCGACGACACCGGCGCCGACACGGCATGGCGTCGCGGCTTGGGTTGGACCGTCACGAGATCATACGCGACGTAGGCGCTCAAGGCGAACAACACGACCCACATGATCTGTTGCGTCAACTTCAGATTCCAGAGAAACGCATCCGTATTGGCATGGGTGCGGCGGGGAAACAGTCGTCGCCACCGCCAAGAAAGCACATCCTGAAGGCTGGCAGCCGGCCGTTTGGGCGAGGGCCTCCCCGAGCCGCTCGCGCCACTCGGCGTTGACGGCGCGCCAGAGCCCTGCGGCCCTTCGATCATCCTCAGTAACTGCTCTTCAGCAGTCTCCCTGGGCGAGACCATCCAGCTTCGACCTCATCATCCATGACTGCGCGGATCACCTCCGCATCGACCGAGCGGCCATTCTGCATCACCAGTCGACGCAAGCCTTGATGACACGCCATCGCAATACGACGGGGGTAGCCCCCGGTGTACTCGTAGATCTCTTCGATGGCCTCCGACGCAAAGAGGGGCAGGCGCGAG
>OBEQ012200506.1_pt1 | contig 10441 bp, 14 predicted proteins | sample 1670901 | NCBI WGS metagenome assembly OBEQ01 (sample SAMEA104232315, study PRJEB22302) | groundwater metagenome | biome: forest; feature: aquifer; material: groundwater | place: USA | collected 2011-08-07 | depth 5.4 m | reverse complement strand
TACCAAGAGTCCGTTTCACACTGCTGGGAGCGGATTAGCATTGCGATTTCCTCGATTTGTTCGATTGCGAGAGAATAAGAAAGCAGAGCAGGCAACGACTTCGCAAGAAGTTGAAGGGATGGAAAGGAAGAAGTGAGAATTAAATTCTCCCTTTTTCAATTAATTTTCCTATGCCCCAATCCATTGCTACATATGCACCAAGAACGGGTAAAGTTAATGGGTTAAGGTAACTCGCACCGGTTAATGCTAATTCTTCTAATTGTCTAAGTGTGTCTGGGTTTTGAGAGATGTCATATTGAGGGAACATATCTGATAAAATGGTATATGTTGTTACACCATTAAAGATTAATCCTGCTGCTGCACCTTTTCTTGAAGGAGAGTTTAAATCAGCAGTGAGTAAATCTCCTAAGTGTTTGCCACCATAACGTTCTTTTAATGGTTCGGGCGTTAGTTTTTCACCTATATTGTTAGCGGCGTCATTAATTCTTTTTCGCAATGAAGCAAGAGTCATAGATATTGAAAAGAGATTCTTGTTTATAAATCTTTCTTTTGTAATCACTATTGAGGAGTTATATTTTATTATTTAAGTTTATAATACTGTACGGCAACTAAGTAAGAAGTATAGTTTGGACCTGGACCTAAATGACGAGCAGGACTTCTCATATAAGCAGTAGCTTCTTTATAGGGATATTTATCTGTTTGGAATTCTTCTGTGATTCTGGCTTCGACGTCTTCTTGTGAAAAACCATTCAATTTGACAGTTACTAGTTGTGGAACATCTACTTCAAAAGCATCGGCTCTAGAACTGCCTGGTTTTGATCCTAAGTATTTTATGTTGTGGTGAAGGACTAATTCGAGCAGGGGGTATTTTAGGTGGGGTTGTTTAAAATTATTGTGGTTTTCTAGAATCAATAATTCATGATTTTTTAATTAAAAAAAAATGGAAAAAATTATCTATTCAAAGAAGTTAATTCTTTTACTCTACTCAATACTATTTTTCCCTCGGGCTTGAAATAAGTTCCTACAATTGCGCTGTCGGCGTACTTTGAAAGTTCCTGAAAATTCTGCGCTGTTGTTCCGCTTCCAATCACAATCGATGCTTTAGGACAGGCTTCTCTTATCATTTTTAATTCTTCCAAATTTGGACTATCTCCTGTGAATCTTCCGGTGATGATTATTTCATCTGCTCCAAAGTGTAAAGCTTCTGTGGCACTTTCTGTTATAGGTCTATTTGCTAACATTATTGCATGCTTTACTTGTACATCTGCAAGAATTTTGATATCCAATGCTTTTATTTTTTCTCTAAAACTTATTACATCGTAGGGATTTCCTTCTATTATTCCACTTGCAGTAAGTACCGCTTCGGTAAATACAGGAATTCTTACAAAACTACATCCGGTTACTTTAGCAATTGCTAAAGATGCTTTGTAATCATTCCATAGAACACAAATTCCAATTGGCAGTGATGTTGCTTTTTTAACGGCATCTGCAACAAGAGTAAATGCAGTAACTACTTCAGTTGAAACAATCTTTTGATGAGGGTCATCATCAGTATTTTCAATTAATATGGCATCAACGCCGCCTTCTTGTAATAAATGTGCGTCATTTACTGCTTGATTGATGACGTTACTCATACTCTGGTGCTGGGGATAGCCAGGCAATGTCTTTAAATGTATCATTCCAATTATTTTCATTTTAATTTACCTCATTAAACTATTTTTATCTTTAGTGGTGTCAACGGCATATTGTTGTAAAATGTTGTAGGGTACTTTTGATTCTAAAATATCTCTACTTAATGCTGTTGCTTTTTTCAATTCTGTACCACTCGCTAAATAAAATAACAACGCGGCATTGGCTAGTGCAGCATCTCGTTTTCCATCAGTAATTTCCCCTGTAAGAATTCTTCTGCTGGTTTCTGCTTTGTTTGTGCCAGGATCGAGTTCTGTTATTCCTATTTCTTCTAACCCAAAATTTCGAGCAAATAAATTATAAGAAGTTATCCTACCTCTATCTAACTCTACAACTTTTGTTCCTCCCGCCGTGATTGAGACTTCATCAATACCATTATTATTATCTCTTCCGCTTGTACTATACCCACGAAGAAATAATCCCTGTTCTAAAGAAGTGAAGTGATACTCATTCAATATTTGATACGCCTGCGCTACTCGTTCTGGTGGTATTAGATGATTTACTCCAACTATTTTTCTTCGAAGAAACACGGGGTTCACTGGATGTGTTATTGGCCCTATGATATCATTCATATGAGCTAATTTTGCTTTGCCATGACTTTGAAGATGAATTCGTTTGTAATTTTCATCAAGTGCATCAATATAAGCAAAATTGTATTTGTCTACTCCTTCAACGACTGTTTCTTTTTTGGGAAAGAGATAAACTCCACAATATTCTAAAAAGTCACTACTTCCCACATTATCAGTATTTCCGGGAGATCCATGTTTGAGTATAGGAATTTTTCCTGCTGCTGCAATGAGCGCCGCAATTGTACTTAAATTTGGAGTTCGACACAAGTCTCCTCCCATTCCACAATTGTCCATAACCTCTTTTGAAGGGGTTAGAAATCCGCTCGATGCAGTGTTTATGTCATAATCAAAGATTGCGGCACAAATTCCCGCAATTTGTTCTCCAGCATTTTCTTTTTCATAGAGCGCATGATTATGAAAAGTACATAAACCCGCAATGCTTTGGATAATTATTCTCTCTTGTGGGATATCAAGAATTCCTTTGAGTTCAGGGAGATATGGGATTAATGAGAAAACTCCCAAGAGATAAGCTTGTTCAAAATCAAGCGGTTTGCTTTGGTAGCCGTTGTGTTTAAGCAACTTGTTCAAATCAAATTGAGATAATTTTCTTTCGAGTTCATTTATTTCTAAATATCTTTTATGAACGCCACCGAAGAGGGTTATTACTTTGATTAATTGGTTCTGCTATTTCTATCTTTTCTGTACTTTCGTTTCTTCTATTTCCATTTTCTTGTTCTTGTTTCATTTTATTTTTCCTCCATTGTTTTAATGGGATGACTGAGAATCGAACTCAGATATTCTAGTCTGGAGCCAGAAATTTTACCATTAAACTAGAGTAACCGTGAATTATTTTTTGATATTTGTTCACGGTTACTAATAGCAAATGTGTAATTGTTTGAATATTTAACACATTTGCTATATCATCCCTTGAATGTTATTGATTGTTTGTTTTAAGAGAATTAGTTGCTAACACCAATAAAATAGAGAACCAAGTAGAGATGAATTTATTATTTTTTTATTAAAAGATAAATCTAGATAAGAAGGACTAAATGTTTTGCCACCGACAATCAACTCTATTTTGTGTCATTTTTTTTTAGAATGTGTTGTTTTATTTAAATGTTTGTATTTTATTTTTTGGTGTTATGGTTAGTTCATTTTGGGGAGGATTATTTTTCTTCCTCAATTTATTTAAAAGAAGGGTTGTTTTGTGTGAAGATGAAGATATTATTGGTCTATCCACCGTTTTGTACTCCAGCGAGTCCGCCACATTCTTTAGTTCATCTTTATCAATTTTTAAGAGATAATCTTGATTCTTCTTTTGATTTGAAGATTATGGATTTGAATGCTGTGTTTCATAATATGAAGTGGAAAGATGTGGGAGATTATTTTCGAAGGTTTAATACCAATTATTCTGCAGAGGAATATGAACGAATTTCTAAAGCTTATATGAAAGAAAGTACGTTAACTTATGCGGAGAATAATAAGAGAGTGGTGCATGGAGAAAATCCGGAACTGTGCGATGAATTAATTAGACAACTTATTGATCAAAAACCGAATGTTGTTGCCATGAGTATTGTTTATTCAAGCCAGGTATTTTATGCTTATTCACTTCTTTTGAAGTTGCGGGCACTCGGCATTAAAACAATTGTGGGAGGACCTGCGGTTAATCAGAAATTGAAAGATGCTGCTACTTTGACTTTGAGTAATGAAGTTGAATTGCTTGAGGAAGTGAGCGGAAAAAAAGTAGAACATGCTCATTTAAAAGTTGATGGTGCTCTTGATTTTTCTGTTTTAAATTGGAAAGAATACTTTGTGCCGGAAGCCGTTTTGCCACTAAGAACGTCAATTAGCTGTTATTATAAACAATGCGCTTTTTGCACGCATCATGGCAATCGAAAATATGTTGAACTGCCGCTAACTGAACTGAGAGATACATTGATTCGATCAGGGAGCAAAAAAGTATTTTTTATGGATGATATGATTCCGAGGAAGAGATTGCTTGAGATTGCTGCTGTTTTAAAACCACTTCAGGTTTTGTGGATGTGCCAGCTGCGACCTACTCGAGATCTAGATGTCGAGACTTTAAAGATATTGCATGATTCTGGATTAGTCTCAATTATATGGGGAGTTGAGGCTGGCTCCGATCGAATTTTAACATTGATGAAGAAGGGAACAAATGTTGAGGATATTAAGAGAGTATTGAAATGTAGTGCTGATGCTGGTGTTCTCAATTGTTTGTATATCTTATTTGGTTTTCCTACAGAGACAAAAGAGGAATTTAAAGAAACAATTGCACTACTTCGTGAGAATAAAGAAATAATTAGTATGGTTATCTCAACGATATTTGGTTTACAACAGGATGCTCCTATTTTTGTGGATCCACATCATTATGGTGTTGAGAAGATTGAATTTAAGGAAAGGACCATATTGGAGCCGAAGATAGTTTATACTGTGTCTTGTGGTTTAAGTCAAGAAGAAGCTACGGTGCTGCGAAAGCGATATAAACATTTTTTAGAGGGGATGAATAAATATCCTGCTGCGATGAATTTCTTTCGGGAACATTTTTTGTGTTTGAAAAGATAGAATAATTTATAAATTATTTTTTATTGAGGGTAGTATGATTACATTAAATACCTATTTACTGTTCTTTTTTGAAATGTTTGTGTTCTATTTAGTCTTGAAGTCAGTATTATTTTATCGAATGTTTAGTATTAATCCAGTTAAATTCTTGAATCTCAAAAATTGGAGAGAATTTCTCGCTTGGCAAGGGATGATGCTGGTGTTAGTTGGATTTGGGGTGTTGATAGTGTTTAGTGTAATTGGATATAGTAGAGGGTTGACTTTCTCTTTTTTGAATGGTGTAATGATTAATTTCTTCGGAGTTGCTTTGACTATTGTTGGTTTTGCGGTGATGGTGATGGCTCATCAACAGATGGGAAAAGCATGGAGAATGGGGGTTGATCAAGAACAGAAGACTACGTTGGTCGATACAGGTCTTTATAGTATAAGTAGGAATCCTATTTATGTTGCCATTCTATTTCAGGCTTTTGGATTAGTGTTGTTGCTCAAAAGTGTTCTTTCTTTAGGATTATTTGTTGGGTTGTATATTTCAATTTATTATGTGATTAAAATAGAGGAACCTTTTTTGTTACACACATTTGGAGAGAAATATAAAGAATATCAGAAGAAAGTGAGACGATTTTTCTAATCAATATTGAGGACTCTCTTTTCATTTTCAAAAGTGTTCATTATTTTGTGAAATTGTTCTTGGGTGAATTCTAACGAAGCGGTGTTAATGTTGGGATGAAAGTTGACAATGGGAGCTTGCCATACTTCTTGGTCAATGATGACTTTGACTTTGTGATTTTTGTCGTTAATTAATCCTAAAGGTGAAACGGAACCTGGTTTAAGTTTAAGGTGGTGCATGAGTTCTTCTTCATTTGCGAATGTTAATTTCTTTAAATTAAGAATTTTTGCAAGGTTGTTAATGTTAAGGCGTTTGTGAGCATTCATGATCACAAGATTGTAATTTGTATCTTTCTTTTTTTTTCCTTTGAGAAAGAGGTTTTTGCAATGCAAACCAGGAATGTCTTTACAGTGAATTGCGGCTTCATCTACACTGAAAACAGGAGGATGTTTGTGAATTATCGGTGTGATATTATGATGTTCTAGGTATTGTTTGACTTCTGGTTGCATGGAAGATTTATTTTTATTTGTAATTTAAAAGTCTTCCTATCACTGATTTAGAATTCTATTCGGTTCTTGGAGTACCACATAAGAATCTTTTCTTTCTCTCAGATTCATAATCTGAAGGTATTCCTATCGAAAAATGGAGGATTCTATTCTCAAGATACATTTCGCCCCTTTGTCCAATGGGGTTATGAGGACAAGAATTAGATATCCCAGCATCAAGACCCCTCATCCCTAAATTATGAATTCTAACTTCATCAATTCCTGTGGCACATAACATGTTCATATTATGATCTAGACGAAATAAATTCGGACCAAATAGTCTTAATACTAATTTCCTTTCTTGTCTATTTAGATAATGAAAAGGAGCTAAATAATCTCTCTTCCAATGAATAGTTTGAATATCTAAATGAGGAGATATATACTCTTTGAACTTTAATTGTAATCGTAATGGATCAATTTTGACTACGGTTGTGCTAGCACTGCTCACCGCTTTTTTTGCTTCTTCTAGATTTAAATAATATTTTCTTTTTTCTCCTCGATCGTCAGGAGAATAACGTAATAATAGGTTATCATTTTCAGAAGTGATTGCTAAATAATCTGTCTGGTCTTTTCCTACTTTGAACATGCGTTTCTTAAAAAAGATGAAACCATCTGCGGTGACAACTCTTGCTGTCAATAACTGCTCATAACGAGCCATTTCTTTGTCAACTAACTGGTCTAATTCGGCTTCTGAAAGTTTTGGATCACGAATTCTCTTCTTAAAACGTCCTTTTCTGCCAAATTCTCTTTCTTCTTTCCTTAATTGAAGGGCGATTTCGTATTCTCGCATTAATTGATGAGTGTGAAGAAAAGTACCCGGCACTAGTTTTGGATAAGATTCTATATCGCCTGCTACTAAATCTAGAGTCATACTGTTTGATTAGACTATTTATTTATAAATGTTATCACTTAAGAATGAATATCTCCTCTTATTTTAGAGCGAAAAGTTTATATAATTATCTTATAATTATACTAATTATGGTTGAGATTGAAACAATTACACGAAAATGGGGGAATTCTCTTGGTGTTACACTCCCTAAAGAGATTGTAGTTCGAGAACATATTTATGAAAACCAGCGAGTGGTTGTTGAGATTAAAATAGTTGCTGATATTCGAAAGTTAAGGGGCTTAGTTCACTTTAAGAGATCAACACAAATGATAAAAGAAGAAATGAGAGCAGGTTGGAAATGACTGTTTTTTTCTATGATAGTTATGCAATAATTGAATATATTAATGACAATCCCCTTTTTATCTCCTATTTTGAAGAAAATACAGGTATATTAACTTTTTTGAATATATTAGAGGTTTATTATTCTGTTCTAGCAGAATTCGGAGAAGAAAAAGCAGATACGGTGCTAGATACTTTGTTTCCTTTGATCGTTCATCCTACTAAAGAAACCATTAAGAAAGCAATGAAATTTAGATTAACACATAAAAAAAATAGTCTTTCTTATGCTGATTGTTTGGGATATCAGATTGCTTTAGAGAAAGGAGTTAAATTTCTCACCGGTGATAAAGAGTTTAAATTGATTGATAATGTAGAATTTGTGAAATGAATTGATATTAGATAACTGGGAAAGAAACTCATTCTAATTTATACTCTTCTTGTTGATATCTTTCGCAGCCTCTCTTGAATTCTACTAAGGGAGGAAGAGAAGGTTCTTTTGATGATTTAATATCAAAGAGAATGACCAATTGATTAAATAAGTCAGGATAATACCAGCTGCGATCGTGACTTTGCTTGTCTACCCATTGCTGAATGATTTGTTTTGCTTCTTCTAGTTGTTCTTCTGTTGAGTTTTTTGATATTATTGAGTTTGTTGAGGTCATTGTTTTCTATCGAGAAAGGTTGGTTTTTCTAGTCCTAATTTTTTTTCTTGTAAATTCCATTGCTGTCGAAGTTTTGCGGCATACTGCGTACTGCTTTCTAATTCTGTATCTTTGGGTTTAGGTGTTCCTCCATTAATGAAGTAAGCTTTGTTGCCTTCTTTCATGAAAATGAGAATATCACCTGGTTTGATGTTTAATGTTTTGCGAATTTCTTTGGGAATGGTTACGGAAAATTTTTTATTTACTTTGGTTTTGGGCATGGTTTGAGGAAAGAGGTTGAATTTTATAAGATTTGTTGTTTTGATGAAAAAAAAGATTGAAGTTGTTGAATAAATTTATTGTTTAAGAGATTCTAAAATAGTTAACAACATCTGTTGATGTTTCTCTTCCTCTGAGAGGGTACTCTTTTGTGATCCTGGAAAAAAAGAGAGATATCCAATTCCAACACTTCTAAGTAAAGTGGTGATGCCTTTAAAATGTCTATCTCCATATATGAGACCGGCACTACGACTTGGTTTAAGAGATTTATCTATTACATCTACGGCATAAGCTTCTCTTCTTTCATTTACTCTTTTATAAAATTCTGTTGCTCTAATAAGCAAATCTTTTTCCTCATTAGATAACTTGCCTAATCCCTTTTTATAAAATCCCCTGATTAGTTGGATTAATTCTAAACCACTCATATAAAGATCATTATTTTCCACACCAAAAATTGTTAATCTTCCAGCAATTATTTTAGAATGATGCCTATATGCAAAGGTGGTTATAGCATCGAGATCTTGATCAGTTGTGCTTTTTATTATCTCTCTTAACTCATTTTCTGTATGCCTAAAAGCGCTTTCTGGTAACATATATTTCCCGGTATAGCCTTCAGTAAATAATACGGGAAAAAGACTAAAGTTATCTTCCAATGATTCTAATATTGTTGCTTGAATGCGTTTTGAATCGTGATGTGTATTTCTAAAGAATAAAATATTCCTTCCGTTTGGTTCTAAGTGAGAGTAATTCCATCCTATTTTCATTTAATATATCCACCCTTTTGCAGGTTCCAGAGTTCTTTGTATGTTCCTTCCTGAGCAATGAGTTCTTTATGGTTGCCCATCTGTACAATTTTTCCTTTGTCTAATACGACAATTTTGTCTGCTTTCATGATGGTTGATAAGCGATGAGCGATGATGATGGTGGTACGATTTTTCATGAGCTGTTCTAAGTCTTGCTGAATCTCGTGTTCTGTTTTTGAGTCTAACGCAGAGGTTGCTTCATCTAGAACGAGGATTTTTTTGTTGGCGAGTAATGCTCTTGCAATTGATACGCGTTGTTTTTCTCCACCTGAGAGCCGAACTCCTCGTTCTCCTACGATGGTGTTTTCTTTCAGTGGAAAGTTTTTGATGACTTTATCTAAATGAGCAAAGTGAATGGCTTTGAAAATCTGATCTTTCGTTGCTTTAGGATTAGAGAATGCTATATTACTATAAATGGTGTCATCAAATAAAACACATTCTTGTGGTACGATACTTAATGAACTTCGGAGTGATTCTTGTTTGAAGTCTTTAATGTTTTTTCCATCGATAAGAATTTCGCCGTGAGGTGTGTCATATAAGCGATATAAGAGTTTGATTAAAGTCGTTTTTCCTGAACCAGAATGCCCGACAAGCGCTATCTTTTGGTTCTTTTCAATCTTTAAATTGAAGTTGTGAAAGATGTTTCTCTTTTGATAACTGAAGTTAATGTTCTTAAATTCTATCTTTCCTTCTCTTATATCTAATTCTTGCGCTTTGGTTTTGTCTTTTATTTCATTCTTTATTTTACCGTACTGAAAAAGGGAATCAAAGTCCGCCATGACTTTGTAATAATCTCTAATACCACGAACGAAACCAAACATGGGACTTAATAAATTGCCGTAAGCGGTATAGATAAATGCGAGTGTTCCGAGACTCATTTCATTACTGAGGAATTTTTGAAGAGGAAAATAAATGATGAAGAATGTTCCAAAGCTGATGATAAATAATTGGCCTGCATCAAGCCATCTATAATAATTCCAGTATTTCATGTACGCTCGTTTAGTGTCTTCTGTTATTTTGAAGAAACGACTTTTGATAGATGATTCTTTACCAAAGTATTTGATTGATTCGATATTGGTTAGAAAATCACTGATGTTGGCTTTTTCACGATCTTCAATATCGTTGGCAGCGGTGGTATACTGCTGCTGTAAATTCTGAATGTATAAACTGTAGATGATGAAAGTAATCATTATGATGAAAATGGTGATTACTGATACCCAGCTGAAGTAGATTAGGGCTAAAGAAACGATGATGAATTGAAAGATTAATGGTGCTAAATTGAATGTGAGAATATCGGTCATTGATTCTATGGAACGTCCTCCTCGAATTAATCGTGAGATAAGAGAACCTGTTTTATGTGTGGTATGAAATTGATAGGATAAGCCAAGAACATGGTTGAAGAATTTTCTCTTTAAATCGGCCATGAGGTTACTTTCTAATTTGTTTAATAAGTGAATGTAGAGCCATTTGGCGATACTTCTAATGATAATTACTGTGAGAAAAATGACGGCTAAAATGATGAGAAGATGTACAAATTGATTTTCTGTGACGATGTGATTT
>OBEQ011626444.1_pt1 | contig 10441 bp, 13 predicted proteins | sample 1670901 | NCBI WGS metagenome assembly OBEQ01 (sample SAMEA104232315, study PRJEB22302) | groundwater metagenome | biome: forest; feature: aquifer; material: groundwater | place: USA | collected 2011-08-07 | depth 5.4 m | reverse complement strand
GCGGTGCCTCGATGTTGGTGGTGTGGTGGCGGGGGCCGGCCCCCCCCCCCCCCCCAGCCACTTGGCCTCGGCCTTCGGCTTATGCAGCAGCTTGGCCGCCCGGGCAAAATCGATCTCGTACTTAAACAGCAGCGAGTTGAGGTCGATCGGCAGGTAGTTCAGGCAGTGGCGGTTGAAGCGGCTGGTCATGTCCCAGCCGCTCTCGGCCTCAGCCAGATCGTGGTTGTAGTTGATGTCGTAGTAGCGGCTGAGGCCTTCATAGACCAGCCGCTCGTGGGGCTTATGAGTGCCCAGCCAAACCGTCTTGTACTCCTCTTCAGCCACCGCCAGCTTATCAGCCAGCCAACTTTTATCGAGTTGGTAAGCTTCATATAAATCCCAGATGAAACTGGTCAGCAGCGGCGGCTGCGAACGCCCGGTCAGAAAGGTCCGCGAGGCATTGGGAATGATAGCGTAGCGCTGAAACAGACTAATCTCATCATCGAGGATGCCCATGACCAGCACTTTATGTTCGGCATCGAGTAGCCCTTGAATCATAAAATAGCTATCCCAGTAGTAGAGCTCGTTGAAGTCAAAATTGTGGCCGGCCTCATAGGCCGGTACCAGGTAAGGCTTGGGCAGGCCGATCAGGCTGTCGTCGCCTTTGGGATTAAAGCGCTCCAGCTTGGGCCAGTATTTGGCGATCACGGCCCGGGCCGGCGCCACTTCGTCAGCCGTTAGATCGGGCTCGCCGCGCAGCGGCCAGGGTTTGCTGACCAGATTTTTGGTGGCGTCAAAGACAGACATTAGCTTCTTTTAGCCTAGGCGCCCGAGCCGACCAAATCAAGCCCGCCGGGCAATTATGCGGCCGATCAGCGGCCAATAAAAGCCGATCGCCAAAAAGATCGCCGGGATGTGGCCGACCACCAGTAGCCGGCGGTGGGCAACGCCGGCAATTTTAGTGTCGGCCACCGGCACAGTGCCGTCGTAAAGCGGTGCCAGCGACAGCATCTTGGCCTTATCGGCCGGTATCAGCTGGGCAATTACCGATTGGACGGCGGCCAGCGACTGCTCAAAAGCCGGGTTTTCCCGGTAGTAGCTGGGGTTGACAGTTTCCGGGTGGGTCAGCTTGCCGCAAATAAAAACCACCCGGCCGATTTTGGCGGACCGCGCGGCGTAAGCATTGAGGGCAGCACTGGCGCCGGCGCTCACCCCCACCAAGCTGACACTGTCGGCGTCGCCCAGCTCATCAATCTGTTTAATAATCCGCTCCAGCTTGGCCGGCCAGGCCTCCCCGCCGGCCCAGCCTATTGGCAAATAGTGGACTTTCAAACCAGCCAGCCGCCAAAATTTGGTAATAAATTGCTGGCCCCACGGCCGCTGGTCGCCCAGGCCGGGCAGATAAATAACTTGATGGCTCACTTTAATAAGCTTAGCAAATAAAGTTTGAGTCGAGAGAGGAGGTTTGGGGGTCACGCGGACCCGCCGGTTGGGCGGGTCCGCGTGTCGAAAGCTCTAGCCGCTTGACTTGACGAAGCTGGGCAGCGGAGTGTCTTCCTTGAGTCGCATGTTCTCGAGCTGATCTCGGCGACGCCGTTTAACTTGATTCTTTCGGCTACGCCGAGTAGCTGATATCGGGCGCTCGAGGCTGATGCCGGTTTGGCCCTCAACCTCCCGGTGCTGGCTGAACGCCAGCCGACCGACGATGTTTTCATCGAAGAGCTCGTCGTACTCAGTGATCGGCACGTGATGCTCCTTCCGCTACTGTGGACGGTTCGGATCTGGGCGATGCGAACCGCTAGTGAAGCTGGACCAGCGCCTGTTGGAGGTCGTAGCGGAGCCGCTCGGCCTTACCGAGCAAATCTCGGCAGGCATCGAGCGCCCCACATGCCTTGGCGTGAACGCTGCGGAACTTCAGCTGCGTGATCTGTGTGTTGACGTTCAACTCGAGCGCCCGCGCCCAGGAGCCACGAATGCTGGCATCGATTCGCTCGTCCAGCAAGCCTCGCCGGGCCGCCAAGACACGGCCAGCCGTGAGATGATCCTCGATCAGTCCGTAGGTGGGAATACTGGGGTCGACAACTGCGGTCAGATCGTCGTTGCTGCCGCACACCACTGCCTCCTCTCTCTTTTGAAAATGTGCGATGTCACTTTAACGGGGACATCAGACCGTTTACGAACTGGCGGGGATAACTTGCGAGTAAGCGTTTGCCATCCCCACCCAATTCTTCAGGCCTGAAGAATTGGGTGGGGGCACAAAAAAGGCCGGACTTGGTCTGGTTGCAGTCCGGCGCGTCTGGTTCTGGTTGTTTAAGTGGGCGTTTGGACTACAACTCTAGTGCTTGACTAGAATAATGAAGCCAAAAATCTTCCGTGAACCCAACATAAGAATCCTTTATACACCAAGCTTCTGGGCTTGGCAAGCCTGAAATTTATGCCTACACTACTAAGTACAGTTGTGAGCTCGGGTAGGGTCGACGGGGGCAACTCTTTGCAGATTAAATTAATGGTCCAAACTCACTCCAAATACCAAGACGCGATTAACAGCCTATTTACCGATGCTCGCCTCAAGGCTTTTCCCAAAAACCAGATCATTTCCTACCAGGGCGACCGGCTCAACGAGATCTACCTGATCAAAGAAGGCTACGTCAAGGCTTACACTATCCTCGATACCGGTGATAACCGGACGCTTTTCTTGCTCGGCCCTGGCGACATCTTCCCAATCGCTTTTTCACTAACGCTTAATTGGGATAAGTACCGCCTGCGCTACTTTTACCAGTCGTTGACCGACGCCAAGATCCAGATTCTCGATCATCAGACTTTTAAAAAGTCGATCGACGAAGACCCGGCCAAGGCCAGCGTTTACCTGTCGTATACGTCGGCGTCCAACGAAGCCATCATGAACCAGCTGGAAGTTATGAAGAACAAAAAAGCCATCAATAAGGTCGAGATGCTGCTGCCCTATCTAATCAGTAAGCTCGGCGAGCCGATCGGCCACGACCGCTACCGGCTGCGGCTGCGGCTCAGCCACCAGGAGGTTGCCGACTTGTCCGGCGTGACGCGGGAAACGACCACCACGCTGATCAAACAGCTCGAGAAAGAGGGCCGTCTGCAGCAAAAACGCAATACCTGGATTATCACTCACAAGCCCGATGACGAGGACGAGCACTTCATCGGCTGAATTAATTATCTTCGCGGTAGGGCTCGATGGGCAGCCCGCCCGCCCGCCAGGCTTTAAAACCGCCGTCGACGTCGGTCGTTTTATGGAGCCCGAGTGCCTGCAGGCGGGCGGCCGCCAGGCTCGAGCTATAACCCTGGTCGCAGAGAATAATCAGCCGCGAGTCGTGGGTGATTTCACCAAGCCTCGCGTCGCGATCGGGCGAAGTTGGGTCGCAGCGCCACTCCAGGAAATTGAGTCCAACTTCAATTGCCCCCGGAATCACGCCGTCAGCCAGCCGCTGTTCCAGAGTTCTTGTATCAATCAGTTTGGTACCCATGCCCATTTCAGTAGCTGCTTCTTCCGGAGTCAGCCGCTTTAACGTTCGTCGGGCGGCTTCCAGCATCTCATCGACCGACTCATACCGCCGACGCGGAGCTATTTCCGGACTCGAAGAACTTTCCATTCGTAAAGATTATACAATCCTTGCTCAGACATTCCAGTATGCGACCCGGTGGGTTACAAAAGCCCGCGCCGCCTCAATTTCCGTCTCCAAAAACGTCCATAATTAGGTGTTTAGCCGCCGCGAGCGGATAATAGAGTCAAAGTGAAGGCGCCGCAGCAAGTTGGCTTTATCAACAACATCAGCCTTGGCGATATCGTCGAGGCCCTAAATCGGCTCAAAGCCGACAACCGCTACGCCACCGACCCGGCCTACCGCGGCGACCCCGCCAAGTGGCCCGACCACCAGATTTCTTTCATCGATTTCCACCTTACCTACCTGCGGGCCCACCCCGGCTTAAACCCCGATCATTACCTCGCCAACCTCAAACTGATTCTCAAAAAGTCCTAGCTATCTGAAGTGTTTGGCGAGCTTGTCGAGCGTACCGACCCAGCCGTCGTCGTGCTGGGCCCGCGACTGCTCGTTGGCAAAACCGGTGTGTTTGAGCGAAACCTCGGTTTTATCGTCGGCCAGCTTTTTAAAATCAACCGTCACCACTGAATCATCGTGATTCCAGCTAAAAACCAGCCGATTGGGTTCATCAAACTCCAGATATTTGCCGCTCATATCGAAAGTCTTGTCGCCCATCTTCATGGTGACGGTGTACTGCCCGCCAGCCCTGGCTTCGGAAGTGGCCGCCGGCGTGCTCATGCCCTCTGGGCTGTACCATTGCTTCATCTGCTCCGGCTCGATCCAGGCCTTAAAAACCTTCTCGATCGGCGCGTTAATCACCTTTTTTAATTGAACGGCGAGCTCGGCCATTATTGACCCCTTTCCATATAATTTTGTAACGAATCAAGATTAGCTTCCCAGAACCGCTTGTAATAGTTGAGCCAGTCGGCGGCGTCTTTAAAAGCCGCCGGCGCCAGCCCGACATAGTGCTTACGGCCAACCCGCCGCTTGATGATCAAGCCGGCTTGCTCCAGCACTTTGAGATGTTTGGAGACGGCCGCGAAGCTGAGGCGATAGGGCTGGGCGATCTCGCTAATGCTCATCTGAGCCTTAGAAACGCGCCACAAAATATCGCGGCGCGTGGCATCGGTCAGTGTGCCAAAAACTGCGTCCAGCGTGCCGACATTACCAGCTTCCACTTCTACTGCCTCCCCTCTTGTGTGTCCTCACTGCATATTCAACCATTTGGTTGAATATTAATTGAGAACACGGCGCATGTCAAGCCAATCAAAAAAGCACCAGCCGAAGCTGATGCTTTAAGAAACCGTTATGGCGTCTTTAGGTATGTGTTTGCTGACTTGTCTTCCATGTTCCTGAACACGTTCAGGCGGCATCCAGGGCTTATAGTTCGCTGGGTCCCATATCTGAGCAAAGGTCTGTCGTATTCTGGCCGCTGAAGCTCTAGTTAACGGCCCTTCGCCCACATCAAGTCCAAACTCATCTTTCGGATGGGTATTTACCTTTCCGAACTTGTAAGCAACCATCGTTAGCCAGTCTAATATTAGGTCTGTTTCGCTAAGTTTAAACTTCAAAATTTTTTCAGGAGGAAACGCTTTCACGTTGGCATATTCTTCGTAACCTAGTCTAAGACCAACGTAACCTAGAAATTGGCTATAGGAGGCATCTACAGCAATACGATCTTGATTGGTTTCACCAAGCAGTGGCAAGACATGCTCCCCGGAATCAAATCCGAAATCTGCACTAATAATCACTTCTCGCGACGGTATATCGTTCTGAATGGAATAATTGTGAATAGAGCTGGAAACCAGACCGCACGGTGCTAAACGTAGCCTATTTTCTCTTTGAGCACTGGCCCATATGGTATCGGTGTACCCGATGCCTTGCTCAAGCCCCCAAGCAAGTTTTTCAGTATCAACTGTTACTTCACTCATAAATAGAAACTTATGGTTACTATACCATGACTTCTATAGAACAACAAATGACCTCCTTTTAACAGAGGTCATTTCTTGGTGGAGCTGGTGGGTACTTCGAAATTGCAGTAAAATATTATGATGAGGACTTGTAGTTCCTGCGGCCGGGAGTTTAAACCTAGTAGCGGTCATAAAGATTGCCCAAGCTGTCGATACCATCGAACGAAAACAGCGATTTGCCACATCTGTAAGCAGCAAAAACACTCCACAAAGTATAAGAACTGCAAGAAGTGCACGAATAAAATAAGGGCTGACTACGGGACCGGGCGGTATTTAAAAAGTGGATATGTGATGATTTTTGCGAAAAACCACCCTCGAGCAACTGGTAGCCGTGGAAACTATGTTTTTGAGCACATACTCGTTATGGAAAAATACCTGGGCAGATATCTATTACCTGAGGAAAAAGTACATCATAAAAATGGCATTAAAGATGATAACTCGATACATAATCTTGAACTATGGATCAAACCCCAGCCAACAGGTATTAGAGCAAGCGACGCATTAGTCTGGGCAGGGAAGATAACTAAGCTTTATCAACCAATCAAAGACAAACTATAGGCCAACCAAAAAAACCTGACACTATGGTCAGGTTCTTGTGGTGGAGCTGCCGGTAATTGCAACCGGGTCCGTCGGTTTAACGTACTAGCCCTCTACAGGTTTAGGCTATTTAAAAATTTCAGCCGCTCAACCGTTAAATAGCCAAAAAGTTGAGTGGCCAATTCCTAAGTCTTTCCAGATCTTACGGAAAATCAGATCTGGGCAACCAGAAAATATGACACGCTGGTGAGCTTATCTGGCGTGAGCTCAGGCGCGGCTGCCTCTAGTTAAGAAACAGCTTGAAAAGCTAGTTGCGGACCAAACACAGCCGAAGCTAAGTTGGCGAAACCGGCTTTTACTTTAGATAGCAAGTTTGCATCTAAAAAATTTGCCTATTCGAGACCCACCACACGGCATTTCATTCCCTAAAAATCGACTATTTTTGGCTGCAACAGATTTTTTCTCTTTCAACGTAGCTTTGGCTACGCTTCAATCGCAAAAATCTGTTTCGCTCAAAAGATATTCAATTTCGGTTGAATAAAACACCCTGTGGTAGGCCTCTCGCTGACAAGCGACCTGCCAGGCTAGTTGAAAAAGTCCAACGTCGAGCTAAATTCAGCCCCGTAGTTGATTTATCACCTCATTGGTGACATAAGTATTATACCACAAAAAGTGTGGCTAGCCAAGCGTTCGCAATAGGGATTCGGCGGCCGATTTGAAGCTGCGGCCTTTAGCACCCAGCGTCTGCAAGAGCTCTTTCTGATGGTCGTGAAGGAGCTGCTGGGCAGCCTGCAGCTCGCGTTCACCGTGGACAGTCAAGGTGACGTCGCGCTGACGGGCGTCTTTGTTATTACGACGGATGCTGACCAGGCCACGGCCCCTCATATGGCGGACCTGGCGACTGACGTTGGCTTCGGTTTGACGGAGCTTCTTGGCGATGGCCCTTTGGGAGTGGGCGGTGGTGCTATGCAAGACGGCTAATATCCGGACCTGCCCTAGCCCGATGCCGATCTGGCGGTGCAAAATTTCATCGGCGCGCTGTTGTAAAAGAGACACCAGATGGTGCAGGGGAGGCAATGCTGGCTGCCTGGGAATAAATTGGTCATCATCCATCACTCCACCGAGCTTAGTCCAGAATACTTAACAAGTCAAGCATTCCAGATGGGAAAAGAGAGAATAAACGGTTTTGATTTGGAAGTCTAATTAGCTATAGCTTGATAGGCCACAGTCAGTTGGTGCCAGTCGGCGAGGCTAAGTTCCTGGGCGCGGCGGTTACCGTCGAGGTCTGCTCTCTTTAACAGGTCGTCGATTAGGCTCTTTTCCAGATGGAGACCGCCGGCCAGGGCGCTGCGCAGTTTTTTGCGGCGGGCAGAGAAGCCAGCTTTAACCAGCCGGAAGAATAACGTGCGGTCAAGATCGGCAAACAGCGGCCCTGGCCGGCGGTCTAAAATGACAATTTGCGAGTCGACCTTGGGCGGCGGCTCAAATAATTTTGCCGGCACCACCTGCCCCAGCTTAACCTCGTAGTCGAGCTGGACGCTAACCGCCAACACGCTCATCTGGCCGGGCCTCGCCGCCAAGCGTTCGGCAACCTCCCTTTGGACCAGCAGCACCATTTTAGCCGGCGAGTTCGTCGACTCGATTAGCAGCCGCAGCAGATGGTTGGTGAGGTAATAGGGAATGTTGGCAACTAGTTTGTAGCCGGCCGGCAAACTGGTTAAGTCGAAGCGGCGGATGTCACCCGGCACGACGCGCAGGTTGGGAGCCGGCACCAGCCGGCGAGCGAGAGTCTTGTCGAGCTCGACGGCGACGACCTGCCCGGCTGCGGCCACCAGATGCTTGGTTAGGCTACCGAGGCCGGGGCCGACTTCCAGCACCGTGTCCTGGCCGTCGAGCTCGGCCGCCGCCACAATCTGGCGCAACGCCGCCTCGTCCTTCAGCCAGTGCTGGCCAAGTGATTTTTTTGGCTCAGCCATCCGAGGAGTCACGTTCTAGCGGCGTGCGGACGATATCCAGAATCTTGTGGGCGCCGCTCGAGCCCAGCATGATTTGACCCACGTCGGTAGTCTCTGGATTCATAATCGCCTGGATGAGATTTTGACGGACGCCAGACATGCGCGCGAGGTCCTCGACGCTGAGATCAGATCGTTCAGGGTCAAGCTCATCGGCCAGCATTTGGGCAATGTCGTAGTCGGCGGTTATTTCCGCCCAGGGTCGGCCGGCATCGAGGTCTTGGCGCAGCCTGTCCCAATCATCAGGCTGGCGGTGGATTTCCGGCGAAGCTTCGCTCATTGTTTACCAGTAGTGGTGGTTGAGCCAGAAGTTGTAGGAGCCGCCCCAGCCGCCGTAGCGGCCGGAGTAGTTGGTAAAGTAGCGCAGCTGGCAGACAGCGTCGTCCAGCGAGCAGACGGCCGTCAGCTTGCTGCCGGGGCAGGCCTGGCCGAGGCCCAGGCAGCCGCCGCCGTTGCGGGCGCCGGGGTTCCAGTTGGACTCATGGCTAATGATGTAATTGACGTAACCGTAATCGCCGGGGCTGATGCCGGCGGCGGCCATGACGGCCTCTTTGTCGGTGGTGACGTTGACCGATTTGCCGCGGGCTACGATCTGGGTGACAGCTTGCTGGATGATGACTTCCTGGATGACCTGGCGCGAAACCTCCTGGCCATTTTGAGTGTTTATCTGATAAGTCACCTGTTTCTTGCCGGGCGCGCCGGGCTGGCGGACGGCCGTGGCGCCCAGCGACAGGCTGGCGTCCTCAACATACTGAACGGGCGCCGCGATGGCTTCAACGACCGTCGAAATCTGGCTGCCCTGGCGGACGACTGAGATGGCCAGGTTGGGGTTAATCGGTATATCCGGCGCCGGCTGGACGCTATCGCCGGCTGCCAGCTTGATCTTCTTTTCATTCAAAAAATCGCCGACCGTCTTGGCATGGGCGTAAACGGTGTTGACGGCGCCATAGAGGTTGAGCAGTACCGGCGTGGCCCGGTCGATAACGACTTTTTCACCAAGGATGCCCTCACGCAAATCGCCCGAGGCAAAGCTGACATTGTCTTCCGGCTTAACGGCCACGCCGGCTTCTTGAGCAACAACCCGGGCGCTCTTCTGGGCAGTCAATGTGACCGTTCGGGTAGCGCTGTCGAGCACGGTCACCGGGCGGGCCTTATAGATGTTGACCTTGAAATTATCTTCGACAATCGGCGTGTCGCGGGCCGGTTCGACGACGTCTTGGGCAATCAGCTGGATGTGCAAATTGTCGATCAGCTGACCGACGGTTTCGGTGCGGGTGGCCAGGGTTTGTGGCCGGCCGGCGATCGATAGATCGACGATGTGCGTATTGGAATAAAGCGGCCGTTTCTCGTGGCCGCTCAGCACCACCGTCGCCACGACGGCACCGCCCAGCACCAGGCCCAGGATCGGCAAAATATAGGGTCGGCGCTTGAGGTGCTCGTGGCTGCGCCGGTGCAGCCAGCGGAAAGATTTCTTCAAGTTACTCCTTAGTTTCAGCACCGATCATTGTATCACTCATCCCTTTTGCTGAGCGGCGCGAAGGCGACGTTGATCCTTTTGGTTCCCTGGTCTTCGAAACGAACGGTGGCGGTGTCGCCGTCGATTTGCAGCACCGTGCCGTTGCCAAAGACCTGGTGCTTGACGCCGTCGCCTTCGACCAGCTCGGGCACGTAGCGGGGCTCGGCGAGGTCGGGCAGTCCGGCGGCCGCGCCGTCGAGCGCCGAGGCGGTTTGGGCAAAGTCCTGGATATCAGCCAAGAAGCGGCTGGGCGGATTGCTCTGACGGCCGCCGAACAGCAACCGCTGGCTGGCGTAAGTCAGATACAGCTCCTGCTTGGCCCGGGTCATGCCGACGTACATCAACCGCCGCTCCTCCTCCAGCTCGGACTGGCTATAGACCGCCTGACCGTGCGGCAGCAAACTCTCTTCCAGGCCGACGATAAAGACCACCGGAAATTCCAGGCCTTTAGCCGAGTGCAGCGTCATTAAAGTTACCGCGTCGGGCGCCTGCTTGTCGGCCGGCTCGGACTGCTTGGTGTTAACGGCGTCGAGATCGGAAACCAGGGTAACTTCCTCCAAGAAGCCGGCCAGGTCGCGGTCTTGATACTCGCGGGCCACGCTGAGCAGTTCGCGGACGTTTTCGACGCGGGCCTGGCCAGGCGGTGTGCCATCATCCAGATATTCGAGGTAGCCGATCCGCCGCAGCAGGCTCTCGATCGGTGGGCCAGGGCTGAGATCGGTGGCCTGGGCACCGAAGGTGGTTAGCAGCTCGGCCAGCTGGGCCAGCGCTGTTTGGGCTTTGGGCGTCAGCTCCGGGCAGTCCTTCACCCGCTGCAGCGCCGCCAGCTGGCCGAGCTGCTGAGCCGCCCGCCAG
>OBEQ010703451.1_pt1 | contig 10442 bp, 9 predicted proteins | sample 1670901 | NCBI WGS metagenome assembly OBEQ01 (sample SAMEA104232315, study PRJEB22302) | groundwater metagenome | biome: forest; feature: aquifer; material: groundwater | place: USA | collected 2011-08-07 | depth 5.4 m | reverse complement strand
CCGAAGGCTGAGATCGAGGTTCAATTCCACGTAGGTACACATGTCTCAACTTTTCGACGGACTAAATGAAAAACAGGTGGAAGCAGTACGGGCCACCGAGGGCCCGGTTTTGATTATTGCCGCGGCCGGCAGTGGAAAAACCAGAGTCCTCACTCACCGCGTGGCTTATCTGATCGAACAAGGGATCAGTCCGGAAGAAATTTTAGCGGTGACCTTTACCAACAAGGCGGCAGGAGAAATGAAAGAAAGAATTGCCGGTTTGCTTAAAAAAAGAGGGACGTTAATGCCCCTAGTCGGCACCTTCCATTCCATTGGAGCAAAACTTTTAAGAAAAGAAATTACCCAGCTGGCTAGTCCGTACAATGCTGATTTCAGCATTTATGCCAGCGATGACCAGTTGGATTTGGTAAAAAATGTGCTGGCGGAACTGGAAATCGATGCCAAAAAATTTAATCCGCGCGCCATTTTGGCCCGAATTTCTCAAGCCAAAACCGAACTAGCTGATCCGGAAGAATATGCCGACTCGGCCAAAGAATGGTTTGAAAAAATAGTGGCCAAAATTTATCCGCTTTACCAGAAAAATCTCCAGATCAGCAACGCGATGGATTTCGATGATCTGATTTTTTTAACTGTCAAAATGTTCCAACAGCATCCGACCATTTTGGAAAAATACCAAAACCGTTTTAAATATATTTTGGTGGATGAATATCAAGATACCAACCGTTCCCAATATTTATTTTTGAAACTGCTGGCCAAAAAGAACCAAAATATTATGGCCGTCGGCGACGACTACCAGTCGATCTATATGTTCCGCCAGGCCGACATCCGGAATATTTTGAGTTTTGAAAAAGATTACCCCCAAGCCAAAATTATTTTTTTGGAGCAAAACTATCGCTCCACCCAGAATATTTTAGCGGCCGCACACCATGTCATTACCAAAAATAAATTTCAGCGGCACAAAAATCTCTGGACGGAAAACCAGCCCGGAGAAAAAATTTTTCTGACCGAATTGGATCACGAACGGGCCGAGGGCGATTTTGTGGCCCAAACCACCAGAATCGAAGCAAAAAATGGCAAGTTACTAAGTGATTTTTGCGTTTTGTACCGCACTCATGCCCAATCCCGAGCCATTGAAGAAGCTCTGCTCAAAAACGGGTTGCCTTACAAAATCATTGGAGGGTTAAAGTTCTATGACCGTAAAGAAATTAAAGACGTGCTGGCCTACTTGAAATTAATCCACAATCCGGCTGATTTTTTGAGTTTAGAGCGCATTGCCAATATTCCAGGCCGCGGTATTGGCAAGATCACTTTTGGCCGTTTGCGCCAAAAACACCAGGAGTCGGGAGATAATCTCACTAACATCCTTAAAAGAGAGTCGGAAAACGATGAAAAAACTAAAACCCAGCAAAAAGCTTTGATCGGCTTGGCCTCGCTAGCCAATTTAGTAAACGATCTGGCCATCCAAAGTCAAATAGACTCTCTTTCTAAAACGATTAAAAAATTACTCTCCGAAATCGAATACCAAAGATACCTCCAAGAAAAAACCACCGAACATGAAGCTCGCTGGGAAAATGTCAAAGAACTATTGACGGTGACTAAAAAGTACGACCACCAAAAGGCCACCGAAGCTCTGCCGGATTTTCTGCAAGAGGTGGCTCTTTTGCAAATGACCGACGAGCTTGATCCAACAGAAAAAAGTATTACGTTAATGACCATGCACGCCGCCAAAGGATTGGAATTTCCGGTGGTTTTTATGGTCGGCATGGAAGAGGGGATTTTCCCTAATCCGCGCTCCATCGGCAGTCTGGCCGAGCTGGAAGAAGAGCGGCGACTCTGCTATGTGGGCATTACTCGCGCCAAAGAAAAGCTCTTTTTAACCCACTGCCGGAGCCGGACGATGTATGGCAACTGGCAAGCCAATCCGCCTTCCCAATTTATTAAAGAAATACCGGAAGAATTTCTAGAAAGAACCGAAACACTTGCCTCCGCCAGAAAGGTCGGATGGCAAAACCGCCGAGACTTTAACTATGAAGATTTTATAGACTATGACTAGAACGGCTTTCAAACCGAAAAAATCGCTGGGGCAGAATTTTTTGATCAATGATGAAATTTACCGTTTTATGGTGCAAGAGATCACCCCGGAAAAAGGGGAGGTGATTTTAGAGGTCGGCCCGGGAACAGGAATTCTAACCGCCTACCTAGCCGCCAGCGGAGCAAAAGTTTTGGCGGTTGAAAAAGACCGCCGCCTCATTCCAGTTTTGAAAGAGAAGTTTAAAAATCAAAAAAATGTTAAAATAATAGAAGGCGACATTTTAACATTTGATCCGGTGGAATTAAAGGTTAAACCTTTTAAGTTTGTTGGCAACATTCCCTATTATCTCACCTCCCATCTTTTGAGAATCGTCCTGGAGGAATGGCCCCGGCCGAAATTAATTTTATTGATGGTCCAGAAAGAGGTGGCCCAACGCCTCACCGCCCAGCCACCCAAGATGAATCTGCTCGCCTTAGCCGTTCAGTTTTACGCCCAAGCCAAGATCGTCAAAAATGTTTCCAGAAATAATTTCCGCCCCGCTCCCCAAGTTGATTCAGCACTGGTTAAAATCACCCCCAAAAATCAGCTTAATTTCCCAAAAGAATTTAGCCACAAGTTTTTTCAAGTCGCCCGGGCCGCTTTTGGCAATAAGCGCAAACAAATTTTAAACGGGCTGGTGAATAATTTAAAATTAAATAAAACAGTCGTCACCAAAGCGCTTACCCAAGCGGGTATTAATCCGGCCCGTCGGCCAGAATCATTAAGCATCGAAGAATGGGAAAAATTAATAAAATTATTATTCCCGGAGTTGTCATCGGCTTCATTTTAGCCCTCTCTCAACCTTTATTTAATTGGAGTATTTTAGTTTTTGCAGGTTTAGTCCTGTTTTTTTTGGCCATAAAAATAATCCAAATAAACGTTCATTCTTTTTGGTTGGGGCTGACCGCCGGTTTGGTTTATTTTTTAATTTATTTTCGCTGGTATTGGACGGTCTACCCTCTGACACATCTGGGCATAGATCGCCACTTGACCGCTTTCTGGTTTGTTCTTTTGGTCTGGATTTTAACCGCGGTTCCCCTAGCTCTAACTTGGGGAGCCAGCGCCAGATTGTGGAAAGCTTTGGATAGTAAAGTTTCTTGGCCGGCTCTTTTAATTTTCCCCTCTGTTTTTACGGTTTTTGAATACTTGAGGTCTTATCTCATTGGCCTAGTTTGGATCGGCCAGGCCACCCCCGTTGGTCCCAACTGGACCAACGGCAACTTGGCTTACAATCTACACAAAAGTTTTTTGGCCCTAAAGTTGGCTTCTTGGTTGGGGATTTACGGGGTTACTTTTGTGATTATTTTTTTAAGCGTGCTTTTGTTTATTTTAGGGGAGAAAAGAAAATACAAAAAACTTTTCGTCTTAGCCGTAGCCATTATTGTTTTAGTTTATTTCCCAGCTATAAATAATCGTCCAGCGAGGTTGAACCTTGATGGTGAGGACAAGGTTGTCGCAGTGGCGGCCATCCAAACAAAAGTGCCAAGCCAAGTTTCTTACACGCCAGCCGAGGAGGCCTCAATTTTCAAAGAGCAGTTGATGCTAATCGATTCGGTCAGTAAAAATTTTCCCAAAACTGGATTAGTGGTCTTCCCGGAAGAAAGCAATTTTTTTAAAACCCTGACTCTTTTTCGAAACAATTTTGGCGCCAGCCAATATTTTTATCGTCTTTTTCCCTCTCCGGCTTTAATCGTCGACAACTCCAAAATCATCACCGGTTCGCAATGGCAATCCAAAACTATTTTCCTTGACTCCCAAAAAGGCGTGCTCGGTTCTTATGATAAATTATTGATTACTCCGGGAGGAGAATACGTTCCTCTGATTTTTCGAGCCTTAGATAAATTACTGGGATTAAATTCTCCGGCCATTCAAACCACGACCGAATACCAAGCCGGCCAGAAACCACCAGAAGTGGTTTCTGGACCAGGGGATTTAAAAGCCACTTCTCTGATTTGCTCGGACATATTTTCACCTATTCTGGTTCCAAAAGAAGCTAATGTCTTAATGGCTCAATCCAGTTTCAGCTTTGCTAAAGGTGCCCCCGACTTATTGGGGCAGGATTTAGCGGCTGGCCAATTCCGAGCGGCTGAATCCAGCCGTTATTTAGTTAAATCCTCCAATTTTGGCCATGCTTACATCATTTCTAACCAAGGACAGCTTGAAAAAATCACCCCCAACCTTGATAGCCAGATATTAACAGGTACAGTTGTATTAAAGAATGGGAAAACATTGTATAATAAAATAGGAGATAGCCCAATTTTGTTGGCCTCTTTAGGCGTATTGATAGTCAGTTTGTTTTTGAAAAAATATGCCAACAACTAAAACCATAAAAATTTTAATGCTCATGCTCTTTCTGGGAGCCGGTTTGATTGTGGCCCGCGTAGCTATTTTGATCGACAAAACCTTTTCGCCGGCCACCGCCGCCAGAATTGTGTCGCCGGTAAAAACCGACTACGGCGACAGCAACGACTGGGACCACGACGGATTAACAAATGCCGAAGAAGCACTTTTGGGAACAGATCCTTACAACCCCGACACAGATGGTGATGGTTATTTGGACGGAGAAGAAGTCGCTTCCGGCCATAATCCTTTGGTACCTGATAATCCTCTAATGCCTGGCAGTGATTCTCTAGACAAACAAAAACAGTTTCTTGGACTAAATTCCACCCAACGTCTAGCTCAAGCCATTACGGGAGGAATCTTGAGCGGGGACCTAAAAAAGGGCGGGGACCCAAGAGTTATGGCTAAATCTATCGATTCCGTGGCCACCGCCACTGTTCACGCCACTCTAGCCGCCTTGGAAGCAGTAGAGGTAAGCGAAGATGAAATAAATATCAGTCCGGATAACTCCAAAACAGCCCAAGAAAAATATTTAGGAGTAATTTTTCAATCCATCTCCGGTGATATTATGGACTTGGTTTTTAATCAATCCAAAGAAATCGTTCTGCTGTTTAGTGCCAGTCTAGCTGCTCCCAATGGAGAGCTTTTTGACACCCAACAAAAAGAAGATATTAAAACCAAATTCCTTAAACATGCCGTTACCTTCCAAAAGGCCTATGACAAATTAAAAGAAACTCCCGTACCATCCCAATGGACTAATATCCACAAAAAAATTCTTACGCTTTTAAAAAAACTAGAGCTCTACCACCGCTCGATTGCTTTATCTAATGATGACTCTCTAAAACAAACGATCGTTTTGGGAAATCTGCAAAACGTCTATTTTCAATCCCAGCCGATTTTAAGCGCCATCAACCAGCTCATTACCGCTAACCAACTTAAAACCCCCTATAACGATTTTTTCAGCATCAACTCCCTTCTTACTAAGTAGGTCAATGAAAAATATCTTCAAAAACAGCGTAGCTAAATTCATTATTCTCCTCGTTATTTTTTCTTTTGGTTTTATGGCTCCTTTTTATTTCAGCTCCGGAGCCGCTGGCATTGCTTATATTGTCAAAGAATTCGGATTAGATTTAGTCGCCAGAGTAATCGCCCGCAAACTACTTACAGATTTGAGCAATAGCGTAATCAAGTCAGTTAACAACCTGGGAATAGAGAATGGTCAAAAAGCCCCTACTTTTGTGCAAGACTGGAAAAAGTTTCTGGCCGATAGCCAAGTGATCGGGGAAAATCAGTTCCGAGCGCAATTGAATTATGTTGTAGAAAAAGGGGTCCTTTGTGGTGACTTGAAGAGTCCGCTAGCTTCGGCTTTTCAAGTTTCGCATACACCCATTACCAATGGAAACAATATCGGCCAACGAGACAAATATGCCACATTAAAACAAAACACCCTCATCCCCTTTCAAACTAAAATGAGATGCACCGTTCCAGACAAAACTAGAGCTGAATTTAAAAAAGACTTTGAGAAAGGCGGGGGATGGGAAACCTGGTCCCGTCTGCTAGAACCGCAAAACAATTTAGCCGGAGCCACTCTTTTGTCTATTGAAGAACTCCAAAAACAAAGAGCTTCACAAGAAGAAGCACAAAAAAGTGAAGCCGTAGCGGGACAAGGATTTGAGGGAGTGCAAGGTCCCTGTCGCGGTACAGGGGCTAACGCCCTGTGTACTTTTTTAGGAAAAACTGTTACTCCCGCCAAAATTATGGGAAACGGCGCCGCTAATTTTCTTGACTCTGAATCTCAATGGCTTCTTAATTCGCATGAATTAACAGAGGTCCTTATCAACATGGTCGGTGCGGTTGTAAATAAATTGACTGACTTTTCAAGTAAAAATCAAAAGAATCAAGACCTCACTGGCGGACCGGTCAATCAAGAAGCTCCCGACTACCTTCCCGCCGCCCAAAAAGACGAACAAAACCTGGAACAAATCAAAACCAACACCGAACCCACTCCTTAAAACAATCCAAGCTTTAATTTTTAATAAAAGTCTCATTCAACTAAAGCCTAAAAAATATGTTTGGCATAGGATCTATTACCAGAGAAGTTATTCTTCAAGCAGTGATCGGATTTTGCGGATTAATCCAATATTTTTTGGGTAATCTTTTAGCGACCGTGGCTGGTTTGCTGGGCTGGTTTTTAAAATTTCAAGGAAGCTATTTTGAAAACGTGACCATCGTGCAAGAGTCTTGGAAGGTCTTTCGAGATTTTTCCAACATGTTTTTTATTCTCATTTTGATCGTCATCGCCTTTGCCACCATTTTCGATCTGCAAAATTATAACTGGCGCGGACTGATGGCCAAATTCATCATCGCCGCTCTTTTGATCAATTTTAGTCTGGCCATCGGCGGCTTCCTGATTAGAATTTCCACCACCCTTTCCAACGTCGCCCTCAATCAATTTACCGATATTACCAATAATTTAGCGGCCGGATTCGGCATTAATAAACTCATCACTGCCTCCCCTCTTACCGGAACTTCCGGCGATCCTTCCGCCAATTTAGCTCTTAGCGCCTACCTTTCCACCACCGGCACCCTGATCATGACCGCTATTGTGCTGTGCGCTTTTGTCTCCGCTTTTGCGTTTTCCGTCGCCCGTGTCCCGGTGCTGTGGGCTCTATTAATTGTTTCTCCCATTGCCTTGACTTCCACCATCCTGCCAAGCACTAGGCGGGTTTGGAGTATGTGGTGGAACTGGTTCTTTTGTTGGACTTTTTTCATGCCGGCCTATCTTTTTTCTTTAGTGATGGGTATCGCGATTTTGAATAATCGTCCCGACATCGAAGCGGCAAAAAGATTAAGCGGAGGAACCGGTTTGGCCGCCGTGAGTAATTTTGTGGGCCTTGGCATCCAGGAGATTTTTTTCTACATCTTAACTTTGCTAATTATGGTCGGCTCTCTGGGGCTTGCCATGAAAATGGCCTGCGCCGCCGGAACAGGGATAGCGGCCACTTTTGGGGCGGTGAATAAATGGACCCAAGATAAAATTGGTTACACGGCCGCCAAAAAAGCGGTTACCCAAAAAGTAGGAGAAATCAAAGACACCGGCCTGAAGGGCAGAATTGGTGGATTTCTTTATGGCGGAGAGAGAGCCGAACGACTAAAAGAGGCCAAAGTAGCCGAATTCCTTGGCAAAAAAGGAGCACTTTCGGAAGCCGAGGCCGCGGAAGTGCAGAAAAGTTATGCTCTGCGAAAATCACAGAATCTTAGCAAAGATGATTTGGATAAGCTTAATGCCCAAGCCGTGGCTGGAAAATTCAACAATTTTGAAACCCTGGCCTTGCGCAAACTAAGAGCCGAAAACGGCTGGGTGGCTTCCGGAACAGCTGGAGTACAAGAAATTGAAAGCACTCTCCGCGAAGCAGGTGAAAACAGTAAATTCGGCCAAGAATATATCGATGCTCTCAAGAAAAATGGCTTTGCTGAAGCTTTGGGCAGTACTAATGACGCCGAAAATTTAGCCAGAAATACTACCATTTTGCCATTGAAAAAAGCAATCTTGGAAACGATGGCTAAGAATAATCAAATTATCCAAGAAGATTTGGTTAGAATGACTTTAGATGTTTTCTCCACAGACAGTCGAGAAATTAGGGAAAATATTGAGAAAGAATTACAGAAAAATATTAAAAATCTTACCGGAACACGCACCAAGAAAGATCGAGGCACTGCTCTTGCTGATCGAACGGCTGGAAACTTTATTGCCGATAACAGGGTGAGAAAATTACTCGCTTTGCAAATGTTGGAGGGCGATGAAATAAATAATTACGCCAAATATAAAGAAGCCGAGGGATTATTTGGAGGAATCTACGAAACAAAGTCTCGAGAAATGAGAAACAAAATAGAGAACGACGATAAGCTAACTTTTGCTGAGATTGAAACCAGAGAAGATGCCCGAGTTAATAAACCAAATCCAGCCACGGCTTTAGCTTCTCCCGACTTGCAAATTTTGGCTGACAAATACGATAAAACCATTGCTAAAATCAAAGACGCTAAGAGTATTGCTGACATTGACGCCGATAAATGGAAAGAGAGGCCGTTGCTTTTACAGAGGGCCCTGCAAAATAAGATTACCATTCTTGAAGCGAGCCGTCCGACTGTGCCAGCCGGAACAATGATTAATGGGAGGCGCTTGACCAAACCTATTCCCGGCGCCGGCAATTCATTCTTGACGGCTCTTCAAAAAGCTACGGGTAATTCACCTGATAAAATAGCAATAGTTAAAAACCTTACTGTTTAACACATGACTTTGCCAAACAATATTTATGACCCGGTAGATGTTGATCAAGATTATTTTCTCGATCACGATATAGAGAGAGAGGAATTTTACACCAAAGCCCTCACACTACCAGGCAATATTTTGGGAATTTTGTTCAATACCGAGACTTCCACTAAAATGAGAGGGGTATCGGAATTGTTTCAATTAAATCCAAGGCAGTCCGAAGAATTATCCCGTTTAATCAGAAAAATTTTAGTGGCTGAAGTTTACCTAGGAAATATTGTTTCAGAAATTACCAGTCGGTTAACAATAGGACCAGATATAGCCAAAGAAATAGCTAGCCGCTTAATCACCGAGCTTTTCGCTCCGGCTTTGGAGGAGATCAAGAAAATGCATATGGAAAAGTTTGGGAATACGCCGTTGCCGAAACCGGAATCCTCCTTCGCTAAAGCTACAGAGGACAAGGCAAATATTAATCCAAACAACGTTCTTGATTTGAGAAAAGGTAACTAACCAGGGGCGTAGTGGGTACAGTTTTTGTTTTAAGATATTAAAACGAAAACTATGTACCCCGAGAGCCCCAACGAGATGGTTTTATGAGATTCCAAGTTCCCCAGTTTATTGAAACAGAGGAAAAAATTATCGGGCCTTTTACGGTCAAGCAGTTTGTCTTTGTGGCCATTGGCGGAGCAATTTTGTTCTTGCTCTGGTTTGCCGTCTCCCCCGGAGTTTTTATCTTTCTGGCCATTCCGGTGGGGGCCATCTTTCTGGGCTTGGCCCTCATTAAAATCAGCGAAATGCCCTTCTACATGTACATTTTTCACTTTGTTAATTATCTGTTTAACCCTAAGAAATATATTTATAAACCGAGTGACGAGATAGATTTTTCGTCCAAAAAATAAAGCAACCAGAGACCGAGTGCGGACAGTTTTGCGAGATGTAAAATCGAACCAAAACTATGTCCGCCGAGGGCTCTCGAGATGCTAATGACTTCTAATTTAAACACTAAACAATTTGTCGACATTCACGACATTAAAGAAAGTGTGGTAATTTTGAAAAATGCCTCTTTGCGAATGATTGTGGAAGTCAACTCCGTTAATTTTGATTTAAAATCCACCGACGAACAGACAGCCATTATCCGCGGTTTTCAAAATTTTATTAATGCTTTGGATTTTCCTTTGCAGATTGTGATCCAGTCTCGACGTTTAGATATCAAGGGCTACCTCACCACCACCGAAAATATTGTTAATCAAATAGATAACGAGTTACTGCGCATTCAGGGAGTAGAGTACCTGCGTTTTATCAAAAGCTTGACCGAGTTAGCCAATATTATGTCCAAGAAATTCTATCTGGTAGTTCCGTTTTATTTAACCGAAACAGTGGATACTTCTAAGGGACTGGGAGAGCGGTTTAAAGACACTTTTGGCTCGTCAGGAGAGAAATTAAAATCAATCAATGATCAAGATTTTCCGGTTTACCAGGCCCAGATCAAACAAAGAAGCGAATTGCTGGCGGCCGGACTGCAGGAGATGGGACTGACCTCGCGAACTTTAGAGAAAGAAGAATTAATTAAAATGTTTTACGCGCTTTCTAACCCAGAATTTTAATAATCTCGAGGGGCTTTCGGCTAACACCCTTGGGGACTCCGGAGTACATAGTTTTGTTCAACAAGTTTCACAAAACTGTACCCACTGCGTCCCCTGGTTAGTTATCCCGTTGCGCCTCTAGTCAATAATCCGGGATTCGCGGCAAAGTTAACCGGTG
>OBEQ012252013.1_pt1 | contig 10444 bp, 2 predicted proteins | sample 1670901 | NCBI WGS metagenome assembly OBEQ01 (sample SAMEA104232315, study PRJEB22302) | groundwater metagenome | biome: forest; feature: aquifer; material: groundwater | place: USA | collected 2011-08-07 | depth 5.4 m | reverse complement strand
TGGTGGCAAAAACAAAAGGCGTGCCCCGCGGCGGACATTACCATAAAACAAGTTATGAAAATTCATGGGTTGTGGGCGGAATTGGCATTTGGTATTTTTATGATTTCAATCCCTCTTCGCCCAGTTTCCAGAAAAGCGCGACCTTTTTAGTAGGAGAAAAGAGTATATCAATTTTCGAGGAATTACAGATTACTGATTACACCCTTGAAACAAAAGGAAGCATTTGCCAGATATTTATCTCTCCTTATATTTACCATCTCATCATTCCTCTCGAAGTACCGCTCACCTTTTTTGAAACAGCAACGCACGTTTACGATGAGACTGACTATGTAAGGATAAAGCCACAAGACATTGACGATGCGTTACTTAAAAAAATAACAGACTTTCCATTATGAAAGCAGTGGTATTAGCAGGAGGTAGGGGAACCAGATTACGTCCCTTTACCTATATAATAAAAAAAGAGCTTTTACCCGTATACGATAAGCCGCTTATTTTTTATCCCCTCGATACCCTACGCAGGAGCGGGATTGAAGAGGTGGTCATCGTGACGGATCCAAAACATCTAAGCTCAATTGTTGATATTATTGGCGATGGCAAAGAGTTGGGGATAAAAATAAACTACACAATTCAAAACGAGCCCTTAGGAATGGCGCATGCACTTTACACCGCGCGGCACCTAATCGGTAAAAAAGAGTTATTGGCAGTTATTAATGGGGACAATATTTTTGAAGAGGATTTCAAGGGCGCGGTGTCAAAATTCAAGAGCGGCGCTCAAATTGTTATCACCCAAGTGCCGGATCCTGAACGCTCGGGCGTAGTTTATTTTAAGGGAAATAGCATCATTCGCATTGAGGAAAAGCCATCTCATCCTACATCGAATTGGATTCAGACAGGATTCTTCCTTTATGATTATAATGCGTTTTCTATTATCGAAGGGCTCAAGCCTTCTGGCAGAGGCGAATATGAGATAACTGATTTAAATAATGTGTATATCAAGGAAAAGAAGATGGGATGTATAAAAACAACAGGGAAATGGTTTGATGCAGGAACGTTTGATAGTCTTCTTGAGGCCGCCAATTTCATTAGGAAAAAAAAAGACAGCAGTCCTTGAAAAAAGGCGTATAGAACAGACGCAATGGAGAAACATTTTTTTGTTGACATGCGTTATTTTATCTCCTATACTATACAGTAGACATTGTGGATAACTCTTGTCACTTCCGTGATATTAACGAAGGGATAAGGGTAAAACTATTGCAAAAGAATTATTTATTGGTATAATTGTCTTTTGAAGAAAAAGGAGTATTTATGGTCTAAAATTGTGGATAAATCTGCAATGAGTGTCCTTTGACAATTGAATAGTATCGCAAGGATTACTATACTGATTTTGCTTTTTTATGATATTGTCTGTTTTTCATTCTTCAAAACTTTAAATTCGAGTAAAATTTTCTCTTGAGTAATTCAAGAGGCTAAGATAGGTAAGAGAATTTTAATTCTTGCAGTAACGTAGTAAATTTTACTGCGTCTACTCTACTAAATTAACCAACGTATTGCGAATACTTCAAGCGGAATGCTTGAACGTCGCGATGTGTTTAAGGTAAATAAATTATGAGTAATATCAAAGGGGCCTTACAACGGTTTCTTTCTATCGCATTGTCGGTAACGACAACCGTTTGGCTTTCAGGGCTCACCTTACTCTTGCCCGTGTCTCCGGCGCTGGCAGTAAGACCAGCCGACTATGGCTTAAGAGAAGGTGATTTAATTCGTGCTCCTTCACTTCCTGCTCCGGAAGGATGGGCAGTATACATTATTAATGATGCAGGATTTAAGCGCCATATCTTTAATCCGGCAGTCTTTAATATGTACGGCCACTTGAAGTGGAGTAATATTAAAGATGTAGCGGCAAATGTCACTCAGGCATTTACAACCTCCGACCTTTATGAGGTACTTGGTGATACAAGGGTATGGTCTACAGGATCAGACGGCGTAAAGCACTGGGTCAATGAAACCCCGAGTCAATTTATCGCCGCAGGGTATAATTGGAATCAGATCTTTACCATAAACGACAAAGAAGGCGCTTACTATACTTCAGGATCTGACATTACGGTGACAAGTCCCTCGCCAAATTCAAATCCCGGACCAAATCCAAATCCCGGACCAAATCCTTCGCCAGTATCTACGGGCCCTCTGACTGCGGGAGTTTCCCCAGTAACAGCTCCCGGAGGTGTGTTAGCGGCAGGCACTGTGTTCAATCCGGTGCTTACGCTTCGATTTAGCGCAGGCGCCGCCGCTTCGCAAACGATAAGCGGATTGATTGTTACAAAGGGCGGGTTACTTGCAAATACGAATGTAACGGGTATTAGTGTCTGGAATGGAAGCAACCGTATTTCAAATATTCTCACCTCGCTCACGTCTGATGGTAAAGCAGTATTTGTATTTGGAACTCCAGTAACCATACCCGCGGCTTCCTTTGTTGACTTAGATATAAAAGTAAGTATTTCCGCTAGCGCAGTTTCTGGCACAGTCGCTCTTGGCGTACTTACCAACAATGATGTAAATTCATCAACAACAGAAGACGGCACTTTCCCGCTTTGGGGTAACACCTTTAGCGTTGTGGCTGCTGGCCAGTTAGCTTCTTATACCGTGACCGCGCAATCAGTGGGCGGTGCGAATTCCGTCGTTCTTGCAGGAACAGGAAATCTTGATGTTGGCCTTGTAACCCAAAAGGAACTCGGGAGATTCCAACTCACTGAATCAACAGGAAAAGAAGATTTATTGGTTAAACAAATCACCTTTTATCTTGAGGGCTCAAGCCAATTGGGTGATTTTACCAACTGGACGTTATATGACTTAACAGGCGCGAATTTAGGTGTTGGCACCGTTGTTATGCCTTATGTAACGTTTACTCTTGCGACACCTTACCGTATTCCAACAGGAACAAACCGCACGTTTTCTGTAAAAGCTGATCCAGTCAATGGCTCGGGCAGAAACATTCGCGTTCATATCCAGAATGATTATGATTTTCTCGTTCAGGGCGCCCAAACTGGCGCATACATTGCTCCTGCAAGCTTTGCTGATTTAGCGCCAGTCGATGGATACTGGGTAATGAAGCAAGGGTCTCTTACGATAAGTCAGACCGCAGGTACGCCTTCAGGAAACATTGCAGTGGGTTCAACTGACGCGGTATTGGCTAAATTTGATTTACGAGCAGTCGGCGAGCAATTAGAGATTCGCAAGATGGATCTTGAAATACTCGAAGCTGTTTCTACCAGCACCCAATTACTTACAGGGAATGTAAAAGTGCAAGCCGCAGATGGGTCTGCAACGTATTTGAGTCTTTCTTCAGGCACGACAAACTTAGAGGTTACTGGCGGCACTTCTGGCACATTGGCGAATACCACGCGATTTGATTTGAATCAATATCTTGTGATTCCCGCGGGGACGACAAAGGCAGTCGTAGTATTGGGTACCTTAAAGACAACGGCAACGAGTTCCCAAACCTATAGAGCCCAAGTTGGTAATTTCTATGCGTGGAGAGCGTCAACAAAAGATTTCGCGGATTCTCTGGGAACAACTACCGCCGGGAATAACCTTACTGTTCAAACTTCCGCGCTCACGGTATCTTCCAATCCTTCGGTCGCGGCCGCCAATGTCGCATTAGGCGCGAGTAATGTCCTTCTTGGCTCCTTTGTGCTTCAAGCAGGCGCGGCAGAAGCAGTATCTATCTCGGGCCTTAGTCTTCAATACGCAGGAACGGGTACCGCTTCAAGCGATTTGACGAATGTGAGTGTATGTCTCCCTGGCTTAGGAACGGCAACAGGCCAATGCGCGAGCGGCCCTCAATTCGGAACAACAGCTGGCACTCCGGGCACGACAGATTCCTTTAACGGAACGTTCCAAATTCCGGCAAATGGCACGCAAGTGGTGAACGTCCTGGGAAACGTGAAAACTTCTGTAACGGCGGGTAATACGATGATTATGAAGATTTCATCGGTTTCTGCGACCGGCATGGTTACCTCAAGCAGTATTACCGCAAATTCTGTAGGCGGTGTTGCGGTGAGCACCACGGCAATTTCAGCTCAAACATTTACCTATCAATCAGGAAGTTTGACGCTTGCTAAGGAAGGTGCCCCGATTACTAAGATACTCGTTGCAGGAACGACAGGTGTAACCTTAGATCGTATTCGCTTTACGGCAGTTAATGACACACTCCAGCTCCAAAAGCTTCGCTTCCACACGACAACCAATGGCAGCACTTTAGGCGGAAGTAGTTACATTAAGAAAGCGTATCTCTATGATGGGACGACAAATCTTACCCCGGGTGGAGTAACGCCCACGCCCAATGGCTCAAGCGCTGAAATGCTCTTCACTGGTTTGGCGTATAGCATTCCTGCAGGAACATCTAAGTATCTTTCATTGATAGCTGATCTATCAAATAGTTCGGTTATTACCGCGGCAAGCGACGTGGGCACCTTTGCGGTATCCATCAAGAGCGACAGCACCACCGATGATTTCCAAATCGTAGGAACGACAGGAAACTTAGGATCCGCCACGATTGGTTCGAGTAGCGCAGAGACTGATCTTGCGGCTTCCGATAACTTCCTCTTCCACGCAACAGCTCCGGTTGTCACTGTAGCGTCTAACCCCACTGGAAGCGCGAACCCTCAAGCTCCGCAGTCCAACCAGGCAGTATTCACCTTTACGGTAAAATCTGCGGTGGCAAATTCATCTATTAGAATTCCGCGCATTCGCGTGAGAGCATCGATTGCAGGGGTAAACGGTTGGAGTGGCTCGCTTACTACGTGGGATCTCTACGATGGGTCAACAAGGATTGCGAGCAACACGTCAGTAACGCTCTCAAGCACCACAACAGCTGGTACGCTTACCTTTGATAGCACTAACGAAATCAGTAGTGGATTTACGACTGGCGCTTCGACGACTGATACGACAAATGGTACCTTTGGTCGAGTTGCTGATGATGTGATAGGAAAGACCTTTACCGTTAAAGTTGATACGAGCACTATCAGAAGCACAGCTTCTGCTACACCAGGAACCGCGACCTTGACCTTTAAGGTTGATGGTTTGACAGGATATACCACCTCAACTGGCACCTCTTCTGATCCGTATGATTCTGCGGCAACCGCAAGTGGAGCAAGCTCTTCGGAAGATAACTGGACAGGCGGCGGTGTATTCTACGCGTATCTTACTCCGGGTGGCGCTAATGCAGGATCAACCTACATTGGTGGCACTGGTGTAGCAAGCACTCTCACCACAGTTGGTGATAATGCCTTCAACGCGTCTGATTCCTACCCTGCAACTGGTGTAAGTTTGAGTTACTAATCAGAACTTCCCCCGATGGTCGCTTTCCCTGCCTACCGGCAGGCAGGCTTGCAGGCTGTATCGGATAACCCCGCACCGAGCTTACTCTGGTGCGGGGCAGGCCCGCCCCACTCTCCAACGGAGTGCGGGCGGGTTTTTGTTTTTCACTAATCCACAGGGAGGGGAGAGGCAAATAGATTATGAAGATAGCCCATATTTTCCTTAATCAGCTTTGATTTTCTAATGTTTTTTGTCATACTTGAACAACATGCTATACTTATTATAAGTAATTGTGGATAACTCTTTCGTTTTCCTTTGTTAATTGAAAACCGCGAGGGAAAGCCGCCGCGGTTTCCGCTTTACGCTAAAAAATTTAGCTCTGTTATCAGGGCACTAATAAAAAATAGTTGCTTCAAATTTTAACCCTTCCTTAATTTATGGACATCACACTTTAGAATCGGACTAAGGTTGATGTCCATTAAGAGGCCACTTCATCTTTTAGTTCGCTATTGGGATGTGGCCTCTATTAAGAAGAGGTTAGTAAATCTTGAAGTAATTTACGCGAGCTATTATGAGTGACGCTCTATCGCAATGTATGAGAAATTATTTAAGAATAGTGAGAAATAGCTTTACCGGTTTTCTCTTTGTGTTAGGGTCCCTTAGTATTTCTTTGGGGCTTTTTTTAACGGTAATTTCAGCTTATCCTCAACTAGCGCTTGCGTCTCCGCCGGCCCCGGGATTTGGAGGTCCTAATGAGGGTCAAACGGGCGTGCCAAAAGACGCGCCTATTGATCGGTTTTTTGACCAGGCGCTGGATCCTACCACTCCTACCACGTCAACTATAATACTGAAGGCAAATACCGGGAATACTCAAACTGGCGCGGTAACCGGATCTAATCTTTGTACTTCAGTTACTGTCGCTCCGGATTTTGGCGGTAATGCAAATAGAAAAATAACTTGCGTACATAGTACTCTCACTGATAGTACCTGGTATACCTATAGAATTACTACGGGAGTGACAAACGTGAGTGCGCAAGGATTATCCTCTGACTTTGTAGTCCACTTTCAGACAGGAAGTTTCACTGCCGGCGCTTTCACTGGTGGCGCAACTTTTGCTCCACCGCCAATTATTACCGGTACGGTTCCAGGTCCTGGAGGAACTCTTCCCACGAATGCCAAGCTTATTGTGACATTCAATCCCGGGGGACTTAATCCAAACACTTCCACGATGGCAACAAGTGGCGCAGGATCAGTGTTGAGCGCTTCCAATGTCCAATTATTTGCTCAAGTGAACGGAGTTTCATCAGGAGCAAATCTCATCACCGCGTCAAATATTTCTTGGAATCCCGCGACCAAACAAATGACAGTTACTCCCACTGGACTGCTGACTGCAGCAAATCTCTATGTATTAGTGATTAAGTCAACGGTCCAAAATACTGACACTAATGTGTTGATGGGCCCTGATTTTATGGTTCCTTTTAAGGCTATCGCGGCTGATACTACCGCTCCTACCGTGAGCGCCATGTTCCCTGCAGATGCTTCTACCGGGGCTGATAGAGCGACCTCTGATATAGGAGTTGCGTTTAATAAGGCGCTTGATGCTTCTACGGTCAGTAGTTCTACTGTACAACTCATTTTTGACGCGAATAATGATGCGACGCTTAACGAAGCGACTACTACTCCTGCGCAGTTATTCCTTGACGCAGATGAGCGCACTATTCATGTCTCGCCCCTTCCCATTTTGGGGGTTTCTGCCCGATATTTTGTAAAAATAGTAAGCGGTGTAAGTGGCGTGAAGGATCAAATAGGCAATGCGCTTGGGGCGGATATTGTTAAAAGTTTCAGTACAGGTACAAATATTAACGGCGCCGTAGCTCCTGATACGGCAAAGCCGACAATACTTTTTGCGACCGGAAATAATTTCCAAATATCGGTGACGTTTTCTGAACCGATGAACGCGACAAGTACCCCTGTGGCAAGCAATTTTACATTAGAGAGTCCCGTGGGGACACCGGTGAGTTTAGGAAGCGCGTTTTTTGAATATCAAGCGTTTTCTAAGACCGTTTTCATCAGAGGCCTTGCTATTGCCCCTGGTCAGAACTTTAAGATTACGGTTGCTACTTCCACTATTGATCTTTCCGGAAATGGAATGGATAACACTGGCACGCCTGCAAAAAATACTTTCCAAGGAACGTTGGGTAATGCGACGCAAGGAGGGACGCCTGGTGGAGGCCCTGGCGGAGGAAGCGGCGGAGGGCAAGTAGATTTCTTCACTTTTGGCACTAATCCAATTCGTGTAATGCCTGACTCACCAGTGGCGGGTGCCACCTCTCAATACCGTGTTGAATTTCAGGCTACGCAGGCAATTCCTTCTGGCGGAAGCATCGTTCTTACATTCCCCACCGGATTTTCCTTTGCGGCTACTTGCGGAACGAAATTAGATCAATTTGATAATAATGATATCAATGGACCTTCTCCTAACACAGTAACCTTTACTCCGGTATGCAGTTCTACTGCCCGAACAGTAACACTTACGACCGCAAGTGGCGCTACGAATCCTAACGATTTCTTGCGCTTAAAACTTCAGGGGATTATAAATTCAAGCGTGCCAAAGGATTTTTCGACAGGAGGATATACGGTTGATATTAAAACGTTTGATACATCAAACAGTTTACTTGATTCAAAGACCTCGATGCCCTTCTTTTTCTCAACGCCCGGCTCACAGAGTATTGCTGGATTTGTCTTTAACGATACCAATAGCAATAATACCAAAGATGCAGGAGAGACTGGAGTTGCCTCAATGAATGTGTGCTTGGGTGGCCCTTCAGTTGGATGGAATTGTACCACAACTGACGGCACAGGAGCATTTACCTTTAGTAGCTTAAACGATGGTTTCTATCATGTAGAAGTCCCTCCTATCACTTCTGGTGGCGGGAGCACAGTGGGCGGATTCATGTTTAGAGACATTAATCTTTCCTCTGGCTCGAGCGCTTCGGCTATTAATTTCGGATTAAAGGCGGCGGATGGGACTATCACCGTTTCCGTTACGGGCGGTCCGGCAAGTAAAAAAGTTGACGTGATGGCCTTTAATCCATACGATCCATCTAAGGGAGGAAGCACGGTGCGAGAAGTAACGCTTAATGGTTCCGGCGCAGGGAGCGCTTCTCTCCCGGTATCCTTTGGGAAATGGCAGGTCAATGTCGGCCCATGGCTTCCCAAGACTCCGGGCGTACCGCCGCCGCCGCCAATATTTGATTTCTTGCCTCCGCAGGCGCAAGAAGTGAATGTTACCGCAAGTGCTTCAACTCCTTCGATAACAGTGGCGTTAATAGCAAGCAATCGAACGATTCAAGGAATTGTGGTAGACGGTTCTGGGACAGGTATACCTAACGTATTCATTAATGCCCGACCCACGAGCGCAACCGGGGGAAATAACCAGACCAGCGGCGCGTTTACCCAATCAAGGAGTGATGGAACATTCTCGCTTTCCGCGATAAACGGGACTTATATTATAGAGGCAAACATTCCGGGTATGCCCTCGGCCGCGCCCAATGAAGTAACTGTTGCTGATAATAGTAGTAATGTCGATGGCAATTTGACTGCGGATGTATACTCAAATGGTTCATTAGTGACTGGTACGGGTATTACCCTAAAAATTCTTAAATCAGGTCAATCAATTTCAGGAAGAGTCCTTGACGATAGCGGCAACGCGGTCGCATTTGCCTTTGTTAAAGCAGAGAGTCTTGATGCGTCAAGCAATTTTACCGGATTGTTTGCGGGATCGCCGACTGACAGTTCAGGAAATTATACGCTTTATGTGGCTAACGGCACGTGGCGATTGCGCGCATTTGCCCCCGGGTTTGGCGATCTTGGGACACTTACCGTAACAGTGAGTGGGTCTTCGCTTACAAGCCAGAATTTTCAACCAACTACCGCAAGCTTTGGAACGGTCTCTGGAACAGTAACAGTAGGGGGAACAGCGCAAGCAGGAGCATTTATAAATATGTATGGAGCGAGCGGTGGCAATGGCACGGTAAGCGGCTCGGATGGAACATATTCGCTCAAAGTTAAAACCGGAGCCGGATATACGATAGAAGGATTTATACCTGGCAAAGGTCCCCTTGCGCCGATTACGTCGGTAACCGTGGGCGCGTCGGGGCTCACAGGTCAAAATCTTTCATTAGCTGGCACAGGCACTATAAATGTCACAATAACAGGGATTACCGATGCATTTGTGGATGCGCGTGATGTTAACGGCCGGGGGTTTGGAACTGGTTCACAGACAAGCGGAGTATATTCGTTGACGATGCCAGCTTCCACTGCCGGTATTATTTATACTGTTAAGGCGGGTAACCCCAAATATGGTCTCATTGGTTCCCAGTCAGTAACCCTTGCAAGTAACGGGACGCAGACCGTAAGCTTTTCCCCGCCCACTCTTTCTACGGTTTCTGGAACAGTAAGTTCTACTTCAAGCGCGTGCGTAGCGGGTGTCTCGGTATTCTTTAGCGACGCAACCGATGGCCGACGCGCAGGAGCAACGACGAGCGCGACCGGCACCTATTCAATCCAACTGCCAAACGGAACATACTCCCTTATTGCAAGCATCCCTGGCTGTGTGGATAATGCAAACCCTTCCAACATTACGGTAAGCGGCGCTAATGTTTCGACCGGTACAAATAGAACGATGGTCTTCGCAGACGCAACTATTACCGGTCGGGTAACGCTTTCAGGGAGCAATGCAACCACTGCCACAAAGATATTTGCAGACAATGGATCAGGTAAGTTCGTAGCCGCTGACCTTGATATAACTGCAACAAGTGGCAATAACTATACTCTTTCAGTTACCGCAGGCGCATGGACGGTGAAAGCGAGGTCAGATGGATTTGAATCTTCTTCTGCTTCTGTGACCGCCACAAGCGGAGGAATTGCCACTCAAAATCTCACGCTTTCAGCAATTTCTGGGTATACGATAAAAGAATCGCGGTCGTCCAATATAAAGCCCTCCCAAGGAGGTTTGGTTAAAAATACGGATATCGGATCTAACTTTACGGTGAATATTCCTGCTGGTATCTTTGGCACCTCGGGGAATGACGCAAGCGTCAGCACAAAGGAAAAGACATCCATTATT
>OBEQ011642694.1_pt1 | contig 10445 bp, 12 predicted proteins | sample 1670901 | NCBI WGS metagenome assembly OBEQ01 (sample SAMEA104232315, study PRJEB22302) | groundwater metagenome | biome: forest; feature: aquifer; material: groundwater | place: USA | collected 2011-08-07 | depth 5.4 m | reverse complement strand
TTTTCGTATGAAAAATTCCTGCGATACCAAAATTTTCTGATCCTATTGCAATTGCAAAAGAATATTTTTTAAGATGAAATCCTAAAAGCGCAGTAATCTCTTGTAAAATGGAATTAAAATGCAAGGGATCTTTTGCCATAACCGTACAAATAATGTCCGCTTTTCCCGTGCAGGTTGTAACATAAATAACATTAGATAAATTACTCAGTTTAGATAATATTTTCTCTTCTTCACTTGGTTTTATATGTTCGAGTTGCAAAAGAAGTTTAAAACCCCAGTGTCCAAAATAAAAAATAGTAACAAAACCTGTGATTATTTTCTTTTCAAGAAGTCTATTCATTCTATACAAAACTACTTCTTTACTTGATCGTACCTGCTTTGCAATAGCTGAATATGAAGCTCTCACATCCGTATGAAGAATGGAAATTATTTTTTTATCAAGAAGATCTATTTTATCAATACTCCTGTCAGCAAAATCTAATTCTTTTTTTTGAGTCATAACTTATGTATTTCTCACTTTATTTAAATATTTTGCGATTTTAATAAAAAAACAACTCATAAATTTAATATATTTCGGATAATATACCTGCCTTTGTGAGGTAGATAAGAGAAACAAAACAGGAACAAAACACAAACAAAACAGAAAGAAACCAAAAATTACTCAAATACATACGGGAGGAAAATATATGGAAACTGAAATTGTAACAATGAGTGAAAACTTAGAAGCAAGACTCAAAGAAACTGTTCAAAATAAAAATCTTCAAGAAAGATTAAACGCACGAATCGCACTCCGAAACATGAGTGCAGATTACTTTATTGAAAAACATGGATCGGGAACTTTGCGAAAAAATAAAAGAATAGGAATGGCATGGTGGAATCAATATCTTACTGAAAGAACTGCATATGAATTCGGATGGGGATTTGAAATAACACAAAGGTGTTATGTAAAATTTGGCGATGCAAAAAGTGAAGGAGATTGTCATCCGATAACAGAAGCAGGATGGCACATTGAAAGATATCTTGAAATGCATCTTTTCCCTGAAGATCATTTTGAAACAAAATACATAGAAGTTGAAAATAAAGATGGAATAACTAAAGAAGGAATAGGCCTTATTGTTCGAAGAACAAGCGCACCATTTATTCCAAAAGGACATATTGTCTATGCGATTGTTACAGAGTATGACCCTATGAGAGAATGCTACAAAGAAGCATTAAACCCCTCATGAAACTTTTTATTATGGGTAGCAGTGCATGCGGAAAAAGTCCTCTTGCAGAACTTATAAAAAATCAAACAGGACTTCCCGTAATTGGAGCAAGCGAATGGGTACGAAAAGAATTTATTTTTTCAGAAAGCACTGTTTCAGACGAAAAAACGCAAGAAACGAAACAAGAAACAAAACAGAATGCAATCAATGAAATTACAAAATATTCGCAAGAGAGACTACAAGAAAATAAAGATGTATGTATCAATTACATACGTTCGCACTACGATTTATCAAAAGATTGCATTATTGAAGGAATCAGAAATCCATATGACTTCACTCATCTTTTTTCGCCAGAATCAGACTATGCACTTTTTTTGAAATATAAAAAAGAAAAATACACACCAACACTTTTTGAAAAAGGAATTTCTGTTATTGATACATATGTAGACTGGCTCGTTCAAAATACTTTTTTAGATAAAGCAAGAGTTCTTCGTTATGGGACTGATTGTTTTTATACTCACGAAAAGAAAGATCAAACAGAAGTCTCATTAGACAACGTTGCAATGGATCTTTGGGAAAAAGGATTCAACTGGATCGATAGAATGAGTACAGAAGTAGAACAAATGAAAAAAATGAAATGAAAAGAAAAAAAGCAGTAAAAAAATAAAAGATAGAAAAAAAGAAAATAGAAAAAAAGAAAATAGAAAAAAAGAAAATAGAAAAAGAAGAATTAAAAAAGAAAGAAAAAATAAAAAAAGTAAAAATAAAAACAATAGAGAATAAATAACAAAAAAATAAAAAAAGTAAAAAAATAAAGAAAAGAAAATGATTCACGAAAATATTCCCGCATTTAATGCGCAGATAGAAAAAAAATATCTTTATGATATGGATGAAACATACGCAAATATGTATATACCCTGCACAGTGTTTAGTATTGCAAGTTACAAAGGAGATGCATTGACATTTCAAATTCTCCTTGAAGATGGCTCAGTATTTTCATATATTCCCCTGAATGCAATTCTAAAAAAACAAAATCACTTGAATAAAGACAATGAGGATAAAAGAGAAAAAGATGGAATTAAAAAAGATCGTCTTGAATTATCCGATCTTGTTTACAAAAATTGTCCGGGTGAAGACATAACTGTTGCTGATTTTAATCATTTGCATGGAAGAGTTGATGCATACTTCAAACAGAAAAATCTTTGGCTCGAAGGAGAATATATCTGCACTATCGACTGGCCAAGAGAAAATGAATTATTTCACCTCATCGGTCTTGAAAATAATCAATATGCTGCTCTTCCAAATCACAAAATAAAATTTAAAACTGGCATAAGAAGTTTTCAAGATTACAAAAAATTACATCAAGAATGGAGAGTTTAAAATAAAAAATAAGAAAAAAAAATTTATAAAAAAAGAAATAGAAAAAAAGAATAATTCAAAAAAGGAAATAACACCATGAAAATAATCGCAGTCTCCGACATTCACACAGATATTTTTGATAAAAAAATAATAGATGATCGAATTGAAAAGATATGTAAATCTCATGCAGACATTCTTATTGTCGGCGGCGATATTGCTCAAAATCCTGAAGATATCAAAAAGGGACTGCAAAAGTTTGCGAATTTTTCAGGAAAAAAACTTGCTTATCTTGGAAATCATGAAGTCAAAGGAGTAATGAAAAATATAGAAGAAACAATAGCAACACTAACACCTCTCTATACATTAAATAACTTCCATCTTCTTGATGATACGTTTTACATTCACGATCGAATAGGTTTTGTTGGCAGCGTCGGATGGTTTGACTTTAGTTTGTATAAAGGAAAAAATAATACGGACGCAAAAGAAAAAGGTTTGATGTCATTTTATGACCATTCAAAACTAACAGATACAACTCCTCAAGAAATGACACAGAACTGTATTAACCGAATAGATGAGCAATTAAAAAAAATAGAACCTGTGTGTGATAAAATAATTTTAGGAATTCATCATATTGCATTTTCTGAATTTCTTAAATACAATGCATCAGATCGATTAGATTATCTTAATCTTTTTATGGGCAGCGAATTATTTCAAAAATTATATCTTCATCCAAAAGTTGCTCTCGGATTCTGCGGTCATACGCATAGATCAGGAATGATTGAATATGACAGTAAAAAAATATACAACATAAGCAGTGATAAAAAAATGCCATATCATCTTATTGAAATAGATTGAACTCATAAAATAGTAGAGAGATTTATTGAACAAAAAAAGCAATATAACAAGGATCAATAATAAAAAATACTGATAATAAAACGAGAGTTAAAAAATAGAGCTATTTAAAAAAAACTAAGACTTATCTAAAAACAACTTTAATTTCTGAAGTGCAATACTGCGTTGACTAATCTTATTTTTCGCATCAACACTTAATTCCGCATAGGTTTTATCATATCCCGCTGGTTCAAAAATTGCATCCCATCCAAATCGTGCTTCTCCTCGCGGAGGAACAATTGTTCCAAGAGCGCTTCCTTCAAAAAAATGAACAGAATCATTTACAGCATAACCAAATATTGTTTTTGCTGTGCAACCATAATTTTGATATTTATTACACAATTCATACAATCCTTGATTTTTTAATGGCTCCATAAACCACTTAATAAGTGGACCGGGGAGTTGTTTGTGAAGGCAATCAAAATACAGAGAAGTGTCTTCAACAATAACAGGATCTTGTGTGTGCGTTCTTGCAACAAAAATTTTTTCTTGAATAATCTTATGTGGATCTATTTCTTGAATCTCTGGCAGATCTATAACAAATTGTTCGACATTTGGAAGAATCTGTTTTACTTCTAAAAATTTATTCTTGTTTCCTGTGATAAAATAAAGTGTCATAAAAAAAGGAAGAGAGAAGTAATTTTTAAATGTTTCTTTTACTTTCTCACATTCACATGAATCTCAATTGCTTTGTCTTTTATTTTTTCCGTTCTTGTATGTTGATATTGTTTTGGAAGTTTTTCTTCCATATCAAGTTTTAGAGCTCCCACTTTTTCTTTCATTTGTTCTTCGTAAGAATCAAGCATTGCAATAATTTCTTTGTCTGCAACAATTATTACATCGATTATATCTTTTTTTTCAAGACCAATGTCTTTTCTAAATGATTGAATGCGTCTTGTAACTTCTCTTGAAAATCCTTCTGAATCAAGTTCTTTTGTTCGCTCTTTATTAAGATAGATAAACCCTTTGTTTACAGGAACCTCAACAAGATGTGCGGGAACTTCTCTACTTATGAGCAAATGTTCTTTTTTAATTTCGACAGTTTCATTATCGATTTTTAATGCAAATGATCCACTCTTCTCAATGTTTGAAATAATTGTTTCTTGACTATAAATTGCAATTTGTCCGATAATTTTTGGAGCAAGATTACCAAATGCCGGACCAATTTTTGCATAATCAGGTTTGACTGTTTTTTTAAGACTCATATCTTCTTTGATATGAAGAATTTTTATATTTGTTTGAGATAAAATTGCATCTTCGAGTGCTTTAACTCCCCTTTTTACAATCTCATCTTGTGTTACGAGCGTTACCTCTTTAACCGGCCATCTTACTCCAAGCTGTGCTTTTTCACGTGCAAATAAAATTCCCTGCATAACATTCTGTGCAATCGAAAAATTTTCCTCAAGTTTATTATCAATAAATAATTCATCTGCTTTTGGCCAATTAAAAAGATGAATACTTTCTTCTTGCATCATTTTTTCTTTTGATCCAAATGCTTCTTGCAATTGAAGATACATTTTTTCGCTTACAAGAGGAGCAATTACTGCAAACATTTTAAGACCCTCAAAAAAGGAAGTAAAGAGTACTGCAAGAACACTCTGTTTTTCATCATCTGTTCCGAAAACACTTTTCTCACGAATAATTTGAATATATGTGCGCGAGATATCAAGTAAAAATTCTTCAACAATAGTAGGAACTTCATTAATTTTATAAGACTCATAACACTCTGTAACTTCTGCAATTGTTGAATGCAATCTTGACAAAATATATTTTTCTTCAATACCTATCTTTTTTTGTGAAATTTTTAGATTCTTTTTTGGAAATGAACTTGCATATTCAATGATGAATTTATGCATGTTCCAAAAGACCGAAATATTTTTTGATTTGAGTTTCATATCTTCAAAATTATAATTAAGATCCATTCCAGGAGCAGAACCACTTATCATATAGTAACGCATGGTATCAGCACCGTATTGATCGATTACTTCATATGGTGAAATAGTATTCTTAAGAGATTTTGACATCTTCCTTCCTTGAGAATCATTAATCATTCCATGCATATAGACGGCCTTATACGAACTTTTTTTTCGCGCAACCATCGATAAACAAATAAGTGAATTAAACCATCCTCTAATTTGATCTTTTCCTTCGAGAATAAAATCTGCAACAACATTTTCATAATCTTTTTTGTCACCTAATGTCGCCCATGGTGCAGCTCCTGAATCCATCCACACATCAAGGACATCAGGAATTCTATTCATTGTTCCATTACAAGAACATGCAAAAGTAATTTCATCAACAAATGGTCTGTGAAGATCATCTATCTTTTTTTTACTTAGTTTTCTAAGTTCATCACCACTTTCAATAAGACGTGTTTTTTCACATGTATCACATTTCCAAATCGGAAGAGGAATTCCCCAAAATCTCTGACGAGAAATACACCAATCTTGTAAATCAGTAAGCCATGAATGAAATTGTCTTTGACCTGCCCAATCAGGATTCCAAAAAACTTTTTTATTTGATTCAATCATTTCTTTTTTCAATTTTTCAACAGCAAGAAACCATTGATCTGTTGTTTTATAGACAACTGAAGTTTTACATCTCCAACAATGTGCATATTCATGTTCAACAGGATTTTCACCAACAACAGCATTTACTTTTTTTAATATCTCAATAAATTTTACATCATCTTTTTTTGCAACTAAACCTGAAAATATTCCCATAGTATCTTTATATTCACCATGTTCATTCAATTCATTAAATGGCGCAATTTTATTTCTTCGGCCAAACTTATAATCCTCAGGACCACATCCTGGTGCGCAGTGTACAAGACCTGTTCCTGCACTTGTATCTACGTATTCTGTTGACATAAGAACAGTATGCACTTTCGGATTTTTATCTAATTCTTTATCACGAAATTCTGTACATTGTAAAATCTCTTTTTCAAGCGGATGAACATATTTTAAACCCTCAAGCGTATCTCCTAAAAATTCTTGAACAGTCTCAAATTTTTTATTTGCAACACTTGGAATAAAAGACTGAAGCGCTTTTGCACAGATCCAAATTTCTTCTTTTCCAGAATCCTCTTTTACTTTTGCACGAATATATTCGAGTTGTGGGTTTGCCATAACTGCAAGATTAAAAGGAATTGTCCAAGGGGTTGTAGTCCAGATAATAAGATATTCATTTTCTTTTCCTAAAACTTTAAATTTTACAAAAATACTCAAATCAGTTTCATTAGAATATACAAGTTCATGTTTTGCAAGAGCAGTTGCACATCGTGGGCACCACGTCATTGCTTTTTCTCCAAGATATAAATATCCATTCTCTTGTGCTTTTTTTAATGCCCACCAAGCAGCCTCAATGTATTCCGTTTTTAATGTAAGATAGGGGTCTTTCCAATTAAGCCAAACACCCATACGTTTAAAATCCTTAATCATGGGCCACATTTGTTCCATTGCAAAGGATTCACATTCTTCAATAAATTTTTTAAGACCTAGTTTCTGTAAAATTTCTTGCTTGTTTTGAATTCCAAGTTTCTTTTCTACTTGTACTTCAATAGGAAGACCATGCATGTCATACCCTGGTCTATCCCATACAGAAAAACCTTGCATGCGTTTATATCTTAGAAAACTGTCTTTAAGAGCTTTATTTAATGCATGACCTACATGAATTGCACCGCTTGTATACGGTGGACCATCAATAAAATGAAATTTTTTACCTTTCTTATTTTTAGAAACACTCTTATCATATATTTTTTGTTCGTCCCAAAACTGGAGGATTTCTGTTTCAACTTCTTGAGGATTATAATTTGCAATTTTCATTTTTTTTATTGTCTCATTTATTATTCAATTTATTCTTTATTTAATTATGTATAATTATTGTTAAATTTATTCTTTGTTTCAAGTTTTTTCATTCTTCTTTTTATCTTTCTCTTGCAAATAGAAAAGGGTATTTAAGTGTTTTGCAACTAAAAACATTTAAATACTAAGCTATCCCTCATCTGATAGTAAGAGGTGTTTTGTCGTTTGAAGAAAAAAGAGCTTATTTTCATGTTCATGATTCTTGGGATAAGTGTCCTCCTTCTTGTTGCAGTCATCCAGCAATTTAAAAGAACAGGACTTACTGGATTTTCTACAAATGATGTTGCAAGTGAAAATGTCAAACTTGCAATAAAAAAGAATTTTTTAAACAGCATGCTTCTCTTAGCAAACGGAATAATTCTTCTTGTAATCTTTCTCTATTACAAAAAAATGAACACACAAGAAGAAAAACATGAAGAAATAAAAACAGTCTTGCGTCATCCAAAAGAAGTGCGTAATTCAAAACTGGAAATTTTAATTGATCAAGTAAACGAAATGAATAAACATGGATTTACTCAAGAAGAAATGCGCAAAAATTTTACGGATTACAATGTTCACCCAATTGTTGTAAGTATGCTCGTCCACGAAGAAACAGATGGAAAACTCCATGAAATTTTAGCATTCATGAAAAAACAACTCGAACGAGGAAAAGCAGAAACACAAGTTAGAAGAGATCTTATTGAAAAAGGCTGGCAACAAGAAGTTGTAAATTTAGCATTTGAATAAAAAAATAAAGTAGCGTAAACAATAAAACAAATTCATACAGGAATTTTATGGACATAAAAACATTCTTTAGTTATCTTGTTTTGTTTGTGATACTTGCATTCTGCAATTATACTCTCCGTCTTTCTTTTATTGGACTTTTTGTTCGAAAGCAAAAGTTTTCTTGCAGCAGCTGTGGCAAATGCTGTCAGTATCTTGTAAAAGTTAGAGAACCTGAAATAATCCAATTAGAAAAAACAGGAAAAAATCGTGAAGATTTTGTTGAAAAACGAGGAACTGTTTCTTTTTTGAGAAGAAAAGCAGATGGCTACTGCACCTTTTTTAAGTTTAAAAAAAATGGCATTGGAGAATGCACAGCATACAAATACCGTCCAGAAATCTGCAGAACATTTCCAGAGATTCAAGTATTGGGAAAAAAGAGTTGGGATAGTAGATGTCCTGAGATTACAATACCTAAGAGTGTTTATCTATTGGGACTTGGAGTTTGTATCATCATTTTTGTATTGATTGTGGTGTTGTAACAAAAGAGTATAGTTTCATTTATCAAAAAAATAATCTACTTATTTTTCTTTGAACAAAAACAGAATTGTTTATCTTCTGTTTAAAAAAAATTCATAACCGAATTTATCTTTGTTTTATCTTCTGTACGCTTCATCATGATGTCCGAAAAATAAAAAAACAACAGTTTTAGTTTCCTCATCGATAACATATTTTAAAATAAAACTTTTCATTATATGAACTCTTCTTTCTCCAATTAAATCATGTTTTAGTGATTTAAACCTTTGAGGATTTTCTAAAATTTCTTAAATTTTATTTCTTAAACTTTTTTCCAAAACAGGATTTTTTCTGCATATTTTTCGTATTTCATTTTTACAGTTAGAATTAATCTCAATGTTGTAAAGCATAACTAACACCGCCACAGATTTTTATTAGTTAAAAAGTTGTTCTACTGATTTAATTTTTATAGTTTTCTCTTTTTTTCGTTTCTCAATTTCTTTTGTAAATTCTTTTTTCAAAGGAAGCTCATCGACTGGATGCCAATCAATTTTTTCGCAGAATTTCCAATCCTCATCTGAAATAGCGCCTGTTTTAAGATATACTTCAAAAATTAATTTTTTCATCGTCTCTTCTCTTGCAATCTCACTCCAATTAATCCAAAGAAATGACTTAAGTTCATTTTTCAGTTCTTCAGATACAGATATTGTTAATGAAGCCACTATATTTTACCCCTATTTTTAAATTTTTCAAATTTTTTTAATTCTTGCATTCTTAGAATAAATCTCTGCTTAAGATATTCTGCCCAGTTTATCTCTGGATGTGAATCTAATTTATTCTTCAAATCTTCTGGAATTGCTACAGTAAACGTTGCCATTTTTAGTTACACCAATTTTCGTATATACACTAAAAATCGTTCAAGTATTTAAATCTTATTCTTTCTTCGGACAAAAAACAGACGTAAGAATAGTTGGTTTAAGAATTTCTGGAGAAGGTGCAAGAGCTATTTTTTTTAATTGAGCCTTACTCTTTTTTTGTCCATACAATTTTTTACTTGGAGTATCATATCCTTTTCTCGGCGTTATTACTAATTCTGGAAGTTCACCGCCATCTCTTACTGGAACAGTTGGACCTGGTTCTTGCACTAATCCACTTTTTGTTTCTCCTAAAAGACCTTGCTCTTTACATTGAGGAAGATTTGGATTTGTATTGCAGACGAATGGATCTTTTTTGAGAATTCCGAGAGAATTATCTGTTTTTGAAGAAGGAAGCGTACCTTCATTTGAACTTTCTGGCGAAGTTTGTTTTTGTAAGTACTTTGCACAAAGACCAGATATTACATCTGGAATTTTTTTTGAATAGCAGATAGTATCAGGAGAACTTATAAAGTGCATTACTGCGCCATCTGCTGAAAGCAAACTTTTTAAACCTAACTTTTCACATACGGGTGCAAAGTGAGAGTCAGTGAATGAATTACAAAGGAGTGTTGGATTTATTTTTGCATGCATCTCCCAATAATCTAATCCTCTTTGATTTGCAAGAATAGCATCTTTCATTGCTGCTTGACAAGATTCTTCACAAACAGGTTTTTTTGGAGGAATAGGAGGTTTATTTTCAGAAAATTTAAAAGATTGTCCAACAACTTTTCCAAGATTATTTCCACAAACCGTTGGCGCAGGAGCAATAATCCAATCTGCTTTTTCTGAACTAAAAAACCAACATTTTTTTTCAGCAAAAATAATTGAAGTACTTAATAGAAAAATACAAATTGCAAAAAGAGAAAAGAAAAGTACATTTTTTTGTTTCATGTCGCACACCCCTTATTTCCAATCGTCAAATCAGTTGATCTCTCTCCGATTTTTTGTGTGCATACTCCCGTTTTACATATTTGTTGAATCTCTTGTTCACT